>Ga0209487_1000105_pt1 | contig 76156 bp, 69 predicted proteins | sample Poulit2012_FD_187524 | JGI IMG/M metagenome (GOLD analysis project Ga0209487, IMG submission 187524) | Agricultural soil microbial communities from Georgia to study Nitrogen management - Poultry litter 2012 (SPAdes) (version 2) | ecosystem: Environmental > Terrestrial > Soil > Agricultural land...
CCACTCCTTCAATGTACTGCTCCCTCAATATGGTGATTGAAAAACAGTACAAAATCTTACAGAGAAATCTTGGAGGGTGGGTCAAAATTAATGACCGAAACTGGATCAGTTTAATTGTCCGTTAACAGCGGCATTTATAGGGCTGGCTCTTCTAATTTATATGAAATTTAGTGGTGCCAATATCTTTAGCACTCCAAAAGGGATTTCACTGGCTGTTGGAGCTGGAATCGCAATTGGCTTGGTAGAAATCCTCACATTTTTTATTTTTGGGCGCGGATTAGAGGTGGCCGTCGGTAATCCACTCATTATTGGCGGCTCACTCATTGTCACTACAGGCGCAGGCATTTTTTTCATGCGCGAGGAAATATCGGGCTTACAGTTATTTTCTATAATCTTAATTGCCAGTGGTGTCGCCTTAATGGCTTGGTCAGCAAATAAATAGTGTTTTTAATATATAATAAATATTGCCTATAAAGCACTAACGGATATTAATTTTTCATTTTTATATATTTGAATAGTGTCTTTATGTACATTAATGTTTGCTTCATTGCTTACGGAATGACTCCATGCGCATCAAACAAGTAGAAAATGCCCTGAGCTTGCTGCAATTCTATGCCGACACAGGCCAACCCAGCACTTTGACCGAGATAGCCAATCATTTCGATTGGCCGCGATCGAGTACTTATAATCTACTCCATACCCTCTCGTATCACGGATATTTATATGAGCCTCATCAACGCGGGCAATTTTATCCAACACCAAAATTATTTGATTTAGGGCGCAATATTATCCAAAAAGCTCCCCTGCCCGCAATTTTTGATGATCTCATGTTAGAGCTGCGTGATCGCACTGATGAAACTGTCTGGCTAGCTGCCAAAAGTGGCTTAAACGCGGTATTTCTCAAGGTTGTAGAGTCTAAACAGCTCATCCGCTACATCACCCGCGTAGGGATGCAAGTCCCGCTTTTTGCCACCGCTACCGGGCATGCCATTTTAAGCCAATTACCTTCAGCTCAAATCAACAATATCCTAGATAAAAGCGCCTATACCCAATTTGGACAAGGTACCCCAAAAGACAAGCAAGAGGTACTGGAACGCCTCGATGCCGCCCGGCAGCGGGGGTGGTTTTTCAGTGCTTCAGCATTTACCCCCGATCTGGGCGGGATATCTTTACCCATTGTGATTGATAATAGAATATTTTCTATCACAACCGCTGGGCCTTGGTTTAGGATGGGCAATCGCACCCAAGAAATAGCTCAATTAATGCAGCAGACTATTGAGAAATATATTCCTCAATAGCCTGCATTTATATTTTATTATTTACCTTTATTTTCTAAATTAATATAACTATTTTTATATAGCTAATTTTGTAAAGGTAAGCTCAGTTTTTTAAAGATTAATTATTATTATATTCCTCAAGTGCGTTTTGATAGGCTTTTAATACCTCGGTACCTTTTCTATTCCGTTTATCTAAATCTTCGGCCCATTTTTTCGCAGTATCAGAGGTTGCCTGATTCAGTTTTTCTAAATCATCCTCACCTAAAGTCACATAGGTAACCCCTGCAGCTTTTACTTTCTCTTTGTCCTTGGCATCCAGCTCATCGACCAACTCGCACGCATGTTTGGTCGCTGCCTCACCAACCTGGGTGAATACCTCTCGTTCTTTGTCGGAAAGGCTGGACCAGCGCTCATTTGAAATAGAGTAAGTAGCCACAAAAGAGCCTAAGCTGACCCCATCGGTGGCATATTTCAGTAGTCCATGCAAATCATAAGGCGGCAAACTTGAGTTAGGGAAGACCAACCCATCCAGGGTCCCCCGTGATAAGGCGTCACGAGTGTCCGGCGCAGCCATTTGAACAGGCACTGCGTCTAGATTAAGAACGGTCTCTTCCATCGCACCCCCCGTGGCTCGTAACTTTAACCCCTTAAAAGAATCTATTCCTTCAATTTCTTTTTTTGAGGTATATATCTGATAAGGCGATAACGCCAAGGCCATTAACGGTCGCACTTCATTAGGCTCAAACTCTAGCTCATAGAGTAGTCCACCAGGTTTGACTAGCTCCCAATAGGTCAGTGTCCCCTCGCAGGAGTTGCCAAACATACCTGGTAATTGTGCTACCGCGGATAACGGCATCTTATCGCTGACATAGGACGGCCCGACATAGCTAATATCCAAGACCCCTGTTTGGGCCAATGAAAGCATGTCCCCTGCTTTACCTAATTGCTCTGCGGGAAAGTGATCAAAATCGATATCATCCCCTAGTTGATCTTTGACCTCATCCATCCAAAACTCTATTAGGCCCTCAGCAATATAGTGTCCAGACGGCAGGCTATCACCAATACGCAACGTAGTTTGTGCAGAAGCCGCCACAGCAACACCCAGCAAAGCGCCGCTAAATGCGCCAACCATAGCAGTTTTCTTAAAGTTGAAATGTTTTTTCATTCACTCCTCCAAATATATTTATTGCATCGTTGAGGGCAACCAAAGTATGAGCTGTGGAAACAATACCAAAAGCGCAATCACTAATAGGTGAACCCAAACATGCGGCATCACGCCAACAAACAATTCATTAAGGGGCATTTTTGTATAACGAGCGACAACAAATACGTTCATACCCAAAGGTGGGGTAACCATCCCGACCTCGGCAGTCACCACAACCACCACCCCAAACCAAACCGGATCGAATCCGAGAGATACCACCAAAGGCAAGACCACGGGGACCGTTAGAATTAAAATAGCCACCTGATCCATAAAAAAGCCCAAAATGACATAACCCACCAAAATCACAGCCATGATGGCGATGGGCGGCATATCCAGCTGGCCTACCCAAGTAATTAAGTCATTTGTGACCCTCTCGAGCGTAAAGTAATAGCCAAAAATATGCGCAGCTAAAATGATGAGTAGGATCATCGCAGTGGTATGAGCAGTTTTACGCAGGGCATGCACTAAAGCACGAAAACTCAGCCGGCCTTCTTTTAGTGCTAATAACATCGCGACAAAGGCCCCCACCCCAGATGCCTCGGTAGGTGTCGCTAATCCAGAATAAATACTGCCAATAACAACAATAAATAGGATTAAAACAGGGCCGATACGTGTTAAAGACTCAAATTTCTCTTTGAATGAATATGATTGTCCTTTAGGGGCTGAATCAGGCCATATATAAATTAAAACCACGATGGTTAAAATAATAGATAGGCAGACTAAAATCCCCGGAATAATCGCACCAATAAACAAGGCCGAAATAGAAATATCAGCAATCACCCCGTATAAAATTAGCGCAATAGAAGGTGGAATAATCATGGCCAAGGTACCAGAGATAGCGACGACCCCGCCTGCCAATTTTGGCTCATAACCCTGCTTTACCATCGATGGGATCGAGGTAGAGGCTAAGGTCGCTGCAGCTGCTGTACTCGAGCCTGAAATTGCTGCAAACCCCGCTCCCGCAAGCACTGTAGCCATCGCCACACCGCCGCGGACACGGCCTACCCACATTGCTGCAGCACGGAACAGGTCGTTAGCAATACCCGAAATAATCACAAACTCAGCCATAAGAATAAACATTGGCACTGTGATGATTTCGTACGAACTGGTAGAAGATAAGGGTGCCGTGCGCAAGATCCCCGATAAGATGGGCAACCCACCAAACATATAAAGCCCTAGCGCTCCCGAGACCGCCATAGAGATAGCAACAGGCACCCCTACAATCAGTAAAGCCACCAGGAGGATTAAAACTAATGCCATTGTCATAGTTGCCTCTCCGCCTCGGTTTGGATCGCATGATCGTCCAAAAGAGTGCCCTCTAATGCTTTATATTTATCCTCAGTCACATTGGGCGAAAAGCAAAAAACCAGATGCTTAACGGCAGCCAATAGCACGCTTAGGGCCATGACAATGGAGCCTATCAAAACAATTAAGTACACAATCCATGTAGGCCATGGGATAGAAGCCGCCAAACGATCATCGTTAAGATAGGCTGATTGCATGCGCAATAAAGCTTGGTTCGACCACAAATAAATCACCACGGACCCGCCAAAATAACCCAAACTGACCGCCAACGCACGCAATCGCAAAGGGATATAGTGGCTCAAAAAATCAATTTTGACATGCGCCTGATAACGAAACCCATCACTAATTGCAAAGAAAAAAACAGTCGTCATCAGGTAAAAGCCGATGAGTGTGTAGGACCAAGAAAAGGGGGCATTAAACAAATAGCGCGAAAGAACATCAAAAAAAACAATGACCATAATAATAAATAGCGCAAAACACGCCAGGCCAACTAAAATCCGATCTAATAAATAGAGCAGCTTGTCGATGGCTTTTACAATTGGATTATGCTGTTCTGAGGTCATCATCCCTCCAAGCTACTTATTGGCCCGTGCAAGAATATTGCGGGCAATTCGCTCATGTGGTTTATCAATCATTTGTCCATCAATATTGACCACCCCAACATCAGGAGCTTGTTCAAAGGCCTGGATGACCTGCTCTGCCCATGCGATGTCCTCTGCTGAGGGACTGAATACTCTATTGACAATCTCTATGTGGCTTGGGTGTATGAGTGCTTTTGCGGCAAAACCATCCCCTTTGGCTGCCTGGGCCTCAGCTTCTACCAACTCAAGATTGCGTATATCGGCACAGATGCTATCAATGGCAACCACACCAGCAGCAGCAGCGGCCAATAAGCACATGTCACGTGCGAGCACAAATGGCGAGGTATAGCGATCACCGATACGATTACGTACCGCGCCTAATGATCCCGCCAAGTCCTCTCCACCCCACATCAACCCGTATAAACGCTTGGGCACTTGAGTATTGAAAGTGTTTAAATTAAGCACAGACTCAGCGTTTTCGGTAGCAATACCAACGACCAACGTGCTTTGTTGCTCAATATTATTTGCAGCCTCAAATGCCTGTAAATAATAATCCAAGCGCATGATATCTGGCTGCCCATTAAGTTTAGGCAGCACAATTCCATCAGGACGATGCGGCATCACCGCAGCCAGATCATCAAGATAGAGTGGTGTATCAAAATCATTGATACGGACGAATATCTTTTGATTTGCCCTTCTAGGCCGTTGTAAAGATTGCTGCACCACCTGACGCGCAGCCTCTTTGCCCCCTAAGGAAACAGAATCTTCTAAATCTAAAATCAACGCATCCGCCTCTGTGGCCGATGCCTTTTCAAACATACGCTCTTTATCGCCAGGCACAAATAAAAACGAACGCATCTAAGCCTCCTTTTTTCTCATCAAAGCAAAACGGCGGCAAACGGCAACGACCTGATCATCTTGATTCAAACAGGTATGCTCAAACTCTACAATACCGGTATCGGGCCGTGAGCGAGACTCTCTCTTGCCTATCACCTTAGTTTCTGCGCGCAGCGTATCGCCCTGAAACACAGGATTAGGGAATTTCACATCTGACATACCCAGATTGCCAATGGTTGTTCCCAAGGTGGTGTCCTGTACCGTCATGCCTATCAACAAGCCCAGAGTAAAGAGGCTGTTGATCAACGGTTTGCCCCATTCGGTCTGGGCTGAAAAATGAGCATCAATGTGCAGCGGCTGAGGGTTCATCGTCATCAAACTAAACGACATGTTGTCATATTCCGTGACGGTACGCGTCAAGGAATGCTTAAATACGTGATCAACTTCGAATTCTTCGTAATATAGTCCTGACATAATGCATCCTTTTAAAGAGGGTGAAATCGCTGTGCCTTAGCATTATCAAAGAGATAGCATTTTCACCCCATCAAAATATGACCATTAATATGATTTGGGTAAATCCAATACGCGCTCTGCGATATAACATAATGCCAGTTGGGGGCTCACTGGGGCGATACGGGGAATCATCACCTCGCGCAAATAGCGCTCAACATGGTATTCTTTGGCGTAACCAAACCCGCCATGCGTCATCACCGCACGCTCGCAGGCAGTGAAACCGGCCTCACCAGCGAGGTATTTAGCCGCATTGGCCTCCGCCCCACAAGAGCGCCCATTGTCATATAACCAAGCCGCCTTGAGCACCTGCAGCCAGGTGGCCTCTAATTCGGCCCATGAAGCTGCCAAAGGGTGCTGTATCGCTTGGTTTTGGCCAATTGGGCGGTTAAACACCTCACGCTCATTCGCGTAGTTGGTAGCCCTATTCAGGGCAGCCATCCCCAAACCAACAGCCTCAGCTGCAATTAAGATGCGCTCAGGGTTTAACCCAAATAAAATGTATTTAAACCCCTGGCCTTCTTCACCGATCAGATCCTCTTGGGGGATTTCAAAATCATCGAAAAAGAGCTCGTTTGAATCCACCCCATGTCGGCCCATTTTGGGGATCGCACTGACCTGCACCTTTTCTCTATCAAGCCGGGTATAAAAAAGGCTTAACCCCTCACTTGGATTTTTCACCTCTTCTAAAGGGGTAGTACGAGCAAGAAGTAAAATATTATCGGCAACCTGTGCCGTTGAAATCCAAATCTTTTGACCATTAACAACGTAACGATCGCCTTTTTTTTCCGCGCGTAGTTTGAGCTGTGTTGTGTTGAGCCCTACATTGGGCTCAGTCACCCCAAAACATGCTTTTTCTGTGCCCGTCGCGATAGGACGCAACATACGTTCGCGCTGTTCTTCGTTGCCATAAATATCAACAGGCTTGAGCCCAAAAATATTAATATGAATGGCTGAGGCCCCTGTCATCCCAGCCCCTGACTCTGCAACTGTGCGCATCATGATGGCGGCTTCCATAATACCCAAGCCCGCGCCACCATACTGCTCGGGGGTGCAAATACCTAACCAACCTTCGTTAGCCATGGCCTGGTAAAACTCTTCGGGGAAGCGCCCTTCATTGTCTATATCCAGCCAATATTGGTCATCAAATCGTGCGCATAATCGCTCTACAGAGTCCTTAATGGCGCGTTGCTCTTCAGAATATTCGAAATTCATAACTGCATCCTTACTACTGATTTGAATTAATCACCCCCTGCGCTGCCAAGCTGTGCAGTTCTTGGTCAGTCAAACCAAAGTCCTTGAGGATCTGGGCCGTATCGGCGCCTAGGTTGGGCGCCAACCGTTTAGGTTGTGGTTCTGTACGTGAAAAATTGATGGGGACCTTCATCGTGCGCAAAGTCCCTTCGGTAGGATGCTCTTGGGTCTTAAAAAAACCAACCGCATCCAAATGTGGATCATTGAGTAACCCCTGAAAATCATGCAAGGGCATAGCGGGCACGTCAGCCTCTATGAGCAGATCCATCCACTCTTGTGTACTCTTTTCGATAAACACCTCTTCGAGTTCGGCATAGATTTCATCAATATGCTGCTGTCTACTTTCCATGGTGGCATAACGTGGGTCATTAGCAAACGACTCTGCTCGACCGGTAGCGGCAAAAAAACGCTCCCAATGAGCATCCGTATAAAAAAGCACCCCAATATAGCCGTCTCGAGTTTGATAAGGTTTTCTATAAGCAGAGAGTTGCCGCGTGTAGCCCCCTTGGTTTAAAGGAGGCTCAAAACTAAGCCCATCTAAGTGATCACACAATACAAAATGAGCCATCGCCTCGAACATGGGCACCTGTATCTTTTGACCCTGTTGACTGGTAGAGCGCTCGCAAAGGGCGGATAAAATTGCAATCACTGCAGTCAGTGCCCCAACACGGTCAGAAATGGCATTCGGCACATAGGCGGGATGACCCTCAGGATCTCTATAACTAAATAAATGGGCCAACCCACTACCTGCCTGAATCAGATCATCATAAGCGGGACGATCAGCATAGGGCCCTTGTGCCCCAAACCCGTGCATCCCAGCATAGATGAGACGTGGGTTGATCTCCTTTAGCTGTTCATAACCTAAATTTAGACGCTCCATCGCTTGGGGCCGCATGTTGTACATCAGTACATCTGCCTGCTTAACCAAGCGCAATAACACATCCCTACCCGCCTCGGCTTTCAGGTCAATCTGTATGGATCTCTTTGAGCGATTGTTATTTAAAAACAGGGCGCCCATTTTGTTGTTTTTACTGGCCCCGACATCGCGTACGACATCGCCTTGGGGCGATTCCACTTTAATCACCTCAGCCCCCAGATCGCCTAAAAATTGCGATGCATAAGGACCCATCAGTGTGCTGCTCAAATCGATAATACGAATGCCTGCGAGTGGACCTGACATAACGCCCCTTTCATGCTAGTGAACAAACTATTCCCATGCATGAAATAATGACGGTAAGACCCTCAACAAGCAATTGGTGTTACTACTTAGTGTGCAGGGAAACGCTGCCTCTACCCTACAAGCAATAAAAAAGCGCACCTCATCAGGTGCGCTAATTTTTTAATAAAGAACGAGGAGCTAAAGCATGCCAAGTTGCAGTCGTGCTGACTCGCTCATCATTTCGCGGCTCCATGGCGGATCCCAAACCAAATCGACATGTGCCTGGCTTACCCCTTGGATGTTTAACACTTTAGACCGCGCCTCTTCGGCAATAAAGGTCCCCATACCGCAACCTGGCGCCGTCAATGTCATATCTATCTGCACATGAAAGTCATCAGGGCCTTCTTGACTGACATTGCAACGATAAACCAAGCCCAGGTTAACAATGTCCACTGGAATTTCAGGATCAAATACCTCGGTCAATACCACCCAGCAAGCCTCTTCAACAGTTTCCTCGGTGGCGGGCTGTTCAGGAACAAAAGGCTCTATCTCAACGAGATCCTTACCAATAGCATCTGCATCTACACCTTCAATGCGATACATATTGCCCTCAACCACTACCGTGTAGCTACTACCCAATTGCTGGGTAATGACGGCTTTGCACCCCTCTTCGATGGTCACGGGTGTACCGAAAGGAACAGTGACCGCAGGGCAATCACGAGTGACAATGACCTCTTCGCGATTGAAATAACTCATTTCATTACCTCTTTACTCGGTTTGAGCGACTTGATCGGTGCCATGCAATGCGTTGTGCAATGAATGCCAGGCCAATGTGGCACATTTAACGCGTACCGGAAATTCGCGGACCCCAGAAAGCACCTCGAGCTTGCCCAAGTCTAAGTCTGGGTGCTCATCAGTAAACATCTGGTGCATGGCTTCAAATAAAGCATCGGCTTCGTTAATATTCTTGCCTAGAATTGCCTCGGTCATTAAGGACGCTGATGCCTTTGAAATCGCACAACCCTGCCCGATAAATGAGACATCCTCTATCAACTGATCGTCATTAACCTTGAGATAGATGGTCAATTGATCTCCACACAATGGGTTATGCCCCACGGCTTGGTGGGTAGCATCAGCCAAATAGCGGAAGTTACGCGGATTGCGATTGTGCTCGAATATGACTTCTTGGTAAAGCTCGCGCAAATTACCAAAATCATCACTCATGATTCAACTCCAAAAAGTTTCTGCGCTTTTTTCAGGCTGGCGACCAGCGCATCCACATCCTCAAAATCATTATAAAGAGCAAACGAAGCGCGTGCTGTGCCAGGAATGCCTAGACGTGTCATCAACGGCATTGCACAGTGGTGGCCCGCCCGAATCGCTACCCCATCTGCATCTAAAATGGTCCCCAGATCATGAGGGTGGATATCCTCTACTAAAAAAGAAACCACTGCTGCTTTGCCTGGAGCTTGGCCGATAATTTCGAGCCCAGGCAACTGCTGTAGTTGTGCCTCAGCGTAATGCAGTAAGGCTTGCTCGTGGGCGTCGATCTTATCCAGACCTACAGATTGCACATACTCAAGCGCAGCCCCTAAACCAACCACACCTGCAATATTGGGGGTACCCGCTTCGAAACGCTGCGGCACAGGGGCATAAGTGCTCTCTTCAAAGCTAACGGTGTGAATCATGTCACCCCCACCTTGCCACGGCACCATGCTATCTAAAACAGCATATTTACCGTAGAGCACCCCAATGCCTGTAGGGCCATAAATTTTATGCCCAGAAAAGACATAAAAATCACAGTCCAAAGACTGAACGTCCACCGGCATGTGAGCGACTGCTTGTGCACCATCGACCAAGACACAAGCACCCACCTCACGCGCCGCTGCGATCATCTCTTTGACAGGATTCACTGTCCCTAAAGCATTGGATACATGCACAATGCCCACAAAGCGCGTGCGCTCGTTAATGCTCCGATAGTAGGCATCTAAATCTAATGCACCAGAATCAAGCACAGGAGCGACTTTAATTACTGCACCTGTACGCTTTGCAACCAATTGCCAAGGCACAATATTAGAATGGTGCTCGAGTTCGGTCAGTAATATTTCATCACCCTCTTTGAGGTTTTCCATCCCCCAACTATAAGCCACCAGATTAATCCCCTCAGTGGTGCCTCGGGTGAATACAATCTCTTCGGGGCGTGCGGCATGCAAAAAGTTTTGGATCGTCACACGCGCTTGGTCATAAAGATCAGTCGCGTATTGAGATAACCAATGCACCCCACGGTGGATATTCGCATTTTGCTCAGCGTAAAACTTGGCTTCAGCATCAATGACCTGTTGGGGCTTTTGCGTCGTCGCCCCATTATCCAAGTACACCAATGACTTGCCACGTACCTGCTGCTCGAAAATCGGGAAATCAGCGCGCCGATCTAAGATCGGCTCGCGCACCGTGCTTGAAACGGCTGTGCTCATAATTGCTCCTGGGCTATCTCCAGACCACCAGGTAATAACTGCTGCACACCTGAAGTCACCGCTTTTCTGAGATGATCAGGCTTAATGCGGTCAATCACCTCGGTGGCAAATGCGTAAATCAGCAGATCGCGCGATTGCTCAGCGCTCAGACCGCGTGCACGCAAATAAAAGAGACTGTCTTCATCGATTTTACCGACAGTGGCACCATGTGCGCACTTGACGTCATCGGCGAAGATTTCTAACTCGGGGCGTGTATCAGCACGAGCCATTTTGGCCAACAATAAGCTATCAGAACGTTGAATAGCGTCTGTCCCATCGGCCCCTTCTGCAACGCGGATGCGCCCAGTAAAGACGCCGCGACCACGCTCATCCATAATGCCACGGAAATACTCGTGACTGAGGCAGTGGGGAACGTTGTGATTCATCACCGTATTGTGATCAATATGGCGACGGCCATCCACAAAATACAGACCATTCAATAGCGCGTAACCATTTTCGCCATCAAAATTGGTCTCAATTTCACTACGCCCAAGACCTGCACCTAAAGAAAGTGAATGGGTCTCGAGGTGAGAATCCTTGTCTTGAAATGCCTGCAACCCAGACAAATGTACTGTTTGGGTATTCTCTTGTTGCAGACGCAAATGGAAGAAATTTCCATGTGCGCCAACCCAAGCTCTGCTCATGGTGTTATTTAAGCCAGACTCTTCAACCGTGCTGACATGATGCTCTACCACTTTGAGATGAGCATTGTCCTCAACATCAAAGATGCTACGGCTAAAGCTAGCGCCGTCAGCCTGCGCATGCACATGAACGATATGCAGGGTCTCTTGTAACTCGACACCCTCGGGTACATGAACATACATGCCTTGGGTAGCAAAAGCCAAATTCAAAGCCTGCGTTGTAAACCCATCGCTGGCCTGCCCCCATTTCTCTTGGATGCGCTCTTTGGCTTGGGCATCGTCGCTGCTAAGCAACTCGCTCACATTAACGCAAGTTCCTCTAGGGTTAAAGCCCTGTAAGTGCGATAACTGGTCATCAAGTTGACCATTAATAAAAACAGCCCAAAAGCCCTGGGGATCAATTTTTTTAAGTTGATCCACACGTGCTTTAACAGCATTGCGGTCAAAGTCCTCAAAGGCAGCCTCAAAACTACGTTGCTCCATTGGTAGCATGGACGTGTGACGCCAGGCTTCAATCTTGCGTGAAGGCCAACCCTCGGAAGCAAAACGTTCTAATGCCTCTTGACGGAGCTCATTGACCCAAGGCTGAGTGCTAACACGCTGCTCGTGGGCATGCGCATAGTCTTTCACCCATGTTGGTAATGTGCTCATACTGTGGCTCCTTTTTCTGCTTTATCCGCAATCCAACCGTACCCGTGCTCTTCGAGCTCTTTGGCCAGAGAGGCATCGCCCGAACGCACGATTCGCCCTTTGTGAATGACGTGTACGAAATCAGGCACAATGTAGTCCAACAAACGCTGGTAGTGGGTGATCACGATCATTGACCGCTCGGGTGAACGCAATTTATTCACACCGTCAGAAATGACACGCAAGGCATCAATATCTAAGCCGGAATCCGTTTCGTCTAAAATCGACAATTTGGGCTCTAACAGAGACATTTGCAAAATCTCATTGCGTTTTTTCTCACCACCAGAGAAGCCTTCATTGACAGAACGATGCAAGAATTGTTCGCTCATGCCCACGGCCTTCATCTCTTCTTTGGCCTGCTTGAGAAAATCCATCGCATCCCACTCAGGCAGCCCCTGCTCTCGACGTACGGCGTTGACTGCGGTGCGCAAGAAATAAGCGTTGGAAACACCAGGAATTTCTACGGGATATTGAAATGCCAAAAAGAGGCCTAAGCGGGCCCTTTCCTCGATATCCATATCGAGCAAGTCTTTGCCAAAATACTCAACAGAGCCACCCTCAATCTCATAATCTTCGCGGCCTGCTAGAACTTGGGCCAAAGTACTCTTGCCGGAGCCATTGGGGCCCATCAACGCGTGCACTTCGCCTGGTCGAACCTGTAGGTCAACACCTTTCAGGATGGATTTTCCGTCTACAGACGCTTTGAGGTTTTTGATATTTAACATTGAATAATACTCCTTAACCAACGCTGCCTTCGAGGCTGACCCCGAGCAGGTTTTGTGCTTCTACAGCAAATTCCATGGGCAATTCTTTGATGACTTCCTTGCAGTAACCGTTCACTATCATGGAAACGGCGTCCTCGGCACTAATGCCGCGCTGCATGGCATAAAACAGTTGATCCTCACCGATACGCGAAGCAGTGGCTTCGTGCTCTACATTGGCTGTTGGGTTTTGTGCCTCGACCACCGGGAAGGTGTGTGCAGCACAGGTCTTGCCAATAAGTAGAGAGTCACACTGGGTAAAGTTGCGGGCATTTTCTGCGGTGGGTGCAATACGCACTAGGCCACGATAGGTGTTCAGCCCACGCCCTGCAGAAATCCCTTTGGAGATAATGGTGCTGGTCGTATTTTTGCCCATGTGAATCATCTTGGTACCGGTATCTGCTTGCTGGCGGTGGTTACTCAGTGCGACAGAGTAAAACTCGCCCACAGAATCATTCCCCCGTAGCACGACGCTGGGATATTTCCAGGTAATTGCAGAACCCGTCTCGACCTGTGTCCAGGAAATATGTGAACGCTCGCCACGGCATTCGCCGCGCTTGGTCACAAAGTTGTAAATCCCGCCAACGCCATTTTCGTCCCCGGGGTACCAGTTTTGAACGGTCGAATATTTGATTTTGGCATCATCCAGTGCCACCAGCTCAACGACCGCTGCGTGAAGTTGGTTTTCGTCACGCATGGGCGCCGTACAGCCCTCTAAGTAGCTGACATACGACCCCTCTTCGGCAATGATGAGCGTGCGCTCAAATTGCCCAGTGTCAGGAGAGTTGATACGGAAATAAGTGGATAGCTCCATTGGGCACTTGACCCCTTTGGGGATGTACACAAAAGAGCCATCAGAAAATACTGCTGAGTTAAGTGCAGCGTAAAAATTATCATTGGAAGGTACCACAGTACCCAAGTACTTTTTCACTAACTCGGGATACTCGCGCACCGCCTCAGAGAAAGAGCAAAAGATAATGCCGATTTCTTCGAGCTGCTTGCGGAAGGTGGTCGCCACCGATACGGAATCAAACACCGCGTCAACCGCTACCCCAGCGAGACGCTCCCACTCGTGCAAAGGCACACCGAGCTTCTCGTAGGTGCGCAATAACTCAGGATCGACCTCATCTAAGCTCTTGGGACCATCGTCCTTGCTCTTGGGCGCGGCGTAATAACTGATCTCTTGGAAATCTATCGGCGGATAATCAACGACAGACCACGTGGGCGGCGTCATTTCTAACCATTGCCGATAGGCGTTTAAGCGCCATTCGAGCATGAACTCTGGCTCTTTCTTTTTTGCAGAAATTAAGCGTATGGTGTCCTCATTTAAACCTTTAGGAATCACCACTGACTCAATGTCGGTAACAAACCCCGCCTCGTATTCGCGATCGAGGAAAGTATCAAGGTGTTCGTTAACAGTACTCATTAGGATAACTCCACATTAGATGTGCTTTCACCGCGCTGGCCTTTGGTAGCACCAGGTTGGTGTGTGAGTGGGTGTTCAGTAACGGTGGGGGCAAGCATATCCGCCACGCTGACATCTTCAAGGGTTCGGCGTACAATGTCACTAATTTGCTGCCAGTTACTGCGGATTTGGCAATCGGGCTCAACGGCGCAAGCCCCTGGCGTAGCGACACACTCAGTCAACCCAAAAGGCTGGTCATCCAGTGCGTCAATTATGTGCGCAATGCTGATCTCGTTGGCAGGTCGTGCTAGGCTATAACCGCCATGAGCGCCCCGAGTGCTGACTACGATGTTACTCTGATTGAGCAACTTGAGCACTTTACTCACCGTGGGCTGACCCAGCCCAAGTGCCTGAGCGAGCTCAGACGCACTATAGATCCGGTCTGGGTCGTTGCCCATATGGGTCAGTACGAGTGTGCCGTAGTCAATGATTTTGCTAATGCGCAACATATAATATCCGCTAGCCGTTTCCAGTTGAATATTAGCTATATAGTACCTCTTTGGTACTGTTTGAGTCAAACATTATTTTCAGACCTTTAAAGCATCCCTACTTTTGTCTATGAGCCTTTCGAGCACGCATACCAAAGTCGCTGCCCATTTACAACGCTGCACCCAAAAAGACCCGAGTGGCCTAAGCGCACTCATCAACACATACGGTCCTACTTTACATCGATATGCTTGCGGTCTGTTTGCAAAACAACATGCGGATCAGTTAACTCAAGACGGTTTTGCATTGATCTGGCAACACGCCAACCTCTATCACTCCAACCAAGGAGATCCGCTGGGCTGGATCCTGTCTATTTTTCGCTATCGATTGGCCCAGGCGCTCGGCTCTCAGCGCTATGAGCGCGCACAGGCTGTATCCCTAGATCAGCTCTTGCTTAATAATTCCAGTACAAGCCCTTTTCTTGATGTGATTCACGCGCTCCCCCATGAGCAAAAAAAAATCTTGCTGGGGCGCTACCTCTTTGCGTGGGACAAAGCACTTTGCGTACTGCATATCGGCGCCTCAGAAGATGAAATTGAGCAGCAGTTTCGGCAAGCATGCCAGCAAATCGTGCGTCAATTTTCCCCATGGGAGATTAACAATCCAGACTGGCAAGCTGAAAACGGTCAGGCCTGCTTAGAAAGTCTCAGGCCGCAAAATAACCACTCTGCCCTGCTCCAACGTCGGCAAAACGATGCCAAAGCCCTCACGGACACATTGCGATGGGAAGCATTATGTGCGGACTTGTGTCAATTTTTACCCACTGCGGCTGAGAATCAGCAATGGATAGCTGGCTTAAGTGCGCGTCTTGGTATTCCATTGCAACGTCGTCCAAGCGTGCCGCAACGCCCTGCCGCTGCCACTATCGCTGAGCCTCCTCCTACTACGAGACACCAAAGCCAAGCGCCTGCGAGTGATAAAACAAAAGCCGCACCCATACCAACGCAGGTGCTCAAGAAAGCAGCGACGACTCCAGAACCTCAACCCACAGAGTCAACTTCGAACGCAGATAGCGAATACACCGACGAACTGAGACAGCAAAGGCGTTACACCAGCTACTGGAAATTTTTCTCTGTAGTTAATTTAGTTTTAGTCATTGGTTTGTTAGTTTGGATGCTTTTGCCTAAACCCCCGCCGATTGAGGTGATTCAAATGGCACCACGATTGGGCGCGGTATTACAGGCCCCAGGGCATAGTGCCACCCCCGGCTGGGTGCTCAGTGTCGATCCTCAGCAGCAAGTGCTGCTCTCGCCGCTTGTCCCTACCCAGCTCAAGGAGGGTGAGCAAGTCCACTTATGGACGCGTGACGCCAGTGACTCAAAACTGCGCTCACTGGGCCTGATTAACCCTAATCAGCCAGTCACACTGACCAAAGAAAACCTGGGCACTATTCAAGAAGGCCAACTATTTGAAATGACCCTCGAATCTAGTCAACGAGCGGATCCAAATGAACCCCAAGGACCCATTCTATTTATGGGGCGTGTGGTGTCATTAGGTGACTACGAGCCTAAAGATGCAACACCTCAGGAAAAATAAACTTTTTTACTCAGATGCACCCGTCTAACTCGGCCGATGATCCGCTGCATGCCGTTCGATAAAATATTGGATTTCTTTTTCAGTAAACCCAGCCTCGCGACGCGCATCAATATTTAATGGCCCTCTAAAGCGCGGGGCACGATATGTTTGGGCCAGCTTGGGATACTGCTCTTCGGGATCAATCGCCTCACGCGCGCACGCCCAACGGTACCAGCGGTTGCCCGCAGCTACATGCCCAACCTCATCCCGTAAAATGATATCAAGGATCTCAGCAGCCTCTTGGTCTCCTGCTTGGGCGAGCTTGGCCCGCATCACTGGGCAAGCATCCAAACCACGGGCTTCTAATGTACGCGGGACCATCGCTAAACGCGCGACTAAATCATTTTTAGTGCGCTCAGCCATATCCCAAAGCCCATCGTGCGCGGGGAAATCACCATAAGCATAGCCCAGCCGATGCAGGTGGTCATCGAGTAAATTAAAGTGGTACACCTCTTCGTAGGCCACCTGCAGCCAGTCGCCATAGAATTGGCTGGGTAAATTTGAATACCGCCAAATAATATCTAAAGCTAAATTAATGGCATTAAACTCTATATGAGCCAGCGCATGCAACAATGCAGCGCGGCCCTCAACAGTGTGCATGCTGCGTTGTTTGACCTGCCTAGGATCAACGATTTTAGGGGACTCAGGGCGCCCTGGAATTTTATCTTCGGCAGCATTCAGTGATGCTTGTGCACCCACCGGCAGGGCAATCTGAGCATGCATTTCGCGAACGGCTTGCGACTTGAGCCCTGGATCAGTGATGATTAGCGCGGCAAGTGCCCGCTCACGTAAAGTTTTGCCTTGTTGAATACAGCTATGAGTCAATGTCCACCTGCTTGAGCACCTGGGTCAGATCGGTCTCAATCGTGCTGAGGTCCTTGCGTAAACGTTGCAGCTCTTGGCCACTGAGACGCACGGCTGCCTCTGGATTATGCTCGAGTGCATTGGTATCGCCAAGACGATTACGTGCCCCACTAATAGTAAAGCCCTCGTCATACAGTAAATGCCGTATGCGGCGTATGAGCAAAACCTCATGGTGTTGGTAATAGCGTCTATTACCACGTCGCTTGACCGGGCGTAGTTGAGTAAACTCTTGTTCCCAATACCGTAATACGTGAGGTTTCACCCCGCAAAGCTCACTGACCTCTCCGATAGTGAAGTAACGCTTTGCTGGGATGGCTGGCAAACTAACGTTTTGTTCGGATTGACTCATTGATTATCCCCGCCCTCGACCGCAGATTTAAGTTTTTGACTGGCTTGGAAAGTAACCACACGACGTGCTGAAATGGGAATCTCTTCGCCTGTTTTTGGGTTTCTCCCGGGCCGAGGAGGCTTGTCACGAATGGTGAAATTACCAAACCCTGAAATGCGGACCTCTTGGCCTTTTTCCAGGTGATTACTGATCTCGGCATAAAAGGCATCGACTAATTCTTTTGCCTCACGCTTATTTAAACCGACGCGTTCAAAAAGTATATCAGTCAAGCCTGCCTTGGTCAGCGTGCGATTTCCTATCGTCATGCTACCCCCTTATGCGCGCAAGCGCGCCTTGAACTGTGCTTCTAATGCATTAAATAATAATTTCATGCATTCATCAACCTGCTCATCAGCCAAAGTCTTGTGCGCATCTTGTAACCAGAAGCGCAGCGCCATGCTTTGCTCGCTAGCATCTTGGGCCTCTTTCCACAGATCAAAGACACGGAAGTCTTGGACGATGCTCAAGATATCGTGCTTGGCGATGGTTTCGTTTAAGCAATCACGTACCTCTTGATAACTAATATCTGTGGCTATCCAAAAAGCCAAATCGCGTTGCACCACCGGCTGTCTAGAAATAATACCCGTCGGCGTCAGCAGCGCCTTGTGTTGCAGTGGCTCGAGATCTAGCTCAAATACAATCGGGGCATGCGATAATTCAAAATCGCGCACCCACTGTGGATGCACCTCGCCCAGCCAACCGATGGTATCCTCTCCTACCACCAACCGCGCACTGCGACCAGGGTGCAAAGCAGGATGGGCATCGGCGACAAAACGCACCTCTTGAATGCGGGGCCCAAATAAAGCCTCTACATCTGCTTTGACATCAAAGAAATCAACCCGACGCGCAGGCAACCCCCACTGCTCTCGATCAGCGTCTCCCCAAGCTGCACCCGCCAAACGTAAGGGCTGATTCACCCCTGCAACCGTCAACGCATCATCCTGGATATGATCATCCCGCCAAAATACACGCCCAATTTCAAATACACGAACTCTATTTTGACGACGTCGTGCATTGTATTGGATATTTTGTATGAGACCACCAATCAACGAGCTGCGCATCACAGAAAGATGGCTAGCAATAGGGTTTAATAAGCGGATAGGATCAGCATTGTTGGTGAGCTTTTTTTCCCATTGTTCATCAACAAAAGAGAAATTAACCACCTCTTGGTAGTCTAAAGCCGCTACGCGTGCTCGAATGTCATGTGCACTGACGGTTTCCTCAGAGGCGACATGCACCGTCGTACGCGCCACGGGGAGCTCATCGGGAATACGCTCAAACCCAATTATACGAGCCACCTCTTCGATGAGGTCTTCCTCGATATTGATATCAAACCGATAGCTAGGTGCAATCACGTGAAACACACCCTCTTGCTCTCGGTAGTTAAACTCTAGAGCGTCAAAGCAATGCTTGATCTCAGCCACAGAGATTGGGATACCCAGTATTTTTTCGCAGCGCGTATGACGCATGGTGACTTCTTTTTGTGCCGGGATTTCTAAAATCTGATCATCGATGGGCCCCACCTCACCGCCACAAATATCCACAACCAACTGAGTCATGCGTTCGAGATGCTCAACCACTGTTGCCGCATCTACCCCGCGCTCAAATCTATAGCTGGCTTCTGATTGAAATTTTAAATCTCGTGCGCGGCCACGAATGGACTCGGGCCACCAAAATGCAGCCTCAATATAAATATTTTTAGTTTGCTCATTAACCGCGCTGTGCTCTCCCCCCATAATGCCCGCTAAACTTTGAGGCTGGCCATCGGAACAGATCACTCCAAAGTTTGGATTAAGTGTGATCTCTTGACCATTGAGCAGAACCAATTTCTCACCATCCCGCGCCCAACGCACCTCTAAATCTTGGCCTAATTTATCAAGATCAAATACATGGGTGGGACGGCCCAGTTCTAACAGCACATAGTTGGAAATATCTACCAGCACAGATAACGAGCGTTGGCCAGCACGTTCGAGTCGGCGCACCATCCAATCTGGTGTCTCTACCGCAGCATCTACATTGCGGATAATGCGCCCCGCAAACCGACCACATAAATTGCTGTCTTGCACACGGACGGGCAACGTCTCATGATGATCCAGCGCACACGGTGCAAAAGACGGCATTGCTAATTTAGCCTCGGTCAATGCAGCCACCTCACGCGCCACCCCGATCACGGATAGGCAATCCGCACGGTTGGGGGTCATCGACACCTCGATAATTTTCTCATCCAAATCAAGATAGGTGCGCAAGCAGGTGCCAATGGGGGCATCTGCCGGCAGCTCGAGCAACCCTTCAGCATCCTCACTAATGCCCAGCTCTTGGGCAGAACAAAGCATCCCGTGTGAGCTCACGCCTCGCATCTTGACAGGTTTGATTTGGAAATCCCCAGGTAAAGTAGCCCCTACCTTGGCCAAAGGTGCCTTGAGCCCCACGCGCGCATTGGGCGCCCCACAAACGATTTGCACAGGCTGATCATCGCCAATATCCACCATGCAAACACTCAACCGATCAGCATCGGGATGGGCGTCGACAGCGGTAATCTCAGCCACAACAATATTGTCAAAGGCTGGAGCAGCAGTGGTGCATTCTTCTACCTCTAAACCTGCCATGGTCAATTCGTGGCAGAGTGTATCGGTATCTATTGCTGGATTAACATAAGAACGTAGCCAAGACTCTGGAACTAACATTTTGGTGCTCTATTTCTGCGAGAATGAATGAAGGTGATCTGAGTTTAAATCACAGTAAAATTTCATACGAGGAAAAATTCATTTTTAAGCATTAAACTGACGCAAAAAACGAAGATCCCCGTCAAAAAACTGGCGCAAATCATTAACGCCATAACGCAGCATGGTCAAGCGTTCGATCCCTGAACCAAAGGCAAACCCAATATAGCGTTCGGGATCCAGACCAAAGTTGCGCACCACATCAGGGTGTACTTGCCCGGCCCCTGAAATTTCCAACCACTGCCCCTTGTTGGGGCCTGTGTTAAACATTAAATCGATTTCAGCTGAGGGTTCTGTAAAAGGGAAAAAAGAAGGACGAAAGCGCACGACAAGATCATCACTTTCATAAAAGCTGCGCAGAAAATGCGTGTATACCCCTTTGAGGTCTGCAAAGGAAATATCCTCGGCGATCCATAGCCCTTCAACCTGATGAAACATCGGCGAGTGAGTCGCATCACTATCCACCCTAAAGGTCTTACCTGGCGCAATCACCTTAATGGGGGGTTGATGCGAGCGTGCATACCGTACCTGCATTGGACTCGTGTGGGTGCGCAGCAGCAAAGGCAACCCATCCTTATCCTGCATATCAACATAAAATGTGTCTTGCATAGAACGCGCAGGATGATCCTCGGGATTATTTAAGGCGGTGAAATTAGTCCAGTCATTTTCTATCTCTGGTCCATCTGCCACATCAAAACCCATGGATCTGAAAATCGCTTCTATGCGTTGCCAAGCCAAAATGACGGGGTGTATCCCACCCAGACGGCTACGTCCGCGCCCAGGCAAAGTCACATCAATGGCCTCAGCCTCGAGACGGCGCGCCATTTGTTCTTGGGCGATGGCCTCGCGACGCTCTTCTAATAACGCCTCGATTTGGCGTTTTAATTGGTTGATGGCGGCCCCTTGTGTACGCTTTTCCTCGGGGCTTAATTGTGCCATCCCGCGCAACATTTGCGTGATTTCGCCATTACGCCCTAAAAACACAGCCTTTTCATTTTCCAGAGCCGCGCTATTGTTTGCTTGTGCAAATGCGCGCTCGGCGCGCTGAAGAATGTCCTTTGCCTGTTCTGTCATTTTTCGACCACTTAAACAACAAACGGAGCTTGAGCAGCTCCGTTTGTATAAACATCAGATAGCCATTAACAAACTGTGCCAAGCACAGTTGTGATTAAGCCGCCAGTGCTGCTTTTGCTTGTTCGACTATCGCGCTAAATCCAGCCTTGTCATTGACTGCCATATCCGCAAGGACCTTGCGATCCAATTGGATATCTGCCTTGTTTAGACCGGCAATAAACTGGCTGTAATTAATCCCTTGTTCGCGGCACGCAGCATTAATACGTGTAATCCATAGCGAACGGAAAACGCGCTTGCGATTGCGACGATCGCGATAAGAATACTGGCCTGCTTTCATGACCGCCTGTTTGGCGACGCGATATACGCGACTGCGGCGACCACGGAAACCTTTGGCTTGATTTAAAACTTTTTTGTGACGCGCGCGGGCGGTAACCCCACCTTTTACTCTAGGCATTGTTTGGCTCCTTAAGCGTTGGGCAACATTGATTTAACAGCTTTTACATCGGAGGGATGCAGCGTGACTGACCCTCTAAGCTGACGCTTTCTCTTGGTGGTTTTCTTGGTCAAAATATGACGCTTGAAAGCCTGACCGCGCTTGATCGAGCCACTGCCACGTACGCGAAAACGCTTGGCAGCACCTTTACGTGTTTTCTGTTTGATCTTTGCCATAATAAGTACCTATAAAGTCATGCTACTAGGTGGCTGCTCTTGCTGCAGCACTTTTATCACCTATAAAGCACTTGTTGTTTTTCGCTGAAGTAATGGCTACTTCCAACTGCAAAAACGTCATAGATTATAGTCTTAAAATACGAGCCTTGTCCAGATCCAGCCTGGGCTGATTTTCTATATTTACAACGGCTCGCTGTGCATTGCATAACGTAATTGCAAGGCAGCCATCACATGCGGCGGCCGTATCTGATCTGCGCCCTCCATATCTGCGAGGGTACGCGCCAGCCGCCGCTGTGCCTGGATAACTCGCGTTGACCAGTGCCAGCGTTGAATCGCCTTTTGCAAGATAGCCATACTCTCAGCACATAAAATCGCATGCTGGTCCAATTGTTTGCCGGTCAAGTCAGCATTGAGGCAGCCTTGGCGTTGCCACTGTCGGCGCCGCCGTTCTTGCACACGCGGGCGTACCTGTGCAGAGGGCGCAGCGTTTGGTTGCGATGAATAATCTAGAGACTCCGGAGATAGAGCGATACAAATATCGAGCCTATCTAAAATAGGTCCAGATATCTTATCTAAATAGCGCTGCCGTGCCGTTTGCGGGCAGCGACAAGTCTTGTGAGGGTGCCCCCAATTACCGCAAGCACATGGATTCATCGCGGCGACTAATTGAAAGCGAGCCGGAAACATCAGCTGCTGCATCGAACGCGATATCAATACCTGACCTGTTTCGAGCGGCTCGCGCAATGCCTCAAGGGCGCTACGCTCAAACTCGGCGAACTCATCCAAAAAAAGAACACCATGATGCGCCATGCTGATTTCACCTGGCTGGGGTTGCTGGCCACCCCAAATTAAAGATGCCCGCGTAATAGAATGATGAGGCGCTCGGTATGGAATGGTTCCAAAGAAAAAAGAAGCATTGCCTTGGGCTGCGCCATACAATTCATTAAGCGCGGCCACCTCTAGCTGCTGCCATTTGCTAAGCTCAGGTAGCAATGTCACCAGGCGCTGTGCCAGCATGCTCTTGCCCACCCCTGGTGGCCCCACCATTAATAAACTGTGTCCGCCACTTGCGGCAACCTCTAAAGCCTGGCAGGCTAAAGTTTGCCCGCGTATGTCCGATAAGCACAGCGCCCCTTCCTCATGCTGAGAGTGTTTCTCAGTAACTAACCGAATATCACTGGCCTGCACTGGCGGCTGCCCGTCGCGATTGGGGCCCATGTGATCCGCTTTAGATATTGATGCCCCCATATGGCGTTGGCTGTTAACTTGGAATAGAGGCTGTTGATCTCGCAGATGCGCCACCACAGAACCCAGATCAGGAGCTGAATAGATATCTATCAATTCAAAATTTTTTAATTTAATGGCATTATCAGATGGCAAAACCAATGCAGGTAAATCCTGCAGCTGCTGGTCAGTCTCAACCCCTAACGGGCCTATTGACGGAGGGCGCCGACTCATGACCAAACTAAGCGCAGTTGCCAGACAGCCCGGTGTGGGCAGCAAAGTGCCCGTCAGGGATAACTCACCCAGAAAGTAAGTATTTGCAATATCAGGCGGCGCGGGCTGTGGTCCTATTGTCATTGCCTGACCTGAGGCCAGTAAAATGCCCAGCGCAATAGGTAAATCAAAACGACCCGATGCTTTTGGCTGATCAGCGGGTGCCAAATTGACAGTAATCCGAGCAGCAGGAAAATCATAACCACTACTTAAAATAGCGGCGCGCACGCGCTCCCTACTTTCACGTACCCCCGTATCTGGCAAACCTACGATATTAAATGCCGGTAACCCTGGGCCAATATGGACCTCAACGCTAATATGCTGAAACTGCAAACCAAGCAAATTACAACTATTCACGACTGCTAGAGACATTTTTATTCCTCAAGCTCATCATAAAAATTAGGCCCCAAACATATTGTCTGGAGCCCTGTAAGCTATTTTTATTATGGCAAAATGCATACTGCTTGGTTGCCATTGAGGACACAATGATCCGCAGTGTTTTAAAGCATTCGTGTTAGGTGGCTATTCGGTTGCTGTGTCTTTGTTGTTACCCTGAGCTTTTTTCTCTAGCTCGATCACGCGATCCTCTAAAGCCTGTATACGCTCTAATGCGCGTTCTAATAATGCAACTTGGGTATCAAACTCTTCACGTGTGATTAAATCCATTCGCGCAAAAGTCTGTGCCATTAACGCACGGATGTTTTTTTCCAAGTCTGCTGCTGGGCTTTTTGCAATAAGATCGCTAATCCCGCGTTGTATTTCGTTAATCCAGTCTGTATTACGTGGTTCCATATTGGCCTCTCAAATCGGTTCTATACCTATATAGTGTATAAAAAAATGGCCACATCATGTGGCCATTTTGCGCTACTTATTATCCACGCGAGAACAATTAGTCATTGCCTACAGACTCTTGTATTTTCTCGTCAGCCTCGCTTGCCCCTCTTTTAATCGCGTCGCCAGCACGCTCAAGTGCATCTTCGGTAGACTCTTTGGCGCGCTCTGCTTTTTCAGAAATCTTATCGCCCAAAGATTCGCTGTCTTCTTCGACCATTTCAGCATCCTCTTCGGCGACATCTTTGGCCTTTTCTTCCTCTTCTTTCACTGAGTCAGCCTCTTTGGCGGTTTCTTCTTCGGCTTCCGCTGCGGCTTCATCTGCCTCTTGAGCCTTTTCTTCAGCCTCTTCGGCGAGCTCATCTGCTTTATCTTTAGCCTCTGCTGCCTTTTCCTCTGCATCCTCTTTGAGCTCTGCAGATTTTTCTTTGGCATCCTCTGCTAATTCATCAGCTTTAGCTTTGGCCTCTTCGGCTTTTTCTTTGGCTTTATCGGCCACTTCTTCTGCCTTTTCTTTAGTGGCTTCAGCCGCGTCCGCAGCGGCTTCTTTAGCCTCATCAGCCTTTTCTTTGGTTTTTTCTACCACATCTTGATCTTTAGCGGCTGGAGCGGATTCTGTTTGGCTTTGACTGCTTTCAGCAGGCGCTGCGGGCGCAGCATCTTGCTTGTCATCAGAGCAAGCTGCCAACACGGTCACTGACGTTAAAGCAGCCAAAACAGACAAATATAGGCGGTTCATTTTCATAACAATCCTTTATGAAAGTAATAAAGTTAGCGATTAAAAAATTTGTACGGCAATACCGCTCAGTACATACGCTGCACTGAGGCCTGCACGCTAACTACAAAATACAACTTGGGCCTATCATTGGATAGCCGCGTGCCTATTTTAGAAGCAAGCGGGTTTTGAAACTGTTAATCAGTGTAAGCCCTAATTTCAATTTTAAATTATTCGTGCGTTTACGTCTTGGCTTTTGCCGTGTTTTCTTGGGATGCATACTGTCGATACAATTGCCCCTCCCCCAAGCGCTCGAGATCGACAGGCTGGGCGCGATTAATCGCTGCAGCGACACGACGACGCAAATCGTTACTATGCGAGCGCATGACCTTATTTTTAATGGTGAGCAATTGGTTAATAGACACTGAGAAACTCGTCAACCCCAGTCCCAACAAGACTGGTGCGAGCTCCTCTTGGCCGGCCAGCTCGCCGCACATTGAAATGGGTGTATTGTACCGATCAGCCACATTAATGATTTGTGCGAGCAAACGAATAACGGCCGGATGTAGCGGGTCATAAAGATGCGCAACATCACTATCAATCCGATCAACAGCCAGCACATATTGAATCAGGTCGTTAGTACCGATGGACAGAAAATCCAAAGCCTCTGCAAAGGGCTCGAGTGCCAGCGCAATCGCAGGCACCTCAACCATTGCCCCTAACTGAACCTCGCGAGGCACACTATGGCCATCACTGATCAGCGAATCTTTAGCCTGTTGTAAAGCCTCTTGGGTGGCTCTCACCTCATCCATCGTGCTGACCATAGGTAATAAAATACGCAATGGTCCATGCTGCGCCGCACGCAATAAGGCGCGCAACTGCACATGAAAGATTTCCGGGTGGGCCAAGCAATAACGTATGGCGCGCAACCCTAGAGCTGGATTGGTTGCCACGGCTTGATCAATATCGAGCGATTTATCTGCACCTAGGTCCAAGGTGCGTATGGTGACAGGCTTGCCCTGCATGGCCTTGATGGCTTGTGCATAGGCCTGGTATTGCTCTTCTTCTGAGGGTAAAGTGGAGCGTCCCAGAAATAAAAACTCACTGCGGAACAAACCAATACCATCTGCCCCCGCCTCATAGGCTATTTTGGCCTCATCAGGCAAATCGATATTGGTTTCCAGCGTAATTTTTATACCGTCTAATGTTTCAGCTGGGGTGTCGCGCAATTGCTCTAAGCGCTTGCGCTGCGCTGCATAGATCTGCTGTTTTTTAGTGTATTCGACCAGCACGTGCGGAGCAGGATTGATCAAAACAACTCCGGCCTGACCATCTACAATGATAGTATCACCATCATGCACGGCGCGGCGCAGATCCCCCACCCCCACAATGGCTGGAATGCCCATACTGCGCGCGATAATAGCTGTATGCGAAGTCGCTCCACCCAAATCGGTGACAAAGGCCGAGAAACGTGACTGACGCAAACGCAGCATATCAGCTGGCGCAATATCACGAGCCACCACAATCAGCTCTTGGTCGGAGGCCACATCAGGCCAATTTTGTGTTAATTCTGCCCCATTACCAGTGAGCACCATCAACACCCGCTCAATCACCTGGCGCACATCGGCTTGGCGCTCGCGTAAATAGGGGTCAGCTATTGCATTGAATTGCTCGATCAACTGCTGCCCCTGAGTGGTAATGGCCCACTCAGCATTGTACCGTCGCTGCTCGATGAGCGGTAAAGCATCATCAACAAGCATCGGATCATCTAGCAATAAACGATGCACTGTCAGCAATGGCTCTAACTCCCGTGGAGCATCCGCAGGGAGTTGCTCTTTCTGACGGTCCAAATCGTCTTGAACGGTGGCCACCGCCCGTTTTAAACGTGCAATCTCTGACTCTATCTCGGCGGTCGTTATATAGTAATGCGGCACCTCGAGTGCTGTGGTCCCCATCACAACTGCTCGGCCAATGGCCACGCCATCAACCACGCCAACACCGTGCACGGTAAACATTGCTGTAGACTGTGCTGTATCGTTATCTTGGGTTGATGGAGAGGTGCGAGGAGTAGAGGTCATAGGCATGATTACTGTGCTTCGCCAAACTTATTTTCAAAAAGAGCTTGAATGGCCTCTAAGGCTTGTTCTTCATCGTCACCATGTGCTTCAATGGTGACCTCTACCCCCAGGCCAGCCGCCAGCATCATGACCCCCATGATGCTTTTAGCGTTGACTTTTTGCTCATCGCGAGCAATAAAAATGTCACTTTTATATTGAGCCGCCAACTGCGTTAACTTAGCAGCAGCGCGAGCATGCAGCCCGAGCTTATTAGTAATTACAAGATTTATTGAAGCCATAAAATTGTCTATCTGATCGTTGAATACTTTTATATTACTCTACCACCGCACCTCGGTCTGCTGTTTCGGCAATACGCTTTACATAAGCCTCCAAACCATCATTAGGTGCATCGGTGATTGCCTTGAGCAGCATCGGCAGACTCAATCCGGCGACCAGATACACCTGTTTTCCTTGATCCTTCAAAGACTGGCTCACGCGATGAGCAATCCTATAGGGGGTTGCACCGTATAAATCATTCAGCAACACCACCTCGTTTTTGTCTTGAGCCAAAATCGCGGTGTTGATTCGCCGCACCTCATGGTCAATATGTGCATTAGCCTCTACATCAAAACACACCAAACGCTTTCTTATTACTGAGGCACCTAGCACATGCGCTGCGCATTGCTCAAAAGCAGCGGCCATGGGCATGTGAGCGATCAACACTAGACAAGGATCAAGATTGGGCAGTGACAACGCGTTCTAATTCCTGTGCAAAGAAATTGGGAACATGAAAATCCGTTTGCTCAGCGATTTCAACAAAACAAGTTGGACTGGTAACATTTATCTCGGTCAACTGCTCGCCGATGATGTCTAAACCAACCACAAACAGCCCTCGAGCAGAAAGAATGGGGGCCAGAGTCTCGGCAATTTCTCGATCTTTTTCAGTCAATGGCTGGGCCACCCCTCGGCCACCCGCAGCCAGATTGCCACGTGTCTCACCCGCTAAAGGGATCCGCGCCAAACTGTACGGCACCACCTCACCATTAATAATGATGACCCGTTTATCCCCTTGTTCGATGGCCGGTATGTAACGCTGAATCATCACCGTTTCAGTTTCATGCCGCGTGAGCGTTTCAAAGATGACATTTTTATTGACCTCACCGGGACGCAGTCGAAACACGCGCTCGCCGCCCATCCCATCCAACGGTTTGATGACGACATCTTTGTGCGTGTCATAAAACTCGTGCAGATGGGCCATTTGGCGGCTGACCAAAGTAGGTGCTGTAAATTGGGGAAACTCAAGAATAGAGAGTTTTTCTGGGTGATTACGTATCGCACTGCCCTGATTGAATATCCGCGCGCCCTGAGACTGAGCCTGATCGAATAAATGCGTGGCATACATATACTCTAGGTCAAACGGAGGATCGGTGCGCATAATGACTGCACTGTAATCACTCAGCGCATGCTCGCTAATTGAACCTCTGGGTTGCCACCATTGGTGCCCGTGCAAGTCAGCATCACTGGGGATATCCAAAGCTAAACTACGGGTCAGCACCTGCTCGTCACGAACAAAAATATCGGCCATTTCACAAACGCTAATTTCATGGCCACGAGCAATAAGCGCGCGCATCATAGACACTGAGGTGTCCTTATATGCCGCCAGACTTTCCAAAGGATCAATGATGAACAATATATGCATATAGTTTCCTGAAATTAGCCCCACTCTAGACAACTAAAGTGGGGCTAAAACTAAATCCGGATTATTTTGTTCTTGGGGCGAGCACCATTATCATTTGCCGCCCTTCTAATTTGGGCATCGACTCTACCTGAGCGATCTCTTCGACCTCATCGCGAACACGTTCGAGTACCCGCATGCCGAGATCTTGGTGTGCCATTTCGCGCCCTCTGAATCGCAAAGAGACTTTTACTTTGTCTCCGTCGCCAATAAAACGACGCACGTTGCGCAGCTTGACATTAAAGTCACCCTCATCGGTAGCAGGTCTGAATTTGACCTCTTTGACCTGCACGACTTTTTGCTTGGCACGCGCTTCTTGAAGACGCTTTTGCTCTTGGTAACGGAATTTTCCGTAGTCCATCAAACGGCAGACAGGCGGCTTGGCTTGCGGTGCGATCTCGACGAGATCAATTGCATGCTCTTCGGCCAAAGCGAGCGCTTCGCTCAGCTTTTTAATCCCTATCTGTTCGCCGTCTACATCAATGAGACGAACCTCTTGAGCACGAATTTCCCCATTAATGCGATGTTTTCTATCAGTTGCGATGTCTAGAACTCCTAAGTTAATTGATCAAATTAGATACTATCAGCAATCATTTGCGCTGATCGATATCATTTTGCAAGTGCTGGGCAAATTGATCTACTGGCATTACCCCTAGATCACGACCCCCACGTGCACGCACGGCAACGGCGCCGGCGTCTTTTTCCTTGTCCCCAACAACCAGTATATAAGGGAGCTTTTGCATACTATGCTCACGGATTTTACGAGTGATTTTTTCACCGCGCAAATCGCTAATAACCCTAAAGCCTCTCTCACGTAGAGTATCAGCAACACTTTGGGCATATTCAGCAGAACTTTCTGATATGCAGCAAACAACCGCGTGTTCGGGCGACAGCCATACTGGTAAGGCACCGGCATAATGCTCGATCAGCATGCCAATAAAGCGCTCGAAAGAACCTAAAATCGCCCGATGCACCATCACAGGGGTACGACGCTGGTCATCAGCATCGACATATTCGGCACCTAAACGTTGAGGCATCGAAAAATCCACCTGAATGGTACCGCACTGCCACTCACGACCAATAGCATCTTTGAGAGTGTATTCAATTTTTGGCCCATAAAAGGCCCCCTCGCCTTCGGCAATTTCAAACTCACAGCCTGTTTCGTGCAAGCTATCCATTAATGCCTGCTCGGCCTTGTCCCAAACAGCCTCTGAGCCTATTCTCTTGTCTGGGCGGGTGGCAATCTTGTAAAGAATTTCCTCAAACCCAAACTCGGCATACACTTTTTGCAAGAGTCGGGTAAAAGCTTTGCACTCGTCTAACAGCTGATCTTCGGTGCAAAAGATATGGCCATCATCCTGAGTAAACCCACGCACACGTAGCAAACCATGTAGCGAGCCAGAGGGTTCGTTGCGATGGCAAGAACCAAACTCACCATATCGGATAGGCAGCTCACGATAAGAATGCAAGCCTTGGTTAAATATCTGCACATGACCCGGGCAGTTCATAGGCTTGAGCCCATAAACGCGCTTTTCAGACTCGGTCACGAACATATTTTCGGCATAATTATCCCAATGGCCTGTTTGCTTCCACAGCTCTAAATCTAAAATCTGTGGGGCGCGTACCTCTTGGTAGCCGCCCTCTTGATAGAGGCGACGCATATATTGTTCGACCTGCTGCCAGATCACCCAGCCGCGCGGATGCCAGTAGACCAAACCTGGCGCTTGCTCACTAAAGTGAAACAGTTTGAGCTCTCTACCTAGGCGTCGGTGATCTCGTTTCTCAGCCTCTTCGAGCATGTGCAAATAGGCATCTTGCTCTTCTTTGGTGGCCCAAGCAGTACCATAAATGCGCTGTAGCATTTCGTTGTCACTGTCACCCCGCCAGAAAGCCCCAGCAACATGCATGAGTTTAAAAACCTTGAGCTTGCCAGTGGAAGGCACGTGCGGACCACGACAGAGATCAATAAAATCCCCCTCGCGATACAGAGTGATGGGCTCCTCTGCAGGAATGGAGGCAATAATTTCAGCCTTGTAATCTTCGCCCATCTCGCGGAATAGTTCTACGGCCTTGTCTCTATCCCATACCTCGCGCTCAACTTTTTCATCGCGTCGAGCGATCTCAGCCATTTTCTTTTCAATGGCCTCAAGGTCCTCTGGAGTAAATGGGCGCTCATAGGCAAAGTCATAGTAAAAACCATTATCAATCACCGGCCCAATAGTGACCTGAGCCTCTGGGAATAACTCTTTGACGGCATAGGCCATCAAGTGTGCCGTGGAGTGGCGTAATACCTCAAGGCCGTCTTTATCTTTGGCAGTGACAATCTCTACTGTCGCATCATCATTAATCACATAGCTGGTGTCTACCAGATGCTTGCCATCATCTTTAACAATACGCCCTGCCAGTGCTGCACGGGCTAAGCCGGGCCCAATGGATTCGGCAACCTCAGCAACCGTTACGGGGCCACTAAAAGAGCGTGTAGAACCATCAGGTAAAGTAATTTGAACCATTCTCTATTTCCAAACTAAAAACGCGGCTCTGAGGCCGCGTCAATGGTATTTAATCTGAAGCATCACATAATGTATGCGCGAAATCACACCTAGCGGCATTTTAAGTTGATCTAGCGGCTAGTAGTTCGCGTATCTGTCACTGCTAACACCATGTGTGTAGGTAATTCCAATTGATTAATCATATAGCGTTTATTATAGCAGCCTCGACCATTGTGCGCAGCAAAAATCTATAGACCCAAACAATGGCAAGCCCAAAATCAATCCTATGGGCTAATCTGCAACATATAAGAGACGCCTGAAATTCGTGTGTTGCCCTTTAAATTTCTTTTTGCTATATTACCAATCTCTAGGCGGTTAGCTCAGCTGGTTAGAGCGCTACGTTGACATCGTAGAGGTCGCTGGTTCGAATCCAGTACTGCCTACCAAATACCCATAGGCCGGTTGTTACCGGCCTATTTTTTTGTCTTTTTCCTTTTGCCTTTTGCTTTTAATTAGCGTAAACACGGATAGGCATCTTTTTATACCCCCCAATAGGGGCCACCTCGCGCTCAAACGGGCAGCTGTCCACGGCTTCGAGGGCACTGACCTGCGCTAAAAGTTGGCGCAAAACAATACGCAATTGCCAGGTGGCTAAAGTACGCCCAGGGCAGATATGCCGCCCTACCCCATACAATAAATTTTCTGGCGCATGCGCTCTAGGCGCAAAACATTCATCCCCAAACACGGTCTCATCACGATTGGCCGAGGTCCAACTGAGAACAATTTGCTCGCCGTCGGGAATCTCATGCTCACCAATAGTGACAGCACAGGTAGTGCGACGACGGTTAGAAATAAATGGATTATCTAAGCGCAGCACCTCATCAATAAATAACTCTAACTCTTTATCACTTGATTGGCGCAATTGATCTAATAATTTTGATTGGTTTTCCGCAGACACCAAATAGGCAACGATCACACCAATACATAAGGCCATAGAGCCTAAATCACCGCTCGTCCAATTGCGCAGTATGGAGACGATTTCACCTCGTTGTAGCGGGCGATTAAATATAGTTTCATTGCTGAGCTGCTGTGTGATGCTCGAATTATCCTGAGCAAAGTCTAAGGCGGTATGAATGATCTCATCGAATGCCTGTGCTACTGCCTCTGTTTGTTTGATATCTCTAGAGGCGGTTGCCACATGATTGCTTTGGATCCACTCTAAGAGCCGAGCCTCTAAAGATAATGGCCACCCCAACCACACACATTGGGCACGCACTGCAAATACGGCACCCAAATCATGGACGGCATCAAAAACCTGCGCGCCTTTGATTAAATCCCTAATCAGATTTTCTGCAATTTGCTCAAAATCCGCTATAAAAGGTGTTATTTGCTCAGGGGTGAGGTATTTGTCGATCAGCTGCCTATGGGCTGTGTGCTCGTGGCCATCCAAACCATTGGGTATTTGCATAAAGCGTGACACAGCACTAGAAAACCGTTTGTCATCTTGTGCGACTCGAGAAACATCCGAATGATGCAATAAAACCCATTGACCCAACTCATTTTTCACCACCCGATGTTTTTTTCTCAACTCATCGGTTAAGCGGCGCACGTCTTGGCCTAAAAATGAGATTTGCGCTATAGATGATAATGTCACTGCCCCTCTCCGTAATGTGATGTTGATTGCCTCACAAGTGCGATCTACTTGATCCTTTTGATGCTTTTAAAATGAATCATTGCCGGCAAAAAAAGGGCCTAAGCCCTTATTTAACCAAGACTTTGATTAATGCATCTCTATCTTTTCTAACAAAACGGAGCCCTCTTTGCATTGAGCAGGGTCAAGCTCTTGGGCGGCTGCCTCATCAACTAAAATAGCCACATCTGCATGCTTTTTAAGGATACTTGCCGGCAAGTGCTCTGTAATGTCACTGCGTTGCAATGCACCCATAATCTGCGCCTTTTGCTCTCCTGTGGCCAACAAAAATATTTTCTTGGCCTCGATAATATCCTTGAGACCCAGCGTCACCGCATGGGTGGGCATTTCATCTTTATTATTAAAAAAGCGACTATTATCTCGGCGTGTCTGCTCAGATAAGGCCACTACATGAGTGCGTTGGTCGAAAGATGTGCCAGGTTCGTTAAAACCAATATGGCCATTAGTGCCAATCCCCAGCAACTGCAAATCAATACCGCCCAGGGCTTGAATATGCTCGGAAAACCCCAGACATTCGGCATCACTCGGCCAATGTTCACCGCAAGGCAGGTAGAGCTGATTTTGTACAAAAGGCAAATGCGTGTACAAATGCTTTTGCATATAGGCCGCATAGGTCTGGGGATGCTCAGCCGGCAAGCCTATATACTCATCTAAATTAAAACAATGCACATGCTCCAAACTGCAATTTTGTTCTTGGTATTTATCAATGAATTGAGCATAGACCGGCTTCATCGTACTGCCAGTAGCCAGCCCTAATACCAGCCGTTGTTGTGTGCGGATGAGTTGATGCATTTGCGCGCTAACAAAGCGCGCGATGTCTTGGGCGGTGGGGAATACATAAAACATAATATAAATGATATGAGCAGTCTCTAATGACTCCAATCATACAAAGAAACCAAGAAATGATGTTAAAGAGTTTGTGTGATTTAATGCCCAAAATTATGCAACTGCTAACGATGTAAGAGAATAAATCACTCAGACGCCCACGCCGCGAGCAAAAAGCCAGCCCATCAGTTGCTTTAAGATTAAAGCAAAGTTATTCTGTTTGTTACCGATAACAGGATTAAGTAACATGGGAGGCAAGGACATGTTATTACACAGCTTGATGGATTATATCCCTTGGTTTTTCATTGCTTTAGGGGTTGCCGGTATCGTTGTCGTGGCACTGACTGACTAAGATATCTGCATTAATGCACACATTAGCTGTTCATAGGCCCAGCATCAATGAGTGCGTCAGATAGCGCCTGCAACCTTTCAAGGCCGATGATTTCATCCTCCTGCAAATACAGCTTATACTGCTCTAAGCCAGCAAAACGTTGCTCAATTTCGGCCATATATTCTTGTTGCCGCAACTGATGCTGACGCCAAAATCCCTGATCAATAGACTCAGGTAGTATCCTGTTGATAATTACACCTTGGACATTGACCCCTACCTCACCTAGGGCCTCTACTGCACGCGCTGTTTCTAGCACCGGCAAACGCTCGGGGGTCATGACAAAATAAAAGGCTGTTTTCTCTTTGTCATGGAGTAACCGGCGTGTCCGATGAAATAGGCTCTGCCGTGCTTGTAGAGTTTTAGCCAGCTCTTGACTCTTGTCATCCAAACCGGCAGTTGTTGGATTTTCTGGCCCCTTGAGTACATTATCAACATCACGTCCTGGGGTGAGGTGGGCCAACACCTTGCCCAACTGCTCTGATCGCTGGTTATGTCGCAGCAGTCCATCTGTCCAAGCTGCAATCACCTCGGGCAAACTCAACAACCGCAACGTATGGCCGGTGGGCGCTGTATCAAAAATAATTAGATCATAGTGTGCTAAACCACTATCTAAAAGCTGTGAGATCCGCTCTAGCAGCGCTGCCTCTTGGGCCCCTGGTGACGATCGTGACAGCCTCAGATGACGCTGCAACTCATGCACTTGATCGTAGCCCGCATACCGGCGCATTTGATTCAATACCCGATCTAAATAAGCATCTACCTCTTTTTCTGGGTCAATTTCACAGACGTACAAATTAGGACTGACATGGACTTCTTGTGGACCGATAGTACGTGCAAAAATATCACTCAGACTGTGCGCAGGATCGGTAGAAACCAGCAACACCTTTCGCCCTTGTTGTGCCGCATGCACCGCCAGAGATGAAGATACTGTGGTTTTGCCCACCCCCCCTTTTCCACCAATCAAAAGAACCCGCTTGTGGGCTAACGCCCGAGAAATATCTGTAGCCATTAGCAGCACCGAAAGTGATCTAAAGGTGAACGCTCCATGCCCATGCGCGTATGCCATTCATGAAAGCGTTCAAGCAATATGGGTTGTAATTCTAGCGTATACCATGAGGCTGGATTAGGCATGCCCATCATCTCCGCAAAAACCAACAGCATAAAAAGATCATCTTCTTCTCTTTTGGCGCGGGCAATTGCCGCTCGGTAGGGGGCATAATAAAACTGAGTACTCAGCTCATTAGCTTTTTTACTGAAAGTTTTAAACTTTTCCCAGGCAGATTTCATACTCAACTCCATAAAAATGGCCGTACACCATTTATGGTATACGGCCTGATTATTAGCTCGCAAGTATGCTTACTAATGGCTAGCCGATGGCTTCTTGTGCTTTGGCCTTTTCACGTCGCAGCGCGCTCACGCACTCGAGCGTGACCAAAATGGCAGCGACCAGCACAACCAGGTCTAAAATCAGCAAGAACCAATCACCTTTTTGGTAGAACTCAATCAACTGCAGAACCAAGGCAGCTAAAGTCATAATCAGCAAAAAGGTCAGCGGCCAAACCACAATGGCGGTGTTAACACGACGACGTACCAACATCACGGCAATCACAAGTAAAGTCAGACCTGCCAGCAATTGGTTGGTGGTACCAAACAAGGGCCAAATCAGCAGACCGCCCGAGCCACTCGCGCCACCAGCACCAAATGCCAGTAACAAGCAGGTAGCCACGGCTAATAAGGTCGCGGGTACAGGCTTTTTAAAGGACTCGATGTTGTAGATCTCACCCCACTCTTGGAAGATATAACGCTGCAAACGCAACCCAGTATCCATGGTGGTTCCTGCAAATAGCGCGGCCATCACGGTCAACAAAGTTGCGGATACCTCAGCATCAATACCAATCCCCCCCTGAATGATGGCTGCCCCGCCCTGGACAAAGGCATTGACGCCGCCCTCCCCAAAAGAGTGGTACAGCGCTTGCCAATCGGCCAAGGAAGCAAATCCGGCAGAAGCCGCGATGATGGCTGCCAGGGCCAGGGATCCTTCACCCACGGCACCAAAATAACCCACAAAGCGAGCATCACTTTCTTTATTGAGCTGCTTGGAGGTTGTCCCCGACGACACCAAACCATGGAACCCAGAAATTGCGCCACAAGCAATGGTCACAAACAGCAAGGGAATCATTGACGGTGTCCCCTCGGGTACATTGGAATTAATCGCAGGAGCAATGACGGTGGGGTTAGAAATCAGTACCGCCACATACAATAGGCCAAGCCCCACAAATAACTGCAAGCCATTGATGTAATCACGAGGTTGTAAAAGCATCCATACTGGCAACAAAGAAGCGATCGCGGCATACACAAATAGCAAGATAATCCATGTCGCGCTGGGGTTAAGCCCTGCTACCGAATCAGGCAAGGATAAAGGGACCTCGGGGCCAATCCAGATCAAGGCATACAGCACCACCACCCCTAACAGTGACACCAGGGGTAAATTAGCCTTGGTCTTGTAAATGAGCTGACCAATGATCAGAGCAACCACAATCGCTCCCCAAACCGGAACGACGGAGCTGGGGTTATTGATCAAGAGTCCTGCGATGACCACACCAAAAACGGCGTTAACCATCAACAAAACCAAGAAAATCACAATCATAAAGATCGTACGTGCACGATGTCCGACCACATCGCCTGTCAACGCACCAATAGATTTTGCTTGGTTACGCACACTGGCCCAAACCGCGCCGAAGTCATGGATACCGGCAAAAAAGATGGTCCCCAGGACCACCCACAAAAAGGCGGGTAACCAGCCCCAAATAACAGCAATGGCTGGGCCAACAATAGGTGCGGCACCCGCAACTGAAGTAAAGTGGTGTCCCCAAAGCACGTACTTATTCGTTGGGACAAAGTCAACACCATCTTCAAATTCATGTGCGGGTGTCGGGCGAGAATCATCTAGTTGGTATATTTTTTGTGCAATAAAACGCGAATAAAAAATATACCCTAAAGCCATCGCCCCTAGCCCTACGACTACTAAAAAAATAGCACTCATATTTTTCCTCGCTAGGAATTACAAAACTTGAATCGGTATAAACAACAAAAAGAGCTTAACCGTTTATAACAAATTTCTTACAAATTCTCGTTCAGGCTTTCCCTAATTCGCAGACGGTTTTCTTTATTTCGTTGTTACTTCTTTGTGAAAAACTTGCCAATTTATATCAATGTTGACTATGGTATAGGCATGCTAAATATGCTATTGGGAAAGAGACTGGTAACAAACCAGCGCCGACGGAGCAACCACCCCGGAAACTCTCAGGCAAAAGGATCCTAATAGCTGGGGCTCAGGCCTCTAGGCGCATCTGGAGAGAGACATTAGATTGTCCACCGAAGGGGATCTTGCCAAACACCGCAAGAATAAGCTCTCAGGTAACCGTACAGATGGGGTAAGTCGTTAAGTCTTATCTACATTATTTACGGAGCCATACACCATGACTCATATTGCTGTTATTGGTGCCGGTATTACCGGCGTGACCACAGCGTACGCGCTGCGCAAGCGCGGTTTTGAGGTAACGGTCATCGATCGCTTGCGCTACCCCGCAATGGATACATCATTTGCCAATGGCGGTCAGCTATCAGCGTGTAATGCTGAGGTCTGGAATAATATCTCAACAATCATGAAGGGCATGCGCTGGATGCTGCGCAAAGATGCCCCATTATTATTTAACCCCTCACCAAGCTGGCATAAATACTCTTGGATGGCCGAATTTGTTGGCCAAATCCCCAACTACGAAAAAAACACCATAGAAACAGCGAGGATGGCTATCGCTGCCCGTGAACACCTATTTCAGTGGGCCAAAGACGAAAATATCGACTTTGATCTGGTAGAGCGCGGTATCTTGCACGTCTATCAAAGTAAAGAAGGCTTTGAATCCGGTTTAAAGGTCAGCAAATTATTGGCTCAGGCCGGGCTAGAACGTGATACCGTGAGCCCCGAGGAAATCCCCAACATCGAGCCTACCCTCAAGGGAAATTATTATGGTGGTTTTTTCACGCCCTCTGACTCAACCGGGGATATCCATAAATACACCCGAGGTCTTGCCAAGGCTTGTGAAAAACATGGGGTGAACTTTATTTTCGATGCCGAAATTCATCACATCACCCAACAACACGGCAAACAAATTATTCATTATCAGTCCACTCAGGATCCTCAAGAACAGGGTAGCCTCACGACCGATAAATTAGTTGTTTGTGCTGGCGTCGGTAGCCGTCATATTGCAAAATTGCTGGGCGACCGCATGAATGTTTACCCTGTCAAAGGATACTCAATCACCGTGTACCTAGATGATGAAGAGAGCCAGCAGGCAACACCGTGGGTGAGTCTGCTCGACGAAGAGGCTAAAATCGTCACCAGTCGTTTAGGCACTGGACGTTTCCGTATTGCGGGTACTGCCGAGTACAACGGCATCAATCGTGACATACGCGCAGACCGTATCCAACCACTCATTGACTGGAGCCGTCGTAATTTTCATCAGGTAGGCACCTATAGAGTGGTCCCTTGGGCGGGGCTACGCCCAATGATGCCCGATATGATGCCGCGCGTTAAAAAAGGCAGCAAAGAAGGCGTATTTTACAACACAGGCCACGGCCACTTGGGTTGGACACTATCAGCCATCACGGCAGAGATGGCTGCAGAGCTCGTGCAGAACACCCCCTCCTAAGCGGTGAGCGAGCACTCATCGGTGCCACCCCCATAGAAACACGTGTTAGACCGCTGGATAAATTGACGCTATCAATTTATCCAGCGATTTCCGGGCATCTACGCTGATGAATTGTCCTGTGCCTTTTTCAAACGCCGTTCAAATACATCTACCATTTTGACGGTTTGCTGCTCGCCTTTTTCCTCAGCGTACTGGCGTGCCTGTGATAATGCCTCTTGGGCTTTGGCAAAGTTTTGATCCTGCAGATACGCCCTGCCCAACCAAAACCATGAGCTGGCATGTGTTTCATCAAATTCTACGGCTTTTTGAAGATGTTCAATGGCAGCCGCTGCTTGGTCATCCTCAACCAAGGCTTTGCCCAAACCAAATCGTAACAGCAGGTTGTCATGGCCCTGTTCCAACATTGCGAGCAAACGTTCCTGCATTGGCATAGCGTGAATCCTTTAAGCTTGAGTGAAATTTAAAAGGAATGTTTTTATTTTCCTCTCATTGTAGGACACAATTTATTTATTCCCACTCAATAGTCGCAGGAGGCTTACTAGACACGTCATAAACCACCCGGTTAATGCCTCGAACCTCATTAATAATTCGACTGGATACGCGCTTGAGTAAGGCATGGGGTAATGGGGCCCAATCAGCTGTCATAAAGTCTATGGTTTGCACAGCGCGCAGAGACACGACGTATTCGTAGGTGCGGGCATCGCCCATCACCCCTACACTTTTCACGGGTAAAAAGACGGTAAATGCCTGCGAGGTCAAATCATACCAACTGCGTCCACTGTCCTCATCGATGGCCTGACGCAATTCTTCGATAAAAATCGCATCAGCACGGCGTAAAAGATCGGCATATTCGCGTCGAACCTCACCCAAAATACGCACCCCTAAACCAGGCCCTGGGAATGGGTGTCTATAAACCATCTCGGCTGGCAAACCTAACTCTATACCCAAATCTCGGACTTCGTCCTTAAACAGCTCGCGCAGCGGCTCTAAAAGTTTGAGATTCAGAGTCTCTGGTAATCCACCCACATTGTGATGTGATTTGATGCCCCCCTTGCCGGTTTGTGTATTGACTGATTCAATCACATCGGGATAAATCGTTCCTTGGGCCAACCACCGCGCAGTGGTGAGTTTTTGGGCCTCTTCTTGGAAGACATCAACAAAAAGCCCACCAATTATTTTGCGTTTTTCCTCTGGATCTTGCACCCCCCGAAGCTGCAAAAACAAGCGTTCACTGGCATCCACATGGATGATATTCATACCAAAATGTTGGCCAAACTGATCCATCACCTGTTGCGCCTCATTTAGTCGCAACAAGCCATGGTCCACAAAGACACAAGTGAGTTGATCACCAATTGCACGATGAATGAGCAATGCTGCAACCGAGGAATCCACCCCACCCGAAAGACCTAATATGACTTGCTCGTCACCCACGAGGGCGCGTATCTCTTGGATGCGCTCTTCTATAAAATTAGGCATGGACCAATCACCGCTGCAGCCGCAAATCTCACGTGCAAAACGCTGTAAAATCAAAGCGCCTTGGGGGGTATGGGTCACCTCAGGATGAAACTGTATGCCATAAATATGCCGCTCTTTATTGGCCATACCAGCGATGGGGCAATTTTGGGTTGACGCCATCAAGACAAAATCATCCGGCAGTTCGAGCACCTGATCGCCATGACTCATCCACACGTGCAGTAAACCATGGCCTTGATCATTGCTCTCATCTTGTATGCCCTCTAGCAAGGGGGTATGGCCATGGGCCCGTACCACCGCCGCACCAAACTCACGATTTTCACTGCGCTCACAACGCCCACCAAAATGCTGTGCCAGTAATTGCATCCCGTAGCAGATGCCCAAAACAGGCACATTGAGGGCAAAAATCTCAGGATCCAACTCAGGGGCATCGGCATCATAAACTGAGGCGTGGCTACCCGAAAGAATGATGCCACGCAGCTGCGGCAATGTATTGAGTTTTTGCACTGAAACCGTGCCAGGTAAAATCTCGCAATAGACGCCGGCCTCACGGATACGTCGCGCGATTAACTGCGTAAACTGTGAGCCAAAATCCAATATCGCAATGCTCTGGTGCTGTTTTTGTGTCATACCAACCATACCTTTGTGTATTTGTGCCCACCAAGGGCTAAATAAAAAAGGACTGGCAACGAAGCATGTGGCCAAGCCACCTTAGTCCCGTTACCAGTCCTCTATTTTAGAGCCCACCCCTTTAACCAACGCGGTAGTTGGGGGCCTCCTTGCTGATTTGAACATCGTGTACATGCGACTCTCTGAAGCCAGCCGCCGTCACCTCGATGAATTTGGCATGCTCATGCCAGGTTGGAATATCAGGTGCACCGCAATAACCCATCGATGCACGCACCCCACCAGTCAGCTGATGAATGATAGCGATCACGCTGCCTTTATAAGGCACGCGACCCTCAATCCCCTCAGGGACCAGCTTATCAGCGCTACTGCCAGACTCTTGAAAGTAGCGGTCAGCAGAGCCATCAACCATCGCACCCAGGCTACCCATGCCACGATATGCTTTATAAGAGCGCCCCTTGTAGAGAACGACCTCACCCGGTGCCTCTTCGGTACCGGCAAACATACCACCCATCATGCATGTGGATGCGCCAGCTGCCAGGGCCTTGGCAACATCACCAGAAAAGCGTATCCCGCCATCAGCAATCAGAGGCACGCCAGTGCCTTTGAGGGCCTTGGAGACATCATCAATCGCGGATACCTGAGGCATACCTACCCCAGCAATCACACGGGTCGTACAAATAGAGCCTGGCCCAATACCGACCTTGACAGCATCTGCTCCTGCCTCATACAGTGCACGCGCGGCTTCGCCAGTCGCAATATTGCCGCCAATCACCTGGACATTAGGATAGGTCTCTTTGATCCAACGGACCCTGTCAATCACCCCTTTGGTGTGACCATGGGCGGTGTCTACCACGAGCGCATCCACCCCTACTTTTACCAATGCATCCACACGTGCCTCGGTATCCCCTCCGACGCCTACAGCGGCGGCCACACGCAACTGACCAAACTGGTCTTTGGATGCGCGCGGGTGCTCGGTACTTTTTAGGATATCCTTGACGGTCGCCAAGCCTCGTAATTGGAAGTTGTCGTCAACAATTAATACACGCTCTAGGCGGTGTTCGTGCATCAAGGACTGCGCCTGTTCGAGAGTAGCCCCCTCGCGCATGGTCACCAGTCGGTCTTTGGGGGTCATGACCTCGGTCACAGCGAGGTCTAAACGCTCTTCAAAACGCAAATCTCGGTTGGTCACTATGCCTACCAGTTGATCCCCTTGGACGACTGGCAAACCAGAGATGCCGTGTTGTTTTTGCAGCTCAATCGCATCGCGTACAGTCATTTCGGGCGAGACAGTCACCGGGTCAATAACGATGCCAAACTCGTGACGCTTAACACGAGAAACTTCACTAGCCTGACTCTCGATACTCATGTTTTTATGAATCACCCCAATGCCACCCTCGCGGGCCATAGCAATCGCCAGCTTGGACTCGGTCACCGTGTCCATAGCAGCAGAAACTAGGGGGATATTAAGCTGAATATCGCGCGTAAATTGAGACTGAAGATTGGTTTCGTGAGGAAGGACTTCAGAATAAGCAGGCACCAACAAGACGTCGTCGAATGTGAGTGCTTTCTGTACTAAGTGCATTGTATTCGCTCCAGCCAAAACAAGATTATACGCGATAAAATTTAATCAATCCAGACCCGTGCGTTGTAAAAGAAGCGCATCCAAGGCGTCAAACCACCGTCAGTACGCTCTTCTGCACCTTGGTCTGCAGCCCCCCACCGTTCGGGCGCCCAGGAGAGCATGACATTGCGAATGCAGCGCTCGGGATGCGGCATGAGTAAAGTCACACGACCATCATCGCTGCAGATACCTGCAATGCCTTGTGGACTACCACTAGGGTTAAAGGGGTACTGCTCTGTGGCATTGCCATGGGCATCGGCATAACGCAATGCCACCTGTACCTGCTCAAGACTGCTTTGATGTTTAAAATCGGCTCGACCTTGTGCGTGCGACACGACCACTGGCAGTCGTGCCCCATCGAAATCGCGCAGGAAAATAGAGGGAGAATCGGTCACATTAACCATCACCAAACGCGCCTCATAGGCCTGCGAGAGATTATCTTCAAATGTCGGCCAATGATGTGCCCCGGGAATGATGGAGTTTAGCTCTGCCAGCATCTGACAGCCGTTGCCCGCGCCGAGACTAAAAGTATCTTGACGGTGGAAAAAGGCCTCAAACTGATCTGCCAATACGGGGCGATATAAGATAGACTTGGCCCATCCCCGACCGGCACCTAACACATTACCGTAGCTAAATCCCCCCGCAGCCACTAGCCCCTTAAAGTTTGCCAGTTTTTGGCGACCTGCCAACAAATCAGTCATGGGCACATCAACCGCTTGAAAACCCGCACGGTCAAAAGCCCATGCCATCTCTAAATGCCCATTCCCCCCCTGCTCTCGGATCACCGCCACACGAGGACGTGCCCCAGTATTAATGTAGGGAGCAACTATATTCTCCTGAGGATTCAAAGAGAACTGCGAGGAAAGGCCCGGCAATTGGGAATCTTTCCACAAATCGTATTCTGCTTGTGCTGTTTCGGGGTTATCGCGTCGACTTGCCATCTCGTAGCTAAAACGCGCCCAATGCTGAGCAAGCTCTGTCCAAGGTTGTCTGTAAATAAAACTACCATCACGGAAAATGGTAAATAGGTCGCTGTCGCTATGCGCACCAATCACATGGCTATGTTGGGATAAGCCCCACTCGCGCAGCTGTTGCATGACCAAATCGCGTTTGTCTGCTGGGACCTGAATGACCCCACCTAATTCCTCGTTGAATAGCGCCGTAATGGTGCGCTCATCGCGTTGTACCGACACCTGCTCCGGACGAATCTTATAGTCACCCCAATCTTGGGTATAAGAATCAATGGTCAACATATCAATGTTTAAAGCGACCCCAGTACGTCCGGCAAAGGCCATTTCGGCAACCGTAGCTAATAAACCGCCGTCTGAGCGATCGTGGTAAGCCCAAATCAACCCTTGATCATTCAGCGCACGAATGGCTTGGCAGTATTTTAATAACAACTGTGCATCATCAATATCAGGGGCGTCACCACCGGCCTGATCAAAGACCAGGCTCAACACAGAGCCGGCCATCCGTTGCTGGCCTTGCCCCAAATCAATGAGGATCAGCACGCTATCACCCTGATCGGTACGTAGCGCGGGGGTCATGGTTTTTCGGACATCTGCCACCTGCGCAAAAGCCGTCACCACCAGTGATACCGGTGAGACCACCTCAAAGTCTTGATTATCCTGACTCCAATTGGTGCGCATGGATAAGGAGTCTTTGCCTACAGGTATCGACAAGCCAAGCTCCTGGCACCACTGGCTGACCGCTTGTACGGTGTCATATAAGGCGGCATCTTGGCCATCGCCGCCACAGGCAGCCATCCAATTAGCGGACAATTTGATGTCACGAAAATCACGGACATCACTGGAAATGAGGTTAGTGAGCGCCTCAGCGACCGCCAAGCGCCCCGAAGCGGGGGGATTATAAATAGCCACAGGGCTACGCTCACCCATGGCCATCGCCTCACCGCGCACAGACTCAAAATCAGCCAAGGTCACAGCGCAATCTGACACTGGGACCTGCCAAGGGCCCACCATTTGGTCTTGAGCAATCAAACCTCCAGCACTGCGATCGCCAATAGTTATAGCAAAACTTTTACTGGCCACAGTGGGATGGCTCAACACGCGCTCTAAAGCATCTGTTAGCTCAACCACCGTCCAATCGGGAGTGAGCTGTACCGGCTCATCACGGCTTACATCGCGCACTAAGCCAGGTGCTTTGCCAAGCAATAAATCCAAAGACATATCGACTGGAGCAGGTTGATACGCTGTTTTTGCTAAAGCAGGCATCCCGTTGGGTAGATCTTCTCCCCAAGTAACGCGCAATTGACGCTCTTCAGTCGCCACGCCCACCACCGCCCAAGGGCACCGCTCGCGTTCAGCAAGGGCTTTAAAGCGCTCTAAATCTTCAGGCAAAATAGCGAGCACATACCGCTCTTGAGACTCATTGCACCAGATTTCAGCAAAAGACAGTCCCTCTTCATCCACAGGCACCAAGGACAAATCAAAGACGGCCCCGCGTTTAGCATCATCTACAAGCTCAGGAAAAGCATTAGACAACCCCCCCGCACCGACGTCATGAATGGCGAGCACAGGGTTTTGGGCGCCCAACTGCCAACAGCGATCAATGACCTCTTGGGCGCGCCGCTGCATTTCTGGATTGCCCCGCTGGACCGAATCAAAATCTAGCTCTTCAGCACTCACACCCGCACTGATACTCGAAGTGGCGCCACCACCCATACCAATACGCATCCCAGGGCCACCTAATTGAATCAACAAGGCACCTGCCGGCAACGGATCTTTATGAGTTTGTTGATCATCAATCGCCCCTAAGCCCCCTGCGATCATGATCGGTTTGTGATAGCCCCAATAAACATCACCCACCTGCTGCTCAAAACTGCGCAAATAACCCAAAATATTGGCACGACCAAACTCATTATTAAAGCTGGCACCCCCAATGGGGCCCTCATTGAGCACCTCGTATGAATTTGCCATACGAGCGGGAAAACCAATTGCACTATGCTCCCACGGTTGCTCAGCATTGGGAATGCCCACATGCGAGACCGTAAACCCCGTCAAGCCTGCTTTGGGTCCAGCCCCCTTGCCCGTCGCCCCCTCATCACGTATTTCACCACCTGCCCCGGTCGCCGCCCCTGGAAAGGGCGCAATGGCGGTCGGATGATTGTGGGTTTCAACCTTCATGAGCGTATGCATGACACGTTGCTCAGTTTGATATTCCCCCCAGCGCTCGGCATCCATTACAGGGTAAAAAATAGCAGCTTCTGCGCCCTGCATAATCGCTGCATTGTCTGCATAGGCAACGACTGTTCGCTCAGGTTGGGCCGCATGGGTGTCACGAATCATGTCAAATAAAGATTTGTCTTGGGCTTGCCCATCAATCACCCAGCGCGCATTAAATATTTTATGCCTACAATGCTCACTATTAGCCTGAGCAAACATGATTAACTCAATATCATGTGGATTGCGCCCTTTGGCCTTAAATGCTGCCAACAGATAATCAATTTCGTCCTCAGAAAGAGCTAATCCCATCTGCTCATTTGCCTGCTCCAAAGCCTGCCGCCCCTGCCCGATCACATCCACACGAACCATTTCAGGTCGCTCAGGTCGTGCAAATAGCCCACTGCCATCAAATGCAGTATCTACCACCGTTTCTGTCATCCGATCATGGACAAGTCCAGCGAGCTGCTTTTGTTGCTCAGGGCTTAACCGCGCCCCCTTTAACCAACCTCTTTCTAGACTAAAAACAAATCTCAACCCACGCTCAACACGATGCACCTCGCTCAGGCCGCAGTGATGAATAATCTCTGTGGCTTTACTCGACCAAGCAGTAATGTTGCCCAATCGTGGGACCACCCGCAATTGCACAGCATTTTTATCCTGCTGATCGGGGTCAAAGCCAGCTTGATCCTTATTTAATAAATCACAAAGGCGTTGCCACTGCGCGTCTGTCATATTTGCTGTAGTCTCGATGAAGTATTCAGCAAACACATCAACACCAGCCACGGGCAATCCTAGAGATTGGCATTGATTAATAATGCGTTGGGTTTGAACAGAAGAATATTGAGCGGTGCCGGGGAGAATTTTGATGCTGGTCACGATATTTTTGGAAAGGTGATTATCAGAAAGAAATATACAAACAGAGGAAAGCTAAAAGAGCCGAGCTCAAGTCGCATTTTAGCGCCAAAGCTCAGCTCTTTAGTGAATACATGTTGCTAAAAAGCCAGTATTCTTAATCTTGAGGAGGCTCAAAGGGCTCATCCGGGTAATGAACTTGGAGGATTTCGAGCTCATCCACCCCTGCAGGGGTGCGCAAGGTCACGCTGTCCCCTTCGTGCGCCCCCAATAAGGCACGTGCAGCTGGGGAAATCCAGCTGATTTTCCCATTGAGCGGTTCAGCCTCATCCACCCCCACAATGGTAATGGTATGTTCCTCGTCCTCGGTATTAACAAAAGTCACGGTGGCCCCAAAGAACACCTGGTCTCTATTAGGTTGTAGGGCAGGATCGACCACCTCTGCGATTTCTAGCCGTTTGGTTAAGAATCGCAGACGCCGATCAATTTCACGCAGTCTTTTTTTACCGTAAATATAGTCGCCATTTTCTGAGCGATCCCCATTAGATGCTGCCCAACTCACGGTCTCAACGACTTGCGGGCGTTCCGTATCTAATAAATGGCGCAACTCACCACGTAACTGGTGATACCCCTGAATAGTCATATAATTTTTCATGCCTTGGGGTAGTTTTACAGCCTCGACCTCGATGTCATCATCGTAATCTTGCGCATCTTCGTTTACAAAAGCTTTACTCATTGCATGCTCCGCTTAGAGAATCCAATCATGCCACACTGGCGTTAATCCACGTGGTAGAGGGGGTACCTTGCCAATATCCATGCGACCCTTGCGCGGCCAATGAAAGTCAGAACCGCAAGAAGCCTCAAAACCAAAGCGCCGTGCCACCGCGGCAAAGTGCTCATACTCTCTTTCAGGGTGGCTGCCCGTAACGACCTCAATGCCCACCCCACCCATTTCTTTGAATTGCTCATACAGCAATTCAAACTGCTGTTGGCTAAATTTATAACGACCTGGATGGGCGATCACCGCCTTGCCACCCGCCCCGTTAATCCAGCGCACAGACTCTTCGAGGGTGGCCCACTGTACATGGACATGGCCTGCCTTATCGTCACCCAAATAACGACGAAAGACCTCTTTCATATTTTTGCTGTAGCCATTATCAACCAAAAAACGCGCAAAATGAGTACGGCTGACCAACTCGGGGTTGGTCGCATAAGCCAAAGCCCCCTCGTATGCCCCTTCAATACCCAACTCGTGTAAACGCTCGCCGATGCGCTGGGCACGTTGTGTACGCCCTTTGCGCACCTCTGCAAGCGCCTCTATCAGCTGTGGATCAGAAGAATCCACGCCCAACCCCACAATATGTACGGTGCGATCCAGCCAAGTCACAGAAACCTCTACCCCAGGGATAAATTGAATCCCCAGCGTATCAGCTATATTTTTAGCCTCATCTAAGCCAGCCACCTCATCGTGATCGGTGAGCGCCCAAATATCCACGCCGTGCGCATGAGCGCGCTGCGCAACTTCTGCAGGGGTCAGCGTGCCATCAGAAACTGTAGAATGGGAATGTAAATCAACATTTAGCATAGAAAATCTCAAAGTAATGGGGCTGAACGCAGGTGAGCAATGGCCTAAGCGTTAAGGAAATCCTCGATAAACTCCAGCTCATCATCAAACATCAGGCTAGGCGCATGACCTGCCCTGGCGATCTCATGGCCTTGGGCCAACGGCTGCTCGGCCAACATACGCTGATAAACCTCTTTAGTCAGCAAATCTGAATGCTCACCGCGCAATACCAGCGTCGGGATATTAAGCCCCGCATAAACAGACCATAAAAACTGTTGACTCTCGACCATGGGATAATCTAACCCACGTACAAAAGCGCGAATCATCGCTGGATCATAGTGTGGCTGCCAGCCTTCTTCGGTGTGCTCAAAATAATGACGCGTATAAGCCTCCCATTGCGCATCGGTCTCTAAACCGAACCCACGCCAATGAGCGCGGGCAAACTCTTGAGCCTGTGCAAATGTTTTAAAAGAGTGGCTCTGCTCAACATAGCCCGCAATATTTTTTAATCCTTTTAGCGCAATCTCTGGACCAATATCATTTAATACCAGACGATCCAAAGGCAAGGTTTTTTGTCTGAGCCATTCGGGGGCGAGTGCCTCAACAGCGCCCATCTGCAAAGGCCCTCGAGCAATTTGCATGAGCATATAAACAAAGGAAAGTGAAATCAGGCCCCCCATCGACGTCCCTACCCAGGTGATACGACGAGGCTGCAAGCGCGCGATGAGCGTCGCAATATCGCCCACGTACTGAGCAAAATTATAGAGATCAGGATCATCAAACCAATCAGACTGACCTCGGCCTGCCATATCGGGGCAAATCACCCGATAGCGATCACTAAAACGCTGAGCCAAGGCGTCAAAGTCACGCCCATTACGTGTGAGGCCGTGCACACACAACATGATGTGCTCATTAGCTGCATCGCCCCACTCCCAAAAGGCCATGCGATGCCAGCCTTTTGGGTTAGTGCATAAAACATAATCCAATCTGGGGGCCGGCTGAGGTGTGCTTGAATCCGCCATAAATCTGCTCCACGGGTTTAAAACCATCTATTGTAACGCACTCTAAGCATTCACTACGCCTAGACAAAGAAACCACCTTTAGCGCTGTGCGCAACGTTGTGCAGCGTACTTTAACCGTTGTCTTGTTGCTGAATCGCGCTGAATACTCTGGGGATGATGCCAATAGCGCCGATGATGCCAGCGTTGCGCCTGCCAACTTAAGGTGTGAGCCCGTGAGACAAACCGTACCGCCCCCCAATCACGGGTATTCAATAAAGCAGTGCCAGCCTGCAACCAGCGTGCTTCCGTATCAGGATGAGGGTGCCCAAAGCGATTCCACCAGCCGACGGCAGAAATTGCATAACAGGGTTGGGTGGCGTTAATTAACTCAACCCCTGACGCATGCCGCGAGCCATGATGCGCGGTGATCACTAACGACTGAGGGCTCAGCCAACCGCGACGAAACATATCGCGTTCTTGCTCGGCATTGATATCCCCCAATAGCAAGGCCCTATCGTGCGCACCCCTTATTTCTAAGACGCAACTAGAGGCATTGCGCTCAGCGCTATGCGCACCGATATCGGCCAATGGGGTAATCGGCCATAAAAAGCGAAATTTGACGCCATCTACCTCCCATTCTAACCCGTGTTTACAAAACGTCAGCTCAGGGGAGCCATCAGCCATCACCAAATTTCCTCCCAAACGCTTATTTTCTATTTGCCACCAAGACACAAAGGGAAAGCTTCCATACAACTGATTCACTGGCAATGCCTCTAAAACACTACGCAACCCTCCAATATGGTCCAAATCAGCATGTGAAATAATAATGCCCTCTAACCGTTTTACTCCCAGCGCCTGCAGATGGGGTAACACCACGCGCTGGCCCTCATCATGCAAAGGACTACTGCGACGCCCCACATCATAAAGATAGGTATGCTGCCGCGTACGAATGACCACTGCCAACCCCTGCCCAACATCCAACACGTCCAATGCCCACTCTCCTGTTTGTAGACGCTGTTGAGGCCAAAATAAAACAGGCAACACAGCCAGCCAAAACCATCGCTGACCTGACCAAAACCGTGGCGCCATAGCAATGGCCAACCCGGCAAAACTAGACACAACCACCCATATTGGCGGTTGGGTGGCCTCAAGGGCTGCCCATGGGCCCGCCACCAGCCACTGTGTGGGACGCATGGTCCACTCAATACACCATAACGCTAAGTTTAATAATCCATGCGTCACCCAGCCCTGCTCAAAAACCACGGCACTTAGCGCAAAAAGCAAAGAAAGCGGTGTGGCGATCGTACCGAGCATCGTAATGGCATATAAATTTGATACCACTGATGCCACAGAAAACTCGGCAAAAAACCAAACCAATAATGGCCACAACAAAACGGTAATCACGGCTTGCCAAAGCACAAATTGAAAGAGCAAATGCAACCGCCGTGACCATCCATGGTTTGAATCGCGTGCCAAGCTCTCTCCGGACCAAACAGCACATGCGAGCAAAGTGGCAACAGCACCAAAGGATAGCCAAAATCCTGTTGACAGCATTGCCCAGGGGTCAAAGAGAACGATCAGTACGGCCGCAAACATCAAGAGCTGGCCAATACTGAGCGAAATTCGGCTAAGATAGCCAACCACGATAATGGCCAACATAAAAAAACTACGCCGCGCGGGCACTCCCCAACCTGCAACCGCACTGTATAAAGCCGCCACGACTAAGGTCACCACACCTGCCCACACCGCAGCAGGCTGACGGGCCAGCAAATATTGACGCGTTATAGGCAAGCGCCGTAGCAGCCCCAACGCCAAGGCGCCCATGCTCCCCGCGACCAAAGTGATGTGCGTCCCACTAATAGAAATCAAATGAGTGAGGCCCGCGCGATTGAATAGCTCCCAATCACCATCCGTAAACTCAGAACGGTCCCCTATCGTCAACGCCAGTATCACCTTGCCCCAGTAATGATCTTGCAACCATGGCGTCATCGCTGCTTTTAATTGTGCACGCCATCGCTGCGCTCCCGCCAACCAGGAAAAACTCTGGGGCCAATCAGACACCACCGATCGCTGATCCCGCCACAACCCGGGGATTTCTTTTTGGCCCGCGCCCGCCAACCGTTCCGGAGTCCCACGCACTGTGGCCAAAGCGCGCACCCCTTGGGCAAAAGCAAATTGCTCTGAATCAAAACCATAAGGATTCAATGCCCCATAGGGCGTACGTAACACCGCCGTGACTTGCCAGATCTCTCCAGGAAGCACCTCGGGAAACTCATAAGGCGCAGGTTGTTGATAAGGGCCCGCCCAATCGGGTGCAAACCAACGCAGTTGTACCGTATCGGGCACCTCATTAGGCCGTGCAGAAATCACTCGGCCAATAAATTGCAAACTGCGCTCGCGCACCTCTGGCAAGGTTTGCACCTGCAGTTGTAATCTAAAGATGCGGTCCTCTTCAGCTGCGGGTAATTGTTGCTGTACGCGCTCATAGATCTGTGCCCCACCCACCACCCAAGCTAGCCCCAGACCACTGCATAAAACAAATATCCAGCGACATCCGCGATACATACTGCTCATAAACACAGTACCCATCACGCCAAGCGCGAAAATGACACCGCCCAAAACGAGAATGGCCACCGATATATGGGGCAACTGATGTAAGCCGCCCACCCCCAGCAGAACCCCTAAGCCAAAGACATAAAAATACGCTCCTTTTGTCATGCACACAGCTTAGCGCAGCAAATACGACAAAAGAGCGTTTTTGCTCAAATACTATAGGCAGGCATCGACCTGTATGAACATACAGCCATTTGAATGAAAGGGCCTACTTAGCCACCCATCCGTAGGCGCGGGAGTATTTCTACCGCATTTTTGCTGGTTTGATGGGCCACCTCTGCAACGCTCAATGAACGCAGTTCGGCAAACACCTGCGCGATTTGTGCTAAATGATAGGGCTCATTGCGTGGGGCCTGGCCGCCCTCGGCCTCTAACCAAGCAGGAGGAATATCAGGGGCATCGGTCTCGAGCACAAAAGATTCTATGGGTAACTCACTAGCAAGGCGTCGAATTTGTCGCGCTCGGGTAAAGGTCATCGCCCCACCCATCCCTAACTTATAGCCTGCATCCAAAAATCGCTCAGCCTGTTGAAAGCTGCCATTAAAGGCATGAGCAATACCCGTAACCCGTGGAAAGCGTCGTGCGTATTTCAAGATGAGATCTTGGGATCGGCGCACATGCAGTAAAACGGGTAGCTCATAACGCTGCGCTAGCTTGAGTTGCTCGTGGTAAAAATGCAGTTGCTTTGTCCGTAAAGGCTCATCACGCAATTCGGGCACAAAAAAGTCCAAACCAATTTCGCCCACAGCGACCAGACGAGGATCGTCGATGTGCCGCTGCAAAAACTCTTCTAGGGTACGCAAATCATCAGTCTGCGCATTAGGGACATACATAGGGTGGATGCCCAGCGCATAATAACCCTGTGAAAAAGCATGCGCACACTCAATGGTGCGCTCAAAGCTTTGCACCTCAACAGCGGGAATCACAATAGGCCCCACCGTGGCTTGGCGAGCACGGTCAAGGACCGCATCGAAATCGGCCCTAAAAACGGGAGCATCCAAATGACAATGCGTATCTATCAATAATGTGGCCATAGCGTCATTGTAGCAAAGAGCAGCCTCACAACGGCGCTAACGCCCCTTGATGCATGACATATTGGTGCGCTGCGCGATTGGCCAAGGCACGATCATGCGTCACCAATAAAAAGGCCGTTTGGAGCTGCTCATTCATTGCCTGAAGCACCTCAAACACCTCTTGGGCAGTTTCTGCATCTAAATTACCCGTAGGCTCATCGGCCAGCACGCACGAAGGCCGAGTCACCAAGGCACGGGCAATAGCGACTCGCTGGCGCTCACCACCCGATAATTGATTAGGGAAATGCGTACTGCGTTGACCCAGCCCGACCTGATGGAGTAATTCATCTGCAGCTTGACGGGCTTGGCTACGGGACTCACCACGAATGATCAAGGGCATCGCCACATTATCCAGCGCATTGAATTCAGCCAATAGATGATGAAACTGGTAAACAAACCCAAAGTGCTGGTTTCTTAGCTCGCTCAATGCCTGTTCAGAGATTTTTTGGGTCGGTTGTCCGCGCACCAAAATGCGGCCTCGGGTCGGCCGATCCAATAAGCCCAGTATGTGTAGTAAAGTGCTCTTACCAGAGCCAGACGCCCCCATAATGGCAACCATTTCACCGGCATGAATGTCCAAGTCCACATCATCAAGTACCGTCAGCGTGTTCCCAGCATCAATAAAGTCTTTGCCCACGCCACGCGCTGTTAATACAGGCGCCTGGGCCTTAGCCGACCCATTGACCGCATCCACTGGTTGAGCTGTATCTGCTGTCGCCTTGTGATTTGCTGATTGCATTAAACCTCCGCTTGGTTGAAATGATTAAAATAGCCCTGAGCATTTGCTTTAATCATCACGCTATTAATCATGGCGCAACACCTGAGCTGGTTGTAATTTTGAGGCGCGCCAGCTGGGATAAAGAGTGGCCAATAACGACAAACACAGCGCTACCACCGCAATAAAAATAATATCTGCCCACTGGGGGTTAGATGGCAAAGTGCTGATGAAATAAATTTGCGGATCCAAAAAGTGAATGCCTAACAAGCGCTCTACCCATGGCACTACGGTTTCAATATTAAACGCCAGCAAGGTACCCAGAAAAACGCCTAACCCCGTCCCAACCACACCGATAATGGCCCCCTGGATAAGAAATATCCAGGCAATTGAACGCGGGGTGGCGCCCAAACTGCGTAAAATTGCAATGTCGCTCTGCTTGTCTTTGACGGTCATCACTAAAGAGGACAATAAATTAAAAGCAGCCACCGTCACTATTAATAACAAGATTAAGAAAAGCATGCGCTTTTCCGTTTGAACAGCGGCAAACCAGGTCTTGTTATTTTGCGTCCAATCGCGCACGACACCATAAGCAGATAACTGTTGCCCGAGCTCAGCGGCTCGTTGGGGCGCTTGGTGCATATCATCAATGCTTAAGCGCAGCCCACTTTGGGCATTGTCTCTAAATAACCGCGCCGCATCATCGACATTAATAAACACCAATGATGAATCATACTCATAGTGGCCCGATGAATAGAGACCGACCACAGTAAATTGACGCATACGCGGACTAAAACCCGCAGGACTGACTGCGCCCTGAGGGGCCATTAACATCACATGGTCACCCTCAAGCACCCCTAAAGTATGCGCTAATTGTGCCCCCAACACGATGCCATAAGTGCCATCCTCGAGTTTGGCCAAACCATCATCCAGCATTTGCTTGGGCAACTCGGACACCTCACCTTCTATTTCAGGATCGATGCCACGCACTTGCACACCCCGTAGGTTGTTGCCGCGTAAAACCATCCCTTGTGCAGACACAAAAGGCGCCGCACCCAGCACATACGAGTTTTGCTTGGCTTGGTCCGCCACCTCGGGCCAACGCGATAGTGCCTGATGCTGCGCGTTATCCCTTAAGAATAATTCCACATGGGGCAGGACAGAAAGCATCTTGTCACGTACCTGGGTTTGAAAGCCATTGACGACAGAAAGCACTACAATGAGGGCGGCGACCCCTAAGGCAATCCCCACCATTGAAGAGCTAGCAATAAATGATACAAAGCGATCGCCTTTATCAACCTTGCGCCGCCTGCTGCCCAATCCGGCATAACGCGCACCCACCCAAAATTCATACCGCATAATATAATCGACCGTAATGAGTAACGATAAAACAGCACCCACGACAGAGATCCTCATTGGCAGTCTTTTTCCTGCCAAGCATGCTCAATCCTTGTGGCCTGCCGTCCAAGAGCACGCCCCAAACCTATGTCGCTGGCTGGCCAACAGCCAAGGCCAGTCGGTTGCTCATGATCCATTGCGCCAACGTTGTAGCGCCTATGAGCATTTCCAACTACTGGAGACTGGCTTTCAACCCCAAGCAAACCAACCACTTGGGGCGGGTATGGCGCTCATCTTAGCACTGCAACAAGGTTTTGGGCAGCAAATAAATAAAAATACGGACTTCTGGTTAGCTGAGCTCATTCACCTAGCACCCGGTCGCGAAGGGGCAAGCCTGATACCCGCGCGTCTATTAGACATCTCTGCCGAAGAGTCTGCTGCTTTATTTGACAGCCTCCAGGACTACATTCAAGATACCCCTTTTGAGTTTACCCCTTTAAGCCCTACCCACTGGGCAGTGGATAGTCAGCAAACGCTGCCCCCTCAAACTGCAACCGTTGAGCTTGCCTTTGAAACCACAGTCCAAGATTGGTGGGATACATCCACTGTCGGGCGTGCATGGCGACAGTGGGCCAACGAGGTGCAAATGATTTGGTTTCAACATCCCGTGAATCTAAAGCGCCAAACACAAGGACGCCCTGTCATTAATGGGCTTTGGCTGATGGGGGGTGCGTCCCTTGATCAATTCACCCAGCCTCACGTTAAAATGCCCACCATTCACCGCAGCCTAGAACAAAGCTTTAGAGAGCAAGACTGGGGCGAATGGCTGTACCAGCTAAGCCGCTTGGATGCCCTATGGCAGGAACACTCGCCACACAAACTCGTCTTTGCCGGAAATCAAGGGTTTGTGATCTGTGAAGACCCTGCCCGCCGCTCTTGGTTACAACGTCTTTTCACGCAACAAAAAACAGGACAAGCATGCTGGCTCAACCTAAATTAAAACCCCGCCCCTTTTCATCTGAAACGGCCACACAACTCACCCAACAAGGGCTACACCCTTTGTTGGCACGTTTATTCGCCGCCCGCGGAATCACAGAAAGCAAAGAGGCCCAATTTCGGTGGGCAAACATGCACTCGCCCGCTCGCCTTCATCAGGTAGAGCATGCAGCTGAATTATTAGTGGATGCAATTGAGGAGCAGCAGCGCATTTTGATCGTCGCTGATTATGATTGTGACGGCGCCACCGCATGCGCTGTTGGCCTAAGGGCTTTAAATGAGATGGGCGCCGATGTGGACTTTCTGGTCCCCGATCGTTTTAAAACAGGCTATGGTCTGTCGCCCGAGGTGGTCGAGCTGGCCTTGCAACACCCCAACGGCAAACCGGATCTCATTGTGACCGTCGACAACGGTATTGCCAGTGTCAGTGGCGTAGAGGCTGCCAATGCCGCTGAGATCAAAGTCATTGTAACTGACCACCACTTGCCTGCAGATCAACTGCCGGCCGCCGCAGCCATTGTTAACCCCAACCAACCCGAGTGTGGCTTTCCCTCTAAAAACTTGGCGGGTGTGGGCGTTATTTTTTATCAAATGCTGGCCTTGCGCGCAGCACTGAGAAAACGGGGGGCGTTTGCGGCCGACTCCCAACCCCGCCTAGAGCGCTTGGCTGATCTCGTCGCCCTAGGCACGGTTGCCGATGTTGTTCCTCTGGATGCAAATAACCGCATTTTAGTAGCACAGGGCCTGCACCAAATACGCAGTGGGGCAATGAGCCCGGGAATTGCCGCCTTATTTCAGGTCGCTGGCCGTGATCCCCAGCGGGCCCATAGTTTTGATCTGGGGTTTGCAGTCGGCCCTCGAATCAACGCGGCAGGACGCTTAGCAGATATGAGCTTAGGGATACAGTGCTTGTGTACCGATGATCAGGACGAGGCCTTAGCCTTGGCCCATGAGCTTGATACCATCAATCAAGAGCGGCGCAGCATCGAACAAAATATGCACGAGCAGGCGCTGCAAGCCCTAAAACAACAAACGGATCTTAACCCGACTGCCACCGTATGCGTTTACGAACCCGATTGGCACCAAGGCGTCGTGGGATTAGTCGCAGGTCGACTCAAAGAAAAATATTGGCGCCCCACCATTGCTTTTGCCCAAGCCGATGACCATGAACTCAAAGGATCCGCACGTTCTATCCCTGATGTGCACATGCGGGATACCCTAGATTTGATTTCAAAGCGTCATCCGGATTTAATTCAAAAATTTGGGGGCCATGCGATGGCCGCAGGGCTGAGTATTCACCCTGCCCAATTTGAAAACTTTAAATCTGCCTTTGAAGAGGCGGTCATTGCGTTTACGGGACGCACCGAGTTTGACCCCATTATTGAGACCGATCATTCTTTAGAGATTGAGTACTGCACCCTCGAGACTGCACAATTATTACAAAAATTTGTATGGGGCACGGGCTTTGCCGCACCGGTTTTTCAGGATCAATTTGCTGTGCTCAATCAAAGAGTGCTCAAAGACAAACACCTCAAACTCATGCTAGAGCGTGAGGGTCAAACCTTTGAGGCGATTTGGTTCAATCAAGCCGAGCCGGTCGGCGCACAAGTTGAGCTGGCGTATCGCTTGGATGAAAACCACTGGAATGGCCGCTCGCGCCTGCAATTAATCGTGGAATACGGTGAAACTCTCTAAGCGGTCAAAGAAGGTCTGACGCTAGTGACCCGAGGCTATCGACGTTGCCCTGTGCGTGGCGAAAAACGAGATGAATACACGATGCCACTCACAATCAGCACAAAGGCAATACCGTGAAACAAGCGCGGGCGCTCGCCTAAAAAAATAGTCGATAGCAAAGCAGCGAATAAGGGAATCAGATTGGCAAAAAAACCAGCCATCGCCGGCCCAATACGCCGCACCCCCTCGCCCCAACAGCGAAAGGCGATGATGGCTGGGCCAACCGCAACATAGATAATCGCCAGCACCAACCACGGGCTCCAATCAATACGGACATCAAGCACCATCCATTCTCCCGTGGCAAACAGCCCGGACCAAAACACCCCAAACACAACCTGAGCGAGCAAAGTACGCGCCCAATGTCCTTTGATGCTGGGTGGATCTTTAGCCAAACTAAGCAGCCAGCTATAAAACGCCCACGCAATGGTGGCAAGCAGCATATACAAATCGCCCGGCACGAACTGCAACGCGAGTAATTGCCCAAAATCGCCGCGGGTCAAAATAATGAGCACCCCAAATAAGGACAGCATTGCGCCCAGCAGTTGATGCACGCTGATACCAGCATGAAAAAACAAACGGCCTATCAGCAGCATCCATATAGGCATGCTTGAACCAACCAGTGTCACATTAATGGGGCTCGAGCTATGCAAGGCCATATATTGAAGTGCGTTATAAAGCCCTACCCCCAACAGACCCAACTTGAGGTAATAGCGCCAATGCTGCCACAGCGCGCTTTTGGGGGAAAGAACCTCGCGTGCCAAAAAAAGCAATAAGATAAAAGCCAAAGACCACCGAAAAAAATTAAGGGTGATTGGAGGAATCGCATCGGCAACCAACCGCCCTACCACCGCATTTCCGGCCCACAAAAAGGTGGGAATCACAAGCAAAAAAAAGGTAGCAGGCGTGAGTCTTTCGTTCATAACAAGATCGGTGGGTTAGTGGCTAGAAAAATTAAACTAACATTGGCACCAAAAAAGACAAGCACATGCTATAGCGTCTGGACAAAATATACATTTTTTGCTAATATAGATGGGATATACGTGCACAACGCAGTTACTGCTTGATACATCTCCTCGACTCGCACCGCTACGTGTTTAGCCTTTGTGGTGACGCGTACGCGCCTATACAGTTTACCACTCAAAAACTCTGGGTAATCAGCGCTTGATAGCATGATACCAACGACGGGTAGCAACGCTGCAGCTGCCGATTCTAATGCGGCAACAGAGTCATAGGTGTTGACTGGCCATCTCGACCGACTGCCTCAAAATAGTCCATACCCCTACGCCGCTGCGTCCCCCACCCAGGCCTGCGCGCGTGCACGCACAGTTTAAATTTATTTGTTTCATTTTATGAGGATTTTGCCTATGTCTAAAGACTTAATTGAAATGCAGGGATCAGTCACCGAGGTACTCCCCGACTCACGCTATCGTGTGGTTCTCGATAATGGTCATGAGGTCATTGCTTATTCCGGAGGCCGCATGCGTAAACACCACATTCGTATCCTTGCGGGCGACAAGGTGACACTAGAAATGTCCCCCTACGATTTGACCAAAGGCCGTATTACTTATCGTCATTTGCCCAAGCGCAATCCGTCCAACGATCGTCCCCGCCGCAATTAGTACAGCGCGCAGCCAGCCCCCCTCTTTCGGTCCTTTTACACAAAAACATGAGCCACTCTTGCGCTTATGTTTTTGTCCGTTTTAAACTTGGCTACTATCAAAACATCCTATTTGTTAAAAGAAAACAAGTGCTATGGAACTAGAAAGCAGCAACCAAATCAAGACGCACCTACACGCATACCAAGAGCGATGCGCTGACTTACGGAGGTATCTTTGACTACGACCAAAAAAGCAATCGCTTGCAAGTGATTTTGGCCGAGTTTGAAGATCCCGAACTATGGAATGACCCCGAGCGTGCCCAAGCACTGGGTAGAGAAAAGAAAAGCATCGAGGACGTTGTCCTAGAGCTCGATGATATCCAACAAGGCCTTGACGAGGCGAATGAGCTCTTTGAATTAGGACAGATGGAAAATGATGCTGAAATTCTCACCGCTGTCAGCCATGACCTACAAACCCTCGACCAGCGCCTGGCAGCCTTAGAGTTTCGCCGCATGTTTTCCAACCCAGCCGATCCCTTAAACTGTTTTATCGACATTCAGGCGGGTGCCGGTGGGACAGAGGCCCAAGACTGGGCATCCATGTTATTACGCCAGTACTTGCGCTATGCCGAGCACAAAGAGTTCAAAACAGAAATACTGGAATACTCAGAGGGGGATGTGGCAGGTATTAAATCAGCCACCATCAAAATCGAGGGCGAATACGCCTATGGCTTATTGCGCACTGAAACCGGGGTGCACCGCTTAGTCCGTAAAAGTCCTTTTGACTCGGGTCAAGGCCGACACACCTCATTTAGCAGTGTTTTTGTCTACCCTGAAATCGACGATAGCTTTGAGATTGAAATTAATCCCGCCGATCTACGCGTTGACACATACCGCGCCAGTGGTGCCGGCGGACAGCACGTCAACAAAACGGACTCTGCGGTGCGTATTACGCATATGCCCAGTGGTATTGTGGTGCAGTGCCAAAATGATCGCTCTCAGCACCGCAACCGAGCAGAAGCCATGCAAATGTTAAAGTCACGCCTATACGAGCTTGAAATGCGTGAGCGCATGGCAGAACAACAAAAACTAGAGGATGCCAAAAGCGACGTGGCCTGGGGGCACCAAATCCGCTCTTATGTGCTCGATCAAAGCCGCATCAAAGATCTGCGCACCGATGTTGAAATCTCTAATACACAGAGGGTACTCGATGGGGATCTCGATGCATTTATCGAGGCTAGCTTAAAACAAGGACTTTAATCATGTCAGCATCTCGTCTTGTTATTGTTACCGGGGGTTCATCTGGTTTAGGGTTGGCGATGTTAGAAGAGCTCAATGCTCAACACGATCATCAACTACTGGTCAATATTGCGCGTCGCGAGAGCTCTTTGCAGGCAGCCAATGAAAGAGGTAATCAATTACTTAATTTGCGGGCCGACATGCATGAGCCAAGCTCGGTGGCGCACTTGCAATCAGAGCTCCAGCAGCTTGTTCAATCTCGCTCACACAACGAGATATACATCATCCACAATGCCGGTCAGGTCACACCTATGGGTTTGTGCAGCCAAATCTCAGACATAGAGCGTATAGACCAGGCCTTTCGCCTAAATATCAGCAGTGTGATGGCGCTCAATGCCACGCTATTGGACAGCATGCCTAAAGAGATTGATGCACGCATGCTGCTCATCTCCTCGGGTGCGGGACGCGGCCCAGTCCCAGGATGGGCCGTATACGGCGCCACCAAGGCTGCCATGGACTATTACGCCCAAGTCCTCAAACAAGAACAGCCTCATTTACGCTGCGTTTCCTTGGCACCCGGTGTGATCGACACCGATATGCAAGCAACCATTCGTGGCCACAGTGCAGACAAGTTCCCACCCATCGAGCGTTTTTTACAGCTGCATGCCCAGCAGCAGCTACAATCACCTGCAGAGACCGCTCGCCAGATCATCAACTATTTGCTCAGTGACGGCTTCGGCTCTAAAGTCATTGATGATATTCGCCAACACTCTTAATCTGTTTTTGTTTTATCCCTATGAGCACCCAAAACGATACCTCCCCTGTCAATGAAAACAAGCTCATCGCAGAGCGCCGTGAAAAACTAGCACAAATACGCACCCAGGGGACAGCCTACCCCAACCATTTCCGGCCTAAAGACCAGGCACAAGCACTCCAAGATGCTTATGCGGACAAAGAAAAAGATGAGCTTGAGGGCTTAGCGGTTCAAGCAACGGTCGCGGGCCGCATGATGTTAAAGCGCGTCATGGGGCGTGCGAGCTTTGCCACCCTGCAAGACAGCAGCGGGCGGATCCAAATTTATCTGGACAAGCGCCAAGTGGGCGATGAGTGCTACGCGCAATTCAAAAACTGGGATATCGGCGATATCGTTGGGGTCCAAGGGACACTATTTAAAACCAATCGCGGCGAGCTCACGATTCAAGTCAGTCAAATCGAATTACTGTCTAAATCCTTACGCCCCTTGCCGGACAAATTCCACGGGCTCTCAGACCAAGAAATTCGCTATCGTCAGCGCTATGTCGATCTCATCATGAATGAAGACGTACGCCTGACCTTTCAACGCCGCAGTCAGGCCATTATGAATTTACGCCAGCTCATGCGCGAGCACGACTTTCTCGAGGTAGAGACCCCCATGCTCCAACCGATCCCTGGTGGCGCGACGGCCAAGCCCTTTATCACCCACCACAATGCCTTGGACATGGATATGTATCTACGGGTGGCCCCCGAGCTATACCTCAAAAGACTCATCGTCGGGGGCTTTGAGCGGGTGTTTGAGATCAATCGCAACTTTCGCAATGAAGGGGTCAGCCCCCGCCACAACCCCGAATTTACAATGATGGAGTTTTACGCGGCCTACACCGACTATGATTGGGTGATGGAGTTCACAGAAACGCTCATCCGTGAAACCGCCCTGCGCACCTGCGGCACCGCGACCTTAGATTACCAAGGCCAGACACTGGATCTTAGCCAGACATTTGACCGTCTCACCATTGCCCAAGCGATTTGCAAATACGCGCCCGAATACAACGCCGAACAACTGCAGGACGAAGATTTTCTGCGCGCTGAATTGCAAAAACTTAAAGTCGATCTTGATGCCCCAGAGTTTATGCATGCGGGTATTGGCGCACTTCAACTCGCTCTTTTTGAAGAAACTGCAGAAAGCAAACTCTGGCAGCCGACCTTTATTATCGATTACCCGACCGAGGTATCCCCACTGGCCCGCGCCTCTGACCACGATACGGCAATCACTGAGCGATTTGAGCTGTTTATAGCCGGCCGTGAGCTCGCTAATGGGTTTTCAGAATTAAACGACCCCGAGGATCAAGCCGCCCGATTTAAGGCACAGGTAGAGGCCAAAGATGCGGGTGACGAAGAGGCCATGTACTACGATGCAGATTATATACGTGCCCTAGAATACGGTATGGCACCCACCGGCGGCTGCGGCATTGGCATTGATAGACTGGTGATGCTGTTAACCGATAGCCCAAGCATCCGTGACGTCATCCTCTTTCCCCACTTACGCAAAGAGGACTAAATCCTAATGGCCATTGCCAATGGAACCTCTCATTCCAGAATGCAAAGCCAAACAAAAAGACCAGCGGGACGGCGCAATGACTGCACTCAGTGATTTCGTCCAGCTGGTCTCTTATTTTTTTGAGCGTCTGATCACACTGCTGCAAAGTATAGGCAACGGATTAGACACACTATTGCGGTGGTTTTAACTCATTTAGATCATACGGTGAAAGACTCGCCGCAACCGCAAGATGCCTTTTCATTGGGGTTTTTAAATCTGAGGCCTGAACTCATCCCCTCTTTGGCATAGTCAATCTGAGTCCCCTCAACAAAAGGCAAGCTCTTGGGATCTACGAACACCTTGATACCGTGATCTTCAAACACATGATCCTCTTGGTTGTATTCATCGACATAATCAACCTCGTAAGCTAACCCAGAACATCCTGTCATACGTACGCCAAGGCGCATGCCAACGCCAGAGCCACGTTTTTGTAGATGATTTTGGATATGAGCTGCCGCTTTATCGGTTAGTTGAATTGACATAGAACCCTCTCAGTGAATTCGCTTAATAAATATCATATTTGTTGGCTGCCCAGGATGCAAGCCCAGCCCCAAAAATTATGGGGTACTATGGCTGGCCTTGTGGTCGGCAATCGCCGCTGTGGTGTATTTTTGGTGTAAGTTTTGCAAAATCTCGCCAAACAGCATGACCACATGAATTTCAGTATTTGGGACCTCTAATTGCTGTTGAATGCTGACGAGTTGAAAGTCATCCAATATGCTCACAGGTGCCCCCTCTAAGGCCTCACAAAAGGCATCGGCAAATGCAATTAAAGTCGGACTGCCATAGGCTCTGAAACGTACCTGCTGCAGCCGTGATTCGTGATGTTGCACAAAAAGCGTAACCAGCGCACCCTGCGCTGCACTGCCCGCCTCGAAAACAAGGTACGAGTCACGGGCGACATCATTGCCAGTAAACACAAAGGCAGGGGCATGAAAGCGGCGGGCGATTTCTTTATTGAGCATAAAATCACCCCACCATAGATTGTTCTAAACGAGCCATCGGTGCCTGTGCTGCAAGAGCATCATGCCACAATGGCGACATATCACGCAGGCGTGTTATTTGCGTGCTAAGCTCTGTAACGGCGGCATCCACCTGCGCCTCAGTGGTAAAACGCCCCAAGCTCAACCGTAAAGAGCTAAATGCCAACTGATCCGAACGCCCCAGAGCACGGATCACATGGGAGGGCTCCATCACCGCGGAGGAGCACGCAGAACCACTTGACACAGCAATGTTTTGCAATGCCAACAACAACGCCTCACCCTGCACATAATCGACACTGATATTGACATTGTGAGGCACGCGCTGGGTCAACGAACCATTTAAATAAATCCCCGGGATGTCGGCCAGCCCCTGTAGCAAGCGTTCTTGGAGACGCTGGATACGGGCTACCTCATCAGTCTGCAGTTTGAGGGCCAACTCGAAAGCTGCCCCCATCCCAACGATTTGATGTGTGGGGAGTGTCCCTGAACGAAACCCGCGCTCGTGCCCACCTCCATGGATCAGTGGCTCTAAGCGCATCTTGGGCCGTCGCCGTACATACAAAGCCCCCACCCCTTTGGGGCCATATACCTTGTGTGATGAAAACGAAATCAAATCCACAGGCAGCGACGTCACATCAATATCTATTTTTCCAATTGCTTGGACCGCATCCATATGAAAGGTCACACCGTGCTCGTGGCACATCTGTGCAATCTGAGCCAAGGGCTGTATTACTCCGATTTCGTTATTAACGGCCATCACCGACACGAGGAGGGTATCGGGCCGTATGGCTTGCTCGAGATCATTTAAACGAATCAATCCGTCGGCCTGCACAGGCAAGTAAGTCACCTCAAAGCCCTCGTGCTCAAGCGCTGCGCAGGTATCTAAAACCGCCTTGTGCTCGGTTTCTACAGTAATGATGTGTTTGCCACGATGCGCCTGGGCGCGCGCGTATCCTTTGATGGCAAGGTTGTTAGACTCGGTAGCACCCGAAGTCCAGACAATTTCACGCGGTTGAGCACCGATAGCAGCGGCCACCTGGGCGCGGGCCGCCTCTACGGCCTCTTCGGCCTGCCAACCAAAGGCATGGCTGCTGGATGCAGGATTGCCAAAACAATCATGCAACCACGGCAGCATCTGCTCGACTACGCGCTCGTCCACAGGGCAGGTCGCCGCATAGTCTAAATAAATAACATCATCGATCTGTGTTTTTTCCATGGTGTAAGGCGTGTAATACTGGTGTTACTGTTGGGTTAATTTTAAACTGAAGCGCCCCTGAATCAAAAATATTTAGAAGCACTGACGGACGGTCAGACCGAGGTGCTGGAGCGCTTTTGAATCGCCTCTACACCACTAACGGGTTGACGCTTGGTTTTTTTCTGGTTACGCACGGACTCTTCTAGTAAGCGCATACGCTGTTTATCTACGAGGTCCTGTAAAGACACTGAATCTAAAAAGTCTACCATCTTGCGGCTCAAGGCGGCCCACAAATCATGGGTCATGCACTTGGAGCGCTCGCCATTAGGGCCAATGGCACAATTGCCAAGGCCACCGCAATAGGTCGAATCAATGGGCTCATCAACTGCAAATATAATATCGGCCACTGTAATATGCCGGGCCAAACGCGCCAGGCTGTAGCCACCACCGGGCCCGCGTGTACTGTCGACTAACTGATGTCGGCGTAATTTGCCAAATAGCTGCTCTAAATATGATAGCGAGATATTTTGCCGCTCGCTAATTGTTGCCAAGGTGACTGGACCACTATGTTGGCGTAACGCCAAATCAATCATCGCAGTGACAGCAAAACGGCCTTTAGTCGTCAAACGCATGATAAATTCCTTAAATCAAAGCAACGCCCACTGCTTTTGGACTAACTACAAACATAATCTATCTCGAAAGCTCTTTAAAATCACATTTAAAAAGAATCAAGACCAATTTAGTCCAGTATACCAAAAACTTTGCGCGTACCGAAGACCTTTTACCTTAAAAGAGCCTGTTCTTTTAGCTTATTAAGTGCATCCCGCGCTTGGGCAGCTTGTTCGAACTCAAGGTTTTTTGCGTGCTCTAGCATTTTTCTTTCAAGCTTTTGGAGCTCTTTGGCCAGTTGTTTTTCATCTCTTAGGATCTCGGGGGAAACCTGCAACTGGTCTGGCTCGGCTTGGGTATCCGCACGTTGCATGACCCCGTCAATGAGATCACGAACCTCTTTGGTGACCCCTCGTGCGGTAATCCCGTGCTCTTCGTTAAACTGTAGCTGCTTTTCGCGCCTTCTTTCTGTTTCCTCAAGTGCGCGCCGCATTGAATCTGTCATCTGATCTGCATATAAAATAGCACGGCCATGGATATTACGTGCGGCACGACCAATGGTTTGGATCAAACTACGTTCAGAACGCAAAAAACCTTCTTTATCGGCATCCAAAATAGCCACCAAAGATACCTCAGGAATGTCTAAGCCTTCTCGCAAGAGGTTAATCCCAACCAGCACATCAAAGGTGCCTATTCTCAGGTCACGGATAATTTCCACCCGTTCTACCGTATCGATATCAGAGTGTAGATAACGCACTTTAAGACCGTTTTCCCCGAGATACTCAGTGAGGTCTTCGGCCATGCGTTTGGTCAAAGTCGTGACCAGCACACGCTCTTTGCGCTCAATACGCAAGACGCATTCCTCATACAGATCATCCACCTGGGTGATGGCCGGACGCACCTCAACCGCGGGGTCAACCAAACCTGTGGGACGCACCACCTGCTCGACCACCTGATCTGAGCCTTCTAGCTCATAAGGCCCTGGCGTTGCAGAAACAAAGACGGTTTGGCGCATGCGGGCCTCAAACTCTTGTAATTTGAGCGGTCGGTTGTCTAACGCTGAAGGCAATCTAAAACCATGCTCTACGAGGGTTTGCTTGCGCGAGCGATCACCTCGATACATCCCCCCTAATTGCCCCATCGTGACATGACTCTCATCGATGAACATCAAGGCATTGGCAGGTAAATAATCAATTAAAGTGGGGGGCGGCTCACCGGGCGCTGCGCCAGAGAAGTGGCGCGAGTAGTTCTCAATGCCCTTGCAAAAACCCAATTCATTGAGCATCTCAAGATCAAAACGTGTGCGTTGCTCTAAACGCTGCGCCTCAACATGCTGCCCCGAAGCGTATAACTCATCGAGCCGCTCGCTAAGCTCTTCTTTGATGGTTTCAATGGCCTTGAGAACGGTGTCACGCGGCGTCACGAAATGAGAGCCTGGGAACACCGTAAAGCGAGGGATTTTTTGTTGCACCTGACCCGTTAAAGGATCAAAGAGCTCAAGGTTTTCAATCTCGTCATCAAATAAAGTGATGCGCAAAGCATAATCGGCATGTTCGGCTGGGAACACGTCGATGACCTCACCCCGTACGCGAAAACCACCTCGCACAAAATCGGTGTCGTTCCGTTCGTACTGCATGGCTACGAGACGCGCAAGGATCTCTTGGCGATCCAAGATATCACCTTGGCGCAGTGTCAGTACCATGGCATGGTAGTCACTGGGGTTGCCAATACCGTAAATACAGGAAACCGAACCGACAATGACAGTATCCGGCCGCTCAAGCAAGCTCTTGGTCGCAGACAGGCGCATCTGCTCGATATGTTCGTTGATTGAAGAATCTTTTTCAATAAACAGATCGCGCGCCGGCACATAAGCCTCAGGCTGATAATAATCGTAATAAGAAACGAAATACTCAATCGCGTTTTCAGGAAAAAACTCGCGCATCTCAGCATATAGCTGTGCCGCCAGGGTTTTATTGGGTGCTAATACAATGGATGGTCGACCGGTGCGCGCGATGACATTGGCCATCGTGTAAGTCTTTCCTGAACCTGTAACCCCCAATAGCGTTTGCTGCATCAGACCATCGTCGATGCCTTGAACCAACTCATCTATAGCTTTGGGTTGATCGCCCGCGGGAGGATAAGGTTGATACAAACGAAACGGGCTATTGGGAAACTGCTTGAAGCCTTTTTGGAAATCTTTCATAAGAATGCTTGTTGAAGACCTAAGTCCATTATGACATTTTTTAGTCAATCAAACAGGTCTATATAGATAAATAGACAAAAGCCAATAAAGACCAGCTTTGATGGCTTGCCTAATCGTTTAAAGTTGGCGACAATAACTGTAATTATAACCAGCAACTGAGCAAATACACAGTTATGACCGCTAAACTCACACCGCGCCAGCAACAGGTCCTCGATATCATCAAGAAAAAGATTGCGGACTATGGTTACCCCCCTACCCGAGTGGAAATTGCACGCAAGCTTGGCTTTCGCTCACCCAATGCCGCAGAAGATCATCTCAAGGCATTGGCACGCAAAGGGGTGATCGAGCTAATCGCCGGCACCTCCCGCGGCATTCGCCTCACCCAGCAATCCCAGGAAACGGTATCGAGCACGCCTTCCTCAGAGCAGGCAACAGAGTCCCCATCCGCCGATACACTCAACCTGGCGGTCATCGGCCGAGTGGCTGCAGGCAGCCCTGTATTAGCATCTGAGCATATTGAAAAAGAGCTCAGCTTTGGGGCACACATGTTTCAGAGCCAACCTGACTACCTGTTACGAGTACGCGGGTTGAGCATGCGCGATGCTGGCATACTCGAGGGGGATCTTTTAGCGGTTAAAAAAACCACTGACGCCCACCATGGGCAAATCGTCGTGGCACGGTTGGGCGACGAGGTCACCGTCAAGCGCATCATTTTTGATAATGAGGACCAACTCATTGAGTTGCATTCTGAAAACCCAGACTTTGAGCCTATTCGCGTACACCCCGAGGATGACTTTGAAATAGAGGGGATAGCCGTCGGCTTGATTAGGGATTGGGCGCCTAGCCTCTAGAGATCTACTGACGCGGTGATACTGGCAAGCCCAGCCATCTCTAGACAATTTTCAAATACCCATAAAAATAGCCCCCAGCGTGAATGAGCTGGGGGCTATTTTTTACACCTTAAAGTATTAGTGTTTGGTCAAACCATCAGCAGGTCCTGGGCGATTAGCCGCACTGGCTGCCAAAGCCTCGGCTGTAATGCGCTCTAGCTCTTCATCCGACAACGGTGAAGGCATTTTCTCTAAAGCGACCTCCAGTACTTTTTCTATCCAGCGTACTGGGATGATCTCGAGTGCATTTTTCACATTATCCGGGATTTCAGCCAGATCCTTGACGTTTTGCTCAGGGATAAGCACTGTTTTAATCCCCCCGCGTTGGGCGGCTAACAGTTTCTCTTTGAGCCCACCAATTTCCAATACCTCGCCACGTAGGGTGATTTCACCGGTCATGGCAACATCGGCACGGATGGGAATACCCGTCATCGAGGACACAATGGCCGTAGTCACCGCAATACCCGCAGAGGGGCCATCTTTGGGGGTCGCACCATCTGGGAAGTGCACGTGAATATCGCGCTTTTCAAAGATGGGATCTGCAATCCCCCATTGTTGTGCACGAGCACGCACCACGGTACGCGCTGCTTCTACGGATTCTTTCATCACATCACCGATAGAGCCAGTGCGCTGAACACGCCCTTTGCCAGGCATATCAGCGACCTCGATGGTCAGCAAATCGCCACCCACCTCGGTCCAAGCCAACCCGGTGACCTGTCCTACTTTGTTTTCGGTTTTAGCCTCACCGTAAGTAAAGCGGCGCACCCCTAAAAAGTCATTCAAGTTATCGCGTGTGATCCGCACCGAGAAACGCTTTTCAGTACTGGCTGCTTTGTCTTTGTCCTTGGATTTAGCCTGCTCGCCATCGAGTAAGGCACGATGGACAACCTTGCGACAAATTTTGCCGATCTCACGCTCAAGAGAGCGTACCCCAGCCTCGCGGGTGTAATAGCGTACGATGTCGCGAATCGCATCATCATCAATTTCTAACTCGCCCTCGCGTACGCCATTGTTTTCCATTTGCTTGGGCAGCAAGTGTCTGAGTGCAATATTAAGCTTTTCATCCTCGGTATAACCTGACAGGCGGATAATTTCCATGCGATCCAGCAAAGCGGGAGGAATATTTAATGTATTGCTCGTCGCCACAAACATCACATCTGAAAGGTCAAAATCCACTTCTAGATAGTGATCCTGGAAAGTATGGTTTTGCTCGGGATCCAATACCTCAAGCAAGGCTGAAGACGGATCGCCGCGGAAATCCATCCCCATCTTGTCGATTTCATCGAGCAAGAATAAGGGGTTGCGAACGCCCGCACGCGACATGTTTTGCAAAATCTTGCCAGGCATAGAGCCGATATACGTCCGACGATGGCCACGAATCTCGGCCTCATCGCGAACGCCACCCAAAGCCATCCGTACATATTTACGGTTGGTCGCGCGTGCAATCGATTGCCCCAGTGAGGTTTTCCCCACCCCGGGTGGCCCAACCAAACACAAAATGGGGGCTTTCACCTTGCTCACGCGGCTTTGTACAGCCAAGTATTCAACGATGCGCTCTTTGACCTTTTCAAGACCATAGTGGTCTTCGTCCAAGATTTGCTGCGCCTTGTCGAGCTGACGGCTGACACGGCTGCGCTTATTCCAAGGTAAATCCAACAAGGTTTCCAGGTAGTTGCGCACCACGGTGGCCTCAGCGGACATCGGCGACATCAGCTTGAGCTTTTTGAGCTCGGACTCAGCCTTTTTACGTGCATCTTTGGGCAATTTGGCATTTTTGACCCGCTCCTCGATTTCTTCGATTTCAGCGCCCTCATCGCCCTCGCCCAGCTCACGTTGTATGGCTTTGACCTGCTCGTTGAGATAATAATCGCGCTGGCTCTTTTCCATCTGTTTTTTAACACGGCCGCGTATTCTTTTCTCAACCTGCAGAATATCTATTTCATTTTCAAGTTGCTCAAGCAAGGCCTCAAGACGCTTGACCGTGCTAAATTGCTCGAGCATGGCTTGTTTTTGCTCGAGTTTGAGCGGCAAGTGGGCGGCAATGGTATCCGCCAAGCGACTGGGCTCTTCGATACCCGTTAAGGAGGTCAGGATCTCTTGCGGTATTTTTTTATTTAATTTGACGTATTGTTCAAATTGCGCCATGACCGCACGACGCAAAGCCTCTGCCTCGGCATCACTCATCTCATCGCCTTCAACAGCCACCGCAAGGCCGCTGAATAGGTCTTCAGAATCAACTACTTTTTCAATTTTTGCTCTTTCAACCCCTTCGACCAGCACCTTAACGGTACCATCGGGTAATTTGAGCATTTGCAGGATGCTCGCCGCACAGCCGATCTCATACATATCTTCTGGCGTGGGGTCTTCCTTGCTGGCAGTTTTTTGCGCAACCAGGAGGATGGTATTCCCATTTTCCATGGCCAACTCGAGTGCTTTTATCGAGCGTGGCCGTCCTACAAATAGAGGAATCACCATGTGTGGAAACACTACCACATCGCGCAGTGGCAACAAGGGTAGCTCCATGGGTTCCTTAGATAAGATCTGGTTCGCAGACATAACTCATTCCTTATATATAATCTGTAGACTGCAAGGGGAAGCATGGCTAGCTTCCCCTTGTAGTTCAAGCTTCTAATTTACAGATTGTGGCGAATGCGGAAATTTCAAGAGCCCTCTTTTTAAGTACAGGTGATCAGCACTGGCCATGCACTCAAGCGGCAACATGATCACCAGAGGGAGCAGGCTCTTGTCGGCCATCTTGATAAACAAGTCGGGGGGTTTCCGTGCCATTAACCGCCTGAGCGGTCAATATAACTTTGACTACCCCCTCGAGTGAGGGTAGCTCATACATGGTTTCTAATAATGCTTTTTCAATAATGGAACGTAAACCACGTGCCCCAGTGCGGCGCTCAATGGCCGCTTGAGCCATCGCATGTAAAGCACCAGGCTCGACCTCGAGCTCAACCTCTTCGAGAGAAAAGAGTTTTTGGAACTGCTTAACTAAAGCGTTCTTGGGCTCACTGAGAATACGCACTAAAGCCTGCTCATCCAGCTCTTGGAGCGTCGCAATCACGGGCAAGCGGCCAACCAGCTCGGGGATCAAACCAAATTTAATGAGGTCCTCGGGCTCAACCTCGGTAAATAGCTCGCCCACGCCACGATCTGATTTCGCATGGACTGCGGCTGAAAAGCCGATGCCGGATTTTTCCGTACGCTCTTGAATAATCTTTTCGAGGCCAGCAAATGCACCCCCCACCACAAACAATATATTGGTGGTATCAATCTGTACAAAGTCTTGATTGGGGTGTTTTCTACCGCCTTGGGGGGGCACCGAGGCAACCGTACCCTCGATCATCTTGAGCAGCGCCTGTTGGACACCCTCGCCCGAAACATCACGGGTAATCGATGGGTTATCCCCTTTGCGCGCAATTTTGTCTATCTCGTCGATAAATACAATGGCCCGCTGCGCTTTATCTACATCGTACTCGCAGGCCTGCAGTAATTTTTGAATAATGTTTTCAACGTCTTCACCGACATAACCCGCCTCGGTCAACGTGGTCGCATCAGCCATGACAAAGGGCACATCCAGCAGACGCGCCAAGGTCTGGGCCAATAAGGTTTTGCCCGAACCCGTGGGGCCAATCAAAAGGATATTACTTTTGGTCAGCTCAACCTCGTCATCCTCAAGGCCTAAAAACTGTATGCGCTTGTAGTGGTTGTAGACTGCCACTGAAAGATTGCGCTTGGGTTCCTCTTGACCGATGACGTACTCATCTAGAAAAGCCTTGATCTCTTTGGGGGTAGGCAGTTCGTTTTTTAAGGTATCACGCGCCTCCTCTAAAATTTGATCCTGGATGATTTCTGCACACAAGGTGATGCATTCATCACAAATATAGACCGCATCTGGCCCAGAGATGAGCTTATCTACCTCGTCTTTTGACTTGTTGCAAAAGGAGCAGTGCAGGGTTTTATCGGCAGCCGTTTTTTCAGACATAATACTCTTTTAATGTAAAACCACACCGCTAAAATAAAACTAGATGACGAGCATCCAAGCGGCGCCCAGATGAACATATCACCTGGGCTAAGCCCGCTTATTCACTGTCAGAGCGATGTGTAAGGACCTTATCGATCAAGCCGTATTCGACAGCCTGTTCGGCGGACATGAAACGGTCGCGCTCGGTATCCAAGGCAATCTGTTCCACCGTTTGATGGGTGTTATCTGCCAAAATTTGATTTAAGCGCTCGCGCAATTCTAGGATCTCGCGGGCATGGATCTCGATATCAGAGGCCTGCCCTTGGGCCCCGCCAGAAGGCTGGTGAATCATAATGCGGGAATTAGGCAAAGCATAACGCTTGTCCTTGTCACCTGCAGCAAGCAAGAAGGCACCCATACTCGCAGCCATACCGGTACACAAGGTAGACACCTGTGGCTGGACGAACTGCATCGTGTCATAGATGGCCATGCCCGCATAGACAGAGCCACCGGGGGAGTTGATATAAAGTGAGATGTCTTTATCGGGGTTTTCAGATTCAAGGAACAACAACTGCGCCACAATCAAGTTGGCAGTATGGTCGCTGACTGGCCCGACTAAAAAGATCACACGCTCGCGCAGTAGACGCGAATAAATATCATAAGAGCGCTCGCCGCGCCCTGATTGCTCAATCACGATGGGCACGTAGCCGAGATTACTCGGCGTTACGGACTGCCCACCGTACATTGAGGCATAAAAATCAATAAAACGAGAAGACATTAGTTCCTCTCCATGAGTTGGTCGAATTCCACCTGTTCATCGTTTACTTTAGCATGCTCAAGGATGTGTTGAACAACATTGTCCTCGAGAACGATGGCCTCAACCTCAGCACGGCGCTGGGGCTCAGACAGATAGTAAGTGACCACCTCATCGGGCTGCTCGTAGTTTTGGGCAAACTCTTCGACACGAGCGCGAACCTGCTCATCGGTCGCCTCGAGCTTGGCCTCTTGGACCAACTCGGCAATCAGCAAACCAAGACGAACACGGCGCTCGGCCTCGTCTTTAAAGATCTCAGCAGGTAACTCCATGCTTTCCGCATTGGGAACACCACGCTGTTGTAGCTCATTGCGAGCGGCAGCAATGCGCTGCTGAACCTCGTGATCAATCAAAGCGCTAGGCACGTCAAACTCAACGGCCTTTAATAAAGCCTCCATCACGCTTTGCTTGGTCAGATTTTGAGTGCGCGCTTTGACCTCGCGGTTAACATTATCGCGGATCTCTTGCTTTAGTGCCTCAACATCGCCGTCCTCTTGGCCTAGCTGCTTTGCCATTTCCTCATCAAACTCGGGGAGCTTGACCTCGGCAACCTCGCTGACCTTGATTTCGAATTCGGCAGTTTTACCAGCGACCTCTTCACCACCGTAATCTTCGGGGAAATTGAGTTCAAAGGTTTTCTCTTCACCTGCCTTCATACCCAAGGCGGCCTCTTCGAACTCGGGCAACATACGGCCCTCGCCTAATACAAAAGAAAAGCCCTCGGCACTGCCACCGTCAAAAGCCTCACCTTCGATTTTGCCCACAAAATCTAAAGTCACGCGATCCCCATTTTGGGCCTCACGGTCCTCGCGGGGCTCGTATTCGGCGCGCTGTTGACGCAGCACATCAATGGTTTTCTCGAGCTCAGCATCGCCGACCTCGGTGACAGAACGGGTAACCTCAAGCTCACCCAGCTCGGGAAGCTCGATCTCAGGGTACACCTCAAAGGTAGCGTAAAACGCGAGTGTCTCGTCGTTGGTGGCCTCTTCGTTGCTTTCAATGCTAGGCGAACCAGCAATACGTAGACCTGTCTCACGAGCAGCCTCGTCAAAGGATTTGGCCAATTCGCTATTAATCACATCGTAACGAATACCAGGACCATGACGACGCTCGATCACAGAGAGCGGGGCCTTTCCGGGACGAAAGCCTTGGATTTTTGCGGTGCGCGCAACCTGCCTCAATTGCGCCTGCACTTCTTTTTCAACATCGGCAACCGAAATCTCTAAATTGATTCGGCGCCCTAAACCGTCTAGAACTTCAACCTCGGGCTGCATGTGTGACCTTATTCCGTAAAAAAATTAGAGTAACTGGTTATTTTACCGAAAAACGCACTAAAAAACCTAGTGAATTCCACATAACCACTCAAAACACCAAACCATAACACAAACTGTGGTATTTTACCCCTGACTTGCAATTATATATAGTGGGATCTATAATTTTCTTTTTTGCGAACGTGGCGGAATTGGTAGACGCACCAGATTTAGGTTCTGGCGCCGAGAGGTGTGAGAGTTCGAGTCTCTCCGTTCGCACCAGATTCTGAAAACCGTTGAAAACATAGGCTCAAAACCTTTGATTTTCAACGGTTTTTTTATTTGTCTGAAAGCTATTGATGCCATAGAATCAAATTTTATGAGCAACTGCACCCACCCCCTTCTAAATCCACTTCTATAAACCCCATTCGATTCCCAATAAAAAAACCTGCTTATGGCGGGCATTAAGTATTAAAAACTCACGTTTCGGCATGCTCGTTGTGTATAATTACACAATGAATAGCAAAGACCTTATCAGACAACTCAAAGAGGATGGTTGGTACTTGGTCTATACCGTAGGCTCACACCACCAGTTCAAGCACCCAACCAAAAAGGGCAAGGTCACTGTTCCACATCCCAAAAAAGACCTGCCCATCGGTACAGTACGCAACATATTAAGACAAGCAAGCCTAAGATAAAGCGAGAGGATATGAAAAAGCTATACCCAATCTATGTACATAAAGATGAAGGGAGCGCTTACGGTGCTATCTTTCCAGACATCCCTGGCTGCTTTGCCGCTGCCGATGCTATTGACGCCCTGCCCCGAGCAGCGCAAGAAGCTGTGGAGGCTCATTTTGGCGCTGATGACGAGCCCATCCCTAACCCCAGCTCCCCCGATGCATGGAATGGCCATGAAGACTACTCAAAAGATGGGTTCTGGATGATGGTCGACATCAACTTATCCAAAGTCCGCCCCCGCTCTAAGCGCATCAACATCAGCATGCCAGAAGAACTAATAGAGCGCATTGATAGAGCAGCCCAATCGCGTGGGCAAAGCCGCTCGGCTTTCCTTGCCAGCGCCGCAGAACGTGAGATGAGTGAGGCATAAAGACCAACGCGTAAAGCGCTACCAATTAAGGTAAATCATTCAACAAACCCCGCCATGAGCGGGGTTTATTTATTTTAATTATAGATGAACAATCTATTTAATAAATGATTTTGCCATCTCCTGCCATTTGGGCATACTCATCTTCAAAAAAGAATTTATCCTCGCCAAAGGCAGGTTTGAGATCATTGAGCCAAGTCGCTTCAGGATCATATTTAGCAAA
>Ga0209487_1000106_pt1 | contig 75882 bp, 70 predicted proteins | sample Poulit2012_FD_187524 | JGI IMG/M metagenome (GOLD analysis project Ga0209487, IMG submission 187524) | Agricultural soil microbial communities from Georgia to study Nitrogen management - Poultry litter 2012 (SPAdes) (version 2) | ecosystem: Environmental > Terrestrial > Soil > Agricultural land...
GAGCCGCCTACCAGAATCGAACTGGTGACCTATTCATTACGAGTGAATCGCTCTACCGACTGAGCTAAGGCGGCGTTCCCGCCGGTCAGACGGCGGACCGGACCACTGTAGAGGAACGAGTGGGGCGGGCGCAAAGCGACTGGACGAGCGTCACGTCACGTCCGCCCGCGGGCCGACCCGTCAGCAGGTCAGGCCCTCCTCGGGGACGGTGTCCTCCAGAAGGTAGGCATCCACGTGCTGCTCGATGCAGCCGCCCGAGCGGCCGTAGGCGGTATGCCCGTCACCGTCATAGGTCAGCAGCACCGCATCATCGAGCTGCTCGGCCATGTTCTGGGACCACTCGTAGGGCGTGGCCGGGTCACGGGTGGTGCCGATGACCACGATGGGCCCGGCGCCCTCGGCCGAGATCGGGGCGGGCTCGCGCAGCGGCTGAACGGGCCACTGCGCGCAGGAAGCGCCGCTGTGACCCATGGAGGGACCGAAGGTGGGGAACTCCTCGGCCAGACGCTCGGCCTCCTGCTGCTGCCACTGCTCGTCGACGACGCCCGGATGGTCCAGGCAGTTGACGGCGCTGATCGCGTACTGGGAGTTGTCGGCGTAGGTGCCATCGCTGTTGCGGCCGGCCGAGATGTCGGAGAACTGCAGCAGCTGAGCACCATCGCCCTCCATGGCGGCCGACAGTCCCTCCCGCCCGAGCTGCCAGTAGGCGTCGTCGTACAGCACCATCAGCACGGCTGAACGAGCCAGCGCCCCGGTCAGCGGTCGCTGCGGGTCCCCGGTGTCCAAGGGCTCGGCGTCGACGCTGTCGAAGAAGGCGTGCAGCTGCTGCTTGGCGTCGGCGAGCTCCCCCTTGAAGGGGCACTGATCCCCGCGCTCGAGGCAGTCGGCCAGGAAGGACTCGGTGGCCTGCTCGAAGCCCTCGGCCTGGCCGGCGCTCATCTCGTCGGCGGTGACCGTGGGGTCCAGGGCGGCGTCGAGCACGAAGCGGCCCACCCGCTCGGGGTAGAGATCGGCATAGGTGGCACCGAGGTAGGTGCCGTAGGAGAAACCGAAGTAGTCCAGCTGCTCGGAGTCGACTGCGGCGCGCAGCACGTCCAGGTCACGCGCGACCGAGAAGGTGTCCAGGTAGGGCAGCACCTCCCCGGAGTTGGCCTCGCAGGCCTGGGCGACGCGCTCCAACTCGTCGGCAGCCTCGGTGGTGCCCGGCTCCACGGTCGAGGCGCGGTACTCGTCGGTCTCCTCGTCGCTCAGGCACTCGATGCCGGCCGAGCGGCTGACCCCGCGCGGATCGAAGCCGACCAGGTCGTAGGACTGCTGGATCTCCGGGGAGAAGAGGTAGGAGGCCGAGCCCGCGAAGTCCACGCCGGAGCTGCCGGGCCCGCCGGGGTTCAGCAGCAGGGAGCCGGTGGCCTCCCCCTGCGCGGGCTGCCGGGCGACGGCGAGGTCGATGTCACCGGCGTCCGGGTCGTCCCACACCAGCGGGACGGTCACAGTGCCGCACTGCATCTCGATGGACGGATCGTACTGCTCGACGTCCTCGCAGGGCCCCCACTCGATGTCCTGCTCGTAGTAGGCGGCGTAGGCCGCATCCTCCGCGGGATCGGTGGGCAGCTCCTGGGCGGCGGAGGTGCCCACCGGGGCGAGCTCGGGGCCCTCCTGCTGCCCGTCCTGTCCGTCACCGTCGTCCTGTCCGGTCGCGGAATCGTCGCCGGGGGCGGGCTCGTCCTCGCCGAACGGGACGCAGCCGGTGGCCAGCAGGGTCAGGGCGGCGGCTGCGGCCGCCAGTCTCGCCAGCTGGCGGCGGGACAGGGATGCCAGATGCATCAGGTCTCCTTCGGGGCGGTGGCGCGTGGCGTTCGGGATCGCGATGGCCGGGCCGGTGGTCGGCGAGGGACCCACGGGCACCGAGCCCGGCCATCCTAATGTCGGCCCGGCCCCCGGGGTCGCTCAGCCGACCTCGCGGCGGTTCCAGCGCCAGACGCCGAGGGCGGCCGGCAGGAGCACCGTCAGGGCCAGCGGAAGCAGCTCGAACGCTCCGGCCCGTCCGTCGCCGAGCGCGACCGCGGCCCCCGGGAGATCGACGGCCCGCACCACGTCGATGAACAGCTCCGAGCCGGTGAGCGTGGCCAGGGGAACGGCGGTCGCCGTGAGGAACGGGATGCCGATCGCGGAGAGCAGGCCGAGCACCGAGGACTGGGTCAGCAGTCCCATGGCCAATGAGATCAGCAGGTAGGAGCCCAGCGTGGCCAGCTGGGTGGTCATCACGCCCTCCATGGAGGAGAAGTCGGCGCCCTGACCCAGCAGCTCTCCACCGATCCAGGTGGTGACCGCGGCCAGGGCGATGGCCAGGGCGACCACCCCGGCGGTCACGACGCTGGCGGCCAGGGTCTTGGACAGCAGCACCGCGTTGCGCGAGGGCCGCTGCAGCAGGGTGAACTGGATGGAGCGGTCGCTCCACTCCCCCGCGGTGATCAGCACGGCGATGGCGGGGATGATCAGGCTCAGTGGGAGGGACAGAGCGATGACGGTCGTCTCCACGTCGACGACCTCCTCGGGCAGCACCAGCGGGACCAGCAGCCCGCCGAGAGCGGCGAAGGCGAGCAGGGCCAGCAGGGAGACGGTCATCACGATGGCGGTGGCGCGGGTGTCGAAGTAGGCGCGGAGGTCGAGGTCGGGTCTCATCGGGGGCTCCTCAGAAGATCGCGGCCGGGACGGGCTCGGCGTCGTGGGGGCCGGCAGCCGGGTCGGTCTGGCCGGTGAGGGCGAAGAACACGTCCTCGAGGCCACCGGAGTCGGCGGCTCCCAGCGCGGTCAGCACGATCTGCTCGCGCACGGCCAGACGGCCGACGTCCACCGGGGCCAGAGACACTGCCAGCTGCTGCTCGGCGCGCTGCTCGTAGGCGATGCCGTGGCGGTCCAGCGCCGCGCGCAGGGCGGCAGGGTGCTCGGCGACCACGCGGGTGCCCGCCTCGGAGGTGAGCTCGTCCAGCATGCCCTCGCGGACCAGGCGGCCATCGGCGATCACCACCAGGCGGTCGACGGTGGCCTGGACCTCGCGCAGCTGATGACTGGACAGCAGGACGGTGCCCCCGGCGTCGGCGAAGGAGCGCAGCAGTCGTCGCATCCAGCGGATCCCCTCGGGGTCCAGGCCGTTGGCGGGCTCGTCGAGGACCAGCACCTCGGGGTCGCCCATCAGAGCCACCCCGATACCCAGGCGTTGGCGCATGCCGTAGGAGTAGCCGCCGACCCGCTTGGCACCGGCGTCCCGCAACCCCACGAGCTCGAGGACCTCCCCGGCCCGGGCGGCGGGCATGCCGATCGCACGCCCGGTCAGGCGCAGGGTCTCCAGGCCCGTGCGGCCGCGGTGCAGCGCGGTCGCATCCAGCATCACGCCGATGGTGCGAGCGGGATGGTCGAGCTCGCGGTACGGCCGGGAGCCGACCAGGGCCTGGCCGGCGTCGGCCTCGGCGAGCCCGGTCAGGATGCGCAGGGTGGTGGACTTGCCGGCGCCGTTGGGGCCGAGGAACCCGGTCACGGAGCCGGGCGTGCACGAGAAGGTGAGGTCATCGACGGCGACGCGCGAGCCGTAGCGCTTGGTCAGGCCGCGCACGTCGAGGGCTGCGGTGGTTCTGGGCGCTTTGGTCATGGCTCCACGGTGCGGCGGGCAGGCGGTGCCCGGAATCGACCGGGGGTCTCACCGGGGCCCGACGATCGTCGGGGCTTCGGACCCGCGGGAGCCGACCTCCGGCTCGGGAGGGCGGGCGGCAGGGCGCGGTTACAGTGACGACGTGGATGAACTCGGGCGGCCCGTGCAACGGGCATGGCAGGACCTGCTGATCCTGGCCGCGGTCCTGTCTGAAGTCGTGCTGACCGTGCTGTTCGACTCGGGCTCCGGTGGGCTGTGGCGCGGGGGCCTGATGGCTCTGCTGGCCGGGGCATTGCTGTGGCGGCATCAGCACTGGCGCTGGTTGCTGCCGGTGGTGCTCGCCGTCAATGCGCTCACCGCTTCCCTGTCGATCCTGGTGATCGCCGTCTACTGCTATGCCACCCGCAGCCAGGGCCGTCTGCGAACCCTGCTGGTGGGGGTGCTGGCGGTGGCCGCCATCGCCACGTCCCTGCTGGCCACCGATCCGTCGCAGGCACCGATCGGAGTGGGGGCGTCGGCCCTGACCGTGACCGCGGCGGTGGCGACCGGGATGTACACGGGAACGCGGCGCATCCTGCTGGCGCAGCTGCAGCAGCGCGCCGAGCAGGCCGAGTCGGGTCGGGCCGTGGCCCAGGAGCAGGCCCGCCGCGCCGAGCGCACTCGCATCGCCCGGGAGATGCACGACATCGTCGCCCACAAGATCTCCCTGGTGGCCATGCATGCCGGCGCGCTCGAGGTGAACCCCCAGCTCGAGCGGGCCCAGGTGCAGGAATCGGCCGCGCTGATCCGGGAGACGGCCACCACGGCCCTGTCCGAGCTGCGGGAGGTGCTGGGTGTGCTGCGCGGCGATGGCGAGGACGCCCCGCTGGCGCCGCAGCCGACCTGGGAGGATGTGCGCAAGCTGGTGACCGTCTCCCAGGCGGCGGGGATCACCGTGGAGCTGTTCGATTTCATCGACGACCCGGTCCCCGATCAGCTCGCTCGCACCGCCTACCGGGTCGTGCAGGAAGGGCTGACCAACATCCACAAGCACGCCCGTCACACCAAGTCCCGGGTGGCGCTCATCGGGGAGGTCGGGACCGAGCTGGTGATCGAGGTCAGTAATGTACTCCCCAAGGGGTTCACGACGGACCTGCCCGGCGCCCGGATGGGACTGTCGGGGATCGAGACCCGGGTGATGCACGCCGGCGGCACGATCACGTCAGGCCCCACCGATGACGGACGCTTCGAAGTGAGGGCGGTGATCCCGTGGCCGACGACAACGTGACGCGCGTGGGACTGATCGATGACGACTCCCTGGTGCGCGCCGGGCTGGCGATGATCCTGGGCGCCGACCCCGGCATCGAGGTGGTCGGTCAGGGCGATGACGGCAACGAGGCGGTGACCCTGGTGCAGAAGCACCGTCCCGACGTGCTGCTGATGGACGTGCGCATGCCCGGGCTGGACGGCATCGCGGCCACCACAGCGGTCTCGGCCCTGCCCAACCCACCCAAGATCATCATGCTCACCACCTTCGACATGGACGAATACGTGTTCCAGGCCCTCGAGGCCGGGGCCAGCGGCTTCCTGCTCAAGGACACCCCGCCCCAGGACCTGGCACGGGCCGTGCACGTGGTCGCCGGCGGTGACGCGATGCTCTCCCCCACCATCACCCGGCGCATGCTCTCGCACTTCTCCGACGCCAACCCGGGCTCCCGCCAGGAGCAGCACCCCGGTCTGGATCAGCTCACCGACCGCGAGACCGAGGTGCTCGGCGCGGTCGGGGCAGGGCTGTCGAACGCCCAGATCGGGATGCGGCTGTTCATGAGCGAGGCGACCGTGAAGGCGCACGTGTCGAAGATCTTCGCGAAGCTGGACTGCAGCAACCGGGTCCAGATCGCGATCATCGCTCACGAGTCCGGGCTCAGCGACATCGACGCCGAACCGGGCGCCTGAGCCGGGGGCTTCGGGCTCCGGGTCAGGGGTCCCCGGCTACGGCTCAGCCGGACCCACGTCAAGGGCTCAGCCCCAGCCGAGCTCGTGCAGGCGCTGGTCGCTTATCCCGAACAGATGGCCGACCTCGTGCAGCACGGTCACCGCGATCTCTTCGACCAGGTGCTGACGGTCGCGGGCCAGCCGCTGCAGGGGACCGCGGAAGATCAGGATCCGATCGGGTTCCGCGAAGCCCTGGAAGACGCTGCGCTGGTCCAGCGGGATCCCTTGGTACAGGCCCAGCAGCTCCATGCCGTGGGTCTGCGGATCAGGTTCCTCCTCGATCAGGATCGCGACGTTGGCGTGGGCGATGGCCTCGGCGATCTGGTCGGGAAGTGAGTCCAGGGCGTCATTGACGGCTTCCTCGAACTCCTCGCGGCTGATCTCGATCATGCTCCATGGAACCACGGCCGAGCGAGCAGGGCACGGGCCGCCTGCCGGAGGCCACCCCCCGAGTCGCTCGGACGCCCACGATTCGGTGGCCGAGCGGGCCGGCTGCCGTGCAGGTGAACAGAACAGCTGCTGAGCGGGTGAGCGGGACAGCTGCCGTACGGGTGAGCGGGACGGCTGCTGTGCGGGACGGCCCAGCTCATGTCGGATACGCCGCATCGTGGCGTCATGGCCGTGCCCGCGAGCCTGCGCACCGGTATGCTCTTCGTCGGGCAGACCGCTGCCCGGGCCCCCATCGTCTAGCGGCCCAGGACACCGGCCTTTCACGCCGGCGACACGGGTTCGAATCCCGTTGGGGGTACTCCCCTCCTCCGCGCCCGGGCGGCGCAGAGGTGGTGGCCCAAGGTGCGAGACGGCTCACAGCGAAAGGGGCCGTGAGCCCCGCGAACATCCGGTAGAGTTATATAGGTCGGTGCGCTGAGCGGATCGACACGCAAGGCCCTGTAGCTCAGTTGGTTAGAGTGCCGCCCTGTCACGGCGGAGGTCGCCGGTTCAAGCCCGGTCAGGGTCGCCCCTCACGAAGGCCCCGGAACCATGGTTCCGGGGCCTTCGTCGTGCGTGCCCGTCGGCCCGAAGACCGCCACGGGGGTCGAACCCCAAGGCCCGGGGAATCCGTCCCGGTGCGAGGGCCGGCCATGGGGTCTACGCTCGAAGGATGAGCACCCCGACCGTCAATCGCCGGATCCTCCTCGCCTCCCGCCCCCACGGCGAGCCCGCCGCCACCGACTTCCAGCACGACGAGACCACCGTCCCCTCGCCTGGTCCTGGCCAGGTGCTGCTGCGCACCCTGTACCTCTCGCTGGACCCGTACGTGCGGGGCCGGATGAGCGCGGCGCGGTCCTATGCCGCCCCGATGGAGGTCGGCGACGTGATCGTCGGCGGCACCGTCTCCGAGGTGGTCGAGTCCGCCACGGACGACTTCTCCCCCGGGGAGGTGGTGCTGTCCTACGGAGGCTGGCAGGAGTACAGCCTCGAGCCGGCCGAGGGTCTGCGCCGGCTCGATCCCGAGGTGGCGCCGGTCAGCACCGCGCTGGGGGTGCTCGGCATGCCGGGCTTCACCGCCTATGCGGGCCTGCTCGAGATCGGCCGGCCCCAGCCCGGTGAGACCGTGGCCGTCGCCGCCGCGACCGGGCCGGTCGGCTCGGCGGTCGGCCAGATCGCCAAGGCCAAGGGCGCCCGCACCATCGGTATCGCCGGCGGCCCCCGCAAGGTGGAGCACCTGCGTGAGCTCGGCTTCGATGAGGCGATCGATCACCGGGAACCGGCCCTGGCCGAGCGGCTGGAGGAGGCCGCCCCGGGCGGGATCGACGTGTACTTCGAGAACGTCGGCGGACCGGTCTGGGACGCGGTGCTGCCCCAGCTGAACGAGTTCGCCCGGGTACCGGTGTGCGGCCTGGCCGCGAACTACAACGCCACCGAGCTGCCCGAGGGCCCGGACCGCACCGGCCAGCTGATGGCGTCGGTGCTCGCCAAGAGCCTCACCCTGCGCGGCTTCATCCAGCGCGAGTTCGCCCAGACCCATTTCGAGGACTTCCTGGCCGACATGAGCGCCTGGGTGCGCTCCGGGGAGGTCCGCTACCGCGAGGACATCACCGAGGGACTGGACCGGGCGCCCGAGACCTTCGTCGGGATGCTCCGCGGTGACAACTTCGGCAAGACCCTGATCAAGGTCAGCTGAAGAGGCCCGCCGACCCGCCGCCCCCTCGATTCGGCAGCCCGCCGACCCGTCGGCCGGTCTGCCGGCATCGGGCGGGCCGGGTCCAGGGCCGGCCCGTGGTGTGCCTTACAACGATCGGGTCCGGTTGGGCGGGAAGATCACCGGCTGGTACTCTGATCACCGGTCGTTCCGACGACCGCGGCTCTGTAGCTCAGTTGGTAGAGCGTTCGACTGAAAATCGAAAGGTCACCGGATCGACGCCGGTCGGAGCCACTGAGGCCCCCGCGCAGCTTCAATGTCGCGGGGGTTCTTTCATCCCGGGACCTGAGAGCAGGCAGGCCGCGCCGCGCGGACATCGAGGCGCGCACACTCAGCCGACCAGGAACTCCACGACAGCTCCCTCCGCGTGGCCGAGCAGGGTGCGCGGCTGGACCAGCTCGTCGTCATCGGTGACCGGCGCCAGATGACCGCCGGCCCCTCCCGTCCTCCCGGCTCATGCGACCCCCCAGCCCACAGCGCTCATGGGCCGACGGCGGCCCCGCTCCTGTTCCCGTACCAGAGAACTTCGAGCCGGCGCAGAGCTCGGGGCCCTTGGGAACCGTGCTGCGGGCGAGGCCTCGTCCTCGCGGCGGCGCTTCGCCCCTCCCTCATCCCTCCCGTCACCCCTCATCGTCCCCGTAGAGTGTGATCTGCCCCTCGAACCTTCCTGGAGGACGACGATGTCAGCCGAGAACCCGGACCTCGCGATCGCCCAGCAGGCGACGCTGGAGCCGATCACCACGATCGCCGAGCGGGCGGGCATCCCCGCCCATGCCCTGATCCCCTACGGCTCCTACAAGGCCAAGGTCGACGTGCGACGGATGACCGGCACCGACACCCGCTCGAAGCTCGTGCTGGTCTCGGCCATGTCCCCCACCCCGGCGGGCGAGGGCAAGTCCACCACCACCGTCGGTCTCGCGGACGCCTTCTCCCTGCAGGGCCACCGCACCATGGTCGCGCTGCGCGAACCGGCGCTGGGCCCCATCATGGGCATCAAGGGCGGCGCCACCGGCGGCGGCCACGCACAGGTGGTCCCGATGGAGGACATCAATCTGCACTTCACCGGAGACTTCCACGCGATCCAGATCGCCAACAACACCCTCGCGGCCCTGATCGACAATCACATCCATCAGGGCAATGAGCTGGGCATCGACCCGCGCCGCATCCAGTGGAAGCGGGTGGTGGACGTCAATGACCGGGCCCTGCGCGAGGCCGTGATCGGCCTGGGCGGGCCCACCCAGGGCACCCCCCGGCAGGACGGTTTCGACATCGTGGTCGCCTCCGAGATCATGGCGATCCTGTGCCTGGCCACGGACCTGGCTGACCTCGAACGCCGCATCGGCGCCATCGTGGTCGGCTTCACCTACGACCGCTCCCCCGTGTCGGTGGCCGATCTCGGAGTGGCCGGGGCGATCACCTTGCTGCTCAAGGACGCGTTGCTGCCCAACCTGGTGCAGACCCTGGGCGGCACCCCCGCTCTCGTGCACGGCGGGCCTTTCGCCAATATCGCCCACGGCTGCAACTCCCTGGCCGCCACGCGCCTGGCGCAGTCCCTGTCGGAGATCACGGTGACCGAGGCCGGTTTCGGCTCCGACCTCGGAGCGGAGAAGTTCCTGGACATCAAGGCCCGCCTGGGCGGCCTCTCCCCCGACGCCGCCGTGGTGGTGGCCACGGTGCGGGCGCTGAAGTTGCACGGCGGGGTCGCGAAGGCGGACCTGGAGGACGAGGACGTCGAGGCCGCACTGGCCGGCACCACGAACCTCGCCCGCCACGTGGACAACCTGCGCAAGTTCGGGATCGAGCCGGTGATCGCCCTGAACCGCTTCCCCACCGACACCGAGGCCGAGCTCGAGGCGGTGCTGGAGTGGGCGCGTGCCAACGGTTTCAAGGCCGCGCTGTCGGAGGTCTGGGCGAAGGGCGGCGAGGGCGGGCTGGCCGTGGCCGAGCAGGTGCTGGCCGCGCTCGACGAGGGGGCCGACTTCCGTCACCTCTACGATCCCGCCGGCGGGGTCGAGGAGTCCCTGCGGACCCTGGCCCGGGAGGTCTACGGGGCCGACGACGTGGTCCTCGAGGGCCGCGCCCCCGCCCAGCTGCGGATGCTGCGCAGGAACGGCTGGGACTCGCTGCCGGTGTGCGTGGCCAAGACCCAGTACTCCCTCTCCGACGACCCGGCGCTGCTGGGCGCCCCCACCGGGCACGTGCTGCATGTGCGCGATCTGGTGCCCAAGATCGGGGCGGGCTTCGTGGTGGCGTTGACCGGCACCATCATGACCATGCCCGGGCTTCCCAAGCAGCCGGCCGCCCTGCACATGGGGGTCACCGCCGAAGGCGAGTCCTACGGGCTGTTCTGACGGGGCGGCGCTCGCTGCGACCGGTTCCTGGGCCGCGTCCGGCACCGGCTCCCGCTCCGTGGCGAGGTGCGGCCGGGACCGGTGCAGCCCTGGAGGTCAGGGCCGGGGATCGCGCTCGGCGACCTCCTCCGCCTCCCGCTCGGTCTCATCCTCGAGGTCCACGTCCAGGCTGTCGATATCGACCCCCGCGGTGCCCACGGCCTCGGGCTCGTCCCAGTTGCGGTTGGTCATGGCCCGGGCGGCGGCCTCGGGGTGGACCACGTTCTCGGGGAAGCGGTCCTCGGCGTCATGCGCCATGCCCTCGTGGTCGTCGAGGAATCCGTCCTCGTCGTCGTCATCGTCATCGTCATCGGCGTCCGCCAGGCGGTCGCTGAGCTCATCGAAGGCATAGTCTCCGCCGCGCACGAAACCGCGCCGGAAAGCGGCGCGGCCCACCATCACGCTCGCCACCGGGACCGTGCCCATCTGGGCCAACAGCACCACCAGCAGGAAACCGGCCAGCGACCAGGACTGCGCGACGAGCGCGACCCCGGTGAACACGAACATGAGGCCCAGGGTCTGAGGCTTGGAGGCGGCGTGGATTCGCATCAGCACTCCGTCGAAGCGGTTCAGGCCGACCGCGGCCACCACGGCGAGCAGCAGACCGGCACCGATCAGCACGGTGGCGATGATCTCCAGGGCGCTCATCGCTGCTCCTCCCTCCCGTCCTCGGCCGGGAGCTCCTCATGCACGTTCAGCTCCGCCCCCTCCTCCTCGGCATCGGAGGTGGTGGTGGGGCCGACCACGTTGGCGGGCCACCGCTCGTCGTCGTCACCGTTGTCGAAGTGGATCGCGTCCAGCGGGCCGGTGCCGGTGCCAGGCTCGCCATCACGGCTGGGGCGATAGCCCGGGGGCCGGACCTCGCGCGCCACGAAGCGGGCGAAGGTGACGGTGCCGATGAAGGCGAGTCCGGTCATGCTCAGCATCGCCGGGCCGGCCCAGTTCGCTTTGGCATGGGCGGTGTACAGCGCCATGCCCAGCACGACCAGCACCAGCAGCGAGTCGGTCGACACGGCACGATCGAGGATCGTGGGTCCGACGATCATGCGATAGACGACGGTCAGGGTGGTCAGGGACAGGATCACCCCGTAGATGATCAGGACGGTCTCGAAGGGGGTCATAGCAGTCCGGCCTCCTCGAGCAGCTCGCGGCGCCCGATCGCCCACAGCAGCCGGTGCTCCTGCTCCACGGAGCGTTGACGTGCGAGCTCGACCTCCTCGGGCGTGCCGGCCCCGATCACGTGCAGGAAGATCGTGCCGGTGGCGCGCTGCGCTTCGACCACCACGGAGCCGGGGATCAGGGTGCACAGGATCCCCGTGCCGGTGAGGAAGAAGTCCGAGCGGGAGGACATCTTCACCGCCACCACCGAGCTGGGCGGCTGCGGGGCGGGCCGGATCGCCCACCAGCCCACTTCGATCGCGGATCGGACCAGGTCGAACACGAAGTGTGCGAGGAAGTAGGCGAAGCGCAACGGTCGCAGCGTGAGCTCATGGCCCATGGGCGGCATCGGGAACAGCACGAACACCAGGATCGCGGCCAGCAGGCCGCCCAGGATGTTCTTCAGGTCCACGCCGCCCCACAGCAGGCACCAGAACGCCACGGCGCCCAGCAGCCACACGAGGTTGTGGGGCAGTTCCTGCAGTCGGCGTCTCATCGCTCCTCCACCTTCTGCCCCTCCTCGTCGATGCGGTAGACCAGGTCACCGGCAGCCTCGTCATCGAGGACCGCGCCGACGTAGGGGGTGCGCTCGAGCACGGACTGCGCGGCTTCATCGGCGTAGGTCATGATCGGGCCGGCCGCCACGGTCAGCACCAGGGAGAAGGCGATCATGGCCGCGGTCGCCCCGGACATCACCTTCGGGGTGGGCCGTTCGTTGTCGAACATCTCCTGGCCGGGTTCCTGCCAGAAGGCCCGGTTCCAGATCTTGGCGATCGCGTACAGGGTCAGCAGGCTGGTGACGACACTGGCCCCGATGAGGATCCAGCCGGCGGTCGTGGAGTACTCCACGCCCGCCTCGATCAGCCCGACCTTGCCGATGAAGCCGGAGAACGGCGGGATCCCGGCGAGGTTCATGGCCGGGACGAAGAACAGGATCGCGATCAGCGGGGCGAGCTTGGCCAATCCCCCCAGGCGGATCAGGTTGGTGGTGCCGCCGCGGTGCTCGATCAGGCCGGCGGCCAGGAACAGGGTGGACTGAACGGTGATGTGGTGGGCGACGTAGAAGATCGTGGCGGCCATGCCCAGCTGCGAGCTCATCCCGATGCCGAACAGCATGTACCCCATGTGCGAGACCAGGGTGAAGGACAGCACTCGCTTCAGATCGACCTGCGCGACCGCGCCCAGGATCCCGATGATCAGGCTCAGCGCCGCGGCGGCCAACAGCAGGTTGGAGATCTGGGAGGCCGGGAACAGCAGGGTCTCCAGGCGCAGGATCGCGTAGATCCCGACCTTGGTCAGCAGGCCGGCGAACACGGCGGTGACCGGCGCGGGGGCGGTCGGGTAGGAGTCGGGCAGCCAGGCGCTGAGCGGGAAGATCGCGGCCTTGATCGCGAAGGCGACCAGCAGCACCAGTTCGAGCACCATGCGGGTGCCGGAGTCGAGCCCGTCCAGGCGCACGGCCAGCTCAGCCAGATTCACGGTGCCGGTCGCGGCGTACACGGCCGCCACCCCGGCCAGGAACACCACCGAGCTGAGCAGGGAGACGATGACGTAGGTGGTGGCGGCGCGGATCCGGCTGGCGGAGCCGCCGAGGGTCAGCAGCACGTAGCTCGCCGCCAACAGCAGCTCGAAGCCGACGTAGAGGTTGAACAGGTCGCCCGCGAGGAAGGCCATGGACACGCCCGCGACCAGGCCCAGGTAGGTGGGGTGGTAGATGGCCACCGGGGTGCGGGCGGAGTTCTCGCTGACCGTCTGCGCACTGGAGTAGATCAGCACCGAGAGCGTCACGAAGTTGGAGACCACCAGCATCAAGGCGGTGAGCCGGTCCGCGACCAGCACGATCCCCAGCTGGGGGGTCCAGTTCCCGATCTGCAGGACCAGCACGCCCTCCTGGGTGACGTGGTACCCCAGGATCAGTGCGACGGTGAAGATCGCCACCAGGGTCAGGATCGCCATCCAGAGCTGGATGCGCGCGTAGTGGCGCATCAGCAGCGTGATGCCGGCGCCGCCCAGGGGCAGCAGCACCGGGAGGGCGAGCAGCAGTTCCATGCTCAGGTCTCCTCCTCGCCCTCGGCGTGCTCCTGGTCGATCTCCGTGGCCGGGCCGGCCCCCGGGGCGTCGGCGGCGTGCGAGTCGCGCTCGCCCCGCCCCGGGGCGGTCCGGGGGCGCCGTCTCCTGCGCTCCGGCCCGGGTTCCCCCTCGTCGGCCTCCGTGTGGTCGGGCGGGACGTCCTCGGCGCTGGAGAGGTCCGAGCCGAGCTCATCGTCCTCCTCGGCCGGGGTGAATCCCTGGGAGTGCATCAGCGCTCCCCGCCGGATCTCCTCCGTCAGGGCCTGCGACCAGGGCAGTTGCTCGGAGTCCTCGGTCCGGCGGCGGCTGCGGCGCAGCACGCGGCGGTCCTCGACGTCATCGGGGACCTCGTCGTGGCCGAACAGCTGCCAGGCCCGGTAGGCCAAGGCGGTGACCAGGGCGGTCACGCCCAGGGAGATCACGATGGCGGTCAGCACCATCGCGAACGGCAAGGGGTCGGTCATCGAGTCGGGATCGTCGCTGCCCTCGAAGGGGGGTGTGCCGAGCGGGCCCGCCGCGATGATGAACAGCAGGTTGACCCCGTTTCCGAGCATCACGAAGCCCAGCACGATGCGGGTCAGGGTCCGCTCGAGGAACAGGTACACGCCGCAGGCGATCAGGACGCCGGCGGTCAGCAGCAGGGCGAGACTAACGTGCATCGGATTCCGCCTCCTGTTGCTGATCGATCTGGGCGCCCAGGGAGCGCAGGAAGTCGAGCATCACGCCGACCACGACCAGGTAGACGCCGAAATCGAAGAGCAGGGCACTGGGGAAGTGCAGCTCCCCGAGCAGCGGCACGTGCAGGACGGGGGTAGCGCTGGCGAAGACGGTTCCGCCGAACAGCAACGGCAGCACGCCGGCGGTGACGGCGATGACCATCCCCGAACCGAGCACGAAGCCCGCCTGGACCGGTGCGGCCTCGGACAGCTCGTAGCGTCCGCCGGCGAGGTAGCGCAGCACCAGGGCGAGGCCGGCGACCAGGCCACCGACGAAGCCGCCCCCGGGCTCGTTGTGCCCGGCCATCAGCAGGAACAGCGAGAACGTCATCATCAGGGGGAAGGCGATGCGGGTGACGACCTCGAGGATCACCATGCGCCGTTCGGGAGCCAGGGTCAGGCCCGCCGACAGCCAGGTGCGCCATCGGTTGCCGCCGGCGACGTCATCGGGCCGGGCGTCGAAGTCCAGCACGTTCTTAGGCAGGTCGGTGTCGGGCCGGCGGTGCCAGATGGAGACACCCTCGTCCAGGTCACGCACGCGGGAGATGCTCTGTTCGCGACGGGTGACGAAGATCAGGGAGGCCACGCCCGTGGCGACCACCAGCAGCACCGAGATCTCCCCGAGGGTGTCCCAGACACGGGCGTCGACCAGGGTCACGTTGACCACGTTGTGGCCGCCGCCGACCTCGTAGGCGGGTTCGATCAGGCCGCGCCCCAGGGCCTCGCGGTAGCGGGCGTCGGCCGCGTACAGCGCGGTGCCGCACAGCACCACGGCGGTCGAGATGGCGATCCCCCAGCGGCCCCAGGCCCCGATGCGCAGGGGCCGACGGGAGAAGTGGATGGGCAGGCGCCGCAGCACCAGCACCAGCACCACGGTCATCGCGGTCTCCACCAGCACCTGCGTGGTCGCCACGTCGGGGGCACCGGCGACCAGGAACAGCAGCGCCACCACGTAGCCCGTGACCGAGATCAGGAACACCGCGCGCAGGCGCCGGCGGGAGCGTGCCGCCCCCACCGCCGCCAGCGCCGCGACCGGCAGCACCAGCAGCTCGACGGGATGTTCGAAGAGCACCAGGTTGGTCGGCACCGGCGTCTGGGTCAGGGCCACCGGCACGGTCAGGCCGATCAGGACCAGCAGCATCATGCCCAGGGTGTAGGGCAGCGAACCGCGCTGGAAGAGCGGGGTGACCACGACCGCCAGGGCGTCCAGGCCGCGCATGATGCGGCGGAACAGCCGTTCGGAGTCGGTCCACTCCTGCAGGGCCTCCCGACCCCAGGTCTGCGGGGAGATCGTGCGCTGCAGCTTCGCGAACGGCCGGGCCAGCACGCACAGCACAGCACCCAGAGCCAGGGTCAGGGCCGACAACAGCAGCGGCACGCCCACGTGCGGGACCACCACCAGCTCGGTGGCGCCGCCGTTCGTCTCGGGCATGATCCCGGAGAAGCCGCGCAGGATCTCCTCGACCGGAGCGGCGACCACGGGCAGCGCCACGGAACCGGCCGCCACGACGGCCGGCGGCAGCCAGAACAGCACCGAGATCGCGGGCTTCTCCACGGGTGGGGCGCCGGGGGCCGTCCCGAACGCGCCGGCCGCGAACCGCCAGGAGTAGGCCACCGTCAGGACGGAGCCCGCCACCAGGATGAACAGGATGATCCGCTGCCAGCCGCCGCCGTACCACAGCGCGGTGTACAGCGACTCCTTGGCGACGAAGCCGAACAGCGGCGGGACCGCCGCCATGGACGCGGCCGAGATCAGCCCGATCACGGTCACCACCGGGGCGACCTTCCACACCCCCGACAGCACCCGCAGGTCACGGGTGCCGAACTTCTTGTCGATGACGCCCACGACCATGAACAGCGGGGCCTTGAACAAGGAGTGGGCGATCAGCATCGCCAGCCCTGCCAGCAGCGCATCATGGGTGGCCAGCCCCGCCACGGCGGACAGGAACCCGAGCTGGGAGACGGTGCCGTAGGCGAGCAGCAGTTTGATGTCGGTCTGGCGCAGGGCCCGCCAGCCGCCCAGCAGCATCGTGGCCGCCCCGAAGACGGCGATCAGCACGCTGATGGTCTCCATGTGGGTCAGCGCCGGAGCCATCCGCAGGATCAGGTACACACCGGCCTTGACCATCGCGGCGGCGTGCAGGTACGCGGAGACCGGGGTGGGGGCGGCCATGGCGCCGGGCAGCCAGAAGTGGGTGGGCACCAGCGCGGACTTCGTCATCGCCCCGGCCAGCACCAGCAGCATCGCGACGATCAGGTAGGGGTCGGCGTCGGCCCAGATGCCGGAGGCCATGATGTCCGACAGCAGCATGGAGCCCGCCGCGTGGGCGAACATCAGCAGCCCCACCAGCATCGCCAGTCCTCCGGCGGTGGTGGAGATCAGCGCGTTCATCGCTGCCCGGCGTGAGGACTGCTTGTCCTGGTAATGGCCGATCAACAGGTAGGAGAAGACGGTGGTCAGCTCCCAGAAGGTGTAGAGCACCATCACGTCGTCGGCCAGGACCAGCCCGATCATCGCGCCCGCGAAGGCGGTCAGCACACCGGCGAAGCGTCCCAGCCCCGGTTCGGTGTCCTGGAAGTAGCGTGCGCAGTACAGCAGCACGATCGCCCCGATGCCGGTGGCGATCATCGCCATCACCCAGCTCAGGGTGTCCAGGCGGAAGGCCAGGTCGATGCCGAAGATGGGGATCCAGGGGACCGAGACCTCGAGCGGGGTCTCGGCCAGTGCCCCGGGATCGAGGGTGGCCAGCCAGACCGTGGATGCTCCGGGGGCCAGCGCCAGGAGGAAGAACGCATTGCGGCCCATCGCCCGAACCAGGACCGGCCCCACCAGAGCGGCCACCAGATGGGCGAGGAGCATCGTGTACATACGGTCTCCGTCCATGGGGTCCGGGGCGGGGAAGGGGCCTCGGGTATTCTACGGGAGTGGTGAAGGCTTTCCTGAAGATCAGTCAGCGGCTGTGGGAGATGTCCCCCCGGCGCTCCTCCGTAGAGTGAGAGCATGGCCGTCACCTCGGACCCCCCGTCCCCAGCGTCTTCCGCCCCGCCCCACCTGGACCGTCGCTCGCTGCGCCGGGCCGTCGCCTCCTTCGCCCTGTGGGACGGGGGGATGTCGGCCTTCAACTCCGTGATCCTCACCTTCGTGTTCGCGACCTATGTCGCCAGCGCGGTCGCGTCCGAGGGCGCGGTCGGTGGGGAGGCCGTCAAGGCGGCCCAGGACCACGGCTCGCAGGTGCTGACCACCTGGCAGTCCATCGGCGCGGTCGCGGTCGCGCTGCTGGCCCCGCTGCTGGGAAACCTCGCCGACCGAGGTGGTGCCCGCAACGCCCTGCTGCGCATCACCACCATCGCCACCATCGTGGTGATCGCCCTGATGCCGCTGGTGGCGTTGGATTCCGACTATCTGCTGCTGGGTGCGATCCTGATCGCCCTGGCGGTGGTGTTCAGCGAGCTCGCCGGGGTGTTCGTCAACTCCGTGCTGCCGGAGATCTCCACCCCCGCCAACCGCGGGCGCGTGTCCGGGACGGCCTGGGCGGTGGGCTACTGGGGCTCGATCGTGTGCCTGGGCATGGTGCTGGTGCTGTTCGTGATGCCCGGCACCGGGATCCTGGGGATCACCGGCGACGACGGCTGGAACCTGCGCGCGATCCCGATCTTCGTGGCGATCTGGATCCTGATCGGCACCCTGCCCCTGATGCTGTGGGCCCCTCGGCACCCGGCCACCGATCCCGATCTGAGATGGAACCCCTGGCAGGGGTACGTGAGCATCGTCAAACGCGTGATCCGGGCCTTCCGGGAGGAGCCGGTCATGCTGCAGTACCTGGTGGCCTCGGCGATCTATCGCGACGGGCTGGGGGCGGTGTTCTCGATCGCCGGGGTGCTCGCCGCCAACGCCTACGGCTTCTCGACGGTCGGGATCATCATGTTCGGCATCGCCGCGAACCTCGTGGCCGGCTTCGGGGTGTTCCTGGGCGGGCGCGTCGACGACAAGGTCGGTCCCCGACCGGTGATCATCGCCGGCTGTCTGGGGATCATCGTGCTGGGCCTGGTGGTGCTGTTCTTCGGTTCCGTGGCGGTGTTCTGGGCGGCGGGTCTGGCGATCTGCCTGTTCGTCGGACCCGTGCAGTCGGCCTCGCGGAACCTGCTGACCCGCCTGTCCCGTCCGGGGCGCGAGACCGAGAACTTCGGGCTGTATGCGACCACCGGGCGGGCCCTGGGCTTCTTGGGCACAGGTGCCTTCGCGCTGGTGGTGTGGATCGCCTCGGACACGCGGGCCGGGATCCTGGGCATCGTGCTGGTGATGGCGCTGGGCCTGCTGGCCTTCCTGCCCATCAAGCTCGGTGCGGCCGGACGCGCGGCGAACGCCTGACTCTGCGGCCCTGCGCGACCGGGCGCGGTGCGGCTCAGGCCAGATCGGCGGGGTCGACCAGGAAGCCCTCGAGATCCACGACGTAGCCGCCGACCGTCTCCACCAGCAGCCCTGCGATCAAGCCGATGCGCCGGTAGACCTGGGACCAGCGCTGGGAGGTCTCGGCGTCCGGGGCCTCCAGCGCGTCCTCCTCCTCATCGGCCGGCAGATGCACCAGGTGGTAGTCCGCGGCGCCGTCGATCCAGCTGAGCCTGGCCAGCGCCGTGGGGCGGGAGGAACGGCCCACCCGCAGGGAGATCTCCTCCCCGCCCTCGAGCGGAACGGTCACGCTGTACCCGTTGCGCGGGGTGCCCTCGGGGACCTGGTCGAGCTCGGCGTCGGGCTCCAGGGGCGCCAGCAGCTGCGCGAGCGATTCCGGGGCCAGGGCATGGGGGCTGACCACGGTCAGGTCCCGCACGTGGAAGGGGTGCGGTTCCAGTCGGGACCCGGAATCGGTGACCACGGCCCCGTACAGGCGCCGGCCCAGCGACCAGGTCAGGTCCAGTGCCCGTCGTTCCGCACCGAAGGGCATGCCCTCGGGGAAGGCGCGGCCGTAGCCGTGGGAGTCCCCCAGCCCCTCGGGAGCGGGCAGCTCGCGCTCGCGCGGGGTGTCCAGCGTCCAGCGGCCGGCGCCACGGGGACTGGTGTCGGGAAGCAGCCGGGCGTCATCGCCGATCTCGATGCCGCCGTCCTCACGCAGCTCGGCGTCCGGGCGCACGTTGCCCACCATGGTCAGGACATCGGCCGGGGCGGTGTCGCGCGGCAGCTGCAGCCGGTGCGTGGTGCGGGCGGCGCCGGTTTCGGGCGGGGTGGGGTCGGTACGGTCGGCGGGGGTGATGATCTGGTCGGTCACTGTGTCCTTCGCGGGGGTTCTCACCGGGGGTCACCGTCCACGGGGATCCGGGTGCGGTGGAAGTTCAGGGCCGAGCGGGAGGCGGTGGGGCCACGCTGCCCGAGATAGCGATTGAGGTTGCCGGCGCTGCCATAGGGGTTCTCGGAGATGCTGGAGAGCTGGAAGAAGCACAGCTGACCGATCTTCATGCCGGGCCACAGCGCCACCGGGAGGGTCGCCATGTTCGACAGCTCCAGGGTGATGTGCCCGGAGAACCCGGGGTCGATGAAACCGGCCGTGGAGTGGGTCAGCAGGCCCAGGCGCCCCAGGGAGCTCTTGCCCTCCAGCCGAGCGGCGACGTCGTCGGGCAGCGTGATCTGCTCGTAGGTGGAGGCGAGCACGAACTCGCCCGGGTGGAGCATGTACGGCTCCTCGGGGTCGACCTGGACCTCGCGAGTGAGGTCGGCCTGCTCGGTGGCGGGGTCGATCATGGCGTACTTGTGGTTGTCGAAGAGCCGGAAGTAGCGGTCCAGGCGCACATCCACGGAGGCGGGCTGGATCATCTGGGCGTCGAAGGGCTCGAGGCCCACTCGTCCGGCATCGACCTGGGCCCGGATGTCTCGATCGCTCAGCAGCACGGCGCCCAGCCTAGCTGGCCTCCCCCGGGGGCGACAGGTGGTCCCGTCCGGTACGGCGCGGCGGCGTCCGGCCGGTGCGGCGCGGGGCGCGGCTCGTGCGTCGCGGTGGGTTCGGCCCGGGGCATTGCAGTGGCTCGGCCCGGTCCCCGCCGGTTCGCACGGCCGGGCGACAGGAGGTATGCTGGTCGTCGTTCCCCGGGCGTCGAGGCGTCCCGGAGGTGCCGGCCTCAAGGGCGCAGGCACCGCGGACACGTACGCGGGTGTAGTTCAATGGTAGAACTTCAGCTTCCCAAGCTGACAGCGCGGGTTCGATTCCCGTCACCCGCTCGAGATGGAAACCCCAGGTCACAGACCTGGGGTTTCGTCATTCCCGGCGGGAGCGGTCCGGCCGGCAGATCCAGGGGCCGACGGCGCCGGACCACATACGACGGCGACGGCTCAGGCCGGGCGCGACGCCGCCGGCTCCGGCACTGCGATCCGCCACCTCTCTTCTGGTCGGCCTGCCGCGCCCCTCACCTCGTCGGACTCGTCCTCCGAGCCGGTGTCGTGGAGGGCCGTCCTCGAGTAGCCCAGCTCACCGGCTCGCGCGACCATTGCCCGAAGGCTTTGCCGAGGTGCAACAATGCGGCATGCCCAAGATCATCGGAGGGTCGCTCGAGGAGCACCGTGAGCGCACGCGCGTGAAGATCTTCTCCGCGCTCGACAAGCTGCTGGAGACCCAGGATTTCGAGTCGATCACCTTTTCTGCCATCGCCGGGGCTGCCGAGGTCGGGCGCACGGCGATGTACAACCATTTCCCCGACAAGGACACGCTCCTGGTCGAGTACGCGATCCATGAGACCGCTGACTACATCTCCCAGCTCAAGGCCGGGATCGATGGTGCGGCCTCGCCGCGGGAGGCCGTGGCGGCGTACGTGCGCACCCAGCTCGATCTCACGGTCAGTTTCCACATGCCCCACTCGATGAGCCGCAACTCGTTGACCGAGGAGACGGCCTCGCGGATGCGTGAGCACGTGGTGATGATCGAGGACGTGCTGCGTCAGATCGTGCGCGAGGGTGTGGCCTCCGGGGACTTCGCATCCGACCTGGACGTCGACTCGACCGTGCGGATCATCAATGCGCTGCTGGTCGGATCGGCCGCCCGGCGCTTCTCCCGGCCCGCGCTGGAGCGCTTCGTGCTGCGGGGGCTCGGCGCCGACTGCTGAGGCGGCCGGGCCTCCCGGTCGCCGCCCTCCCTGCGCGTCGCGTCGGGTTATCAGGGGGACGGGTCCCTTCGAGTCGCCGAGCAGGCAGACTGCACTCGCAGTCCAACGCCGGGCGCCGGGCCGGGCACAGAGCCAGGCGCCGGGCCGGTCAGTCCTGTGAGGCGTCCTGGTCGGCTTGATCCGCGCGGCGGCGGCCCTTGCGCCGGCGCCGGGACGGCTTCGGGGCCGGGGCGGCCCCGTCATCGCTGCCCTCGTCGTCCTCGTCGACCTCCCAGTTCATCGCCTCGAGGGTGCCCTCCTGCTCCTCCTCGCGGGCGAACAGGGGGCGGGAGATGGCTCCGATCTCGTCCTCCAGGTCGACCTCCGGGGCGGTCGCGGCGATCACCCAGCACGTGGTCATCACCACCAGCGCCACCACGGCCACTCCCCAGCGCAGGTACATGCTGGTGCCGTCGGTGACCATGCCGATGGCCGCGCTCACCGACAGCGTCGTGAGCAGCGACGTCGACAGCAGCAGCGGCAGCGCCACCGAACCCACGGCCGAGCGCAGCACACCGGTCAGCACCGCTCCGCCGAGGGCACCGGAGTGGCCCCAGGAGCCCGGTCCGCCGTAGCGGCCGGTGGAGATCAGATCGGCGGCCCCCTCGAGGGCGGTCGCCGACCCCAGGGCCCACAGCCCCAGCGCGGCGGCGGAGATCACCCCACCGATCAGCAGGCCGGGCAGCGCGGCCGGTCCCAGACCGAAGCCGGCCACGAGCGGCATCAGCACGACCACCACCACGGGGGCGAGGACCGCACGACGCGTCGCCTCGGGTGTCTCGTTCAGCAGCACCCGGTCCTGGCCCTCGAGCATCCCGGCGCGGGTGTCGACCACGGCGAGCGCGCCGGACCGGCGGGAGGCGTCCAGCAGGGAGGCGGTCACCAGCAGCACGGTCACCGCGCCCAGCGCCACGCCGCCCAGCAGGGGCAGTGACATGGGGGTCACGGCGTGCAGGGCGCGGTCCTCCCACACGGTCTCGGTGCGCGGTGCGGACTGCAGCGAGGACACGACGGTGCCGACGACGGCCAGGGCGGGAAGCACGGCGGTCAGCAGCAACACCACCCGGGGCCCGATCGCGGCCGAGGTGCCGGCGTCGCGCAGACCGCGTTCGACCTCCGCACCGTCCACCAGGGACGGGGCGGCCAGGGAGGCGGCGAAGCCGGCCACGACCACCAGTGCGCCCAGGCCCGAGTAGGCCAGCAGCGCCAGGGCCAGGTTCGGCACCCCGGCGCTGAGCACGCTGAGCACCGTGGCGATCAGGATCAGCAGCCCCACTGCACCCGCGGCGATCAGGGCGGTGGAGCCGAGACCCGCGGCGGTGCCCAGTGCACCGCCGGTGCGGCTGGTGCGAGCGGCCCGCAGCACGGTCCCGCCCTGCCGGTCGCCGATCCCGGCGGCCAGCAGCACGGCAGCCAGGGCGGCCAGGACGCCCAGGCCGAGCGCTCCGGCGGCCACCGCGCTCGGGGAGACGGTGTACAGGGTCAGCAGGTCGAGGAAGACGCTGGCGTCACGGGAGTCGTCGGTCGCGGAGATCCACTGCGACATGTCCGCCACGGCCTCCTCGATCTGCGGCTCCATCTGCTCGCGGGGCATGGGTTCGGAGCCGGCGATGGCGGGATCGGTGAAGTTGGCCATGCCGGCGTGCTCGAAGCGCAGGTCCTTGTAGGTGCGCGGCAGCCATAGGGCGGCGGCGGCCACCATGCCTGCCCCGCCCAGCGCGGCGGCCGACAGTCCTCCCAGTCGCAGCGCCCCGGTCTCGTGCCCGGGCCGGCCCACGTGCGGGATCACGGCGACGACGGCGGCGGCGAGCATCGCCACGCCCAGCCCCAGCAGCACCACCAAGACGCCCTCGGCCGCCAGCACGGGGACCCCGAGCAGGACGCCGGCCCCGGCCAGCGCGGTGGTCACGGCGACGAGGTCGGCGCTGAGCGCTCCCCCGCGACGGAACATGCGTGCGGCCCGCAGATGGGGGGTGCCGAGGTTACCGGCGTCGTCGGCCTCCAGTTCGTGCTCGTCGGTGCCGACCAGGAGCGTGGCGGAGGCGGCGGCGGTGTCGACGGGCGCCGAGCAGGCGCGGATGGCCAGCGCGGAGATCGCGGCGCCCCCGGCCAGGGAGATCAGGGACCAGCCGGCGCCCTCCTGGAGGAACCAGACCACGATGGCGATCGGCAGCACGGCGACTCCCAGCGCACCGGCCACGGTCAGCGCTCCCAGGCGGGCGATCAGGGCCGGCCGGCGGTCGGCGGCCACGCCCAGCACCGCCAGCTGCACCGCGATGCCGCGCCACGCGGCCAGGGGGCCCAGCAGCAGGCCGACCAGCATCATCGCCGAACGCATGATCCGCTCATCGGTGGTGCCGGATGCCAGGTACAGCAGCACCAGGGCCGGCAGTCCCACCCACAGGATGATCGAGCCCGCCGAGGCCAGGTGCACGCCCAGGCGTCGGCCCAGGGTCTCGTCGACGTCCTCGGAGTCCTCGTCGCGTCGCAGCCTGCTGGGCACGATCGCGCCGGCCACCAGGGCGGCGATGGACAGGCCCGCAAGGACCAGGAGGGTCACGGCGATATCGTCGCCGAGGGGGAACTGGGTGATGAGATCCACGGTCACGCTTCCGTCGGGGCTGACTGAGGGAGCCTGGGGCCCGGCCGCCTGTGCGGGGCGAGCGGGCGGATGCTCAGGCGAGCAGGGACAGGTCCAGCTCGGTGGGGGCCCCGTCGACGATGCGGATCGGGACGCCCCAGTCCTGCTGGTGCATGTGGCAGGCAGGGAACTCCACGGCCGGATCGGCGTCGCAGGAGGCGGCGCGGGCACTGATGTGCAGCACCCCCTCACGGTAGACCGGGTCCAGGTCCACGGTGCGCTCGAGGTCGGTGGACACGCCGCCGCCGTCCTGCAGCATGCCTGCGGGAGTCGCGGAGATGGTCACCTGGGTGGAGGGGCCCAGGGAGTCGTCGAGCTTGTGGCCCTCCGGCGGGGTGAACAGCACTCGCACCCGGATCGGGCCGGGCCCGATCTCGGTGACCGGCCGTTCGGAGCGCTGGGCGCCCTGGTCGATGATCCGCTCGGCGGCCTTGGCCACCGGCACCCAGGTCACCCGGTGCGCGCCGGATTCGACGACCACCAGCTGTCCGATGCCGTCGATCGGGGGGCCGACGATCGCGTCCGAGGGTTCGTCGAGGTCCAGCGCCACCGAGACCACGCTGACGCCGCCGTCCTCCGCGCCGCTCTCGTCGATCAGGCGGATGGCGCCGTTGTAGGTGTCGGCCACCGCGATACGGCCGTCGGGCAGGGCGGTCACCCCCAGCGGATGCTGCAGGCGGGCGTCGGCGGCGGGCCCGTCGACGTGGCCGAAGTCGAACAGGCCCTCACCGACCAGGGTGGTGACCTGCATGTCGTGCGGGTCGAGCACGCGCACGGCGGAGGTCTCGGAGTCGGCGACCACGATGCGGCCGTCGGGCAGCTCGTCGAGACCGGAGGGCTGCGCCCACCAGGAGGTGACGACCGGGCCGTCGACCAGGCCCTCCTGGGTGGTGCCGGCCAGGACCATCAGGTTGCCGGTGACGGGGTCGAAGGTCCAGATCTGGTGGATGCCGGCCATGGCGATCACCGCCCGGTCCAGCACGTGCGACCAGCACAGGTCCCACGGGGTGGACAGGTCGAAGGAGCGGGCGTCGCCTTCGCCGCGGGGCAGTTCGCTGCCCTGCATCCACTGCCTGCCGGTGCCGGCGACCGTGGTCACCTCGGTGGCGGTGCGTGAGCGCAGCAGGCGGTCCTGCCCGATCTTGACCCCCCGCAGCAGGTGGCCGGCGGTGTCGGCGACCAGGAGGTCGTAGCCGACCTCGGCGGCGACGTCCTGCGGCAGGGCCAGGACCCCGTTGGGCTCGGCGAACTGGGCGGTCTCGTGGTCCCCGTCGGCGTGGCCGCGCCGGCCGGTGCCGATCACCTCGTCGATGGTGGCGCCATCGGTCTCGAAGACGACCAGCCGGTGCTGTCCGGCGTCGGAGACGACCAGGCGTCCGTCGTGCAGCGGGGTGAGCTTGGAGGGGAAGCGCAGGGTCTGCGGGACCCGCTCGGCCAGGACGGTGGGTGCGGGGCTGCGGCGCAGCGAGCCGTCGGCCTCGCCCTCGGCGACCAGCTTGCCGACCAGGGCGTCGAGGTTGGCGGCGTGCCCCTCCCCCGAGAGGTTGCCGGCGATGCGGCCATGGGTGTCCAGGACCATCAGGGTCGGCCAGGCACGAGCGCCGTACTCGGTCCACGTGGTCAGCTCGGGGTCGTCGATGACCGGGTGGCTCACCTCGTAGCGCTCGATGTTGGCGGCCAGGGCCTCCGGGTCCTTCTCGAACTCGAACTTCGGGGAGTGGACGCCGATGACGACCAGCTCCTGGTCCCACTTCTCCTCCAACGGCCGCAGCTCGTCGAGCACGTGCAGGCAGTTCACGCAGCAGAAGGTCCAGAAGTCCAGCAGCACGATCTTGCCGCGCAGGTCCTCGAGGTCGAGGTCGACCCCGCCGGTGTTCAGCCAGCCGCGTCCGCGCAGCGCGGATCCGCGGGCGCGGGCTGTCAGGGGTTGGGCAGCGTCGGCAGAGGAACTCATGGGCCCCAGTGAACACTGTGTCGGCGAGTGGGGGCCAGTCCGGGTGACATGTGCGGGCATCCGCGGGGCGCCCGGAGGCCGCGGATGGCGCCCCGTGGCGGGCCGCTCCCCCAGGTCACCAGGTCGCGATCCAGGCCGCGAGACCCGGGTCCAGCAGGGAGTCCAGGACCAGCTCGGCGGCCGGGACGGGGGCTCCCGGCGTGGGCACGGCGATCAGGGCCAGTCCGGCCTCGCGGGCGGCGCGGGCGCCGGTGCCGGAGTCCTCGAAAGCGAGGGTGTCGGCGGCGTCGTGGCCCAGGGCGCGAGCAGCGGCGGCGTACATGTCGGGCGCGGGCTTGGGCCGTTCGACGGTGTCGGAGGCCTCCAGCACCGCCAGGTGCTGGCGCAGCCCGCCGGCGGTGAGTTTGTCCTCGAGGGAGGCCAGCCAGGAGTTGGAGGCGCAGCCCAGAGGGACACGGGCCGCGGTCAGCTCGATGACCTCCAGCGCCCCGGGCATCAGGCGGATCCCGCCCGACAGCTCGCGGTCGAAGGCGGTGTGCAGATCCGACAGGATCTGTACGGCGGTGCTGTCCGATCGGGTGGCGATGATCTCGGCGGCGCTCTCGATGGTCGAGCCGTGCAGCCCGGCGTCGTCCTCCTCACGGAGCCTCGCGCCGTGGGCCGCGACGACGGCGTCCTGCGCGCGCTGCCAGACCACCTCGGTGTCCAGCAGCAGACCGTCGCAGTCGAAGACCACGGCCTTCGGGGTCCAGTCCCCGAAGGCCTCATGGAAGCATTCAAGGCTGGTGGAGCCCGTCGAACCGGTGGAGCCGGTGGAGCCCGTCGAACCGGTGGAGCCGGTGGGGCCGACGGGACCGGCAGGGCCGCGGCGGGCCGTGCCCGGGACCCTGCCCGGGGTCGTGCGCCCGGTCACCGTCGCACCTCCCAGCCGGCGATCCATTCCTGCAGCACCGGGTCCTCGAGGGTGTCGAGACGGCGGTGGGCGCGCGGTCGCTGCCCTTCCAGGGAGGGCACCGTGATCAGCTGCAGGCCCGCCTCGACGGCCGCGCTCGCCCCGGTCTCGGAGTCCTCGAAGCCCAGGCTCTGCGCGGGGTCGGCGCCGAGCAGCCGGGCGGCGTGCAGGTAGATGTCGGGGGCGGGCTTGGGGGCGGTGATGTCCTCGACGGCGACGTGCGCGTCGACCACGTCCACCAGGCCGGTGGCGGCGAGCTTGTGGTCGAGCATCTCGCGTGGGGAGTTCGAGGCGATCGCCACCGGCCGCTTGGCGGCCACGGCCCGCACGGTCTCCAGCCCGCCCGGCAGCGGGACCAGCCCGTCGCGGTCCCGCAGGCCCTCACGGTGGGCGGCCAGCAGCTCGTCGCCCACCAGCTGGGGGTCCTTGCCGACCAGTGCACCGATCGCGGTGACCACGACCTCGGCGGCCCGGCCCGTGATCTCCCGACGGGTGGCGGCGTCCATCCTCACGTCGTGCATCGCCAGGTAGGCGTCCTGCACGCGGATCCACTCGGCCTCGGTGTCGACCAGCAGCCCGTCGAAGTCGAAGACGACGGCGGACGGGGACCAGGCGGGTGGCCAGGTGTCCAGCGGAGAGGGAGGCAGCGGGGCGGGTTCAGAGCTCATGATGACCCCAGCGTATCCAGGTCGCCGCCCGTGCCCGTGAGTGCGGCCGCGCGGGCTCTCCCCGGCGCGTGCGGGCGCGCACCGGACCTGCGCGGCGGCCCGCCGGCTGCGCGCGTGCCCGGGCGGGCGACCGATCGGACGGCGCGCGCCGCATCCGGCCGGCCCGGCCCCGGGTCTCACCCGGAGACGGCGGCCAGCCCGCGCTCGATGTCGGCGAGGATGTCGTCGATGTGCTCGATGCCCACCGACAGGCGCACGAAACCGGGCTCGATGCCGGCGGCGCGATGCTCCGCCTCGGTCAGCTGCGAGTGGGTGGTGGAGGCGGGGTGGATGACCAGGCTGCGCACGTCACCGATGTTGGCCACGTGCGAGTGCAGGGTCAGGGCGTCGACGAAGCGGCGCCCGGCCTCCAGACCGCCCGGCAGCACGAAGCCCAGCACGCTGCCGGCGCCGCGGGGCAGATACTTCTGCGCGGTCGCATAGTACGGGGAGGAGGGCAGGGACGCCCAGGTCACCTCACCCACCCGCTCATCGGCCTCGAGGAACTCGGCGACGGTGCGGGCATTGTCGAGGTGACGCTCCATGCGCAGGTGCAGCGTCTCCAGGCCCTGTCCGATCAGGAAGGCGTTGAAGGGGGAGATCGCCGGTCCGAGGTCGCGCAGCAGGGTGACGCGGGCGCGGGTCGCGAACGGTGCCGGCACCTGAGAGAAGACGAGTCCGTTGTAGGACTCGTCGGGCTCGGTGAACTGCGGGTACTTGTCCCCGTGGGCGGCGAAGTCGAAGCTGCCGCCGTCGACCAGCACCCCCGCGATGGAGGTGCCGTGGCCGCCCAGGAACTTGGTCGCGGAGTGCACCACGATGTCGGCCCCGTGCTCGATGGGACGCAGCAGGAACGGGGTGGCCACGGTGTTGTCGACGATCAGCGGGACCCCCGCCTCATGGGCGACGTCGGCGATGGCACGCAGGTCGGGGATGTCGTGCTTGGGGTTGGGGATCGACTCGACGAAGAAGGCGCGGGTGGTCTCGTCGGCCGCGGCCCGCCAGGACTCGGGATCGGTGGGGTCCTCGATCCACTGCGGGGTGATGCCCAGGCGCGGCAAGGTGTGCTTGAACAGGTTGAAGCTGCCGCCGTACAGGCTCGGGGACACGGCGATCGAGCTGCCGGCACCGGCCAGGTTCAGGATCGCCAGGGTGATGGCGCTCTGCCCGGAGGCCAGCAGCAGTCCGGCCGCCCCGCCCTCGAGCGCGGCCACGCGATCCTCGACGGCCGACTGGGTGGGGTTGGTGATCCGGCTGTAGATCGGACCGGCCTCGGTGAGCGCGAAGCGGTCGGCCGCCGACTCCGCGGTGGGGAACACGAAGCTGGTGGTCTGGTGGATCGGCAGAGCCCGCGACCCGGCATCGGAGTCGGGCTCCTGGCCGGCGTGGACGGTGAGGGTCTCGAACTTCAGCGGCTGATCGGCCATGGTGCTCCTCCTGGAAGTCAGGTCTGCGCCAGCGTGCCCGAGGCAGGCGCGGGATTCGAAGATCATGAACGCGTATGACACGCCTGCTCAGTCCAGATGCAGCACCTCGCCCTGCCAGCGGCGGCGCAGCCAGCGGTCGTGGGAGGCTATCAGCAGCGTCCCGCCCCAGTCCGCCAGGGCGGCCTCGAGGCGGGTGGCGGTGACCAGGGCCAGATGGTTGGTGGGCTCATCGAGCACCAGCAGCTCCGGGGGGTCCAGCAGCACGGCGGCCAGCATCACGCGGCGCAGCTGACCGCGCGAGAGCAGCTCCAGGGGCCGGTCCAGATCGCGCGGGTGGACCAGGCCGAACAGCTCGGGCACCGCGCCGTCGGATCCCGGCCGCCCCTCTCCCCCGCGCGCCCGCTGCAGGTGGGCGCGGACGGTGCGGCCGGGGACGGGATGGTCGTCCTGGCCGAGGTGGCCGATGCGCAGCCCGCGAGGCCGGGAGACGGATCCCCCGTCGGCCGCCAGGCGCCCGGTCAGCACGTCCAGCAGGGTGGACTTGCCCGAGCCGTTCGCCCCGGTGATCAGCAGCTGCTGCCCGGCCGAGAGCGACAGCGACACCGGTGCGAGCCGGCCCTGGACGCGGACCTCCCGCGCACTCACCAGCACGGTCCCGGTCGAGCCTGCCGCGCCTCGGGGGGCAGGGGGCAGCTGCGTGAGATGCAGCGGCGCGGGAGGCTTGCGCACCTGTTCCTGCTCGAGCTGGGCCAGGCGTGCTCGGGACTCGCGCACGTGGCGTCTGACCCGGGTCGCGTTGCGGTCGGCGTGGAACTTCCGGGCCATCCGCACCTCGGCGCGGGCGGCGCTCTGCCGGCCCCCGTCGTAGGAGTCCCGCACCGCCTGCCGCAGCTTCTTCAGCTCCTCCTGCTCCTCCTGGAAGCGGTGCTCCCAGCGCTCCCGGGCCTCGAAGCGAGCCAGCAGGTAGTCGCTGAACCCACCCGTGTAGGCCGTCACCCCGCCAACGGGCCGAGCCAGCGGGGCCTCGGCGGGGTCGAGATCCAGCTGGGCGCGGGTGGCCTCGTCGAGGAAGGCGCGGTCATGGCTGGCGATCAGCACCGGGCCCGGGTGGCTCGTGATCGCGCCGGTGAGGAAGGCGGCGCCCTCGTCGTCGAGGTGATTGGTGGGCTCGTCCAGCAGCCAGGTGGTGGGGCGGCCGATCAGCAGGTGCGCGAGCGCGAGGCGCTCGCGCTGTCCGCCGCTGATCTCCGTGAGCCGGGTACCGGGGCCCAGCCCCGCCAGGCCGAGGGCGGCCAGCACCATCTCGGCGCGGGAGTCGGCGTTCCAGGCATCGGCCAGGGTGGCCTCGGCCAGCAGCTGGTCGTAGCGGCGCACCGCCTGCGGGGTCGGCGTCGCCTCACCGGGCCCGGTCCCGGCGGCGAGCGCCTCTCCGGCCGCGGCCAGCTGCTGCTCCAGGCGCCGGGAGTGCGAGAGCGCCTCCGATACCACCTCGCCCACCGTCGCCTGGACGGGGAAGGGCAGGCCCTGGTGGAGCAGGCCGACGGGCCCCGGCGCGCTCACGGTCCCGGCCGAGGGCTCGAGCCGTCCCGCCAGCACCTGCAGCAGGGTGGACTTGCCGCTGCCGTTCTCCCCGAGCAGGCCGGTGGGCCGGCCCGCGGGAACCACCAGCGAGATGTCGGTCAGGACCCGGCGGTCCGGGAAGGAGAAGGACAGGCCATCGGCCCGTAGGTGCAGCGCGGCGGTGCCGCTGCCGGGGGCGGGTGTCTCGAGCGAAGGGGTGCGTGCGGGCATGGATCAGCTCCTGGTCACGGGGCGGCGGGACGGGGCTGATCACAGACGCATGGGAAGACCGTAGGGCCCGGGCCGGACCGGTGTCGAGGTGATTACGGGGCCGACGGGTGCTCGGCGCCGGGCTCGGGCCTCAGACGGGGTCGGTGTTCGTGCGCAGAGCCGCGACGGCCGCACGGATCCCTGCCGGGTCGCCGTGGCGTCGCGAGTCGCGCGGGTGCTCGGCCACCGCGCGGGCGGCGTCCTGGACGTCGGCCCCTGCCAGCAGGGCCACCAGGGCGGTGCGCAGATGGCCGTCCGCGGCCTCGAGCACCTCGGCGGCATGGGCGGGCTCGGCGCCGGTGGCCTGCACGAGCATCCGCACGGTGCGGCCGACCAGCTTGGCGTTGGTGGCGCGTACATCGATCATCAGGTTCCCGTAGGTGGTGCCCAAGCGCACCATGGTCGCCGTGGACAGGGCGTTCAAGGTCAGCTTCTGAGCGGTGCCGGCCTTCATCCGGGTCGATCCGGTGAGCACCTCGGGGCCGACGTCCAGCAGGATCGCGTGGTCGGCGGCCGGGGCCAGCTCGGCCTCGGGGTTGGCGGAGATCAGGGCGGTGGGCAGGCCCGCGTCCCGGGCGGCACGGAGCGCGCCGCCGACGAAGGGGGTGCGGCCGCTGGCCGCCAGGCCGATCACCACATCGTGGTCCCCGCAGACCCGCCGCACCAGCTCGGCGCCGGCCCCGGCATCGTCCTCGGCGCCCTCGGCCGCCTCGACGAAGGCGCTGGGCCCGCCGGCCAGATGGGCGGTGACCATGGACTCGTCGGCGTTGAAGGTCGGGGCGAGCTCGACCGCGTCGAGAACGCCCAGTCGCCCGGAGGTGCCGGCACCGATGTAGTGGACCGTGCCGCCCGCCTCGATCGCCTGCACGCACTGCTCGACCAGCTCGGCGATCACCGCCGACCGTGCCCGCACCGCGGCGGCGACCTTCGCGTCCTCATCGAGGATCAGCTCCACGGCCCCGCGGGCATCGAGGGCGTCGAGCTCGGCGCTGGCGGGGTTGCGCTCCTCGGTCGGGGAGACGAGGTCGACCAGGTTCGAGGGGGAGCGACCCGAGGAGCCGTCCGGAAAGCGGTCGCGGCCGGATTCGGCGGACGGTCCGGGCTGCGAGGTCGCCTCGTCGGGGCGGAGGTTGTTCACGGTCGCTCCAAAGGTCGCGGATCGGCGGTCGGCGGCCACGCCGCTCCCGGATCACCGGTGATCACCGTCGAGCCGCGGCAGGACCGCTCGGCCCAGCGTAACGACAGGGGACGGGCCTGGGCGTACGATCCCGATATGCCCGATACGGACAGCCCTCACCCCACGCCCCCCGCTGTGGTGATCGCCGGCGACATCGGCGCGACCAGTTCCCGCATCCAGGTGGCTCGCGCCGATGGAGAGCGGGGCCTGCTCGCCGAGGCCGACGGTCCCGGGGCCAATCTGCGATCCTCGGGCCCCCAGGCCCTGGACCACCTGGCCCAAACGGTCCGTCGGGCCCTGGCCGATGCCGCTGCCCGCCTCGAGGTGCCACCACGGATCGCGGCCGTGGCCCTGGGGGTCTCCGGGGCCGGCCCCTCCCATGCCGCGCAGGTGCGGGACCTGATCACCGGGCGGCTCGCCGAGCTGGGCATCGATCCGGCCTCGGTCCAGGTCGGCGACGATCTGCGCACCGCCTTCCTGAGCGGCGGCGTGGGCGATGACGGGATCCTGCTGCTCTCGGGCACCGGCGCGGTGACGGTGCTGTTCCGGGGCCGTGAAGGGGTGGCCCGGCGCGACGGGATGGGCTGGCTGCTGGGCGACATCGGCTCCGCGGTCTGGCTGGGCCGGCGCACCCTGCAGGCGGTCGCGGCCGACCTCGACCAGCGGGGACGGCGCACGGTGCTGACCGAACGCGTGGGCGAGATGCTGGATCTGGACCTGCGGGCGGGCCGGACCCCGCCGTCCCCGACCGGCGATGTGCGCCAGGACCTGATCCGGGCCCTGGACGAGCTCGCCCCCGCCTCCTCCCCCGCGGCGCTGGGTCGTTTCGCGCCGCTGCCGGGAACCGTGCCCGAGGACCCCGCGGCGCGCGAGATCCTCGACACCGCCACCCGTCACTTCACCGACACGGTGCGGGCGCTGGATCCGCAGCTGACGTTGCCGGTGGTGCTGGCCGGTTCGGTCCTGGCCTCCCCCGGGCCGATCCACGACGAGGTGGTGATCGGGCTCGAGGCCGACGGCCGCGAGCACCGCACCGCCGCCAGCGGCCTGCCCGGGGCGCTGCTGCTGGCCCGCGAGGCCGCCGCAGCCGCCGGCACCAGTGGGACCGAGCAGCGGTGACCGGACCCGGACCACAGACCGCGCGGCCGGTGATGACCACCGCGGCCGAGTGCCTCGCCGATGACGCCCACGGCCAGGGGCCCGCGCAGCCGAGGAGCCCCGGCCCCACCGTCGGGGTATCGGTGATCGCGGTCGTCGGCTGAGCGGGCCGACCGCGCCGACGACTACTAGGATGGCCCTCGTCCGCCCGCCGCTGAGCCGGGTGCCAGGGGGAACGCTCCCGGCCCCGCGCCGCCCGATCCGGAAGGCCTCATCGATGCCTGAGCTCCACGACCAGGTCCCCACCCGCGAGAAGGTGCTGATCATCGGCGCGGGGCCGGCCGGTCTCGCCGCCGCCGCCGCCCTGAAGGCCCTGGAGGTCCCCTTCGACCTGGTCGACCGCGCCGCCCACGTCGGCGGGATCTGGGACGTGGAGCGCGAGGACACCCCGGTGTGGCCGGCGATGGAGATGGTCTCCTCGACCGCCTTCACCCAGTACGAGGACCTGGTGCAGCCCGTGTCCTTCCCCGACTTCCTGTCCCCCGGTCAGATGGGCAAGTACCTGCGGGCCTATGCCGCTCGCCACGACCTGACCGCGCACTTCCGGCCCCGCACCGAGGTGCGCTCGGCCCGTCCCTTCGGCCAGGGGGTGTGGGAGGTGGAGATGTCCACCGGTGAGATCGGGATCTACGCCGCGGTGATCTCCGCCCACGGCATCTCCGAGCGGCCTCACCGGCCCGCCTGGGCCGACGACGTGCCGGAATCCGTGACCGTGCTGCACGCCAAGGAGTGGACCGGCCCGGACGGGCTGGAGGGCAAGCGGGTGCTGGTGGTCGGTGCCGGACAGTCCGGGGCCGACATCGCCGTCGATGCCGCTCGCCGCGCCCTCGAGGTGCGCTGGGCGATGCGCAGCGGCCACTGGGTGGTGCCGCGCCACATCGGCTCGATGCCCGGCGACGTCGCCGCCTCCCGCGAGCCGGCCGTGCTGGGGCAGCTGAACCAGAAGATCGCCGAGACCGTGATCTCCCGCGCCGCCGGGGACCCGGCCTCGGCCGGGCTGCCGCGGCCGAGGCAGGGACTGCTCGAGGACGAGATGATCGTCTCCGACGATCTGCTGGACCGGGTCCGCGAGGGCCGCATCACCCCGACCGGTGCGGTGACGGGGGTCCGCGCCGACGGCTCCCTGGTGTACGCCGAGGACGAGGGCGCCGGCTACGCGCCCGATGTGATCATCCTGGCCACCGGGTACGAGACCGGCGCCGACCACCTGCCCGAGGAGGTCATCCCGCGTACCTCCACCGGGGAGCTGGACCTGTTCCTGGGGGCGTTCCCCCGGGGGCGTGATGACCTGATCGTCCTGGGTCAGCATCGCGTGACCGGAGGCGTGCTGCCGATCCTGGTCGAGCAGGCCGACATCGCCGCCTACCTGCTGCGCGGGGTGCGTGACGGCTCCCCCGCCGTGGAGCGGTTCCGGCGGCTGCGCGGGGCGGGCGACGCCGCGGCGCTCCCGCCTCAGGCGCCTCGCGGCGGCCTGCTGGGCCGGGTGAGCGGCGCCCTGGGCACGGCCGCCTCCGCGCGCCGGCCGGTCTCGGCGATCCGCCCCGGTGACGGCCAGCTGGTGCCCTTCGCCGATCGTGATCAGCTCCTGGAGCGCCTGCGCAGCGTGCGCTGCCTGTTCACCTGACCGCACGCTGATCACTCTGACCTGCGGCGGATCCGGCGCCGCCGGAGCAGGATCACCCAGACCCCCGGACCAGGATCATCCGGGCCCGGCGGCGCCGGATCACCCGGGCCGGCGCCGCAGCAGGGGCGCCGCGACGGCGGCGCTGCTCAGGGCCAGGGCGATCACGATCCACCCGCCGAGGTGCTGATCGGCGAGCGCATCGCGCATCCAGTCCCGGCCGGTCACCCCGAACCAGCTGGCGGCGATCAGCAGGTCGGTGCTGGCCAGCATGATGCCGGCGCCCACCAGGAGCAGCAGCGGCGCGGCCACCACCGGCAGCGGGCGCTGTGAGGCGCGCACCGCCAGGACGCTCAGCACGCCGCCCCCCAGCGCCAGGCCCTGCAGCGCCAGGTGCAGGGAGTGGGCGTCCATCGCCGGGATCAGCAGCGGTCCGGCGTAGATCGCGATCAGCAGCAGCACGGGCGCGGCCGCCACCAGCGCGGCCAGCCACCAGCGCGGCCCGAGCACGGCTCTGGCCCGGGCGGGCACCGGGGTGATGCTGCCCAGCAGGGCGCCCGCCACGACCATCAGCAGCAGATGCTGGGCCAGGTGCACCGAGATCAGTACCTTGGCGTAGACGTTCAGGGCGCCGTTGGTGGCCAGCAGCAGCGCCGCGCAGCCCAGGAGCAGCCGGATCGTCGCGGAGCGGTCGCGGGCCGGGCCCTGCGGACGCCACCAGATCAGCATGAGCACGCAGGCCAGCGCGATCCCCATCGGATCCGGGCGCCACTGGGTGGCCACGGTCAGCAGGTCCGGCTCCGGGGGCAGCGGATACCCGGTCAGGACCGAGGCGGGGCTGCCCTCCGGGGTGACGACCTCCGCCGGGGGCGGGGAGGAGCTCATCGCCGCGGCCAGCGCCACCGCCAAGCCCAGCAGCACCAGTTCCAGCAGGGCCAGCTGCCGGTAGGTGCCCACCGCGGCCGCTGCGGGGGCACCGGCCGCCGCGGATTCGTCGAAACCGGTGGCGATCTGGCGGCGCTGCAAGGCCCCCAGCCCACCCAGCGCGATCAGCAGCACCGCCTTGGCCACCCCGAGCTGCACGTAAGGGCTGGTCAGCACCTCGCCGGGAGTGTTCATGCGCACCGCCAGTGCCCAGACGCCGCTCAGCGCCAGCGCGATCCAGCAGATCAGCGCCAGATGGGAGTAGCCGCGCACCACCCGCCCGTTGTCGCGGGAGCTGGCCGGCAGCAGCTGCAGCACGGCCAGCCCGCCCAGCCAGATCCCCACCGCCAGCAGGTGCACGAACATCGTGGAGGTGGCGACCTCATGGGTCTCGTCCCCCGCGGCATGGCCGGTCATCGCGCTGGCGAAGCCCACCATCGCGATCGCGACCGCCACGATGCGGGCCACGGTGACCGAGGACCCGGTCACGGCGATGGTGGTCGCCGTCGCAGAGACCACCAATGCCAGCACCAGCCAGATCCCCAGGTCGGTGCCGAGGAAGACGTTCAGGTCCGATCCGAAGCGCTCGGAGCCGACGGCCTGCCCGGTGGCCACGGCATACGAGAACGCCAGGGAGGCGCCCCGGGCCAGCGTGGTCACGGCCGCGGCGATCGCCACGAGGGTCATCGCGCGGGTGCGGTCGCCCGGCTCGCGCAGCAGCCAGCCGGCCAGGACCGACCCGCCCAGGGCCACTGCCACGGCGAGATCGGCGATCAACGCCGAGACGGGGGCGCCCCGGCGTGCGATCAGACCGGCGTCGCGCAGCACCACGTTGCTGCCTCCGGCGGCGTCGGCGGCGAGCACGGCGATCAGGGCCAGGACAGCCACCGTCACCGCGGCGGCGCCGAGCAGCAGCGGCGAGGGGCGAGCGGGCGGGGCCTGCCGGGGCGCGGCCGGCCCCGCTGCGCGTCCGGCGGTGCGGGTGCTGTGGTCGGGGGCGCTCATGTGCCGATCACCAGTCCGATCCACAGCATGGCCATGCCCACCCCGATGCTCAGCAGCAGGTAGCCGATGGCGACCGCGGTCGCTCCCGCCCGCACCAGTTCGATGATGTCCATCGCTGCGGTGGACATCGTCGACAGTCCCCCGCACACTCCGGCCGCGAGCAGCAGGTAGATCAGCTCCCCGGACCCGGTGGCCGAGCCGGTCATGGCCACGACGATCCCCAGCAGGAAGCAGGCGACCATATTGGCGAGGACGGTCAGCCAGGGCGCGATCCGCACCGCGTCGACACGGGAGCGGTGGTGGACGACCAACCGCCGGCCGTACTCGGCGATCGCCCAGCGCCCCAGCGATCCGATCGCCCCGCCGATCGCGACCAGCAGCACCGCCAGCGTCAGCATGCCGGCGCTCATCGGGTCTCCTCGCTCTGCTCGGGATCGGATCTGTCGTCGGGGCTGTCAGGGGCCTCGAGATCCTCGGGACCCTCGACGTGCTCGTGACCCTCAGGGGGCTCGTGACCCTCGGGGACGCCGTCGACGCCGTGGCTCCCGGAGGCTTCGACGGCCTCGGCGGCGTGGACGGTGCCGTGGGCGCCGCCGGTCGCAGCGCTGCCGCGGGCCGGCTGGGCGCTGGCCGTCCCCGGCCGTTCCGCGCGACGGCCAGCCGAGTCCTCGCGCCGACCCGCCGAGTCCTCGCGTCGGCGGGCCAGGCGGCGGCCCAGCACGAATCCGGTCAGCACCGCGCCCAGGCACAGCACGACGGTGGCCACCGCGTAGCCGAGGGCCGGGATCGGGAACTCCGCGCCGATCATGGCCGAGCCCTCCAGGACCACGGAGGACATGGTGGTGAAGCCTCCGCACAGTCCCGTGCCCAGCAGCGGCCGCATCCAGGGCCGGCCGGGACGGATCTCCAGCGCCCCGACCAGGGCGCCCAGACCCAGGCAGCCGATCAGGTTGACCCACAGCGTCGCCCAGGGCACCTCGACCAGCGTGGGGGTGGTGACCGCGGGCATCGACAGGGTCACGATCAGGCGCAGCGCCGCGCCGACGCCGCCGCCTGCGGCGACCAGCAGCGCGGTCTGCCAGGTGGACAGGCGCGGCCGTGAGGGACCGCGGTCGGTGGGGTCGTCCTCCTGGAGGTCGGAGAACCTCAGGGCGGCCATCTCGGCCGTGCGCATCCGCGGGTCCTCGCGGCGCGCAGGGGGATGGTCAGGGAGCGCAGTCACCGGATCAGGGTACCGACGCCGTGCCCCCAGCTCTCCCAGCCTCCTCGGTGCTCATCCCCAGACCAGTCCCAGGGCCGGGTCCTCCAGCACCGCGGAGATGTCGCGGAGCAGCTCCGAGCCCAGGGCCCCGTCGATCAGCCGGTGGTCGAAGCTCAGGGCGAGCTGGGCGATCTGGCGGGGCACGACCTGGCCGTCCACCACCCAGGGCTTCTCCTTGATCGCACCGACCCCCAGGATCACCGACTCGCCTGGGTTCAGGATCGGGGTGCCGGAGTCGATGCCGAACACGCCGAAGTTGGTGATGGTGATGGTTCCCTCACGGGTGTCGGACAGCGCGGTGCGGCCCGCCCGGGCGGTCTTGGCCAGATCGTCGATCCCCTCGGCCAGCTCGCGCAGCGTCATCAGATGCGCGTCCTTGACATTGGGCACGATCAGACCGCGCGGGGTGGCCGCGGCGATGCCGAGGTTCACGAAGTGCTTGTAGACGATCTCGCCGGCCTTCTCGTCCCAGGACGCGTTGACCTCGGGGTTGCGGCGGATCGCCACCAGCAGCGCCTTGGCGATCACCACCAGCGGGCTGATCTTCACGTCCTGCCATTCGCGGGAGGCCCGCAGCTGGTCGATGATCTTCGTGGTGGCGGTCATGTCGATCTCGTTGAACACCGTCACGTGGGGGGCGGTGAAGGCCGAGGCCACCATCGCCTCCGCGGTGCGTTTGCGCACCGAGCGGATCGGGACCCGGGTGGTGCGCTCATCGCTGGTGACTCCGGCGAAGGGCTGGTCCCGAGTGGTCTTCATGGCGCCTCCCAGTCCCTCGGGCGCCTGCGGCGACTCCTCGGGGAAGTAGTGGGCGTCCGGGGCGGCGGTGTCCCCGGAGTAGGCCCGCTGCTGCGCGGCCAGCACGTCCTCGCGGGTGACCGTGCCTCCCGGGCCGGTGGCCAGGATGTCGGCCAGCGCGACGCCGAGATCCCGGGCGAGCTTGCGTACGGGGGGCTTGGCCAGGATCCGGTCGATGGGCACCTGCGCGGTGTCGTCCTGTGCGGGCAGGCGGCGCCGGCGGCGCCGCGGGCCCTGCTCCCTCGAGCCGTAGCCGACCAGGTTCTTCGGCTCCGCGTCCGCGGCCTCCGCCGCCGTATCCTCACCCTCGCCCGTGGCCGCCGCGGCGGGGGTGTCCCCGTCGCCGGCCGGGGCGGCGCTGGCGGTCTCGGAGTCACCGGTGACCTCCTCACCGACGGGCACGTCGGGCTCTTCGGGGGCAGGGGCCGGGCCGCCGGCGGTGTCGACCTCGAGCAGCGGGGTGCCTACCGGCACCTCGTCGCCGACGGCGATCAGGATCGCGGTGACGGTGCCGCCGACGTGGCTGGGCAGCTCGACCGCGGACTTGGCGGTCTCGACCTCGATCACCGCGTCGTTGATGGCGATGGTGTCGCCTACCGAGACCTTGATGTCGATGATCTCGGCCTCGGTCAGGCCCTCACCGGGGTCGGTGAGTTTGATCTGGACGATCGACGATGACGAAGGGCTCTGGCTCATGGCAGTGATCCTTTCACGCGGGGCGCGACCGTCAGTGCTCGAGGGCCCGGTCGACGGCGTCGAGCACCCGGTCGAGGTCGGGGAGGTAGGCGTGCTCCATCCGCGCCGGCGGGTAGGGGGCGTGGTAGCCGCCCACGCGCAGCACCGGCGCCTCGAGGTGGTAGAAGCACTGTTCGGTCACGCGCGCGGCGATCTCCCCGCCGAGGCCGCCCAGCACGGGGGCCTCGTGGACGATCACCAGCCGGCCGGTGCGCTGGACCGACTCGATGATGGTCGGGAAGTCGACCGGGGACAGGGAGCGGGCGTCGATGACCTCCAGGTCGGTGCCCTCCTCCGCCGCTGCCTCGGCGGACTCCATCGCCAGCGGGACCGAGGGGCCCCAGGCCAGCAGGGTGGCGTCGGTGCCGGGTCGCAGCACCCGGGCCTGCCAAGGCGAGAGCTCGGGCCGCTGGTCGGGGTCGACATCGCCCTTGAGCCAGTAGCGGCGCTTGGGTTCGAGCATGATCACCGGGTCGTCGGTCTCGATGGCCTGGCGGGTCATCCAGTAGGCGTCCTGGCTGTCGCCCGGGGCGAGGATGCGCAGGCCCGCGGTGTGGGCGAACAGCGCCTCGGGGCTCTCGGAGTGGTGTTCGACCGCGCCGATGCCGCCGCCGTGGGGGATGCGGATGACGATCGGCATCCTCACCCGGCCCTGGGTGCGGTAGTGCATCTTGGCCAGCTGAGTGGTGATCTGGCTGTAGGCGGGGAAGACGAAGCCGTCGAACTGGATCTCGACCACGGGTCGGTAGCCGCGCACGGCCAGTCCGACGGCGGTGCCGACGATCCCGGCCTCGGCCAGCGGGGTGTCGACCACGCGCAGATCCCCGAACTCGGCGTGGAGCCCGTCGGTGACGCGGAAGACGCCCCCCAGGACCCCGATGTCCTCACCCATCATCATCACGCGGTCGTCGGCGCGCATGGCATCGCGCAGGCCGGCGGTGATGGCCTTGGCGATCGGCAGGGTGGTGGAGCTCATCGGCCCGCCTCCTGGTCGGTGGGGTCGTCGAACTGCGCGATGTAGTTCCGATAGTCCTCACGGTCGGCGTCGACGATCGGATGCGGCTCGGAGTAGACGTGCTCGAACATGCCCTCCGGGTCCGGGTCCTCCATGCCGTGGATGTGGTGGTGCAGCTGCATGGCCAGGTCGTGTCCCTCCTCGTCGCAGCGGGCGATGAAGTCCTCGTCGATCTCGTCGAGCTGCTCGAGGTGCCGGCGCAGCCGCAGGATCGGATCCTTCTCGGCCCATTCCTGCTCTTCTTCCGAGGGGCGGTAGCGGGAGGCGTCGTCGCTGGTGGTGTGCGCGGCCATCCGGTAGGTGACGGACTCGATGAAGAAGGGCCCCTCCCCTGCGCGGGCGGCGTCCAGCGCCGTGCGCACCGCGGCGAGCACGGCCAGCACGTCATTGCCGTCCACCTGCACCGAGGGGATGCCCCAGCCGCGGGAGCGCTGCGCGAGCGGCACCCGGGACTGCACGGAGGTGGGCACGGAGATCGCCCACTGGTTGTTCTGCGTGTAGAACACCACCGGCGACCGGTAGGAGGCGGCGAAGGTGAAGGACTCGGCGACCTCGCCCTCGCTCGAGGCGCCGTCGCCGAACAGTGCCATCACGGCGGTGTCGGTGCGCTGGTCGCCGGTGCCGACCACGCCGTCGCGCTGCAGGCCCATCGCGTACCCGACGGCATGGGGCGCCTGGGCGCCGAGCACGATCATGTAGGGGTGGGTGCGCAGCTCGTTGGGGTCCCAGCCGCCGTGGGAGATGCCGCGGAACATCTCCAGCAGGCGCCAGGGCTCGACGCCTCGGGCCCAGGCGATGCCGTGCTCGCGGTAGGTGGGCACCAGGTAGTCCTGCTCACGGGCGGCGTGGCCGGCACCGATCTGCGCGGCCTCCTGGCCCAGGGCGCTGGCCCACAGGCCCAGCTGCCCCTGCCGTTGCAGGCTGGTGGCCTCGAGGTCGGCGGCGCGGATCATCACCATGTCGCGGTAGTAGCCGCGCAGCCGCTCCGGGGAGTCGAGGGGGCCGCTGTCCGCGTCCTCGTCGGAGCCGTCACCGGAGCCGCCGTTGCCCTGGAGCACGGCGTCGAACTCGGCGTCGGGGGTGCGGGTGCCGTCGGGGGCGAGGAGCTGGATCATCGGCTCCTGGTCCGCGACGGGCGGGATGGTCGTCGAGAAGGCACTCACGCCGACGAGCGTAACCTACGGTCCCGTAAGGAAGGAAGGAGACCGCGCCGCTCCGCTCGTCGCCCCCATCGACGGGGATGCTCACGACCGGTCCCGTGCCGTGGATCGGCCGTGGGCATCCCCGTTCACGCCCCACGGCGCGATTCGAGGACGTCCCGGGTGCGGCGCAGGGCCTCGCGGCCGTGGTCGGGCAGGGCCGAGGTGACCGCTATCAGCAGGCAGTCGGCGATGGTCAGCTGGGCGATGCGCGAGGAGGTCGCCCCGGAGCGGAAGGAGGGCTCCCGGGAGGCGGTCAGCAGCACCAGGTCGCTGCTCTGGGCCAGGGCGCTGGCCGGCGAGCCGGTGACGGCGATCAGCGGGATCCGCTCCTCGGCCGCGATCGCCGCCGCGTCCAGCACGTCCTCGGTGCGGCCGGAGTCGGAGACCACCACCAGGCAGTCTCCCGGCCCCAGGGCGCTCACCGCGGGCAGGGCGTCGTGCACGCTGACCAGGGCCTGGGCGGACAGCCCCAGGCGGGTGAGCTTGTACTGCAGATCCAGGGCGGCCAGTCCCGAGGCGCCCATGCCCAGCAGCACGATGCGGCGCGCCGAGGTCAGGAGCCCTGCGGCTCGCTGCAGGACGTCCATGTCCAGCAGCCGCACCGTGTCCCTCACGGCCCGGGCATCGGCGGCGGCGATCTTGGCGACGCTGGTGGGCAGGGGGTCGGCGGGGTCGATGTCGCCGGGGAAGGCCAGCTCCCCCTCATGGCTGATCGCGCGGGCGGCCTCCTCCAGCAGGGCCGAGCGGAAGGCGCGGTAGCCGCTGTAGCCCAGGTCGTGCGCGAAGTTCACCACCGAGGCCTGGGAGCAGCCGGCGGCGTCGGCGACCTGGTCGATGGTCAGCCGGGCGGCCGCGGCCGGGTCGGCCAGGACCACGTCGGCGATGCGGGCCTGGACCGGTCTGAGGTCATCGCGCCGCCCGCTGATCATCTGCAGGACGGCGCTCATCGGGTCGGCTCGGGCAGCATCGCGGCGACGGCGGCGCGCATCATCGTGCGGCCCGCCCCGTGGGCCAGCAGCATCCGGCGGTGGTCGGGGGCGGCATCGGGCACGCCCAGGTGGACCACCACGGTATCGGGTCGGGCCCGCAGCAGCTCCTGCAGGCGCCGGCCCTCCTGGAGGTCGCTGCGGGGCAGCCGGGTGAGGGCGATGACCTGCGGGGCGGCCTGGATCTGGGCGGGGTACTGGGGCGTCTCGGCGCGCAGTCCGCGTTCGAGCAGAGCGGCGACCAGCTGCTGGGGACGCGCCCCGGAGGCGTGCTCGGCGCCGGCACGCACATCGACCACGGTCACCGGGCGCAGGTCCAGCCGGGCGTGGCGGCCACGGACGGCCCGGGCGGCGCCCCCCGCCCCCAGCTCCTCGGCGCGGGTGATGGCGTCCTCCAGCCCGCCGGCCGGGACGACGCGTCGCCGCACCCGCAGGCGGCGGCAGCGGGCGCGCGTCTCCTCGGCTCGCTCGCGCAGGATCTCGCGCGGCAGCCGTCCGGAGGCGACGGCCTCGACCAGGGCGTCGTGCGCCTCGCGCAACATCTGCTGGTCGTCGCGCCGGATGGAGGTGCCCAGGCACAGCAGGTGGGCGCCGGCCTCGACGGCTCGTACGACGGCCTCCTCGTAGCCGGGGCTCTCGGCGACCGCCGCCATGTCCAGGGCGTCGGTGATCACCAGGCCCCGGTAGGTGCCGCCGGCCGCCTCGTCCAGCAGGGCGCGCGCCCAGGCGGAGAGGGAGGCCGGGCCCTCACCGAGGGCGGGCACCAGCACATGGGCGGTCATCACCGCGTCCAGCCAGGGCACGATCGCCCAGGGCGCGAGGTGGTCGCGCTCGAACTCGCCTCTGTCGAGGGTGATCAGCGGCAGCGAGGTGTGGGAGTCGGTATCGGTGGCGCCGTGACCGGGGAAGTGCTTGGCGCAGGAGCCCAGGCCCGCCTCGGTCAGCCCCGAGGCGAAGGCGCGGGCGTGGTGGGCGACACGGTCGGGATCGTCGCCGAAGGCGCGGGTGCCGATGACGGGGTTGGCCGGATCGGTGGACACATCCAGCACCGGGGCCAGGTCCAGGTCGATGTCGCAGGCGGCCAGGATCGCGCCCAGCGCATGGCCGGTGTGGCGGGTCAGCTCGGTGTCGTCGACCTCCCCGAGCGCCCAGGCGGTGGGGAGGGAGGAGCCGGTGGCGGCCTGGAGCCGGGTGACGTCCCCGCCCTCCTCGTCGATTGCCACCAGGCAGTCCTCGGCGCGGGCGTGGACGGCCCGGGCGAGCCCCTGGGCGGTGACCACGTCGGGGGTGTTGTGGCCGAACAGGATCACCGAGGCCAGGCCGGCGTCGAGCACCTCGCCCAGCCACGGCGGCAGCGTGGTGCCGGTGAAGGGTGCCATCAGCACGCCGAGCGCGTCGGCGTCCCAGGAGGTGGGGTGCATGCCTCAGCCCTTCACGGCCCCGGCGGTGATCCCCTGGGCGAGGTTGCGCTGGACCAGCACGAAGAAGATCACGACAGGCAGGGTGATGATCGTCGAGGCCGCCATGATCGGCCCCCAGTCCGCGGAGTTCTGGGTGAAGAAGGTCCGCAGGCCCACACCGACGGTGTACTTCGAGCTGTCCTGCATGAAGGTCAGCGCGAAGATGAACTCGTTCCAGGCGGTGATGAAGGAGAACACGGAGGTGGCCACCAACCCGGGGGCCACCAGCGGCAGCAGCACCGAGCGGAACATCCGGAACCAGGTCGCACCGTCGACGTAGGCGGCCTCCTCGAGCTCCCTGGGCACGGCGGCGACGAAGCCGCGCAGGTTCCAGATCGCGAACGGCAGCGAGAACGCCAGGTACACGGTGATCAGGCCCAGGATCGAGTTGAGCATCTGCAGGCTGCGGGCCTGCAGGAACAGCGGGATCACGAGCGCTTCGAGCGGGACCATCTGCACCATCAGCACCATCACCAGCACCTGGGTGCGCAGACGGAAGCGGAACCGGGCCACGGCCACCGCGGCCAGCAGGGCGACCGCGCCGGAGATCAGCACGGTGCCCAGCGCCACGACCACGGAGACCCGCACGTAACGCAGGAAACCGGCGTCGACCAGCACGTATTCGAAGTGGTTCAGGGTGAAGCCCGCGGGCAGCAGCGAGGCTCCGCGCGAGAGCGGGCTGGTGTCCACGGCGGTGGAGATCATCCAGTAGAAGGGGAACAGGCTCAGGCAGATCAGCACCACGACGCCGATCGCCTTCAGGACCTGACCGCGCAGGGTCTGGCGGTTCACAGCTCCTCCTCCTTCATCAGCACCCGGATGTAGATCACCGAGATGACCAGCAGCAGCGAGGTCAGCAGCACCGCGATGGTCGAGCCCATGCCGTACTCGCCCTGGGCGAAGGACTGCGTGTAGGACCACACGCCGAGGTTCATCACCTCCCGGGTGGAGCCGTCCCCGCCGGGCATCAGGTAGATCTGCACGAACACCTTGAAGTCCCAGATGGTCGACAGGATGATGCAGACCGCGAAGATGGGGCGCATGGCGGGCACGGTCACGTTCCAGAACCGTCGCCAGGAGTTCGCGCCGTCGACGGCAGCGGCCTCGTAGCGCTCCTGCGGCACGGTCATCAGCCCGGCCAGCACCGTCACGGCGATGAAGGGGAACCCGTGGTAGACGACGTTGATGGTGGCGATGCCGTAGAAGGTCAACCGGTTGGTGAACCAGTTGACCGAGCCCGGCTGCATCAGTCCCATCGAGTCCAGGGTGGAGATCACCAGCCCGGACTGGGGGTCGAACAGCCACACGAAGATGTAGGTGCCGGTCAGGGCGGGAACGGCCCAGGCGACCATGATCGCGGTGGTGCACAGCACGCGCCAGGTGGCGCCGAGGGTGTTGAGGAACAGGGCGACCACGGTGCCCACGATCATCGTCAGCGTCACGCACACGAGCGCGAAGCCGACGGTGTTGGGAAGCACCGTCTTCCACAGGAACGGGTCGGTGAGCACCTGGACGTAGTTGTCCAGGCCGATGTAGTCGTTGGTGCCCTGCAGCAGGTTGCGCAGCTCGTAGTCCTGCAGGGACAGGTTCAGCACACGGATCAGCGGCCACAGCAGCAGCACGGCCAGCAGCACCAGGGCCGGGGAGAGCAGCAGCCAGGGGGCGGCGGTGCGCCGCATGCGCCGACCGGGCGGGACGGTGCGACGGACCATCTCCGTCGCACCGTCGGGGCGGATCGGGGGCTGTGTCATTCTCCGAAGAAGCCGTCCATCTCCTCCGCGGCGGTGTCCGCCGCGTCCTGGGCGGAGGTGCCGCCGAGCACCGAGGAGATCATCGTGCCCAGCGTCTTGGCGCCCTCGATCTTGCCCCAGGCCGGGGTGACCGGCACGGACTTGCCACCGTCGAGCATCTGGGTTGCGAAGACCTGGGTGAGCTCGTCACCGGCGTCGACGACCTCGTTCAGCGCCTCCTCGGTGCCGGGGAAGTAGTTGGTCTCCTCGGCCCAGCGGGTGGCGAACTCACCGGTGGTGACCAGTTTGATCAGCTCGAAGGCCAGTTCCGGCTCCTGCGTCTCGGTGAAGCGGCACATCAGCGAGCCCCCCAGGAAGGACGGCGCCACGGCGCTGTCCTTGGCGGGCAGCGTGAAGGCGACCAGCTTGTCGGCCAGCTCCGGGTTGTCGGCACGGATGGTGGCCGGGACCCAGGAGCCGGTGATGAACATCGGCACGGTCTCCTGGAGGAACTCGGCGAGCGTGTCGGTCTCCAGCCAGGTGTTCGCGGCGGAGGTCGAGGAGTCGTGCTCGAGTGCCAGGTCGGTGTACCACTCCAGGCCTTCGACCGCCTCGGGCTGATTGATGGCCGCGGTCCAGCTGCCACCGTCCTCGGTGGCGATCTCGCCGCCCGCGCCCCACACGAAGGGCATGGCCGCGAAGATGCTGCCGCCCTGGATCGGGAAGGGGATCCAGTCGGAGTTGTGCTCCTCGAGCGTGGTGATCATGGACAGCAGGTCGTCCCAGCTCTCGGGCTGTTCGTTGACCCCCGCCTCGTCGAGCATCTCGCCGTTGGCGAGGATGGAGCGCACGCCCGCATACCAGGGCATGCCGTACATGCGGCCTTCGAGGGTGCCCGCTTCGGCCAGGCCCTCGATCAGCCCCTCGGCCAGGCCGTCGGCCTCGATGTCGTCGGTGAGGTCGTCGATGCCGCCGGCGTCGGCGAACTCGGGCACCCAGGTGGTGCCGACCTCGGCGACGTCGGGGCCGGTCCCTCCGGCCATGGCGGTGACGAATTTGTCGTGGGCGCCGTCCCAGGGCTGGACCTGGACGTCGAGGGTGGCACCGGTCTGCTCGGTGAAGGCCTCGCTCAGCGCGGTGACGTACTCGCTGGTGTTGGCGTTGGTGCCCTCCATCAGCCACATGGTGATGGTCTTGCCTTCTCCGTCGACCTCCCCGCCGCCGTCATCGCCTCCGCAGGCGGACAGGGCCAGGGCGGCCGAACCTGCCGCTCCCGCGGCGAGGACTTGGCGTCGAGCGATCATGATGACTCCTTCGTCGGTTCTCGGCCGCGGCCGCGGATCCCGCGACCCTACCGGTGAGAAAACTTCACTCCATTGCCTGACGGTATTGAAGTTATCACCTACAGAGCCGGACTCAACACCTCGGGGACACCGATGCCGGACCGTGATACCGCCTCCGCGCCCAGCGCCGGATGGTCGGGGTGGTGCTGCGACTGTTGGCGGAGGCGGCGATCATGCCCTGGCGCAGGCGGCGATCCTTTGCCGCGCATGGAGCACGACGGCGGGCCGGACGGCCCGCCGTCGTGCTCCGGGCGGTGCGGCGGCCCGCTCAGCTCTCGAGCAGCTGCTCGAGCGCGGCGATGTCCAGCGGGGCCTGTGCGGCGTCGAGGTCCTGGACCGGCAGCGGGCAGTCACCGAGGTCGTGGATCGGAAGCCGCTCGCCGCCGTTGCGCATCGACTGGTGGGCGATCACGCCGGGCAGGGTGTAGCGGGCGGCCTGCCAGGCGTTGACGGCGGGCTGCATGCCGTCGACCACGGCGCGGGCGAAGTCGTCGACCAGGAAGTGGTGGGCGCCCTCGTGGCCGTTGGGCAGCCCCTGGAACTCCTTGGGCAACCGCTCCTGATGGTGGGCCGGGGCGGCCCCGGCGACGAACGCCTCCCGTAGGGCCGGGGCGACATCGGCCAGCCGCGGATCATCCAGGCTCATGGTCGAGCCGGTGGCGATCAGCTCGGTCACGTCCAGCACCCGCTCCTTGTCGTGCCAGTAGGTCACGTCGATGGTCTCCTCGAAGGAGGAGGCCTCCCCGAAGAAGCGGAAGCGGGACTCACGCTTGTGGGAGGGGTAGCCCACGCGGCGCAGCTCATTGGTGCGGAAGGCGCCGCCGTTGTCCATCTCGAACAGGGCGAAGGCGTTGGAGACGTCGTTGTCGAACATCGACACGTCCTTGTCGAACACCCCGTCGCCGCGGCTGTCGGGGCGGCCGATCGCCGAGACCGACACGGCGTGGTTGTCGATCACGCCCAGCACGCCACCGATGGAGTGGGTGGGGTACAGCAGCGGCGGGTAGGAGGCGGTGGCCTTCCAGCCCTCACCGCCGGAGTACTTGTAGGCGTCGTAGAAGCCCAGGTCCATGTCGTGGACGTAGTCGCCCTCGGCGTAGAAGACCTCCCCGAACACGCCCTGGCGATGCAGGCGGCGGGCCAGCACGACCGCGGAGTTGTACTGGCTGGTCTCGCCCATCATGTACACCAGACCGGTGCGCTGGACCTCTTCGGTGATCTGGCGGATCTCCTCCTCCTCGATCGCCATGGGCACCGCCGAATACACGTGCTTGCCGGCGCGCAGGGCGGCCAGGGCGTGCTCGCCGTGGGTCCAGCGCTGGGTGAACACCGCGATCGCGTCGACATCGGAGGCCAGCAGCTCCTCGAAGGTGTCGAAGCGGCCCGCGAAGCGCATCCCCTTGGCCTCGAGGGCGTCGATGCGATCGGGGACGGAGTCGACCGCGTAGACCGCCTCGATGTCCGGGTGGGCGGCGAAGAGTTCGGCGAAATGCGAACCGAACTGGCCGATGCCGACGATCCCCAGCGTGAACGACATACTTCCTCCTTGAAATTAATTGGTGCGGTGGAACGCTACGGCAGATCGGCGCGCGACGGCAAGCCCAATCAGATACGGCGCCAGCGGCCGTCGCGGAACACCTCCCGCCAGGGCGGCACCAGCTCGCCGCGCGCGGCCATCCGCCGACGCAGCCGGCGGCGGCTGACCAGCATCCCGGTGATGCCCAGCAGCAGGATCGGGATCTGCACGGCGAAGGCGATCCGGAAAGCCTCCAGGTCGTAGTCGCCGTCCGGCCGCAGCAGGTCCAGGATCATGCCGATCAGCAGGATGGTCACCAGGGCCGCCAGGAATCCTCCCATCAGCACCACGCCGGTGGCGGTGCCCAGGCGATGCTTGGCCAGGTCGGTGCGGGGGAAGTCGAAGCCGACGTTGGAGCCGGGCCCGCCGATCGACAAGCCCGCCACCAGGATCAGCAACAGCCACATCGGGGCCGGGCCGGGCCACAGCACCAGGGCCACCAGCGGCACCAGGATGGTGGCGATGATCAGCAGCACCAGCGTGGAGCGGCGCAACGGATGGCGTTGGGTGAGCGCCCCGATCACCGGCCCCCCGACGATGCCCACCACCACCAGGAAGCTCATCACGGAAGAGGCGGCCGGCCGGCTGAGCCCCTCCCCCGCCGTCAGGTACGGGTAGCCCCACATCATCGAGAAGGCGATGCCCGGGAACCCCGAGGACAGATGCGTGAAGAAGCCCAGCTGGGTAGCGGGATGGCGCACGATCCGGCCGACGACCTGCGGGATCCGCCACGGGTTCTGCTTGGTGCGGGGCCGCGGGATGCCGGGCGGGGTGGCCCGCACCACCAGCACCGCCAGCAGCGCGGCCACAGCGCTGACCCCGGCCGCCGCCCCGAAGGCCGTGGACCAGCCGGCCACGGCCAGCAGAGCCACGAAGGGCACCGCGGAGGCGATCTGCCCCACCTGGCCCAGGATCGCGGTCACCTGGGTGAGGATCGGCACCCGCGTGGCGGGGAACCAGGCGGGGACCAGCCGGATCGCGCTGGAGAAGGTCAGCGCATCGCCTGCCCCCACGACGATGCGTGCCGCGATCGCCACGGCCGCGGCGTCGGTCCCGGCGATCAGCAGCTGGCCGGTCGCCATCAGCGCAGCCCCGGCAGTGATGGTCACCCGGGAGCCGTAGCGGTCCAGCAGCAGTCCGGCCGGGACCTGCGCCAGGGCGTAGACCAGCAGCTGGACGACCACGAAGGTGGACACGATGGTGGCCGAGGCCTGGAAGCGCTCGGTGGCCTCGAGCCCGGCCACCCCCATGGTGGTGCGCTGCATCACCGCGACCGAATACGCCATGATCGCCGCGCACCACACCACGTAGGCTCGCGCGCCCCCGAGTCTGGGGACAGGCGTGCTGAGGGTGCTCATGATCATCCTTCGTGCTGGTCGGGCCGGATCGCGCCACCGAGGCTATCCGGGCTCGGCATCTGCCCGGTAGCGGTGTCCGCCGCTTGCCGGCGCCCGCGGGGCCAGGGTCACCAAGAGAGGCCGGCGCGAGCCCCCATCGGCAGCGAGGGGTACAAGGGGTTACCGGCCGGAAGTGGACCAAAGGCGGATGTCGCAGGTGCGCACAGGCGCTTCGGTGGGGGCATGCACCCTCTCGCCCAGCGCCGGACCCTGGCCCACCTCACCGACTGCGCCGGGTACCTGGCGGTCTCCGCCGCGACGATCCCGCTGGGCGTCGCGATCGTCACCACCACGGACCTGGGCCGCAGGCCGGCCTTCGCCCACCTGATCAGCATGGTTCCCCCGGCGATCGCCACCGTGCTCGCCGCCCGCGCCGAATCCGGTCCCCTCCGCGCCACCTGGGGCAAGCGCCGTCAGGGCCTGCAGGTCACCGGCACCGACGGCTCGACCCTCACCGTCGGCCGGGCGCTCGGCCGCAACGCCGCCAAGATCTTCGTGCCATGGCAGCTGGGGCACGCCTCGGCGATCGGGGCCGCGTGGGAAGGGTTCCGGAAGCGGGATCCGCTGACCTGGGCCAGCACCGTCACCGTCTACACGCTGATCGGCCTGTACGCGTGGACGGGGCTGCGCGGCTCGGGACGCGGGGTGCACGATCTGCTTGCCGACAGCGAGGTCGTCGCGGCCCGCGCGACCCCTTTCCGGGGCTGACCAGAGCCCTGACGCCGTCGACATCCGGCGGCGTCCTCGTCCTAGGGTGGGGGCGCCGCGGGCCTGCGGTGAACGCCACAGATCAGGAGCATCGAGATGAGGATCCTCGTCATCGGGGCGACGGGAAGCATCGGTTCGGTCGCGGCGACCACGCTCGCTGAGCGCGGTCATGAGGTCATCCGCGCCTCACGCTCCTCGCCGGTCTCCGTCGACATCACCGACCCCGCCTCGATCGCTGGGCTCTTCACCCGGGTGGGTGAGGTGGACGGGGTGGTCGTGGCCTCCGGTGCGGTGCCCTTCCAGCCGCTGACGGATCTGGACGGCGAGGACTACCTCGCCGCCCTGACCGGCAAGACCCTCCCCCAGATCGAGGTGGTCCGCCAGGGGATCGAGCACGTGCGCGACGGCGGTTCGATCACGCTGACCACGGGGGTGCTCGCCCGGGAGCCGATCGCCACGGGCGCGGCGGCGGCGATGGCCAACGGGGCCCTGGAGTCGTTCGTGATCGGCGCAGCGGCCGAAGCGCCCCGGGGCCTCCGCATCAACGCGGTCTCACCGAACGTGCTGGCCAACTCCCCGCATTTCCACGACCTGTTCCCCGGTCAGCGTCCGGTCGACGATGAGGAGGTCGGCCGCGCCTTCGTGCTCTCGGTCGAGGGGCTCGTCAGCGGCCGCACCATCACGGTGTGAGCGTCGCGGCGCGCGTCACGTCCGCCACTGTCCGGCGATGGTGACCAGCAGATCGTTGGCCTCGCGCTCGGCGATGGTGGCGCGCACCCCGTCGGCCCCATAACCGCGCAGCACCAGGCCGCGCCGATCGGCGTGGTCGAGGAACTCCGCGCTGTCCGTGCCGAGCGGGAAGTACACGAAGTTGCCCTGCGAGACGGGCAGATCCCAGCCCTGCTCGGCGAGCGCGGTCACCACCCGGGTCCGCTCCCCGCGGATCCAGGCCGCCCGCTCGTCGAGCTCGCCGGCGACCGTCTCGTCCAGGCTCGCCAGCGCGGCGGCCTGTGCGGGCACGCTGGCCCCGAAGGGCACCGTGACCTGACCCAGCGCCCGGGCCAGGCGGGGGTGGGCGATCGCGTATCCCAGGCGCAGCCCGGCCATCCCCTGCAGTTTGGAGAAGGTGCGCAGCAGGGCCACGTTGCCGTGCTCGCGGAACAGGCGCGCGGTCTCAGCGGCCGTCTCCGGGTCGTGGAACTCGCGGTAGGCCTCGTCGATCGCCACCACCACGTGGTCCGGGACCTGGGCCAGGAACTCCTCCAGCTGCGCGGTCGACAGCGACGGACCCGTGGGGTTGTTGGGGGTGCACAGCAGGATCAGCCGGGTCCGCTCCGTGATCGCGGCGGCCATGGCCTCCAGATCGTGCTCGAAGCGGTCGGTCAACGGGACCTGCACGGGGACGCCGCCGTGGGAGCCGACCAGGATCGGGTAGGCCTCGAAGGAGCGCCAGGCGAAGATCACCTCGTCCCCGGGGTCGACCAGTGCCCGCACCAGGTCACCGGTGACCGCGACCGAGCCGGTGGACAGGGCGATCTGGGCGGGCTCCACGTCGTGCTGCGCGCCGAGGGCGGTGCGCAGCTCCTGGGCGGACATATCGGGATAGCGGTGCGCGTTCTCGAGTGCCGCGACCACGGCGTCGCGCACCGCGGCGGGCGGCGGGAAGGGCGACTCGTTGGAGGAGGCCTTGTAGCGGACCATGCCGTCGTCGGCGGCCGGCTTCCCGGCGACGTAGGCGGGCAGGGCCGACAGCGCGGAGCGCACACGGATGTTCTCAGCAGGCATGGCGCCAGCGTATTCCTCAGGCGAGCAGGGCGAGGATCTCGTCCGCGACCAGGTCCGGCTCGGTGAAGGGCACCAGATGACCCGAGCGCCACGCCCGGACGTGGCGACCACCGGGATGAGCGCCTGCGCTGGCCGAATGGGCCTGGATGAGCTGCTCGCGCACGGTACGGTCCCCTCCTCCGGCCAAGCATCCGGACACGACGGTCAGGGGCACCGCCCCCAGATCGAGGGGATCCAGACGCAGGGAGCGCAGGCCCCGGATCACGTGGGCGTTCTCCGCGACCATCGTGCGCGCCGCGGTGAGGGTGGAGGCGTCGCCCGCGGCGCAGGAACGGTAGGGCTCGGGAAGGGCGGCACCCTGTGCGTGAAGGAGGGGCCGCAGCAGTCCGCAGCGCGCAAGGACCTGTAGCATCGGCCCCTGGAGGGCCCTCTGGACCCGCATCGCCCGGGAGAAGTACAGCTCGGCGTGCTCGTCGGCGGGGTCGACCAGGACGAGACCGGTGAGAGACCGGCGGGCAGCCCCATGGCGGGCATCGGGGCCGTCCCGCAGGGACCCGGTTGCCTCCATCAGCCGCGCGGCGGCCAGGCGGGCGAGCGGTCCGCCCCAGCTGTGACCGGCCAACACCAGCCGGGAGTGGTCGACGGCGCCGACCACCGCCAGGAGGTCATCGGCCAGCCGGGACAGGTCGCGCGCACCGGGGCCCGGGTCGGACCGTCCGTATCCGGCCCGGTCGTAGGCCACGACCCGGCAATGCGGGGCGAGGTGCTCCATCACCGGTCCCCAGGTGAGAGCCGCCGCGCCGAGCCCCGCCTCGAGGACAACCAGGTCGGTGCCGGTGCCGGCGACGACGGCGCGCAGCTGCCGACCGTCGGTCGTGGCCACCCACTGCTCCGACAGCTCAGCAAGGGCCCGCCGACGCTCGTCACCGTCCATGTCACCGTTCACGCTCGAATTCTGACACGCAACAGGACCTCGGACCTTGCCCTCACGGTGCCCCGCCCCAGGCCGGAGTGCTTGACTATGCCCATGCGACTACTCGGAAACCTCATCGTCACCGGTCTCGCCCTGTGGTTGACGGCGCTGATCCTGCCCGGCATGCACCTGGGGCAGGACGCGGCGCCGGTCCTGACCCAGATCCTCACCATCGCCGTGATCGCCCTGATCCTCTCGGTGATCAATGCGATCATCCGACCGATCCTGTCCTTCCTGGCGATGCCGATCACGTGCCTGACCCTGGGCCTGTTCCAGCTGGTCATCAACACCCTGATGCTGCTGCTGGCCGGATGGGTCTCCGGGCTGTTCGGACTGACCCTGGAGTTCGACACCTTCTGGTGGGCGCTGCTGGCCGGCGTGATCATCGGTCTGCTGTCGGCGATCTTCGAGGGGGTCACCGGGGTCGGGGACCGCGCCCGGGACTGAGCGCTTCCGGCTCGTGGCCCGCCCCGCGGGACGCCGAACCCCGAGACCATGAGGCATGAGCCGTCTCCGGGCAGATGCTGCCCTCGACCTCTCTCGCCTCCGCGCGTCTCTGGACACCCGGCCCGTGCCGCCCGTGTGCCGCACCCGGCGGTGCTCGGGTACCAGCGGCCGGGGCTCCGAGAGCGGGCCGACGGGATCCCGCGGCCCCGGGTGCTGGTGCTCGCGAACGTCAGCGATCATCCCGCCCACGTGCTGGCGGAGACCCTCTCCGGGTTCCAGACCGCCGCCCCTGATCTCCTCACCGATACCGGGGGTCGACCTGCGCGAGGGGATGGAGCTGCCGGCCCACGCCGGGGTGTGGCTGCGGGTGACCGCGTCCCCGGTGGGCACCTGAGCGGGCGCGGGAAGCTGCGGGCCACAGCGCGGCCCCTGAACGGGGCTGGGGGCCGTGCGGCCGGTGATGGAACAATGGACCCATGGCTCATTCCTTCGCGGACATCTCCCCGCAGATCGCCCTGACCCCGCTCGACGGCCGCTACCGCGCACAGACCGCGCCGCTGGTCGACCACCTCTCCGAGGCGGCGCTGAACCGCTCCCGCCTGGTGGTGGAGACCGAGTGGATGATCCACCTGCTGGATGCCGAGGTGATCCCCGGGCTGCGCACGCTGACGGAGCAGGAGCGCACGCTGCTGCACGCCATCCCCGAGGACTTCGGGGCCGAGGGCATCGCCGAGCACGGCGAGATCGAGCGCGAGACCGTCCACGACGTCAAGGCGATCGAGTACTACATCAAGCGCCGCCTGGCCGGCACCTCGCTCGAGGAGCTCGCCGAGGTGGTGCACATCTACTGCACCAGCGAGGACATCAACAACCTCTCCTACGCGCTGATGGTCAAGGGCGCGATCGAGCAGGTGTGGCTGCCGGCGCTGCGCGCAGTGGTCGAGGATCTGTCCGGCCTCGCCCACGAGACGGCCGAGGTGCCGATGCTCTCGCGCACCCACGGCCAGCCCGCCACCCCCACCACGCTGGGCAAGGAGCTGGCGGTGTTCGCCTATCGCCTGACCCGTCAGGTCGAGCGGATCGCGGCCGACGAGTACCTGGGCAAGATCAACGGTGCCACCGGCACCTACGCGGCGCACGCGATCTCCGTGCCCTCGGCCGACTGGGAGCAGGTCTCCCGCTCCTTCGTCGAGCACCTGGGGCTGACCTGGAACCCGCTGACCACGCAGATCGAGTCGCACGACTGGCAGGCCGAGCTGTACTCCGACATCGCCCGCGCCGGCCGGATCCTGCACAACCTGGCCACCGATGTCTGGACCTACATCTCGATGGGCTACTTCCGTCAGCGCCTGTCCGCCCAGGGCGGCACCGGCTCCTCGACGATGCCCCACAAGGTCAACCCCATCCGCTTCGAGAACGCCGAGGCGAACCTGGAGATCTCCGGGGCGCTGCTGGACTCGCTGGCCTCGACGCTGGTGACCTCGCGCCTGCAGCGGGACCTGACCGATTCCACCACCCAGCGCAACATCGGGCCCGCGATCGGGCACTCGCTGCTGGCCATCGCCAACATCCGCAAGGGGCTGGCCGGCCTGGACGTGGACGCCGAGGCCATGGCCGCCGACCTCGACGGCAACTGGGAGGTGCTCGGCGAGGCCGTGCAGTCGGTGATGCGCACCCTGGGCGTGCAGGGCGCCGCGGGCATGGACAACCCCTACGAGCGGCTGAAGGACCTCACCCGCGGTCAGCGGGTGGACGGGCCGGCGATGCGCGAGTTCATCCGGTCCCTGGGCCTGCCGGAGGCTGAGCAGGCACGCCTGCTGGAGCTGTCCCCCGCCACCTACACCGGCTACGCGGCCGGCCTGGTCACGCGCCTGGACGAGCTCGGGAGCGAGGAGCGCTCATGAGCCCGGCCGAGCAGCCCCGGGGGACCGAGGGCACGGGTGCGGGGCCGTCGGCCGCGGACGGGGCGCCGGCGCCGGACGCCGCCCAGCGCCCCGATGCCGGGGTGCCCGATCCCGCGCCCGGTGATCACGGCACCCACGGCGATCCCGGCTACCACGGCGACAAGTCGGGGTACCTGCGCCGGCTGAAGCTGATCGAGGGGCAGGTGCGCGGGGTCCATCGCATGGTCGACGAGGACGCCTACTGCATCGACGTGCTCACCCAGATCTCCGCCGTGTCCAAGGCCCTGCAGTCGGTCGCGCTGGGCCTGGCGGACGACCACATCCACCACTGCGTCCATGCGGCCGCCCGCTCCGGCGATACCGAGGAGCTGGACCGCAAGATGGACGAGATCATGGCCGCGGTCAAGCGGCTGATGAAGTGACGGGCACCGCCCCTCTCTCGGTCCACGAGGCCGCTGCCCTGCCGCGGTCCTTCTGCGACCGTCCCGTGCTGGAGCTGGCTCCCCTGCTGCTGGGCTGCGTGCTGGTGGGCCGCGGGGTGGCCCTGCGGATCACCGAGGTGGAGGCCTACGTCGGCTCCGAGGATCCCGGCTCCCACGCCTACAAGGGGCCCACCGCGCGCAACGCGACCATGTTCGGCCCGCCCGCCCATCTGTACGTGTACCGGCACATGGGCCTGCACTCGTGCATGAACGTGGTGGCCGACGTCGCGGGGACCGGCACCGGTTGCCTGATCCGGGCCGGGGAGATCATCGACGGCACCGAGCTCGCCTTCCAGCGGCGGCGGGCCACCGGGGTGTGCCGCGCCGAGCGGGACCTGGCCCGCGGACCGGGCCGGGCGACCGTGGCCTGCGGCATCACCTATACCGATGATGGCCTGGACCTGTGCGACCTGCAGGCGCTGGGCGAGATGCACCTGGTCGGGCGGGTGGACCCGCGCGACCGGGCGGATGGCGAGCGGACGGGTGAGGAGCCGCTGATGCCCCATCCGCGGCTGGCGGCCGGCCCGCGGATCGGGCTGCGCGAGGAGGCCTCGGACCCGGCCCGGTACCCGTGGCGCTACCGCATCGCCGGTGACCCGACCGTCTCCGGGCCGGGCCGGTTCAACCGCTGAACGGGCACCTGCCCCGCGCGGTCAGCCGGCCGGGGACGGCGTGCGCTCAGCGGGGGCGGACCGAGAGCACATCGATGTTCGCCTCGTGCGGCAGCCGAAGTGCCAGACCGATGGTCGCCGCGACCGTCTCCGGGCGCATGTAGTCCCCTTCGCGGTACTCTCCGCCCTCGGAGGCCCGCAGCTGGCGCTGCATGTCGGTGGCGGTGCGCCCGGGGTGCACGGAGCTGACCCGCACCCCGTGCTCACGCTCCTCGGCGCGCAGGGCATCGGTGAAGGCGCGCAGCGCGAACTTGGAGGCCGCGTAGGCGCTGCCGCCGGGGCCGGAGGTGAAGCCGGAGCCGGAGTTGATCGCCACCACCGTGCCGCGGGCCTGCCGCAGGGCGGGCAGCAGCAGGCGGGTGAGGTCGGCGATGGCGGTGACATTGGCAGTGAAGGAGCGGGTCCAGTCCGCGGCGGAGAGCTCCTCGATGCGCCCGCGCACCAGCACCCCGGCGGAGTGGACCAGCCCATCCAGCCCCTGGGCCAGGTCGAGCGCGGCGACCTGCTCCGCGACGGCCGGTGGGTCGGTGAGATCGGCGGGGAAGGGCCGCGCCGAGGGCAGCTGCGCGGCCAGCTCCCGAAGGTCTGCCCGGTCGCGGCCGCCCAGGATCAGGTGATGGTCGTCGGCGAGCTCGGAGACGAGGGCGCGGCCGATCCCGCGCGTGGCACCGGTGATAAGGACAGTCGGCATGGTCATGGCCTCGAGTCTGGCACGATGTGGCCGTGAACGCCTCGGACACCACACGGCCTGACCAGCCCGGACGGCCCGAGCCCGACCCCGGGGCCGATCCGGCACCGGCGTCCGCCGCGGGCTCCCCCGCCGCGGGTGCCGCTCCCTTCCGGCCCGGCCGCGGCTGGCTGCGGGCCGAGGTGGTGATCGTGCTGGCCCTGTCGCTCGGGCAGAGCGCGGTGTACTCGCTGCTGTCCCTGGCTCAGGCCCTGGCGACAGGGCCGCTGTCGGAGCAGACCGCCGCGTTGAACCGGTCCCTGCGCCCCGATCCGTGGCTCGATCTGCTGTACCAGCTGCTGTCGATCACCTTCGCGCTGGTACCGGTCGTCCTGGTGGTGGCACTGCTGACGCTGACCGCCGGGACCGTCGGCCGGGCCCTGCGGGATCTGGGCATGGACCTGGGCCGGCCCCTGAAGGACGTTGGCTGGGGCCTGGCCCTGACCATGGGGATCGGACTGCCGGGCCTGGCCGTCTACTACCTGGGCCGGGTGCTGGGGGCGACGGTCGAGGTGGTCCCGGCGACGCTGGACCAGCACTGGTGGACGGTGCCGGTGCTGATCGGGCACGCTCTGAAGAACGCGCTGGTCGAAGAGGTGATCGTGGTCGGCTACCTCTACCAGCGGCTGGAGCGGCTGGGCTGGTCGCCGCGACGGATCCTGCTCGTCTCGGCTCTGCTGCGCGGGGCGTACCACACCTATCAGGGCGTCGGTCCGGGCCTGGCGAATCTGGGGATGGGGCTGGTGTTCGGCGAGTGGTACCGGCGCACCCGCCGGACCCTGCCGCTGGTGGTCGCCCACACCTTGATCGATGTGTTCGCCTTCGTCGGCTATGCCCTGCTGCAGAATCTGATCACGACCTGAGCGGGTGGGCGGGGACTGCTCAGATGATGGTGGGCTCGCCGTCGCCGTCGGCGACGACCGGCAGATCCGACTCCAGCCACAGGTCCATGCCGCCGCTGACGTTGATCGCGTCGAAGCCGTTGTTGTTCAGCCACTGGGCGACCTGGATGCTGCGCCCGCCGGTGCGGCAGACGATGTACAGATCCTGGTCGTCCTCGGGCAGCTTGTCGAGGTTCTCCAGCAGCGAGCTGGCGGGCAGGTGGTGGGCGTCGGGGGCGTGCCCGGCGTCCCATTCGCCTTGCTCGCGCACGTCGATCAGGTAGGCACCCTCGGGCACCTCGGTCGGGGCCACGTTCTCGGTCTCCATGGCTCCACCCTAATGCCGGTACCGGGCGGGGGGCTCAGGCGGTGCGCACGGCGTACCGCCTGACCAGGGGCGAGGAGACCAGCACGGCACCGATCACCAGGGCATAGGCACCGGCGACGCTCACCAGGTACTGGATCCCTGCTGCGGGATCGGAGGTGGCCCCACCGATCACGGAGACCACCACGAGCAGCGCGGTGCCGGCCGCCAGGACGGAGCTGAGCAGGACCGGGATCGCGATCTCGGCGAGCCGTGCCCGGTGGAGCTGGCCCACTTCGGCACCTGCGATGTGCTGGGAGCGCAGCTGAGGGGCGTGGTCGATCACGCGTGCCGTCTGGGTCACGCCCGTGGACACCGCTGCGAGCACGGCCGCGATCCCGAGGGTGAGCATGCCACCGGTGCGCATCGCGGTGGTGATCATCGTGTCCTCCGGGGTCGTGCCCTGCTCGAGGGACGAGATGGAGGTGAGCATGCCCGCGATGATCAGCGCGAAGGTGATGATCGACACCGCGCGCCAGCCCGAGCGGGGGTCCGCCGCCAGACGCCGGGCGCCCACCAGCAGCGACGGGCTCGGGCTGAGCGCCGCCACCGCTCTCGCCACGGCCCAGACGATGAACGGGCCGGCCACGTTCACCCCCGCCACGACTGCGCCGATCATCAGCACCATGATGGTGATGCCGGTCAGGAGATCAGCCTGGGCGACGGCCCCGAAGATCTGCGAGAACCCGATGAAGGCGAGGATCAGCAGCCCCCAGGCGACCACGCGCATCACGGACATGCGGATGGTGCGCGAGTCCCGCGCCACGCCGAGGGGGCTGAGGACGACGCCGGTCAGAGAGATCGCCGCCGAGCCGACCGCCAGGAGCGCTATCCCCAGCACGATCAGCGAATACGCCCACCACGGCAGCAGGAGCTCCCCGACGGTGAACGCGGTGATGCCGAAGTCGAGGTGGGTCAGCAGCGGGGTCGCCGCCAGGTGCAGGGCGATCCCGGCGATCGCGCCGAGCAGCGCCTGCGCGGCGACGTCGAGCACGGCGATCCCGCCGACCTGACCCGTGGTCCCGCCCACCAGGCGCATCGCCGCGAGATCTCGCTCACGACGGACGAGGGAGAGGCGGGCGGCCGAGCCTCCGAAGCCGATCGCGCTGGGCAGCAGCAATGCGGAGGCGACCGCGGCACAGATGACGAGGAACCCGATCACCGCGTCCTCGCCCTCGAGGGCCCCGGTCGACTCGCCCGAGGGGAGCCGGCCGATGAAGGCGAACAGCCCGCCGGTCACGGTGGCGATGATCCCGGTCGCGGCGGCGAAGGCGATGATCGGCAGGAGGTCGGCGATCGCGCCGCGCCGGCGCAGCAGCAGCGGGGCCGAGGCGAGCAGCGCGCTCATCGGGCACCCCCTGCCTGTGGCCGGGCCTGCTGCGGTCGACGGAACTCCTGCTCGATACGACCGTCGCGCATCGCGACGGTGCGGTTGCAGACCGCGGCGACCGAGGCATCATGGGTGACCATCACGAGGCTCGCACCGGTGCGGTGGCAGGCCTGGGCCAGCACGTCCAGGACGGCCTGTCCGGTGGTCTGGTCCAGCGCTCCGGTGGGCTCGTCGGCGAAGACGACGCTGGGGGCGCCGGCCAGGGCGCGGGCGATGGCGACCCGCTGAGCCTGGCCGCCGGAGAGCTGGCCCGGACGGCGTGCGTGCATGCCCTGCAGGCCGAGCCGGTCCAGCCAGAGGGCGGCATCGGCCGCGGCCTGCCTGCGGGAGGTCCCGGCCAGCATCCGGGGCAGCAGCACGTTCTCCAGTGCGGTCAGCTCGGGGAGCAGCTGACCGTCCTGGAACACGAAGCCGAAGTCCTCCCGGCGCAGGCGGGTGCGACGGCGGTCGCTGAGCGTTGCCAGGTCGGTGCCGTCGAGGTCGACCGCACCGGAGCTGGGCTGCAGGATCCCGGCGAGCACGTGCAGCAGGGTGGTCTTGCCGCAGCCGGAGGGGCCCATGATGGCCAGGGAGTCGGCGCGGGCGATGTCCAGGTCCACGCCATCCAGGGCGCGGGTGGCGGTGCTCTGCTCGCCGTAGGTCTTGACCAGGCGACGGGCACGCAGGACCGGTGCGACCGCGACGTCGGGGCGGCCCCCGGGTGCGGAGGCTGTCGCTGCTGTGGGGGGTGTCGGAGGGGCGGTGGGGGCGGAGGTGCGGAACATGCCCTCAGGTTCGCTCCTCCCCCACCCGGAGCGCTTCGGCCTGAGGATCGATATCGCGGGGCCGGCATCAGACCGTGGTCTGATGCGACGGCCGCAGCCGGGGCGATGCGCTCGCTCCGGCTGCGGGGGATCAGCCGAAGCGGCCGGAGATGTAGTCCTCGGTCTGCGTGTTGCCGGGGTTGGTGAACATCTGCTCGGTGTCGTCGATCTCGATCAGGCGGCCGGGCTCACCGGTGCCGGCGATGTTGAAGAAGCCGGTGCGGTCGGAGACCCGGGAGGCCTGTTGCATGTTGTGGGTGACGATCACGATCGTGTACTCCTGCTTCAGCTCGTGGATCAGGTCCTCGATCGCGAGCGTGGAGATCGGGTCCAGCGCCGAGCAGGGCTCGTCCATCAGCACGACCTCCGGTCTGACCGCGATGGTGCGGGCGATGCACAGGCGCTGCTGCTGCCCGCCCGACAGTCCCATGCCCGGCTTGTCCAGGCGGTCCTTGACCTCGTTCCACAGGTTCGCGCCCTTCAGGGAGCGCTCGAGCAGCTCCTCCTGGGCGCTCTTGGCCATGCGCCGGTTGTTGAGCTTCACCCCCGCCAGGACGTTGTCCCGGATCGACATGGTGGGGAACGGGTTGGCTTTCTGGAACACCATGCCGACCCGGCGGCGCACATTGACCGGGTCCACCCGGGGGTCGTAGATGTCCTCGCCGTTGATCTCCACCGTGCCCTGGGCGTAGGCGCCGGGGATCACCTCGTGCATCCGATTCAGGGTGCGCAGGAAGGTCGACTTGCCGCAGCCGGAGGGGCCGATCAGGGCCGTCACCGAACGGGGCAGGATCTGGACGTCGACGTCCGCCACGGCCCTGAAGTCGCCGTAGTAGATGTTGAGGTCTTCGACGTTGATGGGCTGAGGGGCGGCCATCAGGAGTCCTTTCGCAGGGGCGTCAGCGCGGCGGCTGCTCGCGGTGAGCATCAGCTCAGCGGCTGATCTTCGGGGAGAAGTAGTAGCTGACCAGACGCGCGATGATGTTGAGCACCATCACGATGATGATCAGGGTCAGTGCGGCCGCCCAGGCACGGTCGATGTTGGTGGTCACGGTGCAGGCGTAGACCTCCTGGTTGACCGGGTTGGTGACCGTGTCGTTCATGCAGGTCGCGTTGCCGTTGAGGTACTGCTGGTGGATGAACGTCGGCAGGGTCGCCATGCGGCCGTCGAACATGTTCCAGTTGATCGAGGTCACCATGCCGACGGTCAGCAGCAGCGGTGCGGTCTCGCCGATCACGCGGGCGATGGCCAGGGTGATGCCGGTGGTCAGCCCCGCCACCGAGGTGCGCAGCACCACGCGCACGATGGTGAGCCACTTGGGCACACCGAGCGCGTAGGAGGCCTCGCGCAGGTCCATCGGGACCAGGCGCAGCATCTCCTCGCTGGAGCGGACCACGGTGGGGATCATCAGCAGGGACAGGGCCACCGAGCCCATGATGCCCATGCGCACGCCCTGCTCGCCCTCGGGCAGGAAGGCGATGAACAGGGCCAGGCCGAACAGGCCGGCCACGATCGAGGGGATGCCGGTCATCACGTCGACCAGGAAGGTGACGCCCTTGCCGAGCACGCGGCGCCAGCCCTGATCGGCGTACTCGACCAGGAAGATCGCCGTGAACAGGCCGATCGGGATGGAGATGATCGAGGCCCACAGGGTGATCAGCAAGGTGCCGATGGTCGCGTGCAGCACGCCGCCCGCGTCGGCGCCGCCGATGATGCCGGACATGTCGGTGGTCCAGAACGCGAAGGGGGTGGGAGAGGCCTGGACCACGCGCACCAGGCCGCGGCTGATCACCTCCCACAGCAGTGAGAGCAGGGGGAACATCGCGATCGCGAAGGCGCCGATGACGATCAGGGTCATCAGCCGGTCCATCGCCCAGCGCCGGCCTTCGCGGAAGCGGGAGTAGAGATAGCCGATCGTCAGGTGCAGGACGAATCCCAGCAGGATCGCCGAGGCGATCGACAGGGCGTCGAAGACCGCCAGGATCGCGGTGGCCAGCACCAGGCCGGCGATGCCGGTGTAGATCAGGTGGTACCAGGGCAGCCGCCGCTCGTCGGCGGGCCGCATCATGGTCTGCTGCTCGGAAGGGGTCGTCGTGCTCATAGGGCCTCAGCTCTTGACGCCGCTGCGGGAGACGATCCAGCGCGCGATCGCGTTGATGATGAAGGTCAAAACGAACAGCACCAGTCCGGTGAACACCAGCAGGGACATGTCCACGCCGCTGGCCTCCGCCTGGCGGGAGGCGATGTTCGCGGCGATCGACTGGTGGTTGCCGACCTCGAGGATGTGCAGCGAGAAGGTGAAACCGGGGGCGAGGATCATCAGCACCGCCATGGTCTCGCCGAGAGCCCGGCCCAGGCCGAGCATCGACGCCGCCACCGCGCCGCTGCGCCCGAAGGGGAGCACGACGGTCCTGATCACCTCCCAGCGGGTGGCGCCGAGCGCCAGCGCCGCCTCCTCCTGCAGGGGCGGGGTCTGCAGGAACACCTCGCGGGAGACGGCGGTGATGATCGGCAGGACCATCACGGCAAGTACGACGGAGGCGGAGGCGAGGTTGCGCATGGGGGCCGTGGGGTCTCCGGCGAAGAGCGCGATCACCGGCTCGCCTCCGACCCAGGGCAGGAACTGCGGCCAGACCGGCCAGCTGCCCAGAGTGTTGTTGAGGAAGAGGTACAGCGGCTCGAGGCGGGGGACCAGCCAGATGCCGCCCCAGAGGCCGTAGACCACGGAGGGGACCGCTGCCAGCAGATCGATCAGGTAGCCCAGACCCGCGGCCATCCGGCGCGGCGCGTAGTGGGAGATGAACAGCGCGATACCGATGGAGACCGGGATGGCGACCGCCAGGGCCAGCGCGGAGGCCAGCACGGTGCCGAAGATCAGCGGCAGCGTGTAGTCGATCAGCGAGAAGTCCGCGGTGCCGCTCAGCTCCTGGCTGGCCAGGATGGCGGGCATCGACTCGCTGGTGAGGAAGATCGCGACCAGGGCGAGGGTCACGAAGATCAGCACGCCGGCGCCGATGCTCAAGGTCCCGAAGACGCTGTCGCCGACGCGTCGGCCGCTGCGCCGCATCGAGGGCGAGCGCTCCCGCGTGGGGTGGGGCGCTGTGTCGGTGGTGCTCATGGATGGCCTTCCTCGGAGCTCACGGGAGTCGGGCTGACATGTCCGTGCCGCCGAGCCGGTCTGGGCTCGGCGGCACGGAGCGATCGTAGGGCGTCGATCAGCCCGCGGTGATGCCGTCGATCGAGGCCAGGGCCTCCTCGCGCAGGGCCTCCGTCAGCGGGGCGGAACCGGCGTTGTCGGCCGCCACCTGCTGGCCCTCCTCGGAGACGACGTAGGAGGCGTAGGCCTTCACGTTGTCCGCGCTGGCCTGGTCGGGATAGGAGCCGCACATGATCATGTACGTGACCAGCACGATCGGGTAGGAACCGGACTCGGTGGTGTCACGGGCGAGGTCCATGACGATGTCGTTGTCCTCGCGTCCCTCCTCGCGGGGGGAGATCTCCACGGCGGTGGCCGCGGCCTCGGCGGAGTAGGGGACGAACTCGTCGCCGACCTGGACGTTGGCGACACCGAGGTTGCCGGCCTGGGAGGCGTCGGCGTAGCCGATGGTGCCGTGGCCGCCCTCGACGGTGGAGATCATGCCGGAGGTGCCGTTGCCGGACTGGCCGCCGGAGACCGGCCAGGTCTCGACCGGGCCGTGGGTCCAGGCGTCGGCGGCGGTCTCGGAGAGGTACTCGGTGAAGTTCTCGGTGGTGCCGGAGTCGTCCGAGCGGTGGACCGGGACGATCGGCTCCTCGGGCAGATCGGCATCCGGGTTGTGCTCGGCGATGGCCGGGTCGTTCCAGCTGGTGATGTCGCCGGCGAAGATGCCGCCCAGCGCCTCGGGGGTGAGGTTCAGCTCCTCGACGCCCTCGAGGTTGAACACCACGGCGATCGGGGAGATGTAGACGGGGATGTTGAAGGCCTGCTCGCCGTTGCAGACCTCGGTGGAGGTGGCCAGCTCCTCCTCGTCCATGGCGGCGTCGGAGCCCGCGAAGTCGACCTCGCCGCTCAGGAACTGCTCACGACCGGTGCCGGATCCGGTGGCGTCGTAGGTGACGGTGATGTCGCCGCCCTCGGCGCTCGCCAGGCCCATGAAGGACTCGGTCCACGCGGTCTGGGCGTTCTGCATCGAGGAGGCGCCGGAGGCGGCCAGGTTGCCGGTCAGCTCCGCGTAGCCGCTCTCCGCGCCGCCGCTGTCCGAGCCGGAGTCGTTGCTGCCGGCCTCGCCGCCACCGCCGCAGGCGGACAGGGCGAGGGCGCCGCTCAGGGTGAGTCCGGCGAGTGCGGCCAGCTTGTTCTTGCGAACGTTCACTGCGAGTCCTTTCGGGGCGAGAGCCCGGATGGGGTGAAGCGTGGGGACTGACAGCGGCGACGCTAAGGAGCCCAGATGACCGGGCGCCCGCCCGCACGTGAACAATGGGTAAACGCACCCCCGGACTACATGACTGCGCAGGTCATGGCGATGATGGAACGGATCACAGCGCGGGTGACGCCACGGTCCGAGCGGGTGCCGCCGGCCTCGTCGCCGGCCCCCGGCGCCCAGCTCATCCCAGGTTCGGCAGGTGCCTCTCGAGGGCGACCACGGTGCCGGCCGGGGTGGTGTGCAGCATCAGCGCCTCGCCGGCGGCCAGGTAGGGGTTCTGCCGCGGCAGCTCGAAGGCGGTGCCGCGGGTGGCGGCCTCGCGGACGCAGGAGATCACCGTCGGCAGCACCGGCCGGTGCGTGCACACCACGGTCCCGCGGGCCTCACCCAGCACACGCTCGATCATGGCCGTGGTCCGGGAGGGATGGTCGCGGTGGCCGGCCTCGGAGAGCTCGTCCTTGGTGGCGATCTTCAGACCTTCCAGGCGGGTGAAGGGTTCGACGGTGTCCCGGCACCGTTTCCAGGGGCTGGACAGCACCCGGCCGGGGTCGAAGGCGTCGATCAGATCCGGAAGCGCCTTGGCCTGCTTCTTCCCCTTGGAGTTCAGCGGCCGCGACTTCTCCCCCTTCTTCCATTTCGAGCGGGACCGGGCGGCCCCGTGCCGCTGGATGATGATCGGGACCGTCACCAGCTCCTCGCTGTCCAGGAAACGCCGCAGCGCGGTCAGGGCCACCACGTCGCTCTGTCGGGTCAGCAGCTCCTCGGCCTCGTCGAGGCCGACCCAGCTCGTGGTGTCGATCTCCGTGGGATCGACCGGGCCCGGGCCGGTCTTGGAGCGCACGGTCGCGGTCCAGAACTGGACGATCTTGGTGCGGCCGTCGGGCAGCAGGTAGACCGCGGCGGGAAGCGGCCGGTGCAGCCGCACGCGGTAGCCGGTCTCCTCGGCCACCTCCCGCACCGCGGCGGCCGGGAAGGTCTCACCCTTGTCGAGCTTGCCCTTGGGGATCGACCAGTCGTCGTAACGGGGCCGATGCACCAGCAGCACCTGCAGACCATCGCTGCGTTCGCGCCAGGTCAGGGCACCGGCGGCGAGGACGGGCGGCGGGGTGCCGGGGGCCACGCGCACCCTCAGCCCTGCTTCGCCGCCGCGTGCATCTGCACGTCCTGGCCGCTGGTGGTGAAGCCCCAGCGCTCATAGAGGGCCACGGCCGGGGCGTTGTCCGCCTCGACATACAGCTCCACTCCCGGCGCGCCGAGGTCCTGCAACCGGGTCAGCGCCGCATGCAGCAGGTGCCCGGCCACACCGTGCCCTTGGACCGAGGGGGAGGTGGCCACGACGTAGAGCTCCGCGTCGCCCGCCGGGTCCTCGCGCTTGATCCACACGAAACCGATCAGCTCGCCCGCGCGCCGGCCCAGCAGCAGATCCTCGGGATCGAACCAGGGCTCGGCCCGTCGCCGGTCGAGATCGGCCCGGGTCATCGAGCCCTGTTCGGGGTGGTCGGCGAAGGCCTCGGCGTTGACCGTGACCCACTGATCGGCGTCGCGCTCGGCCCGGAAGGTGTCCAGCTCGAGACCGGGCAGGGTCGAGGCCGTGACCTCGGGCAGGGGGTGCTCGGCACCCAGCGGGCGGCGCATGGTCAGCAGGTGCCGGCTCTCGCGCAGACCGTGGCCGCGCAGGAAGGCCAGGGACCCTTCCAGGGCGCCATGGGCCCAGACGCCGGCGTCGGGCCGCAGCTCCAGGACGGCGCGCAGCAGGGCCGAGCCATGGCCGTGGCGGCGGTGGCCGGGATCGACCATGCCCTGCACGGTGCCGTCGGCCAGCAGATTGGTGTAGCCGATGACGCGCTCCCGCTCGCCGTCGGACGGATCGGTGCGGGTGATCAGCAGGTGCTGCGCGCCGTCGCCGTCGCCGTCGAGGGAGAGCCTGGCGGCCTCGTCGAGGGCGGCGACGCCGTCGTGCGCGGTGGTCGCCTCCAGCAGCTCGCCGACCGCGGCGCGCCGCGCCTCCGACAGGACATCGGTCGTGATCATGTGGTCCTTCCGGTGCGCATGATGACGTCGCCATCCGTGGGCGCTCGTAGAATGCCCACTGTAGCGCTCGGCCGACGCCTGTTCGTCGGCCGTCGCGTCGATCTGGAACCGAAGGCGAGGGAGGCCTCATGTCCGCTCCCGAGCGTGCCCCGCTCGGAGCAGCGCTGGCGATGCTGCTGACTGTGGTCTCCCTCACCGGGGCCCACTCCCCCGTGCTGATGGCCGGCGCGATCGGCGTGCTGTCCGTGCTGCTGGCGATCTCCTGGCCCGAGCTGCTGGAGCTGCCCTCCGCGATCGGCACCCGCCTGGTGATGGGCGCCGCCGGCATCGCCGGTGCGGGGCTGGCCCTGCTGACCGGGCAGGACGTCACCGGCGCGTCCGCGGTGGTGATGGTCTGCGGAGCCGGGGTCTTCGCCGCCTTCGTCCATCAGATGCTGCGCCGTGACCGCCACCGGCTGACCGCCTCGCTGACGGGGACCGTCTCGGGGGTGTTCATCGCCACCATCTCCGCCTGCTGGGTGCTGGCCCAGGCCCAGGCGGTCGCCGACGGAGCCACCGGGGTGGTCACCGCGATCTCCGCGGGCCTGGCCGGCGCGCTGCTGCTGAACACCCTGCCGGTGGGCGCCCTGGCGCGGCTGCTGCTCGCGGTGGTCGGGGGCACGGGCGTGACGGTGCTGGTCGCCGCCTCCCTGACCGGCCTGAACCCGCTGCTGATGGTGGGCATAGGCGTGGTGGTGACGGTCAGTGCGAGCAGCGCGCAGCTGCTGCTGGGCTCCTCGCTGGTCTCCGCCGAGCCGGTGCCGTCGCTGGCCCCCGCCGCGGGCTCGGTCGCCACGGTCGGGGTCGTCGCCTACGTGCTGATCACGATGCTCCTATGACCCGGTCCCACGTGCACCGGTTCGTGACCCGGCCCGTATGATCCGGCCCGGCTCCGGCGGCGGCTCACAGCCCACGAGGGGACATCTGCGGGCGCGGAGCCGATAGACTTCCTCCATGTCCGTGCTCTCTGTGTTCTTCCTCGCCCTGGTGGTGCTCGTCGGTGTCGGCACCCTCGCCTTCGCCGCACTGGTGTTCGCGCGCCTGTTCGACCGCTGATCGGCCGATCGACCTCCATGCCGGTCACCCTCGACCCCTCACTCCCTCCGTCCCTGTACCCGCTGGCCTGGCTGGTGGGCAGCTGGCAAGGTGCCGGGGCGCTGCACCATCCCACGCCCGAAGGGCCCGCGGACCGTCGCGTCGAGCAGCAGCTGGACTGTGTGGCGAACGCGGACGGCACCCTGGCCTGGACCTCGCTCGTCCACGTCATCGACGACGCGGCCCCTCTTCCCCCGACCAGCGTGTTCACCAGTGACGACGTTCCCGCGCCGACCCCGGTCGGCTCCGGTGAGCGCTCGCTGCTGATGCGGGAGAGCGGCGTGTGGACGGTCGGCGATCCTCTGCCCGGTCAGGATCTGGCCGCCGCCCGGGAGGCACCTGCGGGCGACCCCGCCGCCTTCATCTCCTACGGCCTGCAGGCCCGCTTCGACCCGGGGCAGCCCGACGGGCCCGCCGACTGGGCCGGTGAGGTGCGCGGACCCCGCGTGCAGCTGGCTCGCCGCACCCCGGACGGAGCCCTCGCCGCGACCCGCATGTTCGGGTACGTCGGCGGACGTCTGATGTGGCTGTGGGAGCGCCGAGGCGACACCGGTGAGGACGGCACCGATCTGATCCCCTACCTCTCCCTGGAGCTCGACCGTGTCTGATCCCGCCCATCCCGACCACACCACCCTGCCTGCCGCCGCCCAGATCGGGCGCCGCCCCCTGCTGAGCACCGGCGCGGTGCTGGGCGAGGGCCCCGACGCCTCGGTGCCCGCCCATTACGGAGCACCCCTGCGCGAGCAGCGCAGGTTGCTGGATCGCCGCGCGGTGGTGGACCTGGGTCAGCTCGAGGTGCTCGAGGTCCGCGGCGCCGACGCCCGATCCTGGCTGACCGCCACCACCACCCAGGCACTGACCGGCACCCCCGTGGGCACCGCCACATCCCTGGCGGTGCTCTCACCGCAGGGCCGCGTCGAGCATCTGGCGGCGGCCACGGTCATCGCCGAGGACTCGGTGCTGCTGGTCCTGGACGCCGGGTGCCGGGCCGGGCTGCGGCATTACCTGGAGATGATGCGGTTCGCAGCGCGGGTGGAGATCGACGACCGTGATGACCTGCGGGTGCTGGGCGCCCTCGGGCCCGCTCCCGAGGTGCTGCCGGATCTGGGGCTGCCCGAGCCGGTGGCCGTGTGGTCCGACGGCTGGCCCGAGCTCGGCCCCGGCGGGGTCGCCTATGGCCCGGGTCCCGAAGATCCCTCCGGCGCCATGCTGACCGTGTACGAGGCCTCCGCTCTGGAAGCGGCCCCGTGGCAGAGCGATCAGCTGGCCGGGATGATGGCCTGGGAGGCGGTGCGGATCGCCGATCACCGGGCCCGGGCCACCCACGAGGTCGATCAGCGCAGCCTCCCCCATGAGCTGGACCTGCTGCGCACCACGGTGCACACCACCAAGGGCTGCTATCGCGGTCAGGAGACCGTCGCCAAGGTCCTCAACCTCGGCCAGCCGCCCCGTCGGCTGGTGATGCTGCACGTGGACGGCTCGCAGGACCTGCCGATCGCCGCCGGCGGCGAGGTCCGCCGGGGCGGTGCCGAGGGGAAGGTGGTCGGCACGGTCACCTCCGCCGGGATGCACGCCGACCTGGGCCCGATCGCCCTGGCCGTGGTCCGGCGCGCCGCGCCCCTGGATGAGCAGCTGAGCATCCAGGTGCCGGTCGCCTCGGCCGACGGGGAGGCCGGCTCGGCCTGGCTGGATGCCGCCCAGGAGCCGATCGTGCTGCCCCGCGACCACGGGGAGCGCCCCGCCACCCCCCGCCTCTGAGCCGCGGCAGCGCCCTCGCCGACCTGGAATGATGGCCACCATGAGCGGTGATGCAGAACAACAGGACTGGACCCGGCACCGTCGGGAGGTGTTCGCGGCCAAGGAGGAGGCTCTCCGCGCCGCGCGCGAGGAGGAGCACCGCCGAGCCACCGCCACGATCCGTCAGGCCATCGACGCCTTCTACGATGCCGGCATCGACCCGGTGCCTCTGCGCGCCCGCCCCTACAACGGCATCGGCACCATCCGCACCGGCCTGCACGGCTGGTATCTGCGCCGTGACCGCTCGATCGCGGTGGACACCGAGGCCCGCTACCTGGTGATGCGGGTGGACGGGGGCCTGCGGGCACGGCTGCGCGGCGCCGCCCCGGAGGCCTCCTACGCGCCCCTGGTGGTGGGTCGCGGCGCCCGCGACGGGGAGACCTTCGACCTCGACGAGCTGCTGCACATGCGGCTGCAGGATCCGGTGCGACCGTGAGCCCCTCCCCCACCCCCACCAACCCGCTGCCCACCCCGGTCCCCTGGCGCGAACGCGTCCGTACGGCCGTGTCCGGCTGGTTCAGCGCCGGCGCCTCCCGGGGCCGCACCGATGCCCTCACCATCGTCCGCGCGGCCGTCGCCGCGGCACTGGCCTACTTCGTCAGCGGCCTGATCTGGGGCCATGAGCACCCGTTCTTCTCCGCGATCGTCGCCTTCGTCATCATCGGCTTCGGCATCGAGAAGAAGATGCGCAAGATCGTGGAGATGTCGGCCGGGGTGATGCTGGGTGTGGTGCTCGGCGAGCTGGCCCGCTCCGTGATCGGCTCGGGGACCTGGCAGATCGTGGTGGTGGTGTTCGTGGCGGGGATGGCGGCCCGTTTCATCGATTCCTCGAACCTGTTCGGCTTCCAGACGGCGATCCAGTCCCTGCTCGTGATGATCATGCCGATGACGCCGATCATGACCCCGGGAGGGCGGGTGCTGGATGCACTGACCGGGGTGACGGTGGCGATCATCATCCATCTGCTGCTGTCCGGGGATCCCCGCCGCATCCAGCGTCGCGCGGCCGAGGAGTTCTACCGCGAGCTCGAGGACGCCCTGGCCTCGCTGGCCCTGGCCGCCCGAAACGGCGACGTGAACGTGGCGCAGGCGGCGCTGGTGACCATCCGCGACAACTCCCAGAAGTACACGGACGAATGGCGGGTGGCCAATGACGCCGCCAACGAGATGGCCACCTTCTCCCCCTCCGGGCTGCGTCATGCCGACGACGTCGCCCGGCTCAAGCACCTGCTGATCGGCTCGGACCGGGCGATGCGCAACATGCGGGTGATCGCCCGGCGCGAGGTGGAGTTCCTGCAGGCCGTCCACGGCGACGCCCATTCCATCCTGGCCGATGCGCTGATCGCCGCCTATGAGGCCGTCACCGAGCTGCGCAGCGCCGTCGGCTCGTCGGAGGTCGACTTCACCAAGGCCCGCCGTCAGCTGCGGCTGTACTCCTCGTACCTGATCCCGGAGCTGCTGCTGAAGAACGACAAGGGGGTGCGGCCCGGCCGGGCCGGGCACTTCGAGGGCGTGACCCTGGTGGTGCAGCTGCGGTCACTGGCCATCGATCTGCTGCAGGCCACGGGCCTGACCTCGGCCGACGCGAAGCAGTTCCTGCCCTCCCTGGTGATCGCCGCCGACGATGATGCGATCGGCCCCCGGCCCATGACCCGCGAGATGCGGGCGATCGAGCCGCCCGCCACCACCGAGGCGATCGAACTGCTGATCACCGACCGCTCCGATCCCGACCGCCGGCGCTGAGGGTCGGGGCCGGCTGCTGACGACGAAGAGACCGGCGCCGAGAGCGAAGAACGCGTAGAGGAGTGCGGCCGGTCAGTCTGCTTCGGGGGCCAGCAGCTCGTCGAGATGCCGACCCAGCACCGCGCGGGCCCGGCCCGTCGGCAGACCGTCGGTCTCCAGGCTCCGCAGTGTCAAGCCGTCCAACAGTGCGGCCAGCCGGTCGGTCTCGATGGCCTCGTCGATGCCGTCCCGCAGCACCCCGGCGCGGGCCGCTCCCGTCAGCATGCGCTCGATGATGGTGCGCATGCCGCGGCGCAGTCCGGCGACGTACGGGGCGAACTCCTCGTTCGTGCGGGCGGCGGTCCAGAATTCGAGCCACACCGCGGCCTCGTCCCGTCGGGTTGCGTCCAGAGGCAGGAACTCCTCGAGGACCCGCGTGAGCAGGACTCGGCGGGACAGTGCCCCGGTGCGCACGTTGTCGAGATCCTCCAAGTGGGCCCGGAATCTCGCCTCGAAGCCCCTCGTGAGCTCTTCGATGGCCATCTCGCGGATCTCCTGCTGGCTGCCGCAGTAATGGCGGACCGACCCTATCGCCAGATCGGCCTCGGCAGCGATGCTGCGCAGGGAAGCGCGCCCGGCCCCATCCCGGGCGATCACACGGAAGACGGCGGCGACGATGTGGCGGCGCCGCTGCTCGGGATCGACGATCTTGGGCATGCATCTTTTATAGCACACCCTTGCTAACACGGCGCTTCGTCGGTACCGTTTTTAGCACGCTCGTGCGATCAAGGTGGGCGGAGGCATCTCCGTCCCGGCAGGGCGGATCCGTCCAGAGGAGGAGAGCCATGTTCCGCATCATCGAGATCCTGGGCGTCGTCGCGCCGCTGGCGGCACTCGTACTGTTGATCGTCTATCGTCGAGCGATCCCGTCGCCGTCCTTGGCCCTGGGGGTGATCGGATGCGTACTGGCAGCCCTGAACGTGCTGATCGGTTTCGTGGGCAAGCGCATCGTGTGGTTCGGTTCGCTCGACGGCAGGGGCCTCGAGGGCGTGCTGGGCTGGCTCGGTACCGTCGCCGCACTGCGCCTGGGGCTGCTGATCGTTGCCGTCGTCCTGCTGGTGATCGCGGCGTTCCACGGGCGCTCGGGGCCCGCGGGGGTGCTGCCCTGGGTGCTGGGAGCCGTCGTCCCGCTCCTGGTGGGGTCGCTGACGCCGCTGGCCGTCGGGCAGGTCGAGCACGAGTTGCTCGCCCGGGGCGTCGAATGGCTCGCCGTGATGGCCACGCTGTTTGGGGAGGCCGTGCAGTTCGCGGCGCTCGGGTTGGGCATCCTCGCCCTGGCCATCGCCATCACCGCCGGTCGACGGACCGGCTCCACGCAGCAACGGGACTCGGCCGTGCTGGTCCGGGACACGGCGCACTCGGTGTGGACCATGTACCGTCATCGCTCCTGGGGCCGCGGCCGCGACGAGAGCCGAAGTACTCCGCGGTGAACGTTTCCCACGGCGAGGCCTCTGCGTCTGACCTGGGTGACCGGCTTCACCGAAGGCCGCGCGCAGCCGCCTGCCGGGCCGTGCTGGCCCTCAGTCTCGGCCCTGTCTCCGCGCGTCGGAGTGATCACTCAGCAGACTCACCGGTCGTTGCCAGCCAGCAGTGTGCAAGCGCAGTTATCCTGGCGCGATGATCCCCCTGATCCAGACCTGGCTGTTCGCCGTGCTCGCGCTGGCCCTGTTCGCCATCGAGGTGTGGGCCTTCATCAACGCCCTGCGCTTCCGGCCCGACGCCTACGTCGCCGCGGGCAAGCGCACCAAGACCTTCTGGGGGATCCTCACCGGCGTGGCGATGCTGCTGGGCTTCCTGTCGCTGCCCTACCCCATCGGAGGCGGCGGGGGGATGTTCCTGTTCATGCTGGGCGGGATCATCATCGCCGGCATCTTCCTGGCCGACGTGCTGCCTGCGCTGAAGCGGGTCGTGGGACGGTCGCGCGGGAACAACCGCCGCTGGTGACGACGTGTGCGGGCCCCGTGCCCGCGCGCCTCCTCCCTCTCGCCTCTCGCTCGCGCGCCTTCCCCGCGCGCGCCTCGCCCGTACGCGCTTTTTCGGTCGTGTGCGGTCCAGACCCAGCAATGGCTCTGCAGCGCACGCAACCGTTCGACCACGCGCTGGTGACGGGGCTCCGTTACCGGGGGCGGGCCTGGGCACGCATGAGCCCTCACGACGCAGGGCTCAGGGGCTCAGGGGCCACGGAGCCCTCATGACGAGCGGGGGCGCCCACCGTGTGGTGGGCGCCCCCGCGTCATCCCGTCAGCGTGACCGGGTGGGTCCGTCTCGGCCCTGGAGCTGTCTCAGGCCTCGTGGGTGCCGGCCGAGCGGAGGTTCTGGCAGGCCTCGACGACGCGAGTGGCCATGCCGGCCTCGGCCTTCTTGCCCCAGGCGCGGGGGTCGTAGGCCTTCTTGTTGCCGACGTCGCCGTCGACCTTCAGCACGCCGTCGTAGTTCTCGAAGATGTGCGAGGCCACGGGGCGGGTGAAGGCGTACTGGGTGTCGGTGTCGATGTTCATCTTGATGGTGCCGTAGTCCAGCGCCTCGGAGATCTCCTCCTCGGTGGAGCCGGAGCCACCGTGCATGACCAGGTCGAAGGGCTGGTCCTTGCCGTACTTCTCACCGACGACCTTCTGGATGTCATCCAGGACCTTCGGGCGCAGCTTCACGTTGCCCGGCTTGTAGACGCCGTGGACGTTGCCGAAGGTCAGGGCGGTCAGGTAGCGGCCGCGCTCACCCAGGCCGAGCTTGGCGGCGGTCTTCAGACCGTCCTCGGGCGTGGAGAACAGCTTCTCGTTGGAGACGTTGGCCGCCACGCCGTCCTCCTCGCCGCCCACGACGCCGACCTCGATCTCGAGCAGCTTCTTGGCCTCGACGGACTTCTCCAGGAGGCGCTCGGCGATCTCGAGGTTCTCGTCGACCGGGACCGCGGAGCCGTCCCACATGTGGGACTGGAACAGGGGGTCCAAGCCCTTCTTGACGCGGTTCTCCAGGTCCCACTCGATCAGGGGCTCCACCCAGGTGGGCAGGACCTCCTTGGCGCAGTGGTCGGTGTGCAGGGCGATGGTGATCGGGTAGTTCTTCGCCACCGCGTGCACGAACTCGGCGAGCGCGAGGGAACCGGCGACGCGGTCCTTGACGGTGGAGCCGGAGAGGTACTCGGCACCGCCGAACGACACCTGGATGATGCCGTCGGAGTTCGCCTCCGTGAAGCCCTGCAGGGCCGCGATCGCGGTCTGCGAACTGGAGACGTTCACCGCCGGGTAAGCGAACTTACCGGCCTTGGCGCGGTCGATCATCTCGGCGTACTGATCGGGGGTTGCGACTGCCATGTTGGCATTCTCCTTCGCTGAAGAGAGTCTGAGACGACCGGCGGTGCAGGAGGCACCTCGATTGGTCGCACGTCCATGCCCATTGTTCCACAGCGCCGAGGACGCGGCCCGGAGAAGGTCCCGGCACCGGCCACGGGCGGAGGCAGGCGGCCCGGGAGCGCCCGGACTGCGCA
>Ga0209487_1000107_pt1 | contig 75779 bp, 71 predicted proteins | sample Poulit2012_FD_187524 | JGI IMG/M metagenome (GOLD analysis project Ga0209487, IMG submission 187524) | Agricultural soil microbial communities from Georgia to study Nitrogen management - Poultry litter 2012 (SPAdes) (version 2) | ecosystem: Environmental > Terrestrial > Soil > Agricultural land...
TGCTGCCGTCGGTTGTTGAGTCGTTAGAAGATGTGGTCATCTACTCGTATCGACGACAATTGAACTCGGCATTACAGCGACTCACCGTGCGGGTTGAAGCCGGCCTGGCCGCATCTGAGGAAGGCCGCGACGGCACCGAAGATGACGCGCCGTTGCCCCTGGCTCGCGCCGTCGGATTTGCCGACATGGTCTCGTACACGGCCCTCTCCCGGACGATGAGCGAACGAACTTTAGCCCAGATGGTGCAGCGGTTTGAACAGATCTGTGCCGAAATCATTGCCGTCGGTGGCGGCCATCTGGTGAAAACCGTGGGCGATGAAGTGTTATTCAACGCCGAAACCCCGGAAGCCGGAGCTGATATTGGTTTGGCCCTATCTCAGGCACTAAGCGATGACCCGGTCTTGCCATCGGCGCGTGTATCGGTAGTGTGGGGCCGAGTGCTATCCCGGCTCGGCGATATTTACGGGCCCACGGTGAACTTGGCGGCGCGACTAACTGCGCTGGCGGATCCGGGCACCGTCCTGGTTGATCAGTTGACCGCTAATGTGTTGGCCGAAGATGAACGATATATTCTGATCCCACAACCTCCACAGTCAGTGCGGGGCTTCGGTCCGATCCACCCATCCATGCTGTTGCGTGGCGCCGGTGAAGGGATAGAGGTGGACTAAATGTATAGTTTTACAGCCGCTGGCGCCACACATGTGGGCCACGTGCGAGACCTCAACGAAGACGCATATTTGATACGCGACGGACTGTACCTGGTGGCCGACGGGATGGGCGGACATGATGGAGGCGAACTCGCCTCGGCCGCAGTCGTAGACACATTTTCCGAGATTTGGGACAACAACACCGAACCGGTGGAACTGTTTAGTCTGAAAGAATGGCTCACCCAGGTGAATCGTGCCGTCTATGACATCGCTGCCGGACGTGCCGGGACCACCCTAACCTTGCTGAGCAACGTACTGCACCAAGACAAAGCACAACTGGTGGTCGCCAACGTGGGGGACTCACGCACCTACCGGTACCGGGCCAACGACGAGGCCCTCATCCAGTTAACCCAAGATCACTCTGCCGTGGCCGAAATGGTGCGGCTGGGCCAACTCAGCCCCGAGGAAGCCCGGGAACATCCCGCACGCAACGTGATTACCCGAGCTGTCGGATCGGCGCTTCGTCTGCTGGCCGACGTCGTCCTGCTTGATGCCGGCATCGGCGACCGGTTCCTGCTCTGCACCGATGGCCTCACCGGCAAAGTTGAGGACCAAGAAATCGGGCTGGTCCTCTCCTCGGCAGCGACCGTACAAGAAGCCGCCGACCAGTTGCTGGAATTAGCCTTGGAAATCGACGGTTCCGATAACATCACAGTGCTGGTCGCAGAAGTGATCGGCCACTAACAGTACAATGTTGGGTGTGAACACTCCTGACCCCAAACTTCTTGAGAAATACGAAAACCTCAAAGACGAGGTACGCCATCATCGGCGTGCCTATTATGTTGAAGACAATCCGGAAATCTCCGATGCTGCCTTCGACGCACTCTTCCGTGAACTTGAAGACATGGAGGCTCTCAACCCGCAAATCGTCACGGGCGATTCCCCCACCCAAGAGGTGGGCGGCGATGCGGTGTTCTCCCCGGTCGAACACCTCACCCAGATGTATTCGCTGGAAGATGTGTTTTCCTTCGAAGAATTAGAAGTCTGGTTCGCTCGAGTCGGCGGCGGGCTAGCGCGTCTGGGGGCCGACGACAACGTTGGATGGCTGGCCGAAGTCAAAATTGACGGGCTTGCCGTCAACCTGCTGTACCGCAACGGATCGTTGGTCCGTGCTGCAACCCGTGGTGACGGCCAGGTGGGCGAAGACGTCACCCGAAACGTGTTGACCATCAAAGAAATCCCCACCAAACTCACCGGCGACAATATCCCCGAAGAATTAGAAGTCCGCGGTGAAGTGTTCATGCCTGGAACCGCGTTTACCGAATTGAATGACGCCCGCACTGAAGCCGGCCAGGCCCCATTTGCAAACCCCCGCAACGCAGCGGCCGGTTCGTTACGCCAAAAAGATCCCGCAGAAACTGCCAAGCGGCGCCTGGCCATGTTTGTCCACGGTCTCGGGACCGTCACCGGTGCTACGATCACCTCCCAACACCAGGCCTATGAGCTGTTGGAACAGTGGGGACTGCCCGTCTCCCCGTACTCCAGACTCATTCATGGAACTTCAACCGACGTTGCACAGCGGGTGGGGGAGTACATTACCGAGTACGGTGAACGTCGCCACGAGCTGGTCCATCAGATCGACGGCATAGTCGTCAAAGTTGATGATGTGACCTATCAACAACAACTGGGCTTCACCTCGCGCACGCCGCGCTGGGCTGTGGCGTATAAATATCCGCCCGAAGAAGTGCACACCAAACTTTTAGACATTCTGGTCAACGTAGGACGCACCGGCCGGATCACGCCGTACGCGGTTATGGAACCGGTTGTCGTGGATGGGTCCACCGTGTCGATGGCCACGCTGCACAACCAAGACGTGGTCAAAGCCAAGAACGTGAAAATCGGCGACACCGTGGTCCTGCGCAAAGCCGGCGATGTGATCCCCGAGATTGTGGGACCTGTCTTGCCCTTGCGGGATGACAATGTCGTCGATTTTGTGATGCCCGCCAACTGCCCGGCATGTGACACACCTTTGCGGTCCATGAAAGAAGGCGACATTGACCTGCGATGCCCCAACGCCGAAAGCTGCCCCGCTCAACTGACCGGGCGGATCGAACACGCCGCATCCCGTGGCGCCTTCGATATTGAAGCGCTGGGCGAAGAGGCCGCCATTTGGTTAACCAACGGGCCCGGGCCAGACCCGAGCGAAAACTCTGGTGTCGTAGAGCCCAGTGGTCCCGGCGTCCTCACCTCTGATGCACAACTCTTCGATCTGGCCACCAACGGTGATGAGGCACTCAAAGCCAAACTGGCCGACGTATATGTGTGGCGTGAAAAACGTGCCAAGGGGCAACCAACCGGTGTGTGGGACAAGGTCCCGTTCTTTTACACCCGTACCACCGGTCAGCCCACGGCCAATACCAAACGTTTATTTGACGAACTGGAAAAAGCCAAAGCCCAACCGCTGTGGCGCGTGCTGGTTGCCCTGTCCATTCGACATGTTGGTCCGACCGCCGCGCGTGCGCTCGCCGCATCGTTTGGGTCCATGGACGCCCTACGTCAGGCCGCACTGGCAGAAGACTACGAACGTTTCACCTACGTCGACGGGGTGGGTGAAGTGATCGCCAGCGCGGTCATGGAGTTCTTTGCTGCCGACTGGCGGTTAGATATTGTGGATGCCTGGTCTGCAGCCGGCGTCACCATGGCCGACGAAGCCAGCGAACACTCGGATCTGCTTGCCGGCGTGACCATTGTGGTCACCGGAAGTCTGGAGAACTACACTCGAGATTCGGCAAAGGAAGCCATCCTAGCGCGCGGCGGTAGATCTACCGGTTCGGTCTCCAAAAACACGGACTACCTGGTGGCCGGACAGAGTGCCGGTTCGAAACTCACGCGCGCCGAGGAGCTGGGCGTGACAGTATTGGATGAGCAAGGATTCACGGAACTGCTAGCAGGAGAACGATGAAGGCATTTTTAGCGGTTGCGCGCGCCGCCGCAGAAGCAGGTGCCGCCCAGTTGGCGCAGCGCCCCGGCACCCTGGCCCCGTTGGGGATCGAAGATCTGGGAGCAGAAACTAAATCCTCGGGCTCAGACTGGGTCACTGATTTTGATCGCCGTGCCGAAGACGCCATTCGATTCGTACTGCAATCATACCGGCCCAATGACGAGATTTACGGCGAAGAATACGGTGCAACCACCGTTGAACACCCCAGCGGCTACCGCTGGTCCATTGACCCGCTGGACGGCACCACGAACTTTATCCGCGGTATCCCGCAGTATTGTTCGTCTGTGGCCGTTGAACACGAAGGACAATGGGTTGCCGCAGCCATCGTCGCCCCAGCCCTGGGACGCTCATGGTGGGCAAGCGCAGGTGGCGGGGCCTTCACGTCATATCATGGTCCATTAGAAGTCGGCCTGCCAACCGCACCGGCCGAACCGGTCCGCCTGGGCGGGCCCGTCTTGGGCCGCTCCGGCCGGCTGCTCGGTACTGGTTTTTCTTATGATCCTGCGCGCCGAGGTTTCCAATACGAACAACTCCAGCGCCTGCTGGGTGCCGGCGACTTCTCCGATATTCGACGGGCCGGATCGGCAGCCTTGGACTTATGCATGGTCGCCGACGGCACCCTGGACGCATACGCTGAATACGGGCTACAAGAATACGACTGGGCCGCAGGCGCCCTGATCGCCCAAGAAGCCGGGGTGCCTGTGCGACGCCCAGCATGGCAATCCTCCGATACCACCCCCGACTGGACACTGGCCGGCTCACTGGGACTCCCACAACACGAATTCGACGTGGACCCCAACCACCCGGTTGGCCGCACCGTCCTGCACGGTACCGTTGAAACTGACGACCCCGCAGCCTGGGTCGACCAGGTCACAGCCGCATCCACCGTCCAAGACGATGGTCTGAGTATCGCCAACTTCCATGTGCAACTGGCCACCGGTGACGACGTTGTCACCGTGACCGCAACCGGCCCGGCCGACGGCACCGAAGGATTACAACACAGCATGGGATCGGTGCGTTGGTAACCATCCGAACAGCCACCGTCCACGACCATCCCGCCGTACGGGACCTGACCTGTGCCGCCTACATCGACGCCGGCCACCTCGACCCGTCCTCCCCGTACAGCCAGACACTGGCAGATATTGCCGCCCGACAAGACGGCCTGTGGGTCGCAGAAGTCGACGGTACAGTTGCCGGTGCCGTCAATATTGCGGCCCCCGGCTCAGACATGGCAGAAATAGCCTACGATAACGAATTAGAATTCCGCATGCTGGCGGTCCACCCGGACTACCAGCGCCGCGGTGTCGGACGCGCGCTAGTGGAACACATCCTGCAGACCGCGCGCGACCACCACCTGGACAGGGTGGCGCTGACCACCATGGCCTCGATGACCACCGCACACGCGATGTACCAGGCCATGGGGTTTCAACGAGCCCCAGACCGCGACTGGAACTTACACACCGCCGGCATTGTGGACCACCACGAAGGACTCGAAACCTTCCTGGTGTACGTCCATCCTTTAAACTAAAGAACCCTAGTGAAGGAGATTCATGGTTGACCAAATAGCAGCGACCGCCCATATAGCCCTGACGGAGGAAGACCGCCAAAAACTTGCGGCAGAATTCGAACCCATCATCGCCTCCCTGGCGGTGACCGCCGACCCTCAGCTGGGTAAAACCGTCAATCCGCTGCCCGTCAACAACGTGCTCCGCGGCGACGTCGTCGCCCATGAGCTCACCAACGAGCAAGCGCTATCTGGTGCACCAGAAACCCAAGACGGACAGTTCATGGTCCCTGCAATCCTGGACGGAGAATAATGTCTCTCACCCAACTCACCGCCACTGAGATGGCGAACCAACTTCGAGCCGGCGACATCACGGCCGTAGAACTGGTCACCGCACACCTGGATGCGGCCTCCGACGCGTTTGTGTACATCAACGCCGACGACGCCCTAGCGGTTGCCGCCGATGTCGACGCCGGAAAATACGATCACCACCCACTGGCCGGTGTGCCCGTGGTCCTGTCCGACGTCATCGTTACCAAAGCTGCGCCAACAGCCGCCGGCTCCGCCTACCTCGACGGCTGGGTCGCACCATACGAAGCCACCGTGGTGACTCGGCTGCGTGCCGCAGGCCTACCCATACTGGCGAAAGCCCGAGTGGCTGAATTCGGTATGGGCAACGACTCTGGCGCCCACGAGGCCGTGGCCAACCACCAGGCCCCCTTTGCCCTGGTCTCCGATACCGCGGGGACCGCACGGCACATTGCCGCCCAAACCGGTACCGTCGCCGTCAAACCCACCTACGGTGCGACGTCCCGATACGGCATCGTTGCCGCCGTTTCCTCCATGGACACGGTCACCCCGGTTGCCCGCACCACCGCCGACGCTCAAGCCCTGCACAAGGTAGTCGTGGGACAAGACGAGCTCGACCCCACCAGCCTGCACCACCAATGGGACTTCACCGCCGGCACGGAGCTGACCAACATCACCGTGGGCATAACGACAGCCCAACCAGCAGACGTCACCGACGAATCCTGGGCCGCCTACCAAAGTGGTCTTGCCGCATTGGAAAACGCCGGTGTTAAAACCACCGAGGTGCAACTGGACGCGCTGACACAAGCCCGCCAGGCCGCGCACATTATCGGTGCCGCAGAATTCTCCGCAAACCTGGCCAAATTTGATGGTGTACGGTTCGGCAATCGGGTCACCCCAGATCACGGCACGGTCCAAGATATGATCACTGCCACCCGCGGGGCCGGCTTCGGATACGAAACCAAACGCCGCATCATCCTGGGCACCCAACTGTTATCCACCGGCACCGTGGATTCACATTTCTACCCGGCCCAACAGGTTCGCACCGCGATCATCAACGAATATGACGCAGCGTTCAACACCGTGGACGCACTCGCGGTGCCAGCCGCCACCGTCCAGGGCGAAGAATATGACTCCACCAACCCTGGCGTCGGCGCCTCACTGGCCGGCCTGCCCGCCGCCAGCGTGGCCGGCGTGCATATCTCGGCACCAACCTACGCAGACGAACTGGTCTACCGCATCAGCGCCGTCGTTGAAACCACGGCAGGAGCAGCAAAATGAAACACGCCTTGCAAACCTATGAACCCGTCCTGGGTTTTGAAGTTCACGTTGAACTCAACACCGTCACCAAAATGTTCTCCACCGCAACCAACGCATTCGGAGATCAGCCCAACTCCAACGTCACCGCGGGTGACCTTGGCCTGCCGGGCACCCTGCCGACCATGAACGCCGCGGGTATCGACTACGCCATCAAACTCGGGCTGGCACTGAATTGCACGATCGCACCAGAATCTGGGTTCTCGCGCAAACAGTATTTCTACCCGGATCTGGGCAAAAACTATCAGACCTCCCAGGAAGAGCCCGCAATCGCCTATGACGGCTACGTGGATGTAGAACTGGATGACGGCGAAATCTTCCGCGTCGAAATCGAACGCGCCCACGTTGAAGAAGACGCCGGCAAGCTCACCCACATCGGCACCAGCGGACGCATCCACGGTGCCTCCGCATCGCTGGTTGACTACAACCGGGCCGGCGTCCCACTGGTAGAAATCGTCTCCAAACCGATCACCGGTGCCGGCGAACGCGCCCCAGAGCTGGCACGTGCCTACCTGGCGACCATCCGCGATATCGTCAAAGCCCTGGGAGTATCCGATGCACGCATGGAACGCGGTAACATTCGCTGTGACGCCAACGTGTCGCTGATGCCCATCGGTTCCACCACCTTCGGCACCCGAACCGAAACCAAGAACGTCAACTCCACCCGTGCCGTCGCCACCGTGGTGGAATCCGAAATCATCCGGCAGGCCAAGGCACTCGACGCCGGTGAAACCATCATCCAAGAGACCCGCCACTGGGATGAAGAACACCGTTCCACCCGGTCTGGTCGGCCAAAATCTGATGCCGATGATTACCGTCACTTCCCGGACCCAGATCTGGTACCCATCGTCACAGACGAAGCCTGGATCGAGCGGCTGCGTGCCGAACTCCCAGAAAACCCGCTGGAGCGTCGTCGCCGACTACGCGAAGAATGGCAGTTCTCGGACACCGAATTCCGTGACGTGGTAGCCGCCGGCATCCTGGATGAAATCGAAGAAACCATCACCGCCGGAGCCACCGCAGAAGCCGCACGCAAATGGTGGATGGGCGAAATCGCTCGGCTCGCCAACGAACAAGGCGTCTCCCCGGAAGCTCTGGGCGTGACCCCAGCCGACGTCGTTGAGATCGAACAGCTGATCGCAGACAAGACCATCAACGATAAAATCGCCCGACAGATCATCGGTCACATCGCACAAGGTGAAGGCCGGCCGGGTGAAATTGTCACAGCCCGCTCCCTGGCCATTGTCTCAGACGACGGCGCGCTGACCGCGGCCGTGGATGACGCCATGGCAGCCAACCCTGATGTGGTGGAACGCATCAAGGGCGGGCACATGCAGGCCGTCGGTGCACTCATTGGACCCGTGATGAAAGCCACCAAGGGTCAAGCCGATGCCGGACGCGTTCGGGAAATCATTCTCGAAAAAATTGGTTAACTGACCAGAACAGCGCAACGCGGGTGGCATAAAGTGTGCCACCCGCGTTGGCTTTTCGTCAAAGTTCACAAACGGAGGCACCATGATCATCATCGGTGGAGGTATCGCAGGGATCTCTCTGGCCGCAGCACTAGCACACCGGGGCCAGCCGGTGACACTGTTGGAAGCCGAAGACCAGTTGGCCCAGCACACCTCGGGACGATCAGCCGAACAACTGGTCCTCGGCTACGGTCCACCCGCCGTGCGGGAACTTACCGAAATCACGGTTGACATGCTGCAAGAACAGCAACAAACGCTGGATACGCCGTGGGCCTGGCCTTCCGCATTCATGATGGTGGGCAGTGACGCAGCAATTGATGCTGCAGCGTATCCGGGACAAACACGGTACGACGTCGACGCTCTGCATGCCATGATCCCAGAACTGCGGCCCGACCGATTCACCGCAGGATCCCTCGACAAACACTCCCTGCGTATCCGAGCCGGAGCCATGCTGGACTGGTTGACAGCTCAAGCCGACACCGTAGACATCCGGCTTGGTGAACGCGTGACCGCCGCACGACACACCGGCGACGGCTGGGAACTGACCACCAGCCAAACCACATACCGGACCGAAACCGTCATCAATGCGGCCGGCGCGTGGGCAGACCCGGTGGCTGAACTGTTTGGAATACCACCCCTGGGGCTCATCCCATTGCGTCGTACCGCAGCAATCCTCGAACTCGACAAGTCCATCCCAGCCGACCGTTGCATGGTCATGAAGGTCGGAGGATACTACTACCGGTACGAAGATCCCACCGCGATCCTGGCATCACCCCAAGAAGCGGAGCCATCAGTAGCCGAAGACGCCCAGCCCCGCGCCAACGACGTCGATGCGATGGTTCAAGAAATTCAAGCAGACACCACCCTGCATGTCACCGGGATTCGGCAGGCCTGGACAGGGCTGCGCACCGAAGCTTCCGATGGGGTCCCGGTTGTTGGATTCGATACCCAACCTGGCTTCTTCTGGTTGGCAGGGCAATCCGGTTATGGCTTCCAAACATCGCTGGGTTTTGCCAAACTTGCGGCCGAGGTGCTCGTCGACGGCGCCGCCGGTGATTGGGTTTCAGCACAAGCAGTCAACGCTCTAGCACCGACCCGGTTACGCTAATCCTCCACGTGCTTGAGTGCCGCAAAAGCAGCATTAATCCGAGGTAATACTTTCTTTTGCAAGCGCCGCCAACCAGCCGGCGAGACGTCCCAGCGCAACGCGTCGCACAACGCATACAGGCCCAACGCGCCAGACCACACCCGGGCACGATTCGGTACCCGGGTAATCGCTTCCAACTCGACTGCGTGCCATAAATTCAAATACGTCGCATTCAACGCGGTATCCCACACCGCGGCATAGTCCCAATCTAAGATGCCGATGAGTTCACCGTCTTGCCAGTGCATATTATGTCCGGCAAGATCGCCGTGCACCAGACCAGCACCCACCCCGTCATCTGTCCAACCGTGCACATGCTCGACGATCGCCCGCGCCATCTGACCTTCGACAACTTCGTCCAATGCGGTCAACATCTGTGTACTAAACCGTCCACGCTGCGCGAAGGGTCGATTCACGCTCAACCCGCTGGTGTCGTAGCCGTCGAATACCGACACGACATGAGCCAGTGTTGCAGCACAACCGACGCCGTGGGGATGCGCGGTACCAGGGATGTACCGCTGCAAAACACCCTCATCAACCACCGACAACGGGGTAGGAACCAACCACGGCAACGTCAGCTGCTCAAGCAGCCGCATTTTGCGTGGCAGATCAGGATCTGAACGGCGGGGTATCCGTGCCACCGCCACGTCTGGGGCAATCAACACGGTGTGGTCTTTACCGCGCTCCACGATAGTAGCCTGGTGCCAATCATATGCTGCAATACGTGCGGCTAAAGGGGCAGGCACACTTGGTGCGAGCTGATGTGCGAGTCGGGTGGCATGAGCAACAGGCATAGCTTGATTGTATACACAGGCCTGGTTGCGGTGACACAGATCGGTGCGAAAAGAAGTGTGCTACTGTCGCATCGTAGGAGCGCTGACTATTGCTCCGGGAAGATGAATGACGATACAACGTATGTCCGCACGACACAACCGAAACTCACTGAATCCCAAACTACTCTTGCACAAACCACTGTTGCGCGGTTGGATCCATTTGGCGGTAACACCGATCGTGCTGGTCGCCGTCATGATCGCGGTAGCAATACCAGAAGGGTTCGGGCAACGACTCAGTGTAGCGATTTTTGGTGTCACCTCGGTCGTGCTATTTGGTTCGTCGGCCGTTTATCACCGTGGCAATTGGGCAGCGAAAATCAATGCGATACTACGCCGTCTTGATCATTCCAATATTTTTCTTCTCATCGCCGGAACATACACGCCGCTAGCTGTGCTGTTATTAGCTCGACATCAAGCAACTTTGCTGCTGGCTGTCATCTGGTCCGGAGCACTACTTGGGATCGGCCTTCGACAGTTCTGGTTGTCAGCGCCACGCTGGATCTATGTGCCGATCTATCTTGCCTTAGGGTGGGTAGCCGTCTGGTACTTACCCGATTTCTATTGGACCGGTGGCGCTCTGGTCGTTGCATTTATTATTCTTGGCGGGCTGTTCTACAGCCTGGGCGCGGTGGTATACGGCCTGAAACGACCAAACCCGTTAGTGAAAGTCTTCGGTTTCCACGAGATATTTCATCTGTGCACGGTCATTGGTTGGGCATTGCATTTCGCTGCAATCCTCGTAGCAATATGATGGTGTGCGGTTTGAGTGCAGACCATCCTGCAAGAGGGCCCTTGCAGCTTGGTACCTTTGCGGGACATCGGTCCGGGAAGCACCCGACTGCTGCATAACTCGACAGGACGCCTCTCGCGAGGATCTTCCGATGGCGTCGATAATCGGGCAGACTGGCCGCATGACAGCACATGAATTTGTAACAGTCCAAACAACCACCGATTCGGCTCCCGAGGTTGCCAACCTCGCTTCTGCACTGGTGGAACAGCGCCTGGCTGCCTGCGTACAAGTCAGCCAGATCCAGAGCTACTACCGGTGGGAAGGAAAAGTCCATCATGAACCAGAATTTTTATTGACCCTGAAAACTAGCTCAACTGCGATCCCCCGGGATTAAAACACTGCTTGACCAACAGCATTCCTATGATGAGCCCGAGCTCATTGTCACCCCGATCACCGATGGCAGCGACGGATACTTAGAATGGGTGAGAGAACAAACGGCTCCTGAAGCCACCCCAGAGGCATGAGCGGTATCGGCGGACCGTTGCCTTTCGGGGACGCCAAAACGGTCGTGAATTCCGCCAACTGGATATCCAGTCCTTAGTTTTCACGACCGTCCTGGGCTACGAAATCGGTGGGGACCGCTAAATTGTCACCTGTCCCTTTGGTGTTGAGAAGGTCACTTCGGCAATACCAGGTGTGCCAGATGGTGCGACATATTTGATGTTGAGATCGTCCACAAGCTCATCGGTGTCTCCGAGCCCGAGCCAGTCGCGCACCCGTTGCCGGTTACCAGCGATGGTAATAGATTCGATGGTGCCTTGTGCGGGTTCTGCTTGTGATGGGTGAAGATCTTCGGTGCCATTGTGCCACCGCAAAATATACGGTACCTGTGGGTCTGCAATGAGGCCCTTAATACCAATCTGTTCCCATTCCAACGTACGACCGTCCGGGAATGTGCGACCGCCAGGCACCGCTCGACGATCCAGGCGTTCCTCAAAGGGGGTCATGTCGTCAACAGAGACAACCCAACCCATCCAACCACCGCCCATATTGGAACGGGCACGAACAGCTTGACCGAATGGTGCTTTTTCGGCTGCCGGATGTTCTAGAACTTCAACAATTTCAAAATATTGCCGATTCTTCATCGGGAAAAACAAGTTACGCGTCCCGAAGCGCGGATGAATGCCCCCGTTGACCCAGTCGATGCCAAGCATCGCGGCAATTTTGTCAGCAGTGGCGTGGAGTCCCTCAGGACCTACAGCATATGAAACATGATCCAAGCGCATGTCCATTAGCTTTCCATGCTCTGACTCGACCCGTTGAAATATGTCACACAACGCGTCAAAAAAAGTCATATGTGTCACCGCAAATGTAGGTCTTCGTAGTAGCGTTACAGGCGGTATAAAAGCCTATGGTGCAGTCTCTTATATTACTTGAATAACCAGGCTTATCACTGCGTCCTCGATATAAGACCGCACACATACCGGTGTGGGATACACAAAGCCCCTCGAGACGTTGCGTGACAACTAGCTCGAGGGGCCCAGTGTGTAGTGCGATTTAGTAACGCATCAACGCGGCCACGTTTTCAACACGACCATCGGAGATGATGACAATATCACCGGAATTCAGTTTCGTGTGCAGGATAGCTGTGTTGACATCGCCAGTGCCGTCCGAAGCGCTTAACGAAGGATTGATAAATAAGGTATCGACACGGCCAGCTACCGCGGCGTCACGAATCAGGTCGGTTTGGACTTCGCCCAACCCCGTTCCCGATACATCGGCAAACCGTTCAAATGCGGCGTCATCGTTGGAAGCAAAGCGTGGTCGAACAACATCCCAACCGGCTTGCTGAAGCTCACGGTTTGATGTCGCATCAGGGTTACCTGGAATGAAATCCTTCGCGATGACCGGATACGAAGAAGATGCTTTCAAAGACGCAACGTTTTCTGTCACGCCCGCCAACACCATTGGTTGGGAACGTGCACGGCCGAGCAGATCTCCAAGAGAGGACCCGACTTCGTGCAGGAAACGGTCAATCTCACTTTCCTGGTTATCCGAAGCCCCGCCTTGACCGTGGAACATAGTGCCGGCGACGCCAACAGAGCGGTTTTGCAACTGCGTCTGGCGATCGTCGGTGTCTACAACATCCTCCAGGGATTCCGGGACGATATCTTGCAGATCCATCTGCACCACAGAGTCCTTAGTGGCATCAAGCAGACGAACCTTATTACGCGAGACCCCCAGAATATAGAATGCGTGAGATTTGGTCAGGACCTCAGAGATAGGGCGCAAAACAAAATGTTCTGCAACCTGGGTGTACTCGGTGACCGGTACACCCAGGCGGTAGACCAGGTTCAGGCCCTTGGCTGCAAACAGCGCGAGCGATTCACCTTGTTGACGCAGGAAAGGGGCATCGGTCGCGATGGCATCAAATGAAGCCATCATGTCTTTGGCATCCGATTCCGGTACGCCAGCGTTAATCAATTTACGGCGTGCCTCATTCACAAGCGACTTGACGCGTGTGGCGGTATCTTGCGGTTGATGTTGTGGGGGAGCGGTCGGCAGAAAAATAGTGACCTTCGGGCCGGTGGCGGCTGCCATAGCTTTCAGGTCATCAGCTGTGATGTCATCAAAGTATCCGAGTTGTTCCATACGACAACAATACAACTTGTCATCGCCGATTTGCAGCGTTGATCACTTGATTTCCAGACTGCCGAGCAAAATTCTGCCGAGCGCGACTTTCTATCAGTTTTGAAGTCGCGATTTTAATAATCTTCTGGCATAGTAGTGGGTATTGGTCACGAGTGTCAGTAGAAATGCCCCGGCTTACTGACCGGCAACCCTCCACCGCGGTGGGGTGCCCCGGGTGAGGACCAGGTCTCATGACAATTGAGACAAGCGCGGGTCTTCGCGCACGTCATGTCCAGCTGCGCGGCAGACGGGCGTTTGAGAAGACCCTTGAATTTGAAGGAGTCTTTCAATTGGTACAACGCGATATTACTGATCAGTCCACCTGGGGATTGACCACCCGTCAAATACACTCCGGCATGGACATTGATTCAGAATACGGAGCAACACAGCTACCGATCTATCAAACCACCAGTTTTAACTTCCCTGATACGGCTGTCGCTGCTGGACGTTTCGCGCTATCAGAGCTTGGACCGATCTACACTCGGCTGACAAACCCAACTAACGATGCGGTAGAAAATAAGATCGCAGCGCTAGAGGGTGGCGTAGGTGCTGTCATGCTGTCGTCTGGCCAGTCCGCAACCACGTTGAGTGTTCTCAATGTGGCCGGGGCGGGCGACTCAGTTGTTGTCTCTGCCTCGCTATATGGTGGCACCCAGAACCTGTTCAAGCACACCCTGCCTCGGCTGGGTATTGAAACCATCTTCGTTGAGGACCCGCACGACCTGGATCAGTGGCGCAGTGCCATCAAATCGAATACCAAAGCGGTTTTTGCTGAAGTGCTGGGGAACCCGAAAGCCGATGTGCTGGACCTGCCTGCAGTATCAGATGTCGCGCACGAAGCAGGCATCCCGGTCATTATCGATTCCACGCTCACTCCGCCAACGGTCTTCCGGCCGTTTGAACACGGTGCAGATATTGTGGTCCACTCAACCACCAAGTACCTCAGCGGCCACGCCAATGTATTGGGTGGCGTCATCGTTGACTCGGGGAATTTCGACTGGACGGCCGACCCGGAGAAGTTCCCGTGGTTCAACGAACCAGATGAGTCCTACCACGGTGTGACTTTCGGAACGGACTTTGGCCCCAACGGTCCACTCGGCGCCAACCTGTCATATATTCTGCGTATCCGCACCCAGTTGCTGCGCGATATGGGGAACTCCGCATCGCCGTTCAACTCGTACTTAGTGAATTTGGGATTAGAAACCCTGTCGCTGCGGATGGAACGACACCTCGAAAACGCGCAGCGCGTTGCCGAATGGTTAGAAGCACACCCGCAAGTGGAAAATGTGCAATTTGCCGGCCTGAAGTCTTCGCCCTGGTACGACCGGGCGCAGCAGTTACTACCGAATGGCACCTCCGGCATCGTGGCCTTCAATATTGTTGGTGGCATCGAGGCAGGCCGAAAGTTTGCCGAATCCCTGACATTGCACAAACTGGTCGCCAACCTCGGAGACGTGCGGTCGCTCGTCGTGCACCCCGCCACCACAACCCACGCGCAACTCTCGGAAGCAGAGCAACTTGCCGCCGGGGTAAACCCTAGCCTGGTGCGGCTGTCCGTTGGGCTGGAAGATATCACAGACATTTTGGACGATTTGCAGTCCGGCTTCGACGCCGTTGCAACTGTATAACGAGGAGTGAAGGTCATGTCATTAGATCTTGAATCAGTGACCGACCCGGCAACATACGTCGCGCAGTCTGCACTGACCACGGTAGCCATTGGCGACTTATCGTTTGAAACCGGTGGGTACCTGGCAAACGTCGAACTTGCTTATGAAACCTGGGGCACACTCAACGATGAGAAGTCCAACGCAATCCTTATTCAACATGCGTTGACCGGTGACACACACGTGGCATCATCCGACCTAGCATCCGAAACCGGTTGGTGGGAATACCTGGTTGGTCCGGGCAAACCTATCGACACAAAAAAGTGGTTTGTTATCGCCGTCAATATGGTAGGCGGCTGCTATGGTTCCACCGGCCCGTCATCGCTGGATGAAGCAAAGAATCCTTACGGGTCACGTTTCCCCTTTGTCACCATTCGCGACTCCGTGAACGCCGAAGCCAAACTCGCCGACCTCTTGGGTATTGACCGCTTCCACGCCGTCATCGGCGGATCCATGGGTGGCGGTCGTGCCCTGGAATGGGCCGCAATGTACCCCGACCGGGTGTCGGGTGTAGGCGTGATCGCCTGCGGCGGCCAATCTACCGCAGAACAGATCGCGTTTGCTCAAGCGCAAGTTGAAGCCATCCGATTGGACCCCAACTTCAACGACGGCGATTACTACGACGGCGCCGCACCCACTCAAGGTCTGGGCATTGCCCGGCGTATCGCCCACATCAACTACCGGTCCGAGCCAGAACTAAATACTCGCTTTGGACGGGATTTTCAAAACACCGAAAACCCCTTAAACTCACCGGCTGCAAAACGCAACGGGCGATACCAGGTCGAATCGTACCTCGACTACAAAGCCTCAGACTTAGCCAGTCGATTCGACGCCAACTCGTATGTGGCACTCACCGAAGCACTCATGTCCCACGACGTGGGCCGAAACCGTGGGGGCCAGGCCGCCGCCGTCGCCAAGATTACCGCCACACCCTTCATCGTGGCTGTGAACTCCGATAGGCTGTACTTTCCAGAACAAAGCTACCAACTGGCAGCTGACTTCGGGCCACACACACCGGTGCACATCATCGACTCACCCATCGGACACGACGGGTTCTTAACAGATCTGCACCAAGTAGCCCAAGAAATGGTTACGACGTTAGGACTCTAAAAAGAATGCATGTTCGCTGGTCACACGATGCACCACGGCCAAAAACCGACCTTGTGGTGTTTCTACACGGATTTGGGGCAGACGAAAACGACCTGTTCCCCTTGGCCAACTCTTTCGATGAGCGCTTCACGATTGCCAGCGTGCAAGCCCCAAAACAGCTCCCATCGCATTTTGGTGGGTATTGTTGGTTTCCCATCTCCACCGAACTGGACGCAAACGCCGACGAAGTCCAAACTGCGCTCGTCCAGCTCGATGCATGGGTAGACTCCGTCGCCGACAACTACCGAAGTGTGTCACTGCTGGGCTTCTCCCAGGGGATGGCCATGGCCACATCACTCATGCGTATGCGACCAGGACGCTACACGGCCGTCATCGGGCTATCCGGGTTCATCATTGACGCAACCGATGCGCCACAACTCCAGGCGCTATTCGACGATGAACAATTCGTTGCATCCAAACAGCCCTTCTTCTGGGGCTACGATCCGGCCGACCCCATTGTCGCCAGTGACCGCATTGCAGAAACCGGCTCCTGGCTGCGACCACGCGTGGAACTGGTAGAACACACCTACAATGGCATCGGACACGGTATTCATCCCCAAGAAGTCGGGCACTTCATCGAGTTTCTGCACGAGCACGTCGAAACGCAATAACACACTGGGACAATAATCGACAGAATCGTTGCTTGTTATTCAGATTCGATGACCAGATCTAAATCGAGCTGCGCAAACGTGATGACATCACCGGCGTGCAACTGGCGGCCACGCCGAGTTTCGGTTTCGCCATTGACCTGCACGCCGCCGGTACTAATCACATCGCGGGCGTCAACACCATCTTCCACCACATTGGCCAGCTTCAACGCCTGGCCAAGGCGGATCATGTCATCACGGATAATAAGGGTTTCGCTGTTGGTACTCATGGTTCCATTGTCACCCACAAGCACGGAACTTTCGACTACCCTAAACTAGTTGAGGGTTAACCCACGACCCCGCATCCAAACGTGTAATTTTTTGATAATGGAAAGTGATACCTCCATGGCACAACCGTCCACTCTTGACCAGGTCATTAATCTGGCAAAACGCCGCGGATTCGTCTTCCAGGCCGGTGAGATTTACGGCGGTTCACGCTCCGCATGGGACTACGGTCCACTTGGCGTCGAACTCAAGGAAAACATCAAATCGCAGTGGTGGAACACCTTCGTTCGAGGACGCGGCGACATGGTCGGTTTGGACTCCTCCATCATCTTGCCACGCCAAGTCTGGGAAGCCTCCGGTCACGTCGAGACCTTCGTGGACCCACTGGCCGAATGCACCGTGTGTAACCACCGGTACCGCGACGATCACCTAGTCGAAGCGTTTGAAGACAAACACGGACGCACCCCACAACGCGAAGAACTCGTGTGTCCAAATTGTGGCACACGCGGCAAAATGACCGAAGCCCGCACATTCTCTGGTCTGATCCGCACCTTCCTCGGCCCGGTTGCCGATGACGAAGGCCTGCACTATCTGCGCCCAGAAACGGCCCAGGGGATGTACCTGAACTTCCTCAACGTGGTGAACACGGCCCGCAAGAAACCTCCGTTCGGCATGGGCCAAATCGGTAAAGCCTTCCGAAACGAAATCACCCCCGGAAACTTTATCTTCCGCACCCGTGAATTCGAACAAATGGAAATCCAATTCTTTGTTCCACCGGCAGAAGCAGACCAGTGGTTTGAAACCTGGGTAGACCAAGCACAAAACTGGTTCTTCGACCTGGGCCTGAACCCAGCAAACCTACGCCAATACAACGTGCCAGACGGTGAACGTGCACACTACTCCTCGGTCACCATCGACCTGGAATATAAATTCGGCTTCGCCGGTGGCGACTGGGGCGAACTCATGGGGATCGCCAACCGCGGTGACTTCGACCTGTCGAATCACACCGAAGGCTCCGGAACGAAAATGCAGTACTTCGACCAAGCCTCAGGCGAGCGCTACACCCCGTACGTCATCGAACCATCCTGGGGCCTGACCCGCTCGCTGATGGCCTTCCTGGTAGACGCTTACGCAGAAGACGAAGCCCCCAACGCCAAGGGCGGCGTCGACACCCGGACCGTACTGCGCTTGGACCCCCGTCTGGCACCGGTTAAAGCCGCTGTGCTGCCGTTGTCCAAAAAGGCTGAACTCGCAGAACCAGCCAATAAACTGGCTGACACACTGCGTAAACGCTGGAATGTGGACTACGACGATGCCGGCGCCATCGGTCGACGCTACCGTCGTCACGATGAAATCGGCACCCCGTATTGTGTCACCTTCGACTTCGACTCCTTAGAAGATAACGCCGTGACCATTCGTGATCGCGACACCATGGCACAAGAGCGAGTCTCATTGGACAAGGTCGAAGGCTACCTGTCAGAACACCTAGGAATCTAAGTGCACATCCGCGATTGGCAAGACGGCGATGACCTTCGGTTACTGGAACTCTTCGGAGATCCACTGACCGCACAACACCACCATGATCGCACCATGCTGGGCTCCTCAACGCAGGATCCATTTGGTGTGGGGCTGGTGGCCGTTGACGACGGCATCCCGGTTGCAGCTGGGGCGATTCGAACACAAGCTATCCATCCACAACGGATGTGGTGCTACCTTGAAACCGCCCCGCTGCAACGCCAACGCGGTATCGCAACCGCAATATTTGATCAACTGAAGGAACGCGCGCCAGAGAACACCGCGTTCAAAACCCGCTCGGTCACCGGCGACCACCAGACCGCGCAGTGGCTGGAACACCGCGGGTTTGCCGAAATCCAACACGCCCAGCGTGTGATCGTGGCCTCTCAAACCTTCGACACCACCGAAACAGAAGTTCAACAACTCGCCACCGGCTCGGTAGAACTGTCCAAGGTGGTTGCTGACTACTACAACGCCACCCACGCTTGGGACCCGTCAGACCTGACCATCACGCAGGCACAACTACTGCTGTTAGCCCCACAAACAGGTGCCCAGCAAGCATTTGTGACCCGCCACGAAAATCGTATTATCGCGTTTGCCATCGCCTATCCAGGACCAATCCCCAATGTGGTCGACTTATTCGTTGGATACGATCCACAGCACACTGATCCGGCTCAAGATGTACAAGCACTATTATCGGTAGCCGGTCAACAGCGCAGCCTGGCCATTGAAATTGATAACTCGACCACTGTGCTCAACACGTTGTTAGAGAACGCTGTCTCAGCGGATGCAGCATTGATCGAACACGAGTCGACCATTTGGTCCACCGACGCCTAAACCATGCACAACGTCCCCTCGACGATCCCGGCAACACGCCGGCGTATCATCACCTGGATCCTCAGCATCCTGGTCCCGCTAGCCGTTGGACTCATCGCAGGAATGATATTGCTTTGGCCATCGGGCGTACACCACGACCTGTCGTTAGACGATCCCTACGGCACGACAGAAAGTTTCTCCGTTGTATCAGGATCGGTGTCCTCGGTACTCGCCCGCGAATGTGACGGCGGGGCAGAAAGTGGCAGCCCGACACAGGCACAACAAACCCTGCAATGCCAGACGGTTCAAGTTGGCACTGCTCAAGGAAGCTACGAAGTCGAAATACCGGCGCAAGTTAGTGCGTCAACCGAAGTTGTGCGCGGCGATACGGTAAAAATTTTAGTCGGCGAGGAACTCGCCGAAACCGGTGTGTTTGTCGACTTTGAGCGGACCATACCTGTTGGTCTGCTTGCTGCGCTGTACGCACTGGTTGTCGTGGTGGTGGCAGGATGGCGTGGGGTGCGAGCTATGGGCGGCTTGCTATTGTCATTTGTTGTGCTGTTTGGGTTCATGATTCCAGCACTCTTAGAAGGTGGGCCACCATTCTGGGTGGGGCTGATCGGCAGCATGCTTATTATGCTGGTTGTATTGTATTTCGCTCACGGGGTATCACTTCGCACCACCACCGCGTTACTGGGCACATTCATCGGATTGCTGCTGACCGCTGCATTGGCCGCATGGTCCTCTGACAGTGCCTATCTTATTGGTCTGGGCGAAGAATACTCCTACTTGCTGGCTTCAGTCGTGCCCGAAATACGACTATCCGGGATCGTGCTGACCGGGCTTTTGGTCGCCGGTCTGGGCATCCTCAACGATGTGACTATTACCCAGTCATCCGCTGTCTGGGAGATCAAAGCCGCGCAACCTAATATTTCACCCCGAAACCTATTTGCTGCCGGCATGCGAATCGGACGCGATCATATCGCCTCAACCGTCTACACGATTGCATTTGCGTATGCGGGGGCGGCCCTGCCAATGCTGATGGTTGTTTCCCTTTACGACCGGTCCATTCTAGACAGTGTTATGTCCGCAGAAATGGTCGAAGAAGTGGTCCGCATTCTTGTCGGATCCGTAGGTTTAGTTCTGGCGATTCCCATTACCACGGGGATTGCGGTCGCGGTGGCCAATACCGTTGCAGCACCCGGCGAGCAACATACCGAATCGCCGGTGCTGCAGTCTCAGTGAGCTTGCCGGTGGGGACGAAAGTACCAGGCGAATATGAGGCTTGCTATGAATAATGCGGCAGCACATATTCCATAGGTGAGCTCAGCGCCCCAATAGGTAAATCCAAATCCGCCAACGAGCCCAGCAAAAGCTAGCCCAATGTCAAACGTCATATTCCAGGCAACACTGCCGCGATTGGTGCTGCCGGCCTGCTGGAATGCCAATAATAGGCTCGACGCTTGGACGGTGCCGGTGCCAATGCCCAGGACGGCCATGGCTAGCAGCAGGCTCCATCCCGCTGGCAACAGTGCGGAAAATAGGAGGCCAATCACGGCAATCGTCAAGCCAATAAGCATGACGGGTTGAGCTGCGAACCGATCCAAGGACGCACTGCCTAAGAAACGACCAGCAATAACAAAAACCTGCATGGTCGCAAGATAAAAGGCTGGTGAGCCAGTATCTGATGCGGGACCAAATGCCAGGACGAGCCCAAATACTGTCATGATCAGTGCAGCTGGTAACAACACAATTACTAATCCGGCTATCCGGAGACCCCGAACCGGACTGGCATGTTGCTGTGTGGTTGAATGCGGGCCAGCCGTGCCGGACACTTCCTTTTTTGGTACCCAGAAAATAGCTGGAAGCGCCAGCATCACAAATCCGAAACTCAACCACCGAAAATCCGTTGCCGTCATGAATGTGATGAGCCACAAGCCGACCGGCGCTCCAATAGCCGTGGCACTGGCGGTAGCTGCGCCAAAATATCCCAGTGCCCTTCCAAGTCGGTCGGGTGCAACCGTGGATGGGACCACTGCAGTACCTAATACCACGAGGATGCCGAACCCTAAGCCACCAACCACGCTCCCGGTCAGTACTGCAGCAAACGGGTAGGCAGCAATGAGGCTCAGAAGATGTCCAACGGCCTGCAATGCCAGTGCGAGTGCGAAGGTAATGCGCGGACCCAACCGAATATTGCACACCGGCACAGCAGGCTGGATGACCACAACGGCAACCATCATCACCGTCAAGACGGTACCGGCAGTGACCGCGCTGAGCCCCATGCGTTCGCCAGTAATAACCAGGGTGGAATAGTTTAGAAAAAACGTGCCGAAACCAAATAGCACAATCCACATCACTCCGAGTAGAGCAGGGGTTAATGTCCGATGAGGTTCAGGCTGTTGGGCGGAGATTGGCAGTGGCATACCCCTGACCATAGAGGAAGTTCGATGTGACAGATAGCGTTAGGACTTCAGCCGCAGTACGGCCAACAGAAACTCGCCGTCCTCCACAAATGGTGCAAATTGCCACGTCCCGAAGCGCTGGTACACATCCAATCCGGCTGCCTCAGCGTCGGCGGTAAATTGTGCATTGGAATAACCACGCGCCAGCTGGAATCCCGTGACAAAACGGGAAGTAGCATGCATATGTTTAGCCACATTCTTCAACGCCGGAATACGCTCCCAGTCGGCAAGAAAAGTCTGCACGTTGCCAGCCGACACAATAATGTCAAAAGTTTTGAGTTGCTGCTCGTGTTCGCGCAGCTCAAAATCCGCCAGATCTGCGACTTGGAACGCGGCTTGTGGATATTTCGTCTTAGCCACCTCAATCAGATGCGGATCCAAATCAATGCCCATCGCCTCGTGCCCGGCCGCTGCTAAGTACCCAGCAAGTCGGCCGTTACCTGACCCAGCATCCAAAATCGTTGAGCCTCGGTCCGCCAGGGCATCAATCGCGCGAGCCTCACCATCAATGTCTTTCCCCTCAGCTTCAAGCAGTTCCCAGCGCTGAGCGTACCGCTGCGAATGGGTGGGGTCCTGCATTGCAGAACGCCACTTATTCAGCTCACGCTCGGGTGCAGTTTTTGGCTGCGGTGTGACTGAAAAAAGATTGGCTGCAGCAGGAGTCGACAAGAAATCATCGTTAGACATATCTACAGTCTAGATGCCGCCACCATTGTTTTGCGAGGTTGCACGCAGCGAACCCAAGTGGTGTGCATATACGCACAGAAGCTGTGAAGTATTCCCTATCCGGCGCTAAGCATGAACTGTGGCGGACACCACCATAAAAGTGGCATATTGGGCATAATGACAACAGCAGCAGTTTCGGCTGTACCACAACCATCCATGTTGAACGGCGGGGTACCGTCTCTGCGGGTTCGAACATGCTGAAAGGGACAACATGACACAGACTCTTACGCACTACATCAACGGCCAGGCTGTTGAAGGCACTTCGGGCCGTTTCGCCGATGTATACCATCCAGCCACCGGTGAAGTCGCTGCTCAAGTGCCGTTAGCAACAGCGGATGAAGTTCAGAATGCTATCGAAATTGCTAAAACAGCACAGGTGGGCTGGGCCAACCTGAACCCGCAGCGACGAGCTCGTATTCTTGGCCGGTTTGTTAACCTTGCTCACGAGAATATGGATGCGCTGGCCACCGCATTATCCAATGAACACGGCAAAACCTTCGACGATGCCAAAGGAGACGTCCAACGTGGGCTGGAGGTCATTGAGTTCTGCATGGGTGCCCCGCACCTACTCAAGGGCGAATTCTCTGATCAAACCGGCACGGGTATTGACACCTACTCCATGCGCCAGCCGCTAGGAGTCACCGCAGGGATCTCGCCGTTCAACTTCCCTGCCATGATTCCACTGTGGCAGGCTGGACCGCCGCTGGCAGCGGGTAACGCATTCATCCTGAAACCCTCTGAACGCGATCCGTCCGTGCCACTGATGTTGGCAGATCTCTTCAAACAAGCCGGCCTGCCAGACGGTGTCTTCCAAGTGCTCAACGGTGACAAAGCCACCGTCGACGCTTTACTGGAAAGCCCCGATATTCATGCCGTTGGTTTTGTGGGGTCCACTCCAATTGCCCAGTCGATCTACACGACCGCAGCTGCAAACGGCAAACGTGCCCAATGTTTTGGTGGAGCCAAAAACCACGCCATCATCATGCCGGATGCGGATCTGGACCAAGCTGCAGACTCTCTGATCGGTGCCGCTTTTGGTGCCGCCGGTGAACGTTGTATGGCATTGTCGGTAGCCATCCCCGTGGGGCAAGAGACCGCCGACGCGCTCGTGGCCAAAGTTCTCGAGAAAGCCAAGAAGCTCAAAGTCGGTCCGTCCCTCGATCCGTCATCGGACTTTGGTCCAGTAGTGACCGCCGAAGCTAAAGAACGCATTGAAACCGCTATTGCCACCGGGGTCGACGAAGGCGCCGAGCTGGTTCTGGACGGCCGCGGGGTCGAAGTCGATGGACATGAAAATGGCTTCTACGTTGGTGCGACAATCTTTGATCACGCCACCAAAAATATGTCGATCTATCAAGATGAGATCTTCGGTCCAGTGCTGACCATAATTCGCGCCGACGATTTCGAAGAGGCCCTGGCACTGCCATCCGAACATAAATACGGTAACGGGGTGGCCATTTTTACTCGCGACGGCGATACTGCACGCGAGTTCACCCGCCGAGTCAATGTTGGCATGGTAGGCGTCAATGTGCCCATTCCTGTGCCAATTGCCTACTATACCTTTGGCGGTTGGAAAGCCTCCGGTTTCGGTGACCTGAACCAGCACGGTGCAGACGCCTTCAAATTCGTGACACGCACCAAAACTGTCACCGAACGGTGGCCATCCGGAGTCAAAGAAGAAGCCAGCTTTGTTATGCCAATTCAGTAAAGGAATCCATGACTGAACCTGAACTTTTGACATCCGTACAAGGCGGGTTGGGCGTCATTACGCTCAACCGACCCAAAGCGGTCAACGCGCTGTCGTACAACATGATCGGGCTGTTGGGTGAGGCTCTAACCGAATTCGAACACAACGACGCCGTGCATGCTGTGCTCATCCGTGGTTCCGGCGATCGAGGCTTATGCGCCGGCGGTGATGTTGTCTCGTTGCATAAAAATGCGGTCGACAACGATCTCGCTGGTGCTGCCCCGTTCTTTCGGGAAGAGTATACGGTCAACCATCGCATTTATACCTACCCCAAACCGTACATCGCCATTATGAACGGCTTGGTTTTGGGTGGGGGAGTCGGCGTCTCTGTGCCGGGCTCTCACCGAGTGGCAACAGACTCCACCAGACTGGGCATGCCGGAAGTGGGCATTGGCTTTAGCCCAGATGTTGGGGGACCGCATTACCTGGCCAACACTCCCGGAAATTTAGGCAACTACATTGCGCTCACTACCGCCCACATATCGGGAGCCGACGCGGTGTATACGGGCATGGCAGATGTTCGCGTCCCCGATGAGCACCTTAACGCCTTGATAACCCGGTTGGAAACAATTACCGGACCAGAGCAGGTCGATGCGATCCTCGCCGAATTCAATGAACCCAGTGAGTCTCTGTTAGAGCAAGAGTTCACCTGGATCGATGAAATCTTTGGTGCGACAACCGTGGAAGAAATCTTGGCCGGTGTTGAAGCCGTTGCGGCACAAGAAAATGAAGTCGCCCAACAGGCGCATAAGGCACTGTTGCGACACTCACCGTTGGGTTTAAAAGTCACGTTGGAAGCCATTCGACGGGCCAGCAAACTGACCCTGGCCGAAACGCTGGCACAGGATTTGCGCACCACTATGCATGCGGTGGCCGGTACCGAGCTGGCCGAAGGCATCCGTGCACAGCTGATAGATAAAGACCGGGATCCTCAGTGGAACCCAGCACACCTCGAAGAGGTTACTGATGAAGTAGTGCAAGCATTTTTTGACCCCGTTGACGGCATTGACGATCTGAATATCAGATAAGTAAGGATCAACTATGAAAATCGCTTTTCTTGGACTAGGCAACATGGGGTCCCATATGGCCCGGAACCTGTCAGACGCCGGGTACAACGTGATCTGTTTCGACGTCGTCGAAGCCGCCACGACAGCGGCCGCTGAATACGGCATGGACACGGCACAATCCGCAGTCGCAGCGGTGGAACATGCTGATGTCGTCATCACTATGTTCCCAGCTGGCAGACACGTCCTAGATGCATATAATGACGGACTGCTGGAAGCCGCCAGACCAGGCACGCTGTTTATTGATTCGTCTACGATTGCTGTAGATGATGCAGTCGAGGCCGCAAAACTTGCCACTGACGCCGGACACCGGGCTCTTGATGCGCCGGTCTCCGGCGGGACCACCGGTGCCCAACACGGAACCTTGACCTTTATGGTCGGCGGGAATCAATACGCCTTCGAGGCAGCTAAACCGCTCTTTGACGTGATGGGTCGTAAAATTGTTCACACTGGTATGTCCGGTACCGGACAAGCGGCCAAAATCGTCAACAACATGGCCTTGGCCATCAACACGATCGGTACGGCAGAAGCGTTTAGTCTGGGTGAAAACCTGGGACTGAGCGATCAGACGCTCTACGATGTTATGTCGACATCAGCGGCACAATCTTGGGCGGTAACTACGAACTGCCCGGTCCCAGGCCCGGTGCCTGAATCACCCGCATCCAATGACTATCGTCCGGGTTTCGCAACCGCACTGATGGCAAAAGATCTCAATCTGGCGAAGGCTGCCATCGAATCGACTGGCACTCCGGCTGACTTCGGGTTGGCAGCTTATACGGCATACACTGAGTTCAACACCGAGGACAACTCCGGTAAGGACTTCTCCGCCATCATTGCAACAAAACAGAAAGGCTAACCTTGTCTGACCACGTAATTCTTACCGAAACAGTCGATCGAGTTGGCGTCATTCGGCTCAACCGCCCCGAAGCGCTCAACGCCCTCAACGTCGAAGTGATGCACGCCGTAGTGGACGCAGCAGAATCCTTCCAAGCCGACGAGAATATTATGGCCATTGTGATCACCGGAAACGAAAAGGCATTTGCTGCCGGTGCAGACATTAAAGAAATGGTCGATAAGTCCTACATCGAGATGCAGCAGTCGGACTGGTTTGCGCAGTGGGAACGTCTGACAGCAGTTCGACTACCGATCATTGCCGCAGTCAATGGTTACGCACTGGGCGGTGGCTGTGAACTAGCTATGATGGCCGACCTCATCATCGCCGGACCGAAAACCAAATTCGGTCAGCCCGAAATCAACCTAGGCGTGATCCCGGGTATGGGTGGGTCGCAGCGTCTGACCCGATCCATCGGAAAATCCAAGGCGATGGATATGGTGCTGACCGGACGGATGATGGACGGCGAGGAAGCCGAACGCGCTGGTTTGGTCGCTCGTCTGGTCGAAGATGAGAAGGTAGTCGACACCGCAATGGAGATTGCTGAAACGATCGCATCAAAATCGCGTCCGGTAGTGATGATCGCAAAAGAAGCAGTCAATGCAGTCTTTGAAACCAATCTCAGCCAAGGCCTGCTATTTGAACGCCGTACCTTCCACGCCCTGTTTGCTCTGGAAGATCAAAAAGAAGGCATGGCGGCTTTCGCCAATAAACGCCAGGCAGAGTTCAACGACCGGTAAGGACCTACATTGAGCCCTGTCCTGTTTGCCTGACAACACAAGACCACCCTGGAGTCAAGGTAGTGCTGAGCTCCAGGGTGGTTTCGTGTATGTTGCCATAGCTGAAGCAACCAAAGTGTCCCAGGCCGCTGGTGAAGAAGAATCGCTCCGTAAACTCTCAGAGTCTACGGAGCGATTCTTACTGAACGTGTGATCGTAGCAGGTAGCTATTTCACATCAGCAGCAGAGTATTCATGATTATATCCGCCAGTGGACGTTCGGGAAGCAAGAGATTCTTCAGTTAGCTCGCCTTCGGCACCATGAAACTCTGCCTCTTTCCTGCGAAGTTCCACACGGCGAATTTTGCCTGAAATTGTCTTCGGCAGCTCAGCAAATTCTAAACGGCGGATCTTTGCGTATGGGGGCAATTTACTGTCGGTAAATGACAGAATATCTTTGGCAGTTTTTGCATCAGGTTCATATCCGTCGGCCAACACTACATAGGCTTTGGGCACTGACAGTCGGATTGGATCCGGGGACGGTACCACTGCCGCTTCGGAAATAGCTGGATGTTCGATGAGGACGGACTCGAGTTCAAACGGTGACAGCTTATAGTCAGAGGCTTTGAACACATCGTCTGAGCGTCCCACATAGGTGAAAACCCCATCTGCATCTCGTGCCATGATGTCACCGGTGCGATAGTAGCCACCAAAGAAAGCCGATTCGTTTTTCGCTGGATCCTTATAGTACTCTGCCATGAGCCCAGCCGGACGCGGATCAATGGTGAGGCACACTTCGCCTTCGCCCACTCCATCGACGAGCTTATCGGTGGCGGGATCGATGAGCACCACGTTATAGCCCGGCAGGACCCGTCCTAACGAGCCCGCTTTCACGTTTTGTCCCGGCGTATTAGCGATTTGCAAGGTCGTTTCAGTCTGACCGAAGCCATCCCGAAGATCCGCCTGCCATGCGGTATTGATCGTATCAATAACCACCGGATTCAGGGGCTCACCGGCCGCCAAAACCTTTGTCGGTGGTCTCGTCATTTTGGTCAGATCCGCCTGGATAAACATCCGCCAGACAGTCGGTGGGGCACAAATCGAAGTGACGCCCTCGGCATCCATCACCGACATCATTTGGTTCGCGTCAAAACGGCCATAGTTGTATAGGAAAATTGTGGCTTCGGCGATCAAAGGCGCAAAAAAGTTTGACCATGCGTGTTTTGCCCAGCCAGGGGAGGCCACATTCAGATGCTTGTCGCCGGGTTCTAACCCGATCCAATAAACCGTGGACAAATGCCCCACAGGATAGGACGTGTGGGTATGAGCAACCATTTTTGATCGAGAAGTGGTACCCGAAGTGAAGTAAATCAGCGCGGTATCACTCGCCGGCGTGGGCTCGGTAATTTCAAAGTGCTTGGAAGCCTGAAATGAATCAATATACCGGTACTGGGGGTGTACGCTAGCGTCCAGTTTTTGTTCGGTCTGGGTGGTGATAACTGCGAAATCGCCGGGCACAGCGTTGAACTTTTCAGTGTTCGCTGGGTTGGTGACCACCCAGGTGGCCTCGGAGCGTTCCAGGCGTTCGGCTAGCTGCTCAGGGGCAAGCATGACGGTGGTCGGCAACAAAATTGCTCCCAGTTTAAACCCAGCAAGCATGGTTTCCCACAGTTCATACTGGTTATCCAACATCACAATAATACCGTCACCACGCTGGACACCTAGTTCGCGCAGCCACGTGGCCACCTGGGAAGATCGTTCAGAAAGTTCTGCGTAGGTGGTGGAATAGCGCGAACCATCCTCTTCTAAAATCACCAGTGCATCTTGGTCTGCACGTTCTGGAGTAGCAGCAATCTGGTCAAACCAGTCCAGAGCAAAATTGAAGTACTCAAAGTCTGGCCAACGAAATTGTTCGCGGGCTGCTTCGATATCCGTGCGGTGAGCGAGCAATACATCCCGAGCTTGCCGGTACTGATCGGTGACAGACATGGGTCTCCTTATATCGAGGTCGATACAACGTTCTGTGACGTAAACGAAGTTCTGCTGTGATATAGGGTACATCGATCTGCTGAAGCATGCTGCAGCGGGCCGCGTGGACGATGGAGTCCTGCGGGTCTTTTTGCTTACCGTGGCAGCACGCAGATACGTGCTCAAGTTGGGTCTGACATCGGTGAATATAGTTCGCGCACAGTTGTCGTGCGAGAATTTTTCATAACATTTGTCTGACGCCTTTCGGTGAGGCGCGACTCACTGTACACTTGTATAGTGCGCGAGGGTTGAGGCCTGATTTGCGTCTAGTTTGGATTTGAAAAGAGGAGCTACATGACCACCGTGGAAACACCTGGTTTGAATAACTGTGCTGAGAATATTCCATACCCCAATGCTGATGTTCTCGATGTCGTCTCCTTACTGAATGAAACGGAGCGTGCGGCGCTGCATCAGATCCGCCAACATCTCCAGCACAACGTTCGTCGCCAAATTGTCGAATATTGGGATCGCGAAGAGTTTCCCTTTGACATGCTCCCGGCCCTGGCCGAACTTGGTCTGGGACAACTCGCGGTGGACGGCCGATCTTGGCTTTTCCGTGGGCTGGTGTATGCAGAAATTGCTCGCGCAGATGCTTCACTATCGGCCTTAGTTGGCATCCATAACGAGCTCATTGTCGGCATGGTCGATCAACTAGGATCTGATGCCCAGCGCACCCAATGGCTAGATAGGCTCCGCACCTTCGAAGCCATCGGATGTTTCGCTATGACGGAACCCGAGCACGGTTCGGATGTCGCCGGTGGCATGGCAACAACAGCAACGCAGACCGCCGACGGTTGGGTCATTACCGGTATGAAGCGGTGGATCGGTGCCGGGACTTTTGCGGACTTTGCCCTGGTGTGGGCCCGCGACACAGCCAACAACAAAGTAAAAGGCTTCTTAGTGCGAATGGATCTACCAGGCGTCAGCGCCAAAAAAATCAGCAACAAAACCGGGCTTCGGGTGATGCAGAACGCAGATATCACCTTCGAAAATGTTCGAGTTGAGCAGACAGATTTACTTCCCGGCGCGGCAGAATTTAGCGCTGCCAATGAGATGCTCCGCAATTCACGCATCTGGGTCGGCTGGCAGGCATACGGCGCTCAACTACACGCGTTCGATGTTGCCCGCGACTATGCAATGAGCCGCCAACAATTTGGTAGGCCGTTAGTGAAGTTCCAACTCATACAGCAGGACCTTGCAGAAATGATTTCCAACGCTATGGCCTCATTTGGTCTGATGTACCAGGTTGCGCGCCTTCAGCAAACGGGTCAGGTTGAAATGGTACACGCAGCGATGGGTAAATCGACCGGCTCGCGTCTACTACGAGACTCGGCATCCCGGGCCAGAAATATCCTGGGCGGAAACGGCATTATCTCCACCTACGAGGCAGCAAAGATTTTCAATGACGCCGAAGTCATTCATACTTATGAGGGAACCTACGAAATTAACTCACTCATCGTCTCACGCGCAGTAACCGGCGTATCAGCCTTCGTATAAAGAGGAGCATTCTATGGAGATCCAAGGACAAACAGCAATCGTTACTGGTGGTGCATCCGGACTTGGCGCTACTACGACCCAAGCCCTGGCTGACAAAGGCATGAAAGTCTATGCTTTTGATTTGGCGGCAGGTATTGCGAATGCGGCCCATATTGACAACGTGGAATACGCAGAAGTTGACGTGACCGACCATGAGTCGATTCGCCGAGCCATGTCCACCATTGCAGACCGTAAAGAGCCACTGCGGGTGGTCGTCAATTGTGCCGGGATCGGTACACCCGGCCGCATCCTGTCACGAAAAGGCCCCCATGACCTTAACCAGTTTGCCAACGTCATTAACGTCAACCTGCTGGGAACATTCAATGTGATGACACTGGGCGCCGAATTGATCGCGCAACAAGAACCAGTTGATGAAGACGGCCAGCGCGGTATTGTTATCAACACCGCCTCCGTGGCAGCATTTGAAGGACAAATTGGTCAAGCAGCCTACGCAGCATCTAAAGGTGGTGTTCATTCACTCACGATATCGGCTGCCCGAGACTTAGCTTCGCACGGTATTCGCGTCAACACCGTCGCTCCAGGAATCGTTGAAACGCCAATGATGGCAGGGATTACTCCAGAATTCCGAGAAAGTTTAGAAGCCTCGGTACCGTTTCCTGCACGCCTAGCCCGACCAGAAGAATACGCACAGTTGGTCTTGGACTTGATTGCGCATAATTACATTAACGGCCATACCGTTCGGATGGATGGCGCACTTAGAATGGGACCACGCTAGAACACCAGCACCGCATAATCCGTTTACTGGTCTCCAGGAGGACACCGATGTCACAAGCATTTATTGTTGATGCACTTCGCACACCCGTTGGGCGTCGCAATGGCGCTTTGGCTGATATACATTCTGCAGACCTGGCCGCTGCACCTATTTCTGCGATGTTTGATCGCGTGGGGGTCGCCACGGGTGAATACGACGAAATTATTCTCGGCTGTATCGACCAGATAGGACCGCAGTCTTTCGATATTGCCCGGACAGCATGGCTGGCCGCCGGTGGATCTGAAGCCGTCCCTGGCACCACCATCGATCGGCAATGTGGCTCTGGCCAGCAGGCGGTGCATTATGCGGCGCAGGCCGTGATGTCAGGTACATCTGACTTGATCATTGCCGGTGGGGTTCAAAACATGTCCACCATAGCGCTGGGCGCGTCCAATACCGTGATGAGCGACCAAGGATTCCCGACCCCATTTGCTGGATCCAAGGCATGGGCCGACCGTTACGGTGAACAACCGATCTCCCAGTTTCACGGGGCAGAAATGATGGCCAACCGGTGGGGTATCACCCGTGAACAAGCTGAAGCCTTCGCCGCTGAGTCCCATCGCCGTGCTATTGCCGCTCAAGAAGCAGGTTTCTTCGCCGAGGAAATCATGCCTTTAGGTGGACTCATGGATGATGAAGGTCCACGGACCCCAAATCGGGCCAAGATGCGCGAACTGCAGACTCTGCGTCCCAACGGTATCCACACTGCTGCAAGTGCGTCACAAATTAGTGATGGCGCAGCAATGTTAGCCATCGCATCCGAACGTGCGGTACAGGAATATGGTCTGGTACCCCGGGCCCGCATCCATCACATTTCAGCACGTGCGGATGATCCAGTGATGATGCTCTCGGCACCGATCCGGGCCACCCGCCACGCGCTAGAGCGCACCGGTATGGACATCGAAGAGTTTGACGCGATCGAGATCAACGAAGCCTTCGCAGCCGTCGTGTTGTCGTGGGAAAAAGAACTCCGACCAGATATGTCTAAGGTCAACATCCATGGCGGCGCGATTGCCCTAGGTCACCCCATTGGTGCCACCGGCGCACGGTTAATGACTACGTTGCTACACACGCTGGAAGATAATGGTGGTCGGTTCGGTATGCAAACGATGTGTGAAGGTGGCGGTCAAGCAAACGTCACGATCATTGAACGGCTCGACCACTAATGTCCATCGGGTCGCTGCGGTTTCTTAGCAAGTTAGTCATGTAGCCAGGGAAGGTTCCGTCATGAATATGAATAACACCGCTGAATCATCAATTGAAGAACAAATTCGGATAAGCCAGCGAAATTCGGTTTCATTACAGCTCGCTCGTGTCGCAGCTACCCAACGAGACAATATTGCACTGAAATACTTGGATCGTACCTGGACATACACTCGGTTAAATGAGGCTGTGACAGTAGCAGCCGCGCGGTTGCGCGAACTCGGGTTAACCACCGGGGAACGAGTAGCGGTGATGGGTAAAAACTCGGATACCTTCCTGATCCTGTTTTTCGCTGCGTCTCGTGCTGGGCTGGTGCATGTACCCATCAACTTTGCCCTGACCGGGCCTGAACTGCAGTATCTGGTGTCTGACAGCGAAGCGTCCGTTATTATTGTCGATGATGAATATGTGGACACGGTTGAAAGCATATCTTCCGCAAGCACCTTGGAACACGTGGTTGCCAGCTCGCAGATCCTGGACACAGTACAAACGGTGCTAGAAGACGACCACGCGCTCGCCGACATTTTGACGCAAGATGGCTGGGACACCGCCGAGGAAACTGACTTAGCACAGTTGTTATATACCTCTGGGACCACGTCTGCACCGAAAGGTGCAATGCTCACACATCGTGCGTTGTTGGCCCATTACAACGGCACAATTCCGGCATTAGATATGACTGGACGCGATAACCCACTGATCGCCATGCCGCTGTACCACTCGGCCGCATTACATGTATTTATTGCCCCGTATCTGTTCTTAGGCGCGACCATTCGGTTACTCCGCGTGCCCGATATCCCAGAAATCTTACGGTTCATCGAAGAAGAACAGATCGGTTCGCTGTTTCTGGCTCCAACAGTGTGGGTACCGCTGTCCCAGCACCCGGATCTTGCAACTCGAGATCTATCAACCCTGACCAAAGCCCAATACGGCGCATCGATCATGCCGGTCACCGTGCTGCAACGGTTACGCGAACAGTATCCGAACATCGGTTTCTACAATTGCTTTGGTCAAAGCGAGATGGCACCGCTGTGCACTGTGCTGCGTCCTGAAGAACATGATGCACGCCCGGCATCTGCCGGTCGGCCCATACCGACCGTTGAACTTCGGGTGGTCGATCCGGATACGCGTGAACCCGTTGAGGTCGGCAAACCAGGTGAGGTGCAGTATCGTTCACCGCAGCTGTTTTCGGGCTACTGGAATAAAACAGAGCAAACCCAAGAGGCCTTTATGGACGGCTGGTTCCGTTCCGGAGACCTGGTAGTGATCGATGATGACGGCTATATCGAGGTGGTGGACCGGATTAAAGACGTGATTAATACCGGTGGTATTCAGGTGGCGTCACGTGAAGTCGAAGATGCTATCTACCGTCATGACGCGGTAGCCGAAGTCGCTGTCGTAGGCCGTTCCCATGAAAAGTGGATTGAACAGGTTACCGCCGTCATCGTTCTAAAACCCGGCTATGAGCACGTCACCGCCGATGAAATTCGGGACCTGACACGAAAATATTTGGCGCGGCATAAAGTCCCCGGTCACATAGAATTCGTGACCGAGCTGCCGCGGAATCAATCCGGAAAATTGCTGAAACGGGAACTGAAATAGCGGCATAACTGTTGTATAGCGGTTATATCGTGTGTTTGCGACGCCGGAAGGGCAACGATCCGGAGGCAAATTCCATGAGCAGAAGGCGCGGCCGTTTCGAGGCAATTGAACGAGTGGGCGTCAGAATGCTCAGAACCCGTACAAATGTTGTCATCCACAACAGCGCAAGTCCCACGACGATACTCTCTAGTGCTGTCACCGACAGCACCGGAATAATAAACGTCAGCACAATGGCGACCGCCACTAACACGACCAGTATGACGGTCACTGCTTTGAGCACAAATGGCGCGGTGGGCAACACAAATTGAGTGTAGCCGGCGGCTCCCACCAGAAACGCGAGGGCGGCGAACGCAGCGATGGTGTGGGCGACCGGACGTTGATCGAGCGGAAACCAGCCAACACTGGCAAGGCTGATCCCAGATAAGAACCACAACAGCACGACCACCGTTATTCGCGGTACGGCGGCATCATCCAGTAACCGATGCAGATCACGGCCGATATAGGAACCAATCGTGGCGACCAGCAGGCCAGCCACAATAATGGTCCCGTTAAAGGCCCAAGCATTGGTACCGACGCCCAATTGGGAGAAATTTCGCTCCCACCAGGTGGGCTCGGCCCCATTAATCATCGCAAAGACCGTTCCGACGATGAGGAAGGTGAATAACAGCGCGGCCAGGTTCCGCGTGCTCAAATCGATGCCGGCTTGAAAAGAGAATCGGCCAGCAAACCCTGCAGCGACCCCGGTTAATACACCGGCTTCTACGGCAGATACTTCGAGACCGGGTAGTCCGGTGCTGAGCAATTGACCGGCTAGCAGCACGCTGATCCCGGTGACTCCACCAAATGCGATGGTGACCGCAACAGCCGAGAAGTTGGAGATGAACTTTTGCCACCCAGGCATGAACTGAGTCTCACCGTGGCGATGCAAATATGTGCTGACTACAAATGCGAGGGCAGCGATACTTGCCGTGATGACCGCCGTCGGAATAATGATGGAGCCGTCACCGGCAAATGGCCGGGTGTGGCCCCAAAGTACGACGATCCCCACCAAGGTGCCCAGGACGAGTGAGCCCAGCGTGGCCCAGAGCGCACGCGTTTGTTCCCGCAGGGCGGCCTCGATAGTCCTCATAGGTCTATCAAACCATATGCCGAAATTTTTCCGGCGGGTTAGCGGAACTGGGCGTCGGAGTACTCGTGTCCGAAGCCATCGCAGGTGGTGCGAGCGGCCATGACCGTGGTGGTGTGCTGGCCTTGCTCGCCGTGCGTGTGGATTTCATCCTGCCGCAACACAACCCGACGGGTTTTACCCGACACCGTTTTGGGGAGATGTTCGACGAACTCGAGGCGACGAATCCGAGCGTACGGGGGCAGCACACTCCGGGCATGAGTGAAAATGTCTTTGGCCGTATCTGAGTTGGGGTCGTAGCCGGGGGAGAGCACCACATAGGCTTTGGGCACTGCCGTGCGCAGTGGATCCGGGCTAGGAACCACGGCAACTTCAGAAATCGCTGGGAAACCCATGAGCCCATTTTCGAGTTCGAACGGGGAGAGCTTGTAGTCGGAGGCTTTGAATAAATCATCGGCGCGACCCACGTAGGTGTAGATCCCCTGAGTGTCTCGGGACATAACATCCCCGGTCAAATAGAGCTCTTGGCCAAAGGCCTGCAGATTGCGCTCTGCGTCCAGATAATAACCTGGAGTTAGCCCCACCGGCTTGGGGTCCAGGCGTAAGGCGACCTGGCCGGTACCTGCGCCCGAGATGACTTCTTCGGTCACTTCGTCAACCAACTCGACATGGAATCCAGGCAGTGGTGTGCCCAGTGCACCGGCGGGTACGTCCAGTCCAGGAGTGGTCGCAATTTGCAGTGTCGTTTCCGTTTGACCATAACCGTCCCGAATGGTCACACCCCAGGCCTCGCGAACTTTCTCCAACGTTGATAAATTCAGTGGCTCCCCGGCGGAAACAGCATTGGTGGGAGGGGCTGCTACTTGCCCCATATCGGCGTGAATGAGCATACGCCACACGGTTGGAGGAGCGCACAGGCTGGTAACCGAAAACTCTTCGATCACACTTAACATGGTGGCGGCATCAAAACGTGCATAGTTGACTGCGACAACGGTGGCTCCAGCAATCCACGGTGCAAAGAACGATGACCAGGCGTGTTTGCCCCACCCGGGTGAGGAAATATTCAAATGGACGTCTTGGGCTGTCACACCCAGCCAGTACAACGTGGAGAAGTGACCCACTGAATAGGATTCCTGGGTGTGCAAAACCATTTTGGGTTCGCTGGTCGTGCCCGACGTAAAGTACACCAGCATTTCGGCATCGGCTGGTGTGGGCCCATCAACCACAAACTCTTCGGTGGATGCATAGGCATCGGCATATCGATGGGTGTCCTTCACGACCGTGGTACCGGTAGCGATACGCCCCAGTGACGCCACATCGACGCCTAGTGCCGAGAGTTCAGCAAATTTGTGAATATTCTGCTGGTTTGTCAAAACCCAGTTCACGCCGGCACGTTTGATCCGAGACGCTAACGCCTCGGGGGCCAGCATGACCGTGGTCGGCAAGATCACTGCCCCGATTTTGATGGCGGCCAGCATCGCTTCCCACAGCTCAACCTCATTATCGAGCATCATCATGAACTTATCGCCGCGTTGCACACCAAGCGACTGGAACCAGCCGGCCACCTGCGTGGACCTGGCCGATAACTCTGCAAAGGTCAATTGGTGGGTGCCGTTGTCACCGGTGATGACTAACGCGGGCTGATCCGCCCGAGCAGGATCTTGGCCTAGAGCATCAAACCAGTCCAGAGCAAAATTAAAGTGGGTCAATGTTGGCCAACGAAACTCTTCGGCAACGTCGGTGGGGGCCAACGCCATGAGACGATCACGCGCAGCACGATATTGTTCAGTCACAGTCATTGAGGGTCCTTTATACCGAGCATTCACCCAGTCAGTCTAATCATCTGTACAAAGCGTCCCTCCAAATGGGGAGACTTATTTCCACCCCAACAATTTGAAGACTTCAACCCAGCCGGCAAAAATTTCCCGATTTCGCTCTGGACCCAGTTGGGCAGGATTGGCAAACAAGACATAGTCGGCATCCACGACCGCTTGATCTTGAGCCAGCATTTCGGCTAGTTGTTCCACCTGGCCCACATAGGTGGGGCCCGACCGGGCAGGTCCGCCTTCAAGTTGGCCTGCCTGGTCGCGTGAACTACCGGCATGACCAAACATGCGTTCATCTTGAGTTGAACGCAAAGCGAACATGGACCGAGTGACGGCAGTCTTTCCACCCGAACTGAATCCAGAGGACGCATAAGCATCGTGATACTGCTTGATTTGATCTGCCTGTTGGATATGGAAGGGCCGACCATCATCTTGCAACAGCAGGGTGGACGATAGCAGGTTGTATCCCTGTTCGCCGGCGGTCACACCAGACGGGGTAGCTCCGGATCCCCACCACAGCCGATCTAATAAGCCGGGTGACTGAGGCTGGGTGACAAGTTCAGTTGCCCCGCCGGGAGACCACGGTGAATTCGGATCACCGGTGGCGACGGGTTTGCCACCGATCGCGTCACGGATACGTTGGCCGCGCTGTTGGGCGACGTCGTTCCAAGTTTGGCCTGGTTCTAAGGCGTAGCCGAACTGTTGTTGCCCATCAAGGGCAGCCTCGGGTGAGCCACGGGAGATCCCTAATTGCAGACGTCCACCAGAAATCAGGTCTGTGGTGGCGGCTTGTTCCGCAAAATACAGGGGATTCTCGTAGCGCAGGTCGATGACGCCGGTGCCCAGCTCGATGTTGGAGGTCCGAGCTGCCATGGCGGCGAGCGTGGGGAACGGGGCCGATATCATCCACTGGAAGTGATGGACACGAATCCAGGCCCCATCGAGCCCTTCTTCTTCGGCGGCCACGGTCATTTCGAGTTGATCATCGAAAGCGGCCTTGGGATCTACGCTGCCGGTGGCTCGATCATAAGCAAAATGACCAAAATTCAAGAATCCAAGTTTTTTCTGCATGCCTACCAAAACGTTTCAAATCTGAAGTATATTCCGACTGTGATGACTCTCTCGAGGTTAGTCGCTGTGATCGGAGAATGCAGGCCAATGTCCGTCGTCGGAATATGTCGCCGCCCAGTAATACGGGTGGAGCTCAGCCAGGGTGCGCATCGACCATCCTGCAGCAGAAGTGCTAGGAGTCCCTACCTGAACCATGGGTCCCCACACCGCCAAACGTTCTTGGCAAATACCGCACGGTGCGAGAACCCGAATCGTGTTACTACTTAAATCCCGCTGGACGCACACCGATGCGGTGACACGCTGATTCATCGTGAAAGCCTGGCACAATGCCCCGGTTTCTGCACATAGGTTGGCAGCTGCATTTATGTTATCGAAACCAACGCTGGTCAAAATGTCACCGCCGTCGAGATATAGGGCTGCTGCTACCGCCTCAATTGCGGCAGGCCATCGGCGATCTAACTGGTCTATCGCTGCGTCTACAAGACGTTGATCTAGATTCATGTATCTAGTGTGCCAGTGATGAGAAGATATTCCCCATCAGGGGAGAGTTGTAGGACAGCAGCCGATACCATGTTGGAGCCAGCACACGGTGGTTTCTATCGCTGAAGTGCAAGTTCAGTACTCTGCAGTCTGGGCGGGGCAGCACCGTTCTATCGAGGCCGAAAAGTCCCCGGTTGGCTGATAGATTATTGGATAAGCGTGAGGGGAACGCACATGACCGGTCATTCCATTGCTGCTCATCGACACCAGCGGGTAGTCTCACGCGCAGCGTGGGGTCTACTGTGTCTACGATTAGCGCTGGTGTTGGTCATCACCCTGCTCATGTGGGTGGCGTTAGGCAACGTGGCTGGGGTTGCTGCATTCCCACCGGAAACAATGTGGGCCACGCTTGGTTTGCTACCGGTCAACGTGGTGTGTTTGATCGTGGTGCGAAAACTTTACCGGCAACACCACTTGACGCTGCGGCAAGCTCTTGGGATTCAGCCAGGCCGAGTCGGCAAAGACCTCCTATGGGGTCTGCTGTGGCTGCTTGTTCTCAACGTCCCCTTTGGTGTCGCGGTAGCTGGCATGGTGTTTCTGCTCTATGGTTCGGATGCACCAGAAGCCTTCGAAACAATTTTTGTGAACCCCGAGGCCATGATGCCGTTGCACCCAGCAGTGCTGCTGGGGATCGCACTGGTTTCTGTCGTGCCATTCATGGTGCTCAATGCCCCGACTGAAGAACTTGTCTTTCGTGGCTATGGCATGGCCGGGCTGGAACCTCGACTGGGCATCACCGGGGCAATAATCGTCACCGCTGTTCTATTCGGCGCGCAGCATGTCTTGTTTGCCGCGACGCTCCCCGGCATGCTGGTGTTTTTTGTTGCGTTTACGGTCTGGGGCGTCCTAGCCGTCGTCATCGTGCAAAAGCAAGGCAGACTCTTTCCCGTGGTCATTGCCCACTACCTGGTCAATATTGGGCTATCAGCACCCGCGATCGTATTTCCTATCCTGCAGCTGACCAGAGTTATCGAATATTCCTAGGCGTGCCAGCTCTCATCATCCTCACGGCAGTGCCGAACGCACACCGAAGATATCCGATAAGAGGGTTTCTCCACAGGCTCAGACCTCAACTGGGTGTTTAGCACTAGAATCTGGGATACTTGACGTGTTATGACTACCGTTTCAGCAAAGACAGCGACCACCGGCCCGGGCCCCGCATTTTCGACACGTGAACGCGGCACCGGTCTTCAGGGTGCCCCTCATCCAAGCCCAACCGGGTCGTCCTTGGACGTGCCAGACCTGAAAATTGGCAACCTCAATATTGACGTGCCCGTTGTACTCGCTCCCATGGCTGGTATTACCAATACAGCGTTCCGGCGGTTATGCCGCGAATATGGGGGAGGGCTCTACGTCTCAGAAATGGTGACCGCTCGGGCACTGGTTGAACGTCACCCAGAGTCCATGCGCATCATTGAACACGACGAAGACGAAGTCCCACGGTCGGTGCAGTTATACTCCGTCGACCCGGTGTACACCCGTAAAGCCGTGCGCATGATTGTTGAAGAAGACCGCGCAGACCACATTGATCTGAACTTTGGCTGCCCCGTCCCCAAAGTAACCCGTAACGGTGGAGGGTCTGCTCTCCCATGGAAAATTGACCTGTTTACCGCGATCGTGGAGGGCGCCGTCAAAGAAGCCTCTCGAGCTGACATCCCGGTGACGATCAAAATGCGTCGCGGCATCGACGAAGATCACCTGACGTATTTAGAAGCCGCCCGTCGCGCCGTGGACGTTGGCGTCTCAGCGGTCGCCTTGCACGGCCGTACGATGCGGCAGCACTATTCGGGACAAGCCAATTGGGACGCCATTGCCCGACTCAAAGAAGCCATTACCGAAGTTCCTGTGCTGGGCAACGGTGATATTTGGTCAGCCGAAGATGCTATGGCCATGATCGAATACACTGGGGCCGACGGCGTCGTCATTGGTCGCGGCTGTCAAGGACGCCCCTGGTTATTCGGCGATGTCCAAAACGCTTTCACCGGATCCGCAGAACGTTTCCACCCGAACCTAGGCACCGTCACCGATGTGCTCTACCGACACGCAGAACTGCTGGTCGATACTTTTGGGGGCAATGAAAACAAAGCATTGCGCGATATTCGCAAACACATATCCTGGTATTTCAAAGGCTACCCGGTGGGAGGGGAGATGCGGCGTGCCCTGACCGCCGTCGAGACCCTCGCCCAATTGCGCGAACTGCTCGACACGGTTGACCCAACTGTGCCGTACCCGGGCGCTGATGCCGAGGGCCCACGTGGCCGAGCCGGCGCCCCCAAGAAACCACACCTACCCGAAGGCTGGCTCGACTCCCAGGAGATCACCGATGAGCATCGGGCTCAGATTCACGAAGCTGAACTGGACATCTCAGGGGGCTAGCACGTGAGCATCACCGGACAGGGCACCAACGAGAACCCCAGAGCCCCGAAAACCACCCAGCAACCTAGCTTATTCTGGCCACAACACCGGCCGCCCTACGCGGGGGAAGCCACACAAACACCCGGTTACGATGTCTGGGATATGGCCCGCTGGGTGCCAGAACCCGCCAAATCCACGTACCGGTCCGATTTCGAGCGCGACCGCGCTCGTATTCTGCACTCCGCTGCGTTGCGTCGGCTGGCCGCCAAAACGCAGGTGGTTTCACCCGGCGACGACGATTTCATCCGAAACCGGCTCACCCACTCACTGGAAGTCGCCCAAGTGGGACGCGAATTTGGGCGCTCGCTGGGATGCGACCCGGATGTGGTCGACGCGGCCTGCTTATCCCATGATCTGGGCCATCCGCCATTTGGCCATAACGGTGAACAAGCGCTCGATGAGGCCGCCGCTCAGATCGGCGGATTCGAAGGCAACGCCCAGACCCTGCGGCTGCTGACCAGGCTTGAGCCAAAGAAAATGACGGACCAAGGGTCTCCGGCCGGGCTCAACCTGACCAGAGCAACCTTGGACGCTGCCACCAAGTACCCGTGGCGCAAAGCCGATGCACCACTAAGATCTGATGGGCAGCCCACCCGAAAATTCGGTGTTTACGATGACGATGCGGCCGTTTATGAATGGTTCCGCCAGGGCGTCGATACTCAGCGCTTATCGATGGAAGCCCAAGTTATGGACTTGGCCGATGACATCTCGTACTGTGTCCACGATGTAGAAGACGGCATCGTTTCCGGCATGTTCCAGCTGGGCTGGTTAACCACCCCGGAACAACGCGAGCGGGCAATCGAAACCACCCGCCAATGGTATTTACCCGACACAGCACCCGAGATCATCGATGCGGCACTGAGCCGCTTAGAATCCACCTCAACCTGGGTCGCGAGTGCTGACGGTGCGCGTCATGCCCATGCCGCTCTCAAAGATATGACCTCCCAACTCATCGGCCGGTTTTCTACCGCAGCTTTTGACGCGACCCGTGATGCCTACGGCAACGATCCGCTCACCCGGCACACCGCAGATGTGATTGTCCCGGAAAACACGGCGCTGGAAATTGCGACCATGAAAGGCATAGCAGCACACTTCGTGATGTCATCAGCACGCCGACAGCCACTCTATGAAGCGCAACGCACAGTGCTATTAGAACTCGTGGAGTTCCTGACACTGACTGAAGACCACTACTTGGAACCCATGTATGCCCAAGACTGGCAAGATGCTGCTAGCGATGCTGAACGCAAACGCGTTATCATCGACCAGATTGCCTCGCTGACCGACAATTCCGCACTGTTGTGGCACGGCACGCTAGTCCGAGGCAGTGCAGCCCCCACCGAGTTGCCCGCCGAGAGCCCGCTCAACTAGAACAGTTGAGCCAATATTTTCGGCAGTGCGACAGCCGCTGTTGAAGCAAGATAGACATCAGCGGTGTCAGATAAATCTGTGGCACGAGGATTAATCTCGAGGAGCTGAGCTCCGGCTTCCCGGCCAATAAACGGCAAGGACGCTGCCGGCTGCACCAGTCCTGAGGACCCAACGACTACTACCAGGTCCGCTTGTTGCAACGCACCGATGGTTGCATTAAAAGCGTCCTGCGGTAGCATTTCGCCAAACCAGACCACTCCCGGTCGCAATATTCCAGATGCGCAATGTGCACACGCAACCGTGCTCAATAGCGTGTCTTGTTGGAATTCCTGCTCCGCAGTGACACCGGTCGTCGTCGGATCGAACGCCGCCGCGCGGTCACAATCGACACAACGATAGGCGTGCAGGGAACCGTGCAGATGCAAGACATCCTCGGCACCACCGCGTTCATGCAGGTCATCCACGTTCTGTGTTGCCACCATCAACGTGCCCTGACGCGAAGCCAAATATTGTTGCCACTGCCCAATAGCTGTATGCCCCGCATTTGGCGCAACACTGTGCACCAACATGGAGCGCCAGACGTACCACGTCCACACTATTGCAGGGTTGGCACGGAAGGCTTCCTCGGTGGCTAAATGTTCCGGTTCAAACCGTTCCCACAGCCCCGATTGCGCATCGCGAAAGGTAGGCACACCCGATTCGGCGGACATGCCGGCTCCAGATAACACGACGACTGAACGGGCTGCTGCCACAAGATCTGCAGCGTGTTGTAGCTGGGCGGTCATGACCACAGCTCCGGCAGAACCTGACGAGCCGTCCCAGCGATATATACATCGGCCTCATCGGATAACGGCGTCATATTAGGATTGATTTCGACCACGCTGGCTCCGGCCGCAGAAGCAGCGATGGGCAAAGTTGCTGCTGGCTGCACAATATTCGAAGTCCCCACAACCAATGCCACATCAGCCGACCGGACGGCATCAAGTGCGTCATCTATAGCCTGCTGTGGCAAAAACTCCCCAAACATCACAATATCTGGCCGAATAAAACCATGCGAACAACTCGTACACACCGGCGGATCTTCCAGCACCAGCTGATTGAGCGCCGGAGTTGCTTCCAACTGTTCTTGAGTCGCTGCAGATAATTCATAATTGGATGGTGCCTCACACTCAAAACAGCGAAACGTGAACGTGGAACCATGCAAATGCGAGAGCACTTCGGAACCCCCACGTTCATGGAGATCATCAATATTCTGGGTAATAATATCCAAAGCGCCGCCAGCGTGTTGTAACTGCTTTTGCCAGTGACCAAGCGTGGTGTGCCCCTCATGTGGCTCGACTGAGCGCATCACGCGTGCTTGGTGGAGAATCCACGACCACACCAGGTCTGGTTGATTTGACATGGCTTCCCGGGTAGCGAGCTCTTCGGGGGAGTACTTTTCCCACAGCCCCGTTTGAGCGTCACGGAATGTCGGGACACCAGACTCGGCGGACATGCCTGCTCCAGTTAGCACAGCAATACGCTGTGCATCTTGGAGCATGTTTCGAGCTTCACGAATTTCAGTATGGGGCAGGTTGCGCATGGCAACCACTGTAGGACAGGTTGCCTAACGGAACCAGGGCTCATCATATTGGGACAAGCCATCTGTGAGAATAAACACCGACGGCGCCTCCCGGGCTTTGGCTCGTCGTGAGCCCGCGTCAGGAGACGCCGTGTACAGATGTTGTACTTAACGTGCTATTAGAACTTAGGTGGCAGGAATATCAAGTTCGATGTCGGAGCCATCTGCGCCATCGAGCTCAATCTCCCAGTCCAAGGAACCATCGTCTTCATCCAGATCCGCGTCATCGAATGTCGCATCTGGGTGTTGTTCGAATGCCTGTTTCAAGGCTTCGGTCACGGTGACGGTGGCTTGATCAGCTCTGGCGATCTTCTCAGCATCGTTATCTTGCTCATCCACGGAAATATCGCCGTTAGAAGTGACATCCAATTCGTAGACTTCATCACCTACGACAATATCGACTTCGTATTTTGAGCCGCCATCTTCGCGGTCAATTTCTACGATGAAACCACCCTCGTATTCGGTCTCAACCGCGTCAATGATCGAAAAGACCTCGTCGTCACCCGCAGCTTGGGCATCATCGGTGGTTTCTTCTGTCTGATCCGCCGTGTCGTCAGTGGTTTCTTGCTGCGCATCGTCTGATTCGACAGACTGCTCTTCAACTTCTTGGTCTGCAGGAGGCTCTTCAGCCGGGCCATCAGCAGTGCATGCGGTCAGTAACGCTAACGCTGCGACACCCGATAGACCAGCAAAAAGCTTTGATTGGTGGGCGTTGGTTTTCTTAAACATTAGTTCGTACCCTTCGGTTTTTTCGTTATTTGCATTTTATTCGAAGATGGTCCTCGGAAGGTCCAACTAGCATCTAGTGTAGCCGGTCTAGTGCTGCCAAGTGAAGGTATTTGATATCCACCACACTGCATCAAGCATGCATTTCGGCAACTAAAATCCCGATCAAGACCGATATCCACAGGGAACTAAGCCTCGCTGCACACAACCGGGTCTATCGGCTTAGACTGTTGAGCATGGCAGGACGCATCACTCGAGAATCAATCGACAAGGTACTTGAAGCAATTGACCTCAAAACTGTGGTGGAAGAGCACGTTGCTCTCCGCACTGCGGGAATCGGATCGTATAAAGGGCTATGCCCATTTCACGACGAACGCACTCCGTCCTTCCACGTGACACCAAGCAAAGGCTTCTACCATTGCTTTGGCTGTCAAGAATCTGGTGACGCCATCAAATTCATGATGGAAATCGAACATACGTCCTTTACCGAAACGGTTGAAATCTTGGCGGCACGAGTCAACGTCAGCCTCGAATATGAAGAAGGTGACGTTCCCGAGCGGTCAACGGTAGCCACCAGACAACGATTGCTTCAAGCACACCAGATCGCCGACGAGTTCTACCAACACGCGCTGACGACACCTGCGGCTCAGGAAGGTAGAAACTTCCTCAAGAATAAGGGCTTCACCCAACAAGACGCAGAACACTTCGGTGTCGGATACGCCCCAGATGGATGGAATAATTTACTCAGCCATCTTCAACAACGCGGGTTTTCGCTTGAAGAACTGACGGAAACCGGCCTGTTTTCAGAAGGTCGCAGAGGCCTATACGACCGCTTCCGCAACCGACTCATGTGGCCAATTAAAGATATGACTGGGAATACGATCGGCTATGGCGCACGTCAACTGAACGCCGACGACAAAGGACCAAAGTACCTCAATACCCCGGAAACCAGTCTCTACAAAAAATCTCAGGTGCTTTACGGTCTGAACTTAGCGAAAAATGATGTTGCTCGCCAACGACAGCTCGTGGTTGTTGAAGGGTATACCGATGTTATGGCAGCTCATCTGGCAGGCATCCCAACAGCGGTTGCTACCTGCGGCACGGCTTTTGGAGAAGGACACGTGCGTATCGCTCGCAGACTCATCACCGATGATGGCTCGGGTGGTGAAATCATCTTCACCTTCGACGGTGATGAAGCCGGACAAAAAGCCGCTATGCGAGCCTTTGAATTCGATAACCAGATCGTAGCTAAAACCTTCGTGGCGGTGGCCCCCGAAGGGCAAGATCCCAACGATCTGCGACAACACTACGGGGACGAAGCCGTCCGCCAGCTAGTGAACTCGCGCGAACCACTTTTCGAATTCGCTATTAAGACCAGGATGAAGGACTACAACCTGGATTCCGTCGAAGGGCGAACTGGCGCCCTGCACTATGCAGCCCCCATCGTCAACGAGATTCGTGATCCGGTCATGCGAGATGGTTATATCCGCGAACTCGCCGGCTGGCTCGGCATGGATGTAGATACGGTGCATCGTGCCGTTGAACGTGCTCCAAAAGCATCAGCGACGCGTAGCTACCAGGACAGGCAGCAACAACCTGGACAAGAAGAAACGGAACAGGAACAGAACTTCCGGCCAGATCTACGAGACCCGGTGGCTCGTATGGAAAAAGAAGCACTGGAAGTCATTCTGCAGCGTCCTGAGACGCTATCCCAAGAACAGTGGAAAGCGTTATACAGTTCACAGTTCAAAGTACCGGTCTATAACGCAATTCAGACGGCAATTCTGGCGGCAGCTCGCAATGCACAGGATACTTCGAATTGGGTTCAACACGTTACTGCAGAAGTGCCCGAGTCACTATACTCATTTGTCACAGAATTGGCGGTAGCGCCTCTTCCCGCGTCGACGGAAGAGGAAGTCATTCGATATTGCCGAGATATTATGAATCGACTGCTTGAAATGCAGATTACCGCACAAAAAGCGGACCTCATCGGCCGATTGCAGCGGTGGGACTCACAAAAAGATCCTGAAGGATTTCAAGCGATACAGCAACACTTAGTAGAGCTGGAAAACCAACGGCGTTTCCTGCGCCCTATCGACTAAAGGATAGTCAGGGGCAGGAAACGCCGCGGTATAAGCCAAGATGGTTATCTTAGCGGGGCCTCAAGGTGTGAAATCGTTGCTACTAACTTAGCTAGGCCAAAGCCCTAGCTTTGGGGTTAGAGCCCCCAGGAAATAGTGCTTCCGGCTAGACCAACGGTTGATGTGGCATCGCTTTCGCCTGCGCCTTCAACATCGGCGTCTTCATCACCCATTGGATCCTCTGCTGGATCTTCATCCATTGGATCTTCAGCGGGATCTTCATCCATCGGATCTTCCTGCATGGGGTCTTCTTGTTCGACTCCTGGGTCTGCAGGTTCTTCTTCCTGGGTTGGTTCGTCTGCACCACAAGCGGTGAAGAGCGCAAGTGCAGCGACTCCAGCGAAACCGGCGTACAGCTTGGAACGTTTAGAATCAATTTTCTTAAACACGGGGTTTATCTCCTTCGATCTTTCGGTTCTTCAGTTGTATGGGTTTTCTTGAGATGGTCCTCGGGAGGCCCAACTGGTGTTCGAGTCTAATCGCTCAGAATAAAAAAATGCACCACCCGATTTTCGCAGCCCAAAAATTTGAGCCCACATCGATTAGACATCTTCGAAAATGGTCTGCTATAGTAGTCATTTGTTGCCTTCCCCCATAGCTCAACGGCAGAGCACTCGACTGTTAATCGAGGGGTTACTGGTTCGAATCCAGTTGGGGGAGCGAGTAAGCCCCGTCCTTGTGGACGGGGCTTTTTTGTGTTCATTCGAGCGAGCTTGATCCCGCTATACCGCCGTGTCCGTGCGCTTTAGTTCGGATTTGTTGTCGCGAGAAGGATGCTAAACCTGATGCAGGTTCAGGCGTTTGCTTCCAGCAAAAGCAATTGAGTCCGTATTGTTGATCACGGAAGCGATTATTTGGTCGTCTCAGACCTATGGGCAGTCTGTAGTGCTCTTTGAGCATCGATTTTGAACAGACAATGCTCATGAAACTTTGACACAACTCCCAGTTTTACGCGCGTGTCGCGATTCGGTTTTTTGAGTTCTGGGTTTCAAATAAGAAGGGTTTCTTCGAATACAGTTGCTCAGATGGAATGGTGTGAACGAAACTGTACGTATGTGGATAGGTTGGAATGAATTTGATATTTTGCTCGGAGACGTGCACTCGTTGAAGTCCAAGCGTTCCGTGGTGCGACCGATCGTGGCGGAAATTCGACGACGATTTCAGGTTTCCATTGCTGAAGTGGAAGACGCAGAGTTGTACCAACGAGCGCGACTCGGCGTCTCAGTCGTCAGCGGGGATCGTGCATATATCGAGCAAACGTTGACAAGAGTCGAAGAAATGGTGGCCAGGAGGCCTGAAATTGAGCTCTTATCCTCAAAAATGCGCTTGGTGCATTCCGCAGATTTTTAGCCGAAGTAGAAGAACTCAGACAGGTTTGCTGCCTCTCGAGCCCCAAAGGTTGCGTCCTGAAATTCAAGCCATCAGGCTAATAAACTAGAGCATATATCAAGATGATTATCGCCGGTTTATACTGGTCTGAGATAGCATCATAGATTTAACCGCATTTCACATATGAAGGTAGTGACTAATGACCACCAACGGCGCACCTCAGGTGACGACCAAAACTCGGATGAGTTCGCTGCTTGACTTGCTTTCCACCATCTTCCGGTTGGTGCCAAAGCAATTGAGCGACAACCTCGCACTGCTGAGTGGAGAACTCAAGTCAAAAGGCATCCGGACCGGAGCAGGGGTCGGGGTTGCACTGTTTGGCCTCATATTCGGGTCAATAACGTTCATCGCATTAGTCGTGGCACTAATCGGCGCCTTTATGTCGCAAACCTCACTCTGGCAGACTGCACTGTGGGTTGCCCTGGGAGCATTTGTTGTTCAATTGCTCTTGTTGGGAGGCGGTTTCCTCGTGATTCGTTCCAGTTTCCCGCTGATCTCACCAGATATTATCCGTGGAATTAAACACGATATTGGGTACGTGCTCAAGGGCAATGCCTTCGACCCGGTCGAGTTTGACCGTCTTGAGGAAGAACGGCGTCAACAAAAGCTGGTCGAAAAGCAGCGCAGCAAAGAACAGGCGAAACGTGCGAAAAAAGAACAACAACGTGCACAGCGTCGTGGGGAAGCTGCCACATCCCTTCCACAAGCAGAACCAACGGATGCCCAAATTCGCCACCGGATGGAATTGCGTCGACGTCACTTAGGCGACATCCGTTCTGGCGTTGACGAAAAAACCGACTTCCGCGGCCAGTTTAATACATTCACACGCCATGCGACCGGTAAAGTGCCCCACGACCACGCAGAACACGCCACTTCACCGCTGGCCCCACATCATTCAGCCGCGCGAGCTGGTGAGAAGGTCAATGAAGGTGTCGAATTTGTCAAAGGACGTTGGCAACCGTTAACCGTTCTTGGTGCATCAGTTACAACTGCCGCGATTCTTTTGCGGCGCATCCGTCGTCGATAATTTCAAAGGTATATTTTGTTTTGAGGACCATATGACTCGGCCAGGAGGCGCATCGTCAGAAGATAACTCGGGATATACAGTGACCGATAACTGGCTGACTATTCCTAACCTTGTGACCCTGGTCAGGTTTCTGCTTGTACCGGTTTTCGTTTGGTTGATGTTCCACGATCGATACTGGGACGCCCTGATCATTCTGATCATCCTGTTTTCTACGGATTGGATTGATGGGTATCTCGCGCGCAAGCTAGACCAAGTGACAACAGTCGGAAAATGGCTCGATCCGTTTGCCGATCGGCTCTCATTGTGGGTAGTGATCATTACCGTTGTCGCGACTGGGTTAGCGCCGCTGTGGTTAATATTTGCCCTGATGATTCCGGATCTGGTCTTGGCCGGGTTAATGGTTCTCATTTATACAGGCAACCCCCAGATGGAGGTCACCATATTGGGGAAGGCTCGGACAGTCGCGTTGATGTTAGGCGTGCCGCTATTGCTGTTTGCTGAGGCACCGTTTATTGCCGACCCGCAGCTGTGGCACGCTGTGGCAATTGGCGTACTGGGGTTAGGTGCAGTAGGTCATATCCTTGCGAGCCTGGACTACCTGTTGCAAGGCATACGCAATGCGGCCAAAATGCGTAAAGTCGGTCTCAACCCCAGAAATAAAGCAGATCGCGACACCTTTCCCGAATCAGTGTAGACACTCCTGTCCGAAGGTCGCACGGAGATGCCCTGTTGCCGACAACTCAACAATTAGCTGATAAATACATAATTGTGATGTCGGCGTGGTTTAGGATCATCTCGAAGAGAAAACCAGTAGGAGCCGCACCCAGTGTCTTACCCCAATAAAGTGCCCTTTCGGGTGCTGATTGCCGCCGACACATACCCACCACACGTTAACGGCGCTGCAAAATCCTGTTTTCGACTTGCGACGGAACTTACCGCCAAAGGATATGACGTCCACGTCGTGGCGCCGCACCACACCAGTGGCCCAAGCACGGTGGAATACTACGAGGAAGCCACCGTGCACCGGTTGCGCTCATATGCTGCACCCACCCACGAGTATTATCGTTTAGTTATGCCGTGGCAGGCCAAACGCGAAATTGATCAGCTCATGGGCCGGTTGGCCCCCGATGTAGTACATGCCCAGTGCCATTACATGGTTGGTGACGCCGCGATCCACTCGGCTGATGCTCGGCGTATCCGACTAATTTGTACAAACCATTTCATGCCAGAAAATCTGGATCCCTTCATTCCGGGCCCACAATTCTTCAAGAATATTGTGTCCCGGCGTTCCTGGTACGACATGGGGCGACTCATGCGAAAAGCCAATATCGTCACGACGCCCACACCGTTGTCTGCCAATAATATGAGCCACAAAGCTCATTTGGAATATGTGGTCCCAGTTTCGAACGGTATCGATGTTGCAAAATATGAGTTACGTCAGGGCGAGAAAATCGCGCCACACCCAAACCCCACGGCGTTATTTGTAGGCCGGCTCGCTGTGGAAAAGAACGTCGATGTCCTCCTCAAAGCTCTGACCATGACCGACCCAGCACTAGGGATCCATGCGGAGATTATTGGTGATGGTGAGCAGCGCGACCAGCTCCATCAACTCACCTCCGACCTGGGAATCGAAAACCGAGTGCATTTTCGCGGCCACGTCTCAGATGAGCAACTGCGAGAAGCGTATTTGCGTGCGGATGTGTTTACTCAACCGTGTACAGCAGAGTTACAATCGCTGGCGTCGCTTGAAGCTATGAGCGCTTCTACTCCCGTGGTCTTGGCAGATGCACTGGCCCTGCCACACCTGGTCACTGCAGGCCGCAATGGATATCTTTTTGAACCAAATAATCCGGCGGATATGGCAACGAAGTTAAACCTCGTACTGGGTGCTCCCAACGATGCCCAGGAAGCAATGGGACGTGCTTCCCACTTCTTTGCCTCAAAGCATGCCCATGAGAAAATTATTGATGTCGTCGAAATCATGTACCATGGCGCAACGTCAGATGAAGTCGCACGGATGATTTCCGATGCCAAGCTGCGCTAGACTATGTGATCGTGCCGCTTATCATGCATGAATTTCCAGACTGGTAGCTGCACAGGGGGCGTTAGCTCAGTTGGTTAGAGCAGAGGACTCATAATCCTTTGGTCACCGGTTCAAGTCCGGTACGCCCTACAGATCTTCCGGGTAGGAGTAGCAATGCGATTTTTCATGGACGGTCGTTACATCAGAAGCGACTACCATGACGGGATCTCGCGTTTCAGCTACTCACTCATCCATGTTGTCGCTGAACACGTCAATCCCACGGTCATCATCTCTGACCCGCTTCAACGTGAAATGTTGCCAACAAACAGCAGCGTGGTCGAACTACATGCCCCCACCTCTGTGCTCGAACCATTAGCAGCACGCAAACTCAACGTATTTGAACCCGATGTAGTTTTTTCTCCGATGCAAACCATTGGGTCAATGGGACGAAAATTCGGTCTCATCCTGACATTGCACGATTTAATCTATTATCAGCACCGCACGCCGCCCAAAGATCTGCCACAATTCGTGCGAGGGCTTTGGTACCTGTATCACCTGACCTATATGCCCCAACGTCTGCTGTTGAACGGTGCCGACGCGGTGGCGACAGTATCCAAAACCTCACAACGTCTGATTCGCGACCGTCGGCTCACCACCAAGCCGGTACACGTCATCTCTAATGCACCACCGGAAGTCGAAGTCCCTCGTGATCCCACCACCCCACGAAATAAAGCATTGGTGTATATGGGATCGTTCATGGACTACAAAAATGTCGAAACCTTGATCACCGCGATGCAGTATCTTCCGGAGTACCAACTGCATTTGTGCTCGCCTATATCTGCCGGCCGACGGGATGAACTTCTGGACTTGGCATCCGATAACGCTGTGGCGTCGCAGCTCACGTTCCATAACGGTATCGAAGATGCTGAATATCGTCAGCTCCTGAGAAACTCAACGGCGCTCGTCACGGCGTCTCGCTCCGAAGGCTACGGCCTACCGGTCGCTGAGGCGATGGCGGAAGGATCCCCGACGGTCCTATCGAATCTGGAAATTTTTGAAGAAATTGGGGGACTGACGAACCCAGGGGCCCTATTCTTCGATGTCCATGCTGATACTGCCGACCGACAACTGGCCAATAACGTCCTTGCACTCGAAGACGACCAATACTTTGTCGCGGCTTCCCACGGCGCCAGAGACCAGGCCCGGAAGTTTCAGTGGGACGACTCTGCTACAGCGCTACTCAACCTGGCCGAAGAAATCCATCGTGGTCGGAATCAGACAAAATCCTAGTTTGCCGGGTCAGAATGTACCGGCCACAAGATTGACGGCTCTGTCCATCCCAATAGAAAAGCCGGATCAATATAGAGATCTCGAACCGTGGACCCAATGTGCCATGCATCAGGTTTTCGAACACCCCAGTGCACACATCCCACTTCACAGTGCTGGGCATCGGCCGAAATATGGCCAATTGTCGCACCTCGGGACACAGCGTCACCCACCGCTAAATCTGACTCCACCGGCTCGAATGATGAAAGCAAACCATTAGGGTGCCGAATTGTGACAACAGGACGATCGACGACAACCCCAACGAATGTCACTTCTCCAGCATGGGGCGCTACGACCTGGTTTGCGGTCGCTCGGATATCTATTCCACGATGTGCTGCCGACCAGGGCATTTCTGGGGGAATAAAGGGCTGTAGCACATCAGCTTCAGAAGCCTCCGGGATAGGTGGGACCCAACTGGCTGAACTGACACTCGAAGTCAAAGGCACACTCGCATGCGGTGCGAAATAGCCAGCGCAAAACACCACATGCAGCACCAGCCCAACCAGCGAAGCTCGTAGTAGGGGAGGCGATGAGCGAAGGGATCCTATGACAGTGTTTTGCATACGGCTCAGTCTGCCGGGGAGAAGAAACCCAATGGTGAGGAAGCACTGTTTTGTGGATAAGCACGAGAAATCCGAAATGCTGTGGAAAGAGTAAGCTGTTGAATAGAAGCGCACCAAAAAGATGAACAACATGCCAAGCCGTGTTGGTTCTGGTGCCCAGGAAGTTTCAGAGGAGCAAATATGGCTGTTATCACTATGCGTGAATTATTGGATGCTGGTGCTCACTTCGGGCACCAAACAAGTCGTTGGAACCCGAAGATGAAACGCTTTATCTTCACCGAGCGTAACGGCATCTACATTATTGACCTGCAGCAGTCACTGTCGCTCATCGATCGCGCATATGAGTTTGTGAAAGAAACGGTCGCCCATGGCGGTACCATCCTGTTTGCTGGTACGAAAAAACAAGCTCAGGAAATCATCGCCGAGCAGGCCACCCGGGTGGGTATGCCATTTGTCAACCATCGCTGGTTGGGCGGTATGCTCACGAACTTTGCTACCGTTTCGAAACGCGTCGACCGGATGAAAGAACTTGAAGACATTGATTTTGAAGACGTCGCTGGGTCCGGTCGGACCAAGAAAGAACTGCTGTTATTGGAACGTGAACTGACCAAGTTGCGTTCCAGTTTGGGCGGACTCCGCAATATGACTCGTACCCCCTCAGCAATCTGGGTCGTTGATACCGAAAAAGAGCATCTAGCCGTAAAAGAAGCCAATAATTTAGGGATCCCCGTGGTCGCCATCCTGGACACGAATGCAAATCCAGATGAAGTGACCTACCCGATTCCAGGCAACGACGATGCGATACGTTCCGTTGCCGTATTGACCCGGGTCATCGCGGACGCCGTTGCTGATGGCCTGATGATTCGCAACCAAGGTAAGAATGACGCCGGTGTTGCCGAAGAGCCGATGGCAGAGTGGGAACGCGAACTACTGGCCACGGAACCTGCAACCGACGTCGGCCAAGCATCACAAGATAGCGACTTGACGAAAGTTCAACCGATTATTGAAACCGTGGAGACCGCCTATGATGGCTGCGTGATCGTTGAAATCGAGCGGGAAAACGATGGTGCCTCCTACGAAGTAGAAATTATCTTCGAAGACAAACTGCACGAACTTGACGTCACACCAGAAGGCAAAATCGCGGTGGACCAGATCAAAACCCATGATCAGAACATCCAACAGGCCCACGACATCACTGTCGGAGTTACTGAAGCCCTGACACAGGCGCTGTCATTGCACCCAGACGCCCAGATTGAGTCGATAGAACTCGAAAACAAAGACAATGTGTTGTACTGGGAAGTTGAGCTGAAAGATCAAGAAAAAAATACCATTGAAATCGATCTGCCGGCCACCACACCGACTCCTTAGGTCACGCTGGTTGCGTCGTGGTGACAAGCCACCGACGATTTGTACCGACTGACAGACTCAGCGTGTGTGATATCACAGCTCGAAAAAACTGCTGTGCCCAATAAGGTATGCTTGACAAAGCAATTGTGCGCCCACTTATCGTGGGCGCGGAATTGACTACGCGCGTGAGTATGCGGCTCAATGCTGCAGTTGCACCTCTCGGTCCGGAGCAATCCGGTCAACGGTGACTCTCGATAACTCGTGCTCACGCTAGGAAGCTGAGAAAATCAGCTGTTACATCAACCGATAACTAGAAGCGTATTCCGCATGCGGAATACGCTTGAAGGAGCGACAATGTCAGTCGTAACTATGCGTGAAATGCTGGACTCTGGCGTCCACTTTGGCCACCAGACTCGCCGTTGGAACCCGAAGATGAAGCGCTTCATCTTTACCGAACGTAACGGCATTTACATTATTGACCTGCAGCAGTCCTTGTCATTCATTGACCGGGCATACGAATTTGTCAAAGAAACAGTTGCTCACGGCGGCACGATCCTCTTCGTAGGTACGAAAAAACAAGCCCAGGAAGCCATCGCCGAGCAGGCCACCCGTGTCGGCATGCCGTACGTTAACCACCGCTGGTTGGGCGGAATGCTCACAAACTACGCGACCGTTTCGAAACGCGTAAACCGGATGAAAGAACTCGAAGAAATTGATTTCGAGGATGTCGCCGGGTCTGGTCGAACCAAAAAAGAACTCCTGCTGCTAGAACGTGAACTGACTAAACTGCAGTCCAACCTGGGTGGTATCCGCAATATGACCCGCACGCCATCGGCCGTGTGGATCATTGACACCAAGAAAGAACACCTAGCGATCGACGAAGCCAATAAACTTGGCATTCCCGTTGTCGCAATCCTGGACACCAACGCCGACCCAGACGAGGTCACCTACCCAATTCCAGGCAACGATGACGCGATTCGCTCCGTTGCACTGCTCACCCGTGTCATTGCAGACGCTGCTGCAGAAGGCCTCCTGGCCCGCAACCAAGGTAAGGGTGAAGCCGGTACCGCTGAAGAGCCAATGGCTGAATGGGAACGCGAACTACTCGAAGCTGGTCAGAGCGAAGAAGCCGACAAAACGGCTGCTCCAGCAGATGAAGCAACTGTGGAAGCTGCGGAGAAAGTTGAAGCCACCCCTGAAGGTGAACAACCAGCTGCTACCGAAGAAAACTAGTCCACAACCACGTTTCGTATTAGATTCGCGGGCGATCCCCGCAACGAACTTCCAAGGAATGGGATATCTGTAATGGCCAATTACACAGTCAAAGACATTCAGGCACTGCGTGAACGTACAGGTGCCGGCATGATGGACGTCAAGAAAGCCCTCGACGAAGCTGACGGCGACGTTGAGAAGGCTCTCGAACTTATTCGTGTCAAAGGCCTGCAAGGTGCTTCCAAACGCGAAGGCCGCGCTGCTGTCGAAGGTCTCATCACTGCCGCTGTCAAAGACGGCGTCGGCGTTATGCTCGAGATCAACTGCGAAACTGACTTTGTCGCCAAATCCGATAAATTCATTGAGCTGGGCAACTCGGTACTCGACGTCGCTGTGTCTTCCGGTGCAGCCAACGTGGAAGACCTGCTTGCCGCTGACTACAACGGCAACCCACTGAGCGAATTCGTCAAAGAAGAAGGCGCACTGCTGGGTGAAAAGGTCGAGGTTCGTCGTCTTGCTCGTCTCGAAGGCGCCTTTGTCGATCCTTACCTCCATAAGACATCGGCAGACCTGCCAGCCCAGGTCGGCGTCCTATTCGCCGTAGATGCTGACAACGAAGCAGCACAGACTGCAGCACACGACGTTGCAGTCCACATTGCTGCCATGAGCCCGACATACCTCAACCGTGACGAAGTCCCAGAAGACACCGTTGCCAACGAGCGTCGTATTGCTGAAGAAACCGCACGCGCAGAAGGCAAACCAGAGCGCGCCATGCAAAACATCATTGAAGGCCGCCTGACCGGTTACTTCAAAGAAGTTGCCCTGCTGGATCAGCCATTTGCCAAAGACACCAAGACCACCGTTGGTGCGGTCCTGGAAGAAGCCGGCACAAAAGCCCTGGCCTTCGCTCGGTTCCGTGTCGGAGCCTAACGAGCACTCCGAAACACGCATGTGTTTGGAATTGTCTAGGTAAACTCAGCATCGTTTACACCTAATACAAAGGGGGTGATCACCACAAACGGTGGTCACCCCTTTTCTATGCCTTCACGACCCAACAGCACCAACAGGAGCCTTACCGTGTCAGATACTCCCGCCATCAACGTTCCCGGCGGACTCCAAGACGGCCCCAGCAACTCACGACACGATAATCTTTCGCGTCGACGCGTACTATTGAAACTCTCCGGAGAAGTCTTTGGCGGCGGCTCCATCGGCATTGACCCCGAAACCGTACGTTCGGCCGCAGAACAAATCGCGGCAGCATCCGGACAAGTGGAAATCGCCATCGTCGTTGGAGGAGGAAACTTCTTCCGCGGGGCAGAACTATCCATCAACGGCATGGACCGCCGGCGCGCAGACTATATGGGCATGCTGGGCACCGTTATGAATGCCCTCGCCCTACAAGACTTCCTCACCCAAGCCGGTGTAGATACCCGTGTGCAGTCAGCAATCAACATGCATCAAGTCGCTGAACCATATATCCCGCAGCGCGCCATCCGCCATATGCAAAAAGATCGCGTCGTGATTTTTGGTGCCGGAACCGGGCTGCCATACTTCTCCACCGATACGGTTGCCGCACAACGCGCACTCGAAATCCGTGCCGACCAAGTTCTGATGGCAAAATCCGGGGTAGACGGCGTTTATACTGCTGATCCAAAAGTCGATACGGCAGCCCAAAAATTCGACCACCTCACCTACGATGAGGCGATTATCAAAAACATTCGGGTCATGGACCTCACCGCGATGACGATGTGCAAAGATAACAACTTAGATATGTTGGTATTTGGCATGGAAGGCGACGGCAATGTGACTCGCGCATTGCTTGGCGAATCCATCGGAACCGTTGTCACCCCTTAGGCTGACCAGCGGTTGGATGTTTTAGACTAAATGCACACCCCAGAAGTTATATAAGGAGACCACCGTGACCGCATCCGCATTATCAGAGGCCAAAAAGGCCATGGAACGCACCCTGGAAGCTACCCGCGAAGATTTCGCCGCCGTCCGCACCGGACGAGCCAACCCAGGACTATACGCAAAAGTTCTGGTTGACTACTACGGTAGCCCAACGCCATTACAACAGCTTGCCTCCTTCGCGGTCCAAGATGCGCGTACCATCTTAATCTCACCGTTCGACGTCACCGCACTGCGCGAAATTGAGACTGCACTGTCCTCGTCCGAAATTGGTGCGAACCCCTCCAATGATGGAAAAGTCATCCGCGTCGTCATGCCTGAACTGACACAAGAGCGTCGCCAGGAATACGTCAAACTCATCAAATCAAAGGCTGAAGATCACCGCGTATCTGTGCGAAACACTCGCCGCAACGCCAAAGAAGCCATCGACAAAATGGTTGATGATGGAGACATTGGCGAAGATGATGGCCGCCGCGCAGAAAAAGACCTGGACGACCTGACCCGAAACTACGTTGACCAGATCGACGAAATGGCGAAAAACAAAGAAGAAGAACTACTGGAGGTCTAGGCTGTTCCAGCCTTTGCTTGCATGTCCACATCAGACCCAGAATCCGAACAACCAGTGCCGGTCGTCACTCATCTGGAGGGTTTTCCCGACCCAGTGCTTGACCCCGATACCGGTTTAATCGTGCCCCAAACCCGCCGTGAACGTCGGGCCCTTGAGGACGCTCAAGCAAAAATGCTCGCCAAAAAAGCTGCGCGACAACATGCAGCAAGCAATACGGACGAGACGACCGAAAGATCGAGCGACGACTTCGGTACCGACGAGTTGGATTTTGGGTCTGATCCAGCCTCTGATGTTGATCCAGCAGAATCCACGGCTTTTGCCGTCAAACAGGTGGCGGTCGCAGACGTACCGCCCCCAGCGCCGCTGCCCGCCGAATCGGGTGCGCCAGCAGAACCACAAGCCGGACGGAACCTGCCGGCAGCCATCGGTGTGGGAGTGCTGCTTTTGGGTAGTGCCGCGATCGGTATCTTCTGGGCGCCGATCGTCATCGCCATTTTTGTGGCCGTCCTGGTGCCCTTGGGAATCTGGGAATTAGCCCAGGTCGCCAAGACACGGCGTATTCACCTGGCGTTGACCCCGGCCTGGGTTGCCGGACTGGGCATTCCCGCGGCCGCCTGGTTCGGCGGGATTGATGCCCTCGTATTCGCCCTGTTTGGCAGTATTCTGCTGACCGTATTCTGGACTGCAGTGGGGGAGCCGGATAAGCCGGCTGCTTCCATGGCGACCACCTTGCTGGCCATCTTATGGCTACCGTTCTTCCTTTCCTTTGGCATCACACTGCTGCAGGAACCCAACGGCAGTATGCTCGTGATGACCACGGTGCTCGTCGTCGTCGCGAATGACACCTTCGGCTATCTGGTGGGTGCTACCCTGGGCAAACACCGCATGGCGCCTAAAATTTCCCCCAAGAAATCGTGGGAAGGGTTCTTCGGATCACTGGTCGGCGCCATCGTTGTGGCGGTTCTTTTGACGCACTACCTGCTGGAATACAACTGGTGGGTAGGGATCATCATCGGCACGGTCATCATGTTGGCCGCCACCGCGGGAGACTTTGCCGCCTCCATGGTCAAACGTGACTTCGGTGTCAAAGATATGGGCACCACCCTGCCGGGACACGGCGGCGTGATGGACCGTCTAGACTCGGTAGTATTTGCCATCCCCGTCGGATACACCCTGTTCGTGGTTGTGCTACCACTGATCTTGGTATAAACCTCAAAGGAAACACTGTGTCAGCAAAAACTCAAGCCACTTCGCCGTTCCAATTCGTGCCCAAACGAAAATTCGGATACCACATCCGACAGGTTGACCAATTCATCAGCGACGCACGTCAAGCCTACGAAACCGACTCGGGCATCACCGCTGACACGGTTCAAACCAAAACCTTCGACCTCATCCGTGGCGGCTACCGCACCGACCAAGTAGACCAGGTCCTAGAACGCCTCGAAGATGCCCTCCGCAGAGCCGAACGCGACGAATTTATCGCAACCCACGGTCAACAAGCCTGGGATGCGAGACTCATTAGCACCCTCGAAGAGCTCATGGGCCGACTCCAACGCCCCCACGGCAGAAAATTCCGTGCCGCAGACCCCGGTATCCAAGGCTACGACACAGCCGAAGTCGACGCGTGCATGGCAAAAATTACCAGCCACCTTCAAGACGAACATCACATCCGCCTGGTTGATGTCCGCAATGTGACCTTCAGTGCCCAAAAAGGGCGCAGAGCCTACGACGAAGCCCAAGTCGACGCCTTCCTGCTGGCCGTCGTCGAACTGCTCGTCGTCCTCGACTAGGAACCCCATGACCCTCGTCTTTGCCACGCTTGGCATTCTCATCATGGTGGTGGGAATAGCGGCTTCAATTGCCCTGCACGAAATCGGGCACCTGCTCCCCGCAAAACTCTTTAACGTACGCGTTACCCAGTACATGATCGGGTTCGGCAAAACCCTGTGGTCCACCAGAAAAGGCGAAACCGAATACGGCATCAAAGCCATCCCATTGGGCGGCTACGTATCCATGATCGGTATGCTGCCACCCAATAAACCCGGTGAAGCCCCATCAAAGGCTCGCAGCCAATACTTCCAAACCATGGCACGCCAGGCCCGCGACGACGCCGCAGCCGAACTCACCGAACACGACACCGAGCGCACTTTTATCTCCCTGCCCGTATGGAAACGCATCATTATCATGCTCGGCGGGCCCTTTATGAACCTGCTGATCGCCCTGGTCCTAACCGCCATCCTGGTCACGTCCGTGGGAGTAGCCACCCCCACCACCACGGTGCACGACGTCTTTGAATGCATGACCGAAACCACGGATGCCACAGCAATCGACGCCGAATGCGGCCAGGACGATCCCGCCTCGCCCGCCTGGGAAGCCGGTCTTCGCCCGGCTGATGAAATCACCCACTTCAACAACCAAGAAGTCAGCAGCTGGGATGAACTCTCCGGTGCCATCCAACAGCGTGCCAACAGCCAAACCGCCATCACCTACGTGCGCGATGGACAAACCATCCACGACACCATCACCCCGGTGCTCACCGAACGGCCGGTCCTGGATCGTTTTGACCAACCCGCCACCGACGCCGACGGCAATATTGTCACCGAACCGGTCGGTTTCATTGGCATGTCATCCCTGATAGAAAACCAGCAACAGCCCGTCAGTGCAGCTTTCTCCATGGTGGGCGACCAAATCGCCGGAACGTTTTCCATCATCACCGTGTTACCGGCCAAACTCTGGGACACCGCCAAAGTGCTTGTCACCGACGGAGAGCGGGACCCCAGCGGCCCCGTATCGGTCGTCGGTGTAGGGCGGATCGCCGGCGAGGCAGCAGCCCAACACGACATTCCCCTCGGCGACCGGGCGGCCATGCTGCTGTCGCTGATCGCCGGACTCAACGTGGCCCTGTTGGTATTCAACCTCATCCCACTGCTCCCGCTGGACGGCGGCCACGTGCTGGGCGGCCTGTGGGAGTCGATTCGGCGGGGCTGGGCTAAACTGCGCAAAAAGCCGGACCCCGGGCCATTCGACATCGCCAAAATATTCCCCCTCACGATCATCGTCTTCGGCCTATTATTAACTATGGGAGTCCTTTTGATCGTCGCAGACATTATCAAACCAGTAACGCTGTTCTAAGAGAGGCTGACCTTGCGGCATTTAACCCGAACGCTTCGTTGGCTGTTAGACGCAGAAGACGCCGTGGCGCACGCCACCGGTGACACCGTGCGCATCCTGGCCAACTCAGATACCGCAGCTCTTCAAGAACTCGTTGCCCAACACCCCGTCACCAACGCCTATGTGCAGTCGATTCTGGATACGGGCCGTCGAGCAGGCCCCATCGGAGGATTCGCTCGGGGCATCTTCCTCGGCATCTTCGACCCGCACCAGCACAACACACTGCTGGCGGCCTGTTGGGCGGGCGCCAATATTGTGCCGGTAACCTCCGACACCGACCACGGGGTGTACTTCGGCCAGGCCCTGGTCGCCCTGAACGAATTCTTTGGGTCAATCTTTGGTCCCCAAACGGCCGTGGAAGGTATCTGGGATGTCCTGCAATACGGGCGGCAAACCGCCCGAGATATCCGTAAAGACCAGCCGTTCATGACCATCACACAACCGGCGACCACGGTGCCCAACCCAAATGTGCGACTGGCCACCGAAACCGACTACGACGACGTCCTGCCGGCCTCGGTGGCCATGTTTACCGAAGAACTCGGCTACTCGCCACTATCCGAAGGATCTCACGGCTACCGGTTGCGAGTTCGCCAACTCATTGCCAAAGGACACACCATGATCGAAATGGGCCACGACGGGGTCATCTTCAAAGCCGATTTCGGGGTCGTCACGACCCCGGCCATTCAAATCCAAGGGGTCTGGATGGCCCCCGAAGCCCGCGGCCAAGGCCACGCCGCCCCCGCCATGGCCGCCGTCGTCAATCGGGCGCTGCAACTGGCACCTGTGGTCTGCCTGTACGTTAATGACTACAACACCGCCGCGATCAAAACGTATCAACGAGTTGGGTTTCAGACCGTAGATCGCTTCGCTACCTTATTGTTTTAACCACACGCAAAGAAAGGGCAGGTATGCGTAATAGCCTGGCACTGGCCGCCGTTGGGGCACTGGTTCTGACCGGTTGCTCCGAACCGCGCGAGCAATCGGCCGTGGAAGTCACGCCGCCTGCCGTCGTGGAAGTCCCCATCCAGACCATCTTCCATCAGGCCATCACCGCAGCGATGAGCGATGAAGCCATTATCTCTACTGGCCTGCCGGCCATCGACTCCTTGAACGGTGCCTCTGCAGAACTCGACCAGTACGCACCCGAGCCGGCAGCATGTGCCGGCACCATCGACCCGGACCTGTATACGACCAACGATGTGGCCATTGGCTTCTACTCCGACTCGGAAGAAGACGTCCACACCGCCCAGACTGTGGTCGCGGCCGGCTTTGACACGGCCGAGGACGCCACCGCATACTTCGCCGCACGCACCGACCCCTGGAACGACTGTGCCACCGTGGACCTGACGATTGATGAAACCAATGTGCTAACCCTGCACTATGCTGCCGCGAGCCTGTCCGACACTCCAGAACTGGATGTGCCCGAGGTCCTGACCGAATCCGATCAGGATATGGTCCTGACCTCCACAGGGGAGCTTTCGGGAGCATTTGAAACCTCAGACACCCCGGTGCCCGATGCCGGCGCACTGCCCGACTACGTCATTTCACCGGATGAAGTGCCCGAACCCGACGCCGAAAACATTTCGATCAGCAACGCCACGGTCGTCGTGCGCTTCGACACGCACGTGTTCTGGAGCACGGTTGAACCCGGCTCTGACGTCGACGCGGCCGTTGAAACGCTTGCCGAGGTTGCCGAAGCGGTGCGTGCAGAACAATGAAACGCTCCGTAACGCTGTTGGCGGTTGTAGCCCTGGGGCTTACCGCGTGCACGGACCAGCCGACGCCTGCACCACCCAGTCCAAGCGTCACCGAAACCGGCAGCCCTGCACCGTCCGACACGCCGGTGACCGAAGCACAAGTGGCACAGCACATTGCGAATGTCCTAGAGCACCCGGCACCCGAAACGTTCCCCACCAATAACGCAGCGCTGACGGCCTTCAGTAATGTCCTGCTGGGCTACGACGAGGACGAAGACCCCGACGACGATGCGCAATCTTGTGCAGCACTGCTGGCAACCAAACCACAAGTCGCGGTATTTGGCTCCGCACCGCCAGCAGAAGAAGCCAACTCCGATAACACAGAATCCGAAGAGTCCAGTGGGCTAGCAGCATTTAGTTTTGCCAGCTCGGAGGAAGCACTCGTCTTCACCGAACAACTGCTGGACTTTGTCGAACAGTGCGATGCCGCGCACTATGAAACAGACCAACTGACCCATCACACTGAAGCAGTAGAAATCACGGCCGAGTTCTCCGCAGACCACACATCCTCCATAGTGTTGTTACGCAACCAACACTGGGTCCTTGCCGCAACGTCGTCACCCCCGGCAGATGTGGCCCTGAACCTCACACTGGTCGATCAGCTGGATGAAATGCTGCGGTAGAATACTTGCCAGATAACCACACACCCCTTGACGAACGGAGCCCCTCAAGTGCCCTTGCGCATGTCCACCCTCTTTCTTCGCACCCTGCGTGACGATCCGGCAGATGCCGAAATTGCCAGCCATAAGCTGTTAGTCCGTGCCGGTTATATTCGTCGTGCAGCACCGGGCGGATACACGTGGCTGCCGCTGGGCCTACGGGTCAAAAATAAGGTAGAAAATATTGTTCGGGAAGAAATGAACGCCATCGGCGGTCAAGAAGTACACTTCCCCGCACTGCTACCCAAGGAGCCCTATGAAGCTACCGGCCGTTGGGAAGACTACGGCGACGGGATCTTCCGACTTCAGGATCGCTCGGGTGCCGACTTCCTGTTGGCCCCAACACACGAAGAGCTCTTTACGCTGCTGGTCAAAGACCACTATTCGTCGTATAAGGATCTGCCGGTCTACCTGTACCAGATCCAAACAAAATACCGTGATGAAGCTCGTCCGCGTGCAGGACTGCTGCGGGTGCGGGAATTCATCATGAAGGATTCGTACTCGTTTACCATCGATGACGAAGGGCTCAATGAAGCCTATGACAAACACCGGGCAGCCTACATTCGGATCTTCGAACGCCTGGGACTCGACGTTGTTGCGGTCCAAGCCATGGCCGGTGCCATGGGTGGATCCCGTTCCGAAGAGTTCTTACACCCATCAGCAGCAGGCGAGGACACCTTCGTAGAATCACCCGGCGGCTACCGGGCCAACGTTGAGGCCGTTGCCACCGTGGCCCCAGACAGTATTGACTACACGGATGCCCCGGCAGCCGAAGTGAAAGACACCCCGGTATCGACCACCATTGCTGCCCTGGTTGAGGTGGCCAACGAATTGGCACCCAAACCACAGGGCAGCTGGCAAGCCGCCGAGACCCTTAAATGTGTCGTACTCACGGCGATCCTTGATGGGGGAGAGCGTAAACTGTTCGTCGTTGCGGTGCCCGGTGATCGCGATGTGGACGTCAAACGCCTGGAGGCCTCTATCGCAGAAGCCCTGGGCGTGCCCGGTGAACCAAGTATTGAACCAGCCACCGACGATGACATCGCCAGCCACACGGACTTAGTGCCCGGCTATATCGGACCAGCACTGTGGCAAGACAATACCGCGATCCAAATGCTGGGCGCCGAATCGCAAACCGGTATCCCATTTTTTGTCGACCCGCGGATCGTAGCCGGATCCACCTGGGTCACCGGGGCCAACCAAGATCAGAAGCACGTCTTTGGTCTCGTGGCAGAGCGGGACTTCACCTGGGACGGCGTATTAGAGGCCACCGCTGTACGTGACGGCGACCCGGCACCAGATGGGTCCGGGCCCCTTGCGACCCGGCGCGGCATGGAAATGGGACATATTTTCCAACTGGGACGCAAATATGCTGAAGCCCTAGATCTGAAAGTCTTGGACGAGAACGGCAAACATGTCGTGGTCACCATGGGATCCTATGGAATCGGCGTGTCACGTGCTGTTGCCGCACTAGCAGAAGCCCACCATGACGATAAAGGCCTCATCTGGCCCATCAACGTGGCACCGGCGCACGTACACATTGTGGCAACCGGCAAAGACGATGAAATTTTTGACACCGCTGCAGACTTTGCAACCCAACTCGAAGCCGCCGGTGTCGAAGTGCTCCTCGACGATCGACGCAAAGTGCACGCTGGCGCCAAGTTCTCCGATGCAGAACTCATTGGAGTCCCGATCCAGCTCATTGTCGGCCGTGGCCTGGCCAAGGGCACCCTTGAACTCAAAGACCGCTTTGCCGACAGCCGTGACGATATTCCGGTTGATACAGCACTGGAACACGTCGTTGATCTGGTCCAGCAGTATCAGCAGGCGGCACACTAACCCCACCGCGGTAGCGGAAGACCTTGGCTGAATGGTGGTCAACACAGACAATGTGTTGACCACCATTGTTTTGGCAACGCCGACCACTACGGTGCTGCCTGACCGAGTGCAGGGCAGGCTGGCTCAGAAATCAAATGCGAATGGTGATCGTCCCGGAGACCATCTGGACTCCCAGCTGGTGATTTGCCAGAGTCCTGCCCGCGCGATGGCCCGCTGCTGCGCAGTTTCAGCCAGCAAATACAGTTCCGACCAGTCCTCGACCAGCACATCAGACATTTTCAACATTTCCCGTGTACTGATCTCATCGGCGAAGCGAAGGTCACGCTCTACCGGGAACATGACAGGAACTTCCGGCTCGCAGTCGGTAGGAAATAGGCGTTCCAACGCCAGCGCGCTCTCGTGAGATTGTTCTTGCTGGGTCCGCCAGGTGTCATCCTGGGTAAAACGCGCCCCGGCAATCGTGGACAGATAATCAATGCTGTGCAGTTGCACGGCAGCATTCGCTAACCGGTCAGCATAACGTGATCCGCATTCCAAGGGTTCAACGCCCGTAACCGTTTCGGGAATAGAATCGATAGTGGTCAGCGTTGTATCAGAGGCTGCCGTAATACGCATCATGCGCACCAAGTGCTGCGTATGCTGTGATGCGGTCAACTCACTGGACTGCTGGGTGACGCTGTCACCAGTCTTGAAGACGCTGAAACTCAGCCAGGTCCCCAGGCCGATCAGTGCAGCCACCGTAAACAGCACAATGACACCACGCCACAACGGTGGACGTGGCTGGGCAATGTGGTCAGTGGAATCTTGAGGCGTCACATCTTGGTATTGTGTCATAGTTATCCTCAACTACACTGGAACATTCCCGAAGTTGGTACAAATAGTGTACTGATACAGCATAGGAGTACAGCACCACATGATGGTCAACCGTCGGAGTTTTGCTAAACATTTCCACGACTCACAGCCCGCTGTGTCGGAAATGGATCCGATGCAACGCTCCGAATTACAATCCCTAATCGGAGCCGTGGTCGAAGGCCAAGGACTGTGGTGTGAAGAGATTGCGGTCGGAGGCAGTCCGGGGGATCGGGTACTGTCCGTTGTGGTTGACCGGATCGACGACGAAGACGGTGTCAGCCTGGACGTGATCTCCACCATTACCCAAGAGGTATCGGCGGCATTGGATGCCGAAGGGGACTGGATCCCTGAGATCGGTTCCGACACCTACACGTTAGAGGTCACCACCCCGGGAACAGACCGGCCGCTGGTGCGTAAACACCACTGGGAGAAGAATCTTGGCCGTGTCGTGAACGTGACGATTGACGACGGGGAAGCCAGAGACGCAAAAATCCACAGTGTGGATGCGACGGGCGTCGAGCTGGTACTGATATCTCCGGGTGCGAAAAAGGGAATGCCCCCGAAATATGCGCCACCGGCCTATTTTACGTTCGAACAGCTTTCGAATGCGATCGTTCAAGTTCAGCTAAAGTAGCCCCCATACCCTGAACTGTCATACATGATTGCACGCCATAACAGAATCACAACTGAATCAACCCCTGGAGGACCCGTTGGATATCGATATTTCCCTGCTTCGGACGCTTGAAACCGAACACGAGATCCCATTAGAACAACTGATTTCAACGATTGAACAAGCCCTCTTGCTGGCCTACCATAAATCTCCTGGTGCGATCCAACAGGCCCGGGCTGAAATCGACACCAAAAGCGGCAAGGTCACGATCTGGGCTGTTGAATACGGTGATAACGACGAACCCATTGGTGAATTCGATGACACGCCATCCGGTTTTGACCGGATTGCCGCATCCACGGCTCGACAGGTCATTATGCAGCGGCTGCGAGATGCTGAAGATAACCAAGTCCTGGGGGAGTTTCGCGATAAACAAGACCAAGTTGTATCCGGTGTGATCCAGCAGGGCACTAACCCGCATATGATTCAGGTCGATTTAGGCAGTGTAGAAGCTGTTCTTCCACCGGCCGAACAAGTCCCCGGCGAAGATTATTCACACGGTACACGTCTGCGTTCCTACGTGGTTTCGGTCGGACGAGGAAACAAAGGGCCCTCCATTACCTTGTCACGGTCCCACCCAGGCTTGGTACGAAAACTCTTCGAATTTGAAGTCCCAGAAATAGCCAACGGCACCGTCGAGATCGCAGCCATTGCTCGCGAAGCTGGGCACCGCACCAAAATTGCAGTATCAGCGAGCGATCCTGGAATTAACGCCAAAGGCGCTTGCATCGGTGAAATGGGGGCGCGGGTGCGCGCGGTCATGACGGAACTCAATGACGAAAAGATCGACATCGTCGACTATTCCGATGATCCTGCAAAGTTCATCTCCGCGGCATTGTCCCCATCCAAAGTCATCAAAGTGTTTGGTGTGGACGAAGCAACGCGTTCGGCGTCCGTGGTCGTTCCTGATTATCAGCTGTCGTTAGCCATTGGTAAAGAAGGCCAGAATGCTCGACTAGCCGCAAAACTCACCGGCTGGCGCATCGACATACTGGGTGAAACGGTGTACGAACAGCAAGTTGCAGGCCAAACAGCGACCGAAGAATAGGCCCTTTGGCGTCAACCTGCCGAATTGCGTTAGACTATTAAAGGTTGACGAGTATGTGACAGATGTGGAGGCCCATGGCCAACCATGAACCGGTGCGGTTATGTATCGGCTGTCGCACACGAGAAAACACCAAAAATTTGGTACGTGTGGCTTTTGAAACCACGGGTGATTCCCGATCACTCGTGTTTGATGAGCGTAGCGTACTGCCGGGGCGGGGTGCTTGGTTGCACCGTGACCCCGAGTGTTTGTCCCAAGCACTGCGAAAACGAGCTTTTGCCCGGGCGTTTCGATCTCAAGTAGATACTGCAAACCTCGAACAAGCTTGTAATCAGTGGCACATGGCGAACACGAAACCACCGAAGAATAACGAAAGCGGGTCAGAGATCTGATGGATACCCGGTGAGCACACGATGAGTGCCCAACGATGAATATCAAAGTCAGCTCACAACGCATGAGCTCCCATTCAGGAGGGTTTGTGCGCATGACGACAGAGCATATATTTCGACCGGCCAGAATCGCGGACCAGTACTAATGTAGTGCAGGCCACGATTCAGCCAGAACAGGAGAATCGTGGCGAAATTGCGCGTCCACGAAGTTGCCAAGCAACTTGGGATAACATCCCGTGAGGCGCTGAGTAAACTCGAAGAAATAGGCGAGTTTGTATCTTCAGCGTCCTCAACCATTGAACCACCAGTAGTGAAGCGTCTCAAAGCAGAATTTGCAGATGCTGCTCCGGCAGAAAAACCTAAACCAGCGGCCAAAGCTGCTCAGAAACCTGCCCCAAAACCACAGCCGAAAAAACCTGCAGCGCCAAAGGCCGAGGAGCCAGCAGCTTCCGAGCCCGAAACCAAACCTGCAGCACCAAAACCGGCTCCGAAACCCGCGGCAAAACCAGCAGAACCCAAACCTGCTGCCAAACCCGCACCCAAACCGGGGGCAACAAAACCTGGTCCGAAACCAGGTCCAAAGCCTCCGGCACCTCGCCCGGGCAACAACCCGTTCCAGGCAAAAGAAGACACCACGGCACCCCGACCAGGGCCACGCGGTGGGGCACCACGTCCGGGAAACAACCCGTTCGCTCCCCAGCAGGGCATGCGTCAGGAACAGCATGGTGGACCACGCCCGGCCCCCGGTCGCGGCGGTCCAAAACCTGGGCCACGCAAGGGTGCTCCGAAACCAGGAGCAAAGCCCGGTGGTAAACCGGCAGCACAGCCACGTTCATCCGGTCCGCGCCCATCACCGGCGATGATGCCCGGCCAGATCACGCCACCAACACCGGCTGACGCTGGTCGCGGTGCTGGTCCCCGTCGTGGCGGCGGCCCCGGTGGTCCTCGTCGCGGTCCAGGCCGCGGTTCAGCACAAGGTGCATTCGGTCGCGGTCCACAAACCGGTCGTCGTCGTTCGAAACGACGTCAGCGTAGCGAAGAGCAGCATCAACAGGCACCGGTTATCGGTGGTGTGAAGGTCCCCAAAGGTGACGGCGAAACAGTTATTCGTCTGCGCCGTGGTTCCTCAATCGCTGATCTTGCCGAACGGATTAAGGCAGATCCAGCAGCACTGGTTACCGTGTTGTTCCATCTGGGTGAGATGGCAACTGCCAACCAGTCCCTGGATGAAGAAACCTTTGCAATTCTGGGTGCAGAAATCGGCTATAAAGTCGAAATTGTCTCTCCAGAAGAAGAAGACCGTGAAATTCTGGACGCCTTCGACATCGACCTCGATGCTAAAGACGCCCAAGAAGATATGGAAGCGCGTCCCGCTGTGGTAACCGTGATGGGTCACGTAGACCACGGTAAGACCCGTACCCTGGATGCGATTCGTTCCGCCCGGGTACGCGAGTCCGAAGCCGGCGGTATCACCCAGCACATCGGTGCCTACCAGGTGGAAGTTCCGCACGACGGAAAAGACCGCGTCCTAACGTTCATTGATACCCCGGGTCACGAGGCGTTTACCGCCATGCGTGCTCGTGGTGCCAAAGTCACCGACATCGCGGTTCTGGTGGTGGCAGCAGACGACGGTGTCATGCCGCAGACCGTTGAAGCACTCAACCACGCAAAAGCCGCTGATGTGCCGATCGTGGTGGCCATTAACAAGATCGACAAGGACGGTGCGAACCCGGACCGGATCCGAGGCGAACTGTCCGAATACGGTCTGGTGCCCGAAGAATACGGCGGCGAAACCATCTTCGTCGAAATTTCGGCCCTCCAGAAAATGAACATCGACGGTCTGCTGGAATCCATCCTGCTCACCGCAGATGCGGCGCTGGAACTGACCGCCAACCCGGAACGTCAAGCACGCGGTGTGGCCATCGAAGCCAACCTCGACCGCGGCCGCGGACCGGTCGCCACCGTACTGGTACAAACCGGTACGCTGCACGTCGGAGACAATATGGTCGTTGGCGACGCCCACGGCCGTGTCCGTGCAATCTTCGATGAATACGGTGAACCCGTTACCGAAGCGCTACCATCACGTCCGGTGCAGGTCCTTGGCCTGTCCAACGTGCCACGTGCCGGTGATGTGTTCCTCGTAACCGAAGACGAACGCACCGCTCGACAAATTGCCGAACGTCGCGAGACAGCCAAGCGCAACGCCATGCTGGCCCGTCGTCGTAAGCGCATTACGCTCGAAGAGTTCGACCAAGCTGTGGCCGAAGGCAAACTGGATACGCTCAACCTCATTATCAAAGGTGACGCATCCGGGCCGGTGGAAGCACTGGAAGACTCGCTCATGCAAATTGACGTGGGTGGCAAAGACGAAGTACAACTGCGCGTTATCCACCGCGGTGTCGGTGCCATCACCCAGAACGATGTCAACCTGGCAACCGTTGACGATGCCGTCATCATCGGCTTCAACGTGCGCCCGGCAGAACGCGTTACCGAACTGGCAGACGAAGAAGGCGTCGATATGCGCTTCTACACTGTCATCTACGACGCGATCGACGACATCGAACAAGCGCTCAAGGGCATGCTGAAACCGGAATACGAAGAAGCAGTCGTCGGCCGTGCCGAAGTCCGCGAAATCTTCCGTTCCTCCAAGGCCGGCACGATTGCCGGCTCCATGGTGTCCTCCGGTCTCATGCGCCGCAACGCCAAGGCACGCCTGCTGCGTGACAACAGAGTTGTCAGCGACGGCCTCACCATTGGCTCACTGCGACGTTTCACCGACGATGTTACCGAAGTCCGCGAAGGCTTCGAATGCGGTATTGGACTTGGTAAGTTCAGTGATATCCGTGAAGGCGACATCATCGAAAACTACGAGATGCAAGAAATACCACGCGTCTAACGTACACAACCGCGGCGCCCACACGTGTGGGCGCCGCGGATTTAAACTTTCAGGAGATCTTCTATGGCAGATCACAACCGTGCCGCACGTCTGGCACAACGGATCAAAGTTATCCTTGCCGAAGCCTTACACAAAACCGTCAAAGATGATCGCGTCGACAACGTGACCATCACCGAAGCACGCGTCACCAACGATCTGCAACAAGCAACCGTGTACTACACGGTCTTTGGGGACGACGAAACCGTGGCCCAAGCCCACCAAGCCATGGAAGAAAACCGCGGCCTGCTGCGTCGCGAAATGGGTCATGGCCTCAACATCAGATTGGTTCCAACTCTGGAACTCATCCCAGATACCGTGCCAGAAACCGCCGCGCAACTTGAAGAAGCACTGCGCGCCGCCAAAGCACGTGATGCCGAACTCGCCGCACAACGCGAATCCGCGACCTACGCCGGCGACGAAGACCCATATAAGGAATAGAATACGCATGGCTGCAGACAACTCGGGGCTCATACTGATAGATAAACCCGCGGGCTGGACCTCCCACGATGTGGTGTCCCGCACCCGGAAAATTGCCGGGACCCGAAAAGTCGGCCACGCAGGCACACTGGACCCGATGGCCACCGGAATGCTGGTCATCGGGTTCAATAAAGCCACCAGGCTACTGACCTATATTGTCGACACCACAAAAACCTACCGTGCCACCATCAGACTCGGGCACAACACGACAACCGATGATGCAGATGGTGACATCGTGCAAACACGATTCGCCAACGCCGTCACCAGTGACCACATTCATGATGCCGTCACAAACCTCACCGGCACCATCCAGCAGGTGCCGTCAGCTGTCTCAGCCATCAAAATTGACGGCAAACGCGCATACCAGCGCGTCCGCGACGGAGAAACCGTCGACATCCCGGCACGCGAAGTCACCATCCAACGTTTTAGTATCGACGACATCCGGCGCGCCGACGACGGCAAAACCATCGACCTCGACATCGAAGTCCAATGCACCGCTGGCACCTACATCCGTGCACTGGCACGCGACCTCGGTGAAGCACTGGGCACCGGAGGATACCTGACCGCCCTGCGCCGCACCGCCGTGGGCCCCTACCACATCGATGATGCCGTAACCATCGATCAGCTGGCCGAGAACTTCCAATACACCGACATTTCGGTGGCCGCCGAAAAACTCTTCCCAACACGGGCTGTGACCCGCCAGGAAGCCACCGACCTGGTTCACGGTCGACGCATACCGGCTTCCAACACGAACCAGCTGCAAGCCGCACAACTGTCCGACGGCACCGTGATCGCGCTGATCACCGACGCCGAACGCGACGGCACGGTGCAAGCAAAACCCGAAATCGTCTTTGCCACCTTGGCGCAGGTCACCGGAGCCCACTCATGATCCTTGACGGCTGGTTCTACACCGGAGCAGGCCTCGGCATCCTCTCCGCCATCATCTGCACTATCGCCACCATCTTCCGTGATCACCCGGCAGACTCATCCATTCTGTCGCTGGCCGCCCTGGAACTGTACCTGGCAGTGTATGCCGGCTACGCGCTGATCTCACCGGTCCCGCTCAACGGCCCCGGCTGGGAATTCTGGGGGTATATTTTCACGGCCATGATCTTGCCCCCAATAGCGTTCTTTTGGGGGATAACCGATAAAACTCGTTGGTCCAACTTGGTCATGGCCGCCGTCGGCCCCACCATCTTGGTCATGATTCACAGATTGCAGGTGATCTGGCATGGCTGAAACCTCCGGCCGTACCAAAGGCGTAGGACGCATCATCGTAATGGTGTATGCGATCCTGGCCCTCGCAGCGACTGCGCGCTCCGCATTCCAACTGGTCACAAAATTTGACGACGCCCCCGTGGCCTTCCTCTTATCCGGGGCATCCGCGTTGGTCTACATTATTGCCACCTTCGCACTGGGCACCCCCGGGCGTCGTGCCTGGCATGTGGCCCACGCGGCAGTCTGGTTCGAACTGATCGGCGTCATCATCGTGGGCGCATGGTCACTGCTTGACACCACCGGCATGTTCCAAGAATCCACCGTCTGGTCCAGCTTCGGCGTAGGCTATGGCTTTATCCCGCTGATCCTGCCGATCATCGGACTGTACTGGTTACATAAACACCGGCCAAAAAACCCGCTAACCTAGAATCACATCACCGCGACACAAAGGATGACACCAAGTGCAATACTGGGCAGGCACCGCTGCAATCCAGCACCCACCAGCGCCGTCTGTGGTCACGCTCGGAAACTTCGACGGCGTACATCGCGGACACCGGGCCGTCCTACGGGTCGTGGTTGACACCGCAAAACAACGCAACCTCACCTCAGTGGCCGTCACGTTTGACCCACACCCACGCCTGGTACACCTACCAGAAGAACCACTGGTTCCAATCGTATCCCTGCCACAAAAAATCCGGCTGCTGGAATCCTGCGACCTCGACGCAACCCTGGTCATGCACTACACCCTGGACTTTGCCACCCAGACCGCCACCGAATTTGTCCAAAACATTCTGGTCGACGCCCTCAACGCCGCCGTGGTGGTCGTCGGAGCCGACACCCGATTCGGGGCCGGCAACACCGGCGACATCAACCTGCTGCGTGAACTCGGCAAAATCCACCACTTTGAAGTTGTCCAGGTCGACGACGTCGGCGAAAGCGAACGCTGGTCCTCAACCTGGGTGCGCGACACCCTAGCCGCCGGCAAAGTCGCCCAGGCGAGCCGCATACTGGGCCGCTATCACACCGTCGAAGGCGAAATCGTCCACGGGCACGCACGCGGCAGAGAACTAGGCTTTCCCACCGCCAACTTCGCCAGCGACGCACAAGGCATGATCCCCGCCGACGGCGTATACGCCGGGTGGTTCACCAACAGCACCGGCCAGCGACTCCCAGCGGCCATCTCCGTGGGCAGCAACCCCACCTTCAACGACGTGCTCCGCACCGTTGAAGCACATATTTTTGATCGCCCCGAAGACGAAGCCCTGCAAGACTTCAACCTCTACGGCCAACACTGCACGGTAGAATTTGTGGCCCGACTGCGCGGTATGCTCGCCTTCGACGGCATCGATGACCTCATTACCCAAATGCAAACCGACGTCGATACCTCCCGAGCGATCCTGTCTGGAAACGCTCCCGAAGTTGACGCACCAGACCCGCGAGGCAACCGCTAAATGTCAGGCCGTGCCGCCGTCATCTCGCTTCACCCAGCCGCCCGACACCGCTACAGTCTGGCCTTTGACACCGACCAAGCCCGGCTGTACCACCGGGTACGTCCCAGCTACCAGGCAGGCATCCTGCACTTCCTCACCGACCAGCATCCCGGCACCGCGGTTGACCTGGGCGCTGGAACCGGACTGTTCTCAACCACCCTGATCCAAGCCGGGTGGGACGTCGTCGCCGTCGACCCGGCAGCCCACATGTTAGACGTCCTCACGGACCACCACCCGCACGTGACCACCGTTGTATCCAACGTTGAAGACCTCGACACCACATCGTGGCAACAGCAAGCAGACCTGGTGGTCTGCGCCCAAGCCTGGCACTGGATAGACAATGCCAAGGCCAGTAAAACAGTCGAGCAACTACTCACCGATACCGGGGTCTTTGGCATCGTGCACCACCACATCGACACCTCACAAGACTGGGTCTTGCGGCTATGCAAAATCATGCACTCCGGCGATGTCCACCCGATACACCAGCCACCCAAAATCAGCGGGGCCTTTGAACCACCGGTAGGACACTGGTGGCACTGGGAACAACACCTGACCGTTGTACAAGTTCACGACCTGATGAGCACCCGGGCATATTACCTGCGCACCAGCGACAAACAACGCCGCCGGATGCACAACAACCTCGACTGGTATCTCATCGACCACCTCGGC
>Ga0209487_1000108_pt1 | contig 75609 bp, 66 predicted proteins | sample Poulit2012_FD_187524 | JGI IMG/M metagenome (GOLD analysis project Ga0209487, IMG submission 187524) | Agricultural soil microbial communities from Georgia to study Nitrogen management - Poultry litter 2012 (SPAdes) (version 2) | ecosystem: Environmental > Terrestrial > Soil > Agricultural land...
TGGCCGGCATCAATGGCCTGTCGGTACTGCAGCTTGGCGACTTTCGCTTTGGCCAGCCAACAAGAATTACCGCCACGGCGCGTCCGGGCAGCGGCCGGGTGGTGGATATCGAGCGCGAGGTCAAGCTGGGCGGCCCCATTCACAGCAAGGGCATGCTGATTTTGTCCAGCTATATTGCCAGCCGCTATGCGGCCACCAGCAATCTGTCGCTGGCGGCCAGCGTGGTGTTCGAGCAGTCCTACGGAGGGGTGGACGGCGACTCGGCCTCGCTGGCCGAAACCTGCGTTTTGCTGTCGGCCATAGCCGGTGTACCGTTGCGGCAGTCGCTGGCGGTTACCGGTTCCATCAGCCAGCACGGCCAGGTGCAGGCGGTGGGCGGCGTCAGCGAAAAGGTCGAGGGCTTTTTCGAGGTTTGCCGGCAGGCCGGCAAGCTGGAAGGCCAGGGCGTGATTATTCCTGCATCAAATGTTGAGCATTTGATGGTCAACCCCGATGTTCAAAAGGCGGTGGCCGAAGACAGCTTCAGAATTTATCCGGTGCGGTCCGTAAGCGAAGCATTGGGGCTGCTGACCGGCATGCCGGTGGGCGAAGCCGATGAGAATGGCAACTACCCCGAGGGCAGTTTCAACCGCTGTGTGGCCGATCGCCTGGCGGAGTTTGCGCGCGCTGCCCGCCGCGACAGGCGCCGAAAGGATGACAGTGACAGTGATGGAGATGACGACAATACCCGCCAGTAGCAGCAGTGGAAAGCGGCGTGGCCCGGCGCGCATTGTGGCGCTGGTTGATCACATGCCGGATGATGGCGGCGTGCTTGACGCCGCCATTCATCAGGCTGTTCGTCACCAGGCACCGCTTTTGGTGCTCTCGCATCGCCAGTCTCATGCTGTCCGCTGCGCAGCCTATTCATTTGCCACCGAAGTGGGGCGCTGGTCCGGAAAGCTGCGCCCCGTGGACAGCGGCTATGTGGCCCGTCATCACGCGCGCTGCCTGGCGGATATGAGGCGCCGCGTCAGGGCGGCGGCAAAACGGGCCGGCATCCGCTGGCAGCTGCTGGAAATAGACGGCCGGCTGGTGGATGAGGTGCTGGCACTGAACCGCCCCGATGATCTGCTGATGCTGACCCGGATTCTGTCTGCCCCCGAGCGGGCCGCTGAATGGCGGCGGGCGGCCCTGGCGCTGGCCAGGCGTGCCGCCGGCGCCGTCCAGATGGTTCAGCCGGCGTCGGCTGTCGATCGTGGCCGGGTGGCCGTTTTGCTCGATGATGAACACAGCGCCGCGCGCCTGCTTGAAACGGCTGCCGGGCGGGCGCGGCTTAGCGGCCGGCGCCTGGTGGCGCTGCTGACCCCGCAGGCCCGGCACTCGGCCGCCATAGCCGACCTGCTGCAGCAGTGCGGCATTCGCTGCCGGGTGCGCGCCGTGGCGGCAAAAACCGCGGCCGAGCTGCTGCCGGCACTGGCCGAAGAACACGCGGCCGAGCTGGTCATAGGCCGCGCCGGCCCCTGGCTGGACTCACCGGCGGCCGGCCGCGTGCTGGCGCTGTGGCAGCTGCCGGTGTTTATTGCCGCGCGCTGAATCCTGAGCCGGGGCCGGCCTGGCCCGTCAGTCCAGCGTATATTCGCTGGCCGGCGGGCGCAGATTGTAGTTTGACGCCATGACCGCGCCATAGGCGCCGGCGTTGGCGATGAGCATTACATCACCTTCACCGGTTTCGGGCAGCAGCCGGTCCAGCCCGAGAATGTCGCCGGTTTCACAGATGGGGCCAACCACATTGGAAACCCGGCTGCCCGGTTCCTGCAGGCGGCTGAGATTGACGATTTCGTGCCAGGCACCGTACAGCGCCGGGCGAATCAGCGAGTTCATGCCGGTGGCAATGCCCACATAGTGCTGGTCGCCCTTGGTCTTGGTTTGCGTGACCCGGGCCAGCAGCACGCCGGCCGGCGCGGCGATATAGCGGCCGGGCTCTATCCACAGTTCCACCGACGGCGGCAGCTTTTTGCGCAGCTGCGCCAGCCCGCCGTTGAGGGTGGCCAGATCCAGCGGCAGGCTGTCGGGGCGCTCCGGAACGCCCAGCCCGCCGCCGATATTGACGAACCTGACCGAGTCAATCCGGCGGGCGGCCTCGCCGAGCACTTCCAGGCTGCGGTGCCAGTTGGCCGGATGCATGATGCCCGAGCCGGTATGCGCGTGCAGCCCGACGATTTCGATGTCATGGGCGCGGCACAGGGCAAGGGCTTCATCGAGTTCAGCCAGCGGAATGCCGAATTTTGAGTTGGCGCCGGCGGTGCGCACCATCTTGTGGTGTCCCAGCCCGGAGCCGGGATCAAGGCGCAGGAACAGGCTGTGCCCGGCAAGATCGCCGCCCCAGTGCTGCAGCACGTGCAGATTGTCCACGGTCAGGTTCAGGCCCAGATCAAGCGCCTGGCGGTATTCCTCACGGGGCGCAAAGTTGGGCGTGAACAGCATGTTCTCGGCCTTCAGGGCGGGCGCCGCTTCCAGCGCGTGGTGCGCTTCGGCCAACGACACGCATTCGATTCCAAGGCCTTCATCAACCACCGCGCGCAGCAGCCGGGGATGAGAATTGGCCTTCATGGAATAAAGCACGCGGTTGACGGCATCGAGGCCAAGCAGCTGGCGGCAGGCCTGGCGGGCCGTTGGCAGGTTGTAGACATAGGCGCAGTTCTTGCCGTCCATAAGATTGAGCAGCTGCTCTTGTTGCTGGCGCCACCATGGTGGCGCCGGTCTGGCGGCGGATGCATTGCCAAACAGCTGCTCCCAGGTAGGGCCAAAGACCGAGTCGCCGCCGGTGCCGCCGGGAATGAGCTGCTGGTGAAGCTGGGCAATGAGGCGGTCGGCGTGGCGGGATTCAACCACAAAGCTCAGGTTGAGGTCGTTGGCCGCCTGGCTGACCTGCAGGATGCGGCGCTGTTCGAACACCTCGAGCGCCGGCCCGATCTTGTGAAGAATGGTGCGAATGCCCAGCCCAACCAGGCTGACGGTGGCACAGTCGCTGAAAACATCGACCTGGCACAGGCGCGACAGGCGCCGCGACAGGTCGTCGAGCACGTTTTGATCAAGAACGTTGGCGCTGGGGTCGAGGGTCACTGTAACGTTGGATTCGGACGTGGAAACCTGGTCGACCGACAGGCCCATGTCGCCGAAAATGCCGAAAATTGCGGCCAGAAAGCCGACCTCCTGCCACATGCCCATGCCTTCCAGCGAGATGAGCGTAATGGGCTTGCGCTCCACAATGGCCTTGACCTGGCTGCTGTGCTCGTGCACCGAGCGCGAAATTCGCGTGCCTTCTATATCCGGGCGGTCGGTTTGGTGCATGTGAATTTCGATGTCGTGCAGTATGGCGGGCGACAGGGCGGCGGGGTGCAGCGCCCTGGCGCCCATGGCAGCCAGTTCCTGGGCTTCGCGAAAGCCGATCCGGCGCAGCAGGCGGGCGCCGGTGATGCGCCGTGGCGCGGCTGAAAAAAGGCCGGGCACGTCGGAAAAGATGTCGACCCGGCGGGCGCCGACCACCGCTGCGACCGAAGTGGCCGATGTATCGGAACCACCGCGGCCAAGAAGCACGGTGCGCCCCCAGGCATCGGCGGCTGAAAAACCGGGCATGACCCATACCCGGCCCGCATCGGCCAGTTCATTGGCCAGCTGCGGATCGGGCTCCGCCGTGATTCTGGCCGACAGAAAGCGTGCCCGGCGACTGCGCCTGTCTTCGCGGCCGCAGGTCAGCACCCGGGCGCTGTCCAGCCACCGGCTATCGATCTGGCCGGCGTTGAGCGCGGCCAGCGCCAGCTTGCTGGACAGGTATTCACCGCAGGCCAGCAGGCGGGCCTGGTCGGGCGGCGTGCTGCAGTGGGCGCCAAAACTTTCAAGCAGGGCCCTGACCTCATCAAAAGGCTTGTCGAGGGTTGCGGCGGGCAGATCCAGCGCTGCAAGCAGCTTTCGGTGCCGCTGTTCCAGCGTGTCCACAAGCTCGCTTGCGCTGGCCTCGGGGCCGGCGTTGATGTGGGCCTGCAGCAGGTCGGTGACACCGCGCAGCGCCGATACCACAACAATGACGTGAAAGCCCTTTTGTTTGATGCTGCGAACCCGTTTGACGATATGCGGCCAGTTTTCGGGGTTGGCTATGGACGAGCCGCCGTACTTGACGACCCGCCATTGTCTGTCAGCATTGCTGTTGGGCTTGTTCATTGGGATTACCTGTCAAAATCGGATAGTCTGGACAAAATAAAGATCTGTATGAGAGCCTGTTCTCCAGTAAACAGACAGAACGCGATTCTACATTGACGACTCGGCCATGAACAGCAACAACAACCGGAAGGGGCGGTCGGCGTCAGCCAGCCACGCCGGCCACGTGCGCCCGGACAACCAGGATGCGGTTCTGGCCGATGACGGGCTGGGCCTGTGGCTGGTGGCGGACGGCATGGGCGGTCACGCCGGCGGTTCCTGCGCCAGCTCGATTGCCATTGACACAATCCGCGCTTCGGTGGCCAGGGGGCTTGGCCTGAATGATGCATTGGGCAGGGCCCACGAAAGGATTCGCCTGGAACAGCAGCGCCGGCCCGGCTACAGCGGCATGGGCACCACCGCCGTGGTGCTCAGGGAAAGCAACAGCCGCTATGAGATTGGCTGGTCGGGCGACAGCCGCGCCTATTTGTATTCAGCTGCCGGCGGCAGCCTCACGCGCCTGACCCGCGATCACAATATTGCCGGCAGCCTGGTGGCCGCCGGCGCGCTGTCGGTCGAGGAGGCGGCGCGCCACCCCCAGCGCAACGTGCTGACCAGTTGTCTGGGACTTTCTGGCGGGCAGTCACCGCGCGTTGACCATGTTGAAGGGGCCTGGCGGCCCGGCGATGTCATTATTCTGTGCACCGATGGCCTGTCGGGCGAACTGGATGACGGCGAGATTGAAAAGATCATTGGCGCAGTGCCCGCCAGTGATCCCGCAGGCATGGTCGAGGCCCTGGTGTCGGCTGCGCTGGAAGCCGGCGGGCACGACAACATTTCTGTCATTGCCGTAGCCGCGCCGGCAACAGCCCGGCAGCATGCCCGCACCTCGCTCAGACGGCGCCTGAGCGATCTGGTCAAAAAAAGGCGGGCGTCCTGAAGCAACAGCGCCCGTCAGGCGGGTGCGCCCTTGTAGGTGCCCAGCACCACAACGGTTTTGCCCGAGGCGCGCACCATGCCTTCCTCTTCGAGAATTTTCATGACGCGGCCGGCCATTTCGCGCGAGCAGCCGACAATGCGGCTGAGCTCCTGGCGGGTAATTCTGAGCTGCGTGCCCTCGGGGTGAGAAACCGCATCGGGCTGCTTGCACAGTTCGATAAGCGTTTTGGCAATGCGGCCCTGGGTGTCCAGAAAAGCCAGGTGCAGCACCTTGCGCCTGGTTTGCAGCAGCCGCTCGGCCAGCTTTGAGCCTATGGCAGTCAGAATGTCGACCGCATATTCGGCTAGTTCGCCTTCCAGTGCTTCGCGCAGCCGCTCGTAGCTGACGGCGGCAATGTCGCAGCGGTTGCGGGTGCGCACCAGCGAGGAGCGCGGGGCCGGCTTCATGTACAGGCCGATCTCGCCAATGAAGTCGCCGGGATTGAGGTAGCTGATGATCAGCTCGCGCCCGTCCTCACCCTCGGTTGAAACCGACACCGAGCCTTCGATGATGTAAAGCAGTTCGTCGCCCGGGTCGCCGGGTCGGGAAATGGTTGATTTGGCCGGATAGTGCCGGCGTTCGCATATGGACAGGAAGCGGTTCATCGCTTCGCGGTTGACGGGATAAAATTGAAAGTCTCTATCGATTTCCATATCAGATTACGTAATGAATGGTTGTGTTATCGGGCAGAAACGCCATGGAAGACGAACGCGTCCGATGTCGAGAATGAATTTATGTGGCAAGTGTAGCTGATTCAGCCACAGGTAATGCAAATCAACAGGTACAGACACTTTTAAGCCGACAAGTTCAGGATGGCGTCGGTAATCCACGTGCGCAGGCGGGCTGCCGTTTCAGGGTCCAGGCCCGTGTGGTCGGCCAGCACCGCAGCCGCCACGGGTTCGTCGCCGGGCCGCAGGGCTGTATGACGCCCGGGTTCATCGGCCAGCCACGCTTCCAGCGCAGCGGTCTTGTCGCTGCGAAAACGGGGAACCTCACCGTCTCTGAGCGCCTCGATCAGAGCCCGCGGGTCGCCGTCAACCTTTTGGGCCAGCACCGTGACCTGGGGCATGAAGGTTTCGGACACTTCGCCAGAAGCCTGCAGGGCAGCCTCGTCCACGGGCCGGTGATGACGTTCGCGCCAGTCGTCAAGAATCAGCCTGGCGGCCTGGCAGCGCTGCGTCAGCAGGCTTTTTTGTTCAGCGCTCAGCAGGGTTGTGTCGGGCTGGCTGGCCAGGAATGCTTCCAGGGCACCCACCCGCGACAGCTCCAGCCGCATCAGCAAGGCGGCCAGCTCCAGGTCGTCGTGCAGCAGATGAAACACCTGCAGGGCGCCCGTTTTTTGCCACGGGTTGATGGCTTCCACGCCGGCTTTTTCGGCCCATTGAAGCGCAGAAAGGCCGTTTGGGTCGGGAATGTCCGGCGCCTGCATGGTCCGGTCCGGCATGCTTTCCCGCACCGGCGCTATCCGCTGGCCGCGGCGCACTTCGGTCATGTCGACAATATGCACCGGTGGCTGCATGCGGTCGTTTTCCCAGGCGCCCGCCTCGTTCTCCTGGGCCGTCAGGTAAAACATCTGGCGGCCATTTTCAATCAGCTCATGAACCGATTTGACCACCTGCAGATAGCGGTCGGGATCGGAAGTGGTCAGCACTTCATCCATAAATACCGGCAGCATCTGCCGACCGCCCTCGGCCTGCTCCAGCCACGCCAGGCGCACGGCCAGCATCAGCTGCGCACGGGTGGCGGTTGACAGTTCTTCAAGCGGACGGGTGCGTTCGTCGCGGGTGTCGAGCGCCTTGAACCGGCCGCCGCTGTCGAAATGCAGCTGGTAGCGATAGCCGGTGAAACGCTCCAGCCAGCGCCCGGCACGCTTGAGGGCGTCGGGCTCATTGTCGGCCTGGTGGGCCATGCGAATGTCATCGATGAGCGAATGCCCGGCCACAGCCACCATGCGGCGGTCAAATTCACTTGCCAGGGCTGCGCGCGCCTCCTCGCGCTGTGCGGTCCGGCCGGCCAGCTCGCGCTGCCTGATGGCTTGCGCATGGCGGGTTTCCAGGGCGGTAATCTGGCGGGCAAGATCGTCGCGGTTTTCTGCAAGCCCGGTCAGCTCGTCAAGCATTTCAGACAGGGCTTCCCGGTTGCCCCGGCGGGCCAGATCCAGCAGCTCGGGTTCCGCATTCAGCGCTTTTTCCAGCTCGCTGATTTTTATGGAAGCGCTGAGCTTTTCCTGCTCGCGAGCAAACCACTGCCTGTGTTTGTTCAGTCGTTCGGCCAGCAGCTGGCGGCTGCCTTTTTCAAGTCCGGCCGTGCTGAACAGCGCGCGGCGCTCCTGCTGCAGCCTGTCGATATCGGCTCGAATTTCCGCGCTACGCCTTTGCAGCCCCTGATGGCGGCTGTGCAGTTCGGCAACGGCGCGAGCCCGGGGGATGAGGCTGTCAATCTGGCGGGCCAGCAGTTCGCTTGTAACCCGACCGTCAATCTTGACATTCAGGCTGGTCAGGAGCTGCCCGGCCCTGGTGCGGCAGTCTTCAAGCACTGCCTGGTCATGTTCAAGCGCCTTGCGGCACGCCTGCTCGTCCTGCTCGGCCTGCTGCCAGTCGTGCAGCAGCCTGGCCCAGGAAAAGAAGCCTTTTTCCAGGCGCGCCTCCGCGCCAAGCCCCAGGCTTTCTGCGGTCTTTAAAAACTGTTCCCTGGCCCCGGCAAGCCGTTCGGTTCGTATGCCCAGCTGTTCGCGATACACGCTGTCGGTTTTTTGCAGGCGTTCGCGCTCACGGGTGTTTTCAAGCTCGGCCTTGAGCCGCTCAAGCCGCACCCTGGCTTCCTTCTGCGTCCAGCCAAGCGGTTCTTCAACGCCGGTGCTTAAAAAATCCCTGCGGGCGCTGTGATGAGAGCGGGCATGGATGAAAAAGCGCACCAGCAGGGCAGCCGGTGCGCCAACTGCAATGGACAGCAGAAAGAGCAGCTCTGCCACGGGTGGCAGGGCGTGAGAGCCAAACAGCCGCCAGCCGGCCAGTGCGGCAAAAAGCGTCAGCCCGCCCCACAGCACGCCCACCAGCGGGTTGGGCTTGACCAGATCAAGCCACTTTTTGAGCGCGTCATGCGCCTTTTGAAGGGCGCTGAAAGTGCTGCCGTCAACGGAGTCGGGAATGTTCAGCAGCGCTCTTTGTTCTTTCAGTGCCTGCACTGCGCGCTCTTCATCCTTGAGCCGGCGAACAAGCGTTTCAAAACCGTTGAGCTGCTCCAGCGTGAGCCTAACCTGGGCGGTATCGTCCGGAACCCCCAGCTGGGCGGCGGCCAGCTGGCGCTTTTCAGCCGCCTTTTTTACGGCCCGGGAATGATCGCGCACGCGCTCTTCAAGCACGCGCAGGTGGTCCCGCTGGCGGGCCAGCCGCGCCTGAAGGGCTTCAAGGGCCTGCGGCTGGCTGTGGGGGCTTTCCCGCAGCTGCTGGGCGATGTCGGCAAGCTGTTTCTCGCCCTGTGAGAGCGCCTGTTCGCGCTCGGCAATTTGTTTGTCCAGGCGGTCAAGCCGTTCGAGCTCGTCGCCAGCCAGCCTGTCCATGCCGGGCGGAAAGTTGTCGCGCAGTGCCTTTTCCAGCGCGCTGTGGCCGGCAATGGTGTCGGCCAGCACCAGCGCATTCTTGCAGGCAGCCAGCTTGCCGCTGGCCAGGGTGGCCTTTTCAAGCGCATGCTTGAGATCCGCCAGGTGGTCCAGCTCTTCGCGCAGGCGGGCGTACTCTTCCTGCATGCTTTCAACCCTGGCGCTCTTGTCTGCAAGTTCGTTGTGCAGGCGACGGGGCAGGGCGGGCATCTGCAGCGGGCCGGAGACTCGTATGGCGTCCAGGTCGTAGCCGCCGGCCAGCAGGGTTCTGATGCGGCCCGAGATATGCGCTTCGGTGCTGCCAGGCGTGGCCAGGTCTTCGGGACTGATCAAATAGGCGCCGGCATTTTCGGCGCCAGGCAGGGCGGGCGGGTCAACGGGCGTGCCGCTGTCATACCAGTAAACCCGGTCTCCCTGCCGCCGGGCTTCCAGCTGTTTGCCATCGAGCTTCCAGCGCGTTGTTATTTCGCAGAACCCGGGGCTGGTTTCCGGAAAAAGCACAGCCCTGACGGCCCGGACAATGCTTGATTTTCCCGAGGCGTTGGGGCCGGTAATGAAATTGGTGGTGCCGGCGCTGAATTTTGCCGACAGGGAGCCGTCGAGGCCTTCAAGGGAGCGGATTTCAATGTATTCCAGCTTCATGACGGACTCCTGCGCTGCTCAAGCAGGGCTGTAAGCGCCTGCCGCGCAGCGCGGCGCAGCCAGTCGGCCATGTCATCGTCGGTGGGATTCATGTTCAGACTGCTGAATTCACGCGCCTGCCATTCCGGTTCCATGGCCTTGCGCGCCAGGCGTATCAGGCGCCGGTATTCGTCGCTGCCGGGCTGGTCCAGGGCCAGCAGGCGCTGGGCCAGCAGCCCGCCGGGGCCGGGGTGTTGGGCCAGTTGTTCCAGGTCCAGCCTGGGCAGCACCCGGGATTCGATGCCGTGAACAAAGCAGTGCAGGCCGTGTGCGGGCCAGGAGCGGTTGTCGTCTGCAAGCGACCCTGCTGCATCGGCCAGGGCAGCGGCAAAGTCGGACTGGCCTGTCAGGGCAATGCGCAGCCCCACCGCCTTGGGCCGGGTTTCAAGCTGCACCAGGTTTTTCAGATGGCGGTCTGCGGCCTGCAGGATCAGCTCATTGAGCAAGGCGGTGCTCTCCAGGTGGCTGCAGTCTATTTCGAGCAGGTCAAAGCGCAGCGGTGCCAGCGGTATGTGCCTGGCGTCAATGCCGCCGTCTTTGACGTGTATCAGCCAGGGACCGCGGGCGCCGGTTTCGGACGCCCGCAGCGCCGTGATGGAACCCAGGTAGCCCATGGGCCGGTCGCTGTCCAGTTTGTCAGGCTTGTGGATATGCCCAAGCAGCCAGGCATCGACGGGCGCCGCTTCCAGCTCGGAGCGTTCGACAGGCGCATAGTCGCTGCCCGCCTGGTCAAGGTCGCAGTGCAAAAGGCCGATGGCGGGTTTTTTGTAGTGCCAGCGGGGCAGGCTGGCCAGCGGGCTGCTGTGAACCTGCGGCTGCGGAAAGGACCAGCCCAGCACGACCAGCTCATCGAGTTCAACAGCCTGCCATTTGCCGCCTTCGCCCACCAGCTGCAGCCGGTCGATGCTGGCGGCCAGCCGCGGCAAAATTTCGGTGTCGTGGTTGCCGGCCACGGCCAGAATTTCTATGCCTTCGGCAGCAAGCGCTTCCGCGCCCTTTTTCAGATGGCCGTAGGCCACAAAAAAATCGCGGCTGTTGTCAACCAGATCACCGGCCAGCAGCACGGCGTCCACTTGCTCTTCAATGGCCAGCCTGACGGCGTCTTTCCAGGCCTGTTCGGGGCCAAGTTCCCGGGCGCGGCTGCGCAGGTCTTCGGGCAGGGCAGCAAGGGCCCGCCCCAGGTGCATGTCGCCTATGGCAAGCAGTTTGGTCAAGTGTGTCCCTGAAGATTTCTGCAGCAGTCAAAATAATTGATTGCGGGCCTGTCGACAAGTCGGAGGCGGCAAACCGCTATTGGTGGGCCCGCTGTGCCTGCTCCTCGTTTTCCAGCGCTTCGGCGGCGCTCATCCATTCCGCTTCCAGGCGTTCAACCCGCTGTCGGGCCTCGGCCTGCTGGGTCAGCAGCTTGTCGAGCCGCTGCTTTTGATCGGCGCTGTAGATATCAGGGTCGGCCAGCCCGGCTTCGGCTGCGCCGAGCGTTTCCGACGCCTCGGCCAGCTCGCGTTCCAGCTTTTTTACCCGATTTTGCAGCGGTCTGAGCTGTGCTCGCCGCGCGGCGTCCTGCCGGCGCCTGGCGCGCCGCGCCGCGGCCGAGTGCGCGGCCGGCGACGCGGGCCTGTCGGGCTGTCCGCTGGCGGGGCTGTTGCCGTGATGATGTTCGGCCAGCCACTGGCGATAGTCGTCAAGGCTGCCTCTGAACGGCGCCAGGCGGCCGTCGGCAACCAGCCAGAAATGGTCGATGGTGTTGCGCAGCAGGTGGCGGTCGTGCGAGACAATGACCACAGCGCCTTCATAACCCTGCAGGGCCACGGTCAGCGCATGGCGCATGTCCAGATCCAGGTGGTTGGTCGGTTCGTCGAGCAGCAGCAGGTTGGGCGCCTGCCACACCAGCATGGCGAGCACCAGCCGGGCCTTTTCGCCGCCGGAAAAACCGCCCGCCGGACGCGTGGCCATGTCGTCGACAAAATTGAAGCCGCCCAGATAATCCCGCAGGTGCTGTTCATGCTCATCGGGCGCCAGGCGCTGCAAATGGGTCAGCGGGCTGGCGGCCGAATCGAGCTGCTCGAGCTGGTGCTGGGCAAAATAGCCGGTTTCCAGCCCGCGGCTGCGCGTCATGCGCCCTGAAAGCGGCTCAAGATCGCCGGCCAGGGCGCGCACCAGGGTGGATTTTCCGGCGCCGTTGAGCCCCAAAAGCCCGATGCGGTCGCCGGGCGCCAGGCTGGTGGAAATGTCGCTGAGCACAACCCTGTCGCCGTAGCCCAGGCTGACCTCATCCAGATGCAGCAGCGGGGTGGAGGCGCGTCCGGGCTCGGGAAAGGAAAAGTCGAAAGGTGAATCGACGTGCGCCGGTGCCACCTTTTCCATGCGTTCCATGGCCTTGATGCGCGCCTGGGCCTGACGTGCCTTGCTGGCCTGGGCCCGAAAGCGGTCGACAAACGACTGCATATGGGCAATTTTCTGCTGCTGTTTTTCATAGTTGGCCTGCTGCAGGGCCAGCTGTTCTGCGCGCTGGCGCTCGAAGCTGCTGTAGCCGCCGGTGTAGCTGTTGAGCCTGCGGTGTTCGATATGCACGATGCGCTCCACAACATTGTCGAGAAAGTCCCGGTCGTGTGAAATGACCACCAGCGTTCCGGTATAGCGGCCAAGCCAGCCTTCCAGCCACTCGGCGGTTTCCATGTCGAGATGGTTGGTGGGCTCATCGAGCAAAAGCAGGTCGGAAGGCGTCATCAGGGCGCGCGCCAGGCTGAGCCGGATGCGCCAGCCGCCGGAGAAATCACCAACCGGGTGGGCATGTTCCTGCGGACTGAATCCCAGGCCGTTGAGCAGGCTGCCGGCACGCGCTGCGGCCGTGTAGCCGTCGGCTTCTTCAAGGCGCGCATGGGCCGCGGCAATGGCGTGGCCGTCATTGTTCCGTTCTGCCGCAGCAACGGCCCGTTCGGCAGCGCGCAAGCGTTCGTCGCCGTCGATGACAAATTCGATGGCCGGGCGGTCAAGCTCGTCAATTTGCTGGGCCATGTGGGCAATGGTCCAGTCGGCCGGAATGGACAGTTCGCCGGCATCGAGGCTGAGCTCGCCCAGCAGCAGCGCCAGCAGACTGGACTTGCCGCTGCCGTTGGCGCCCACCAGGCCGATTTTTTGCCCCGGATGAATGGCGACCGAGGCTTGTTCAAGCAGCGGTTCGGGGCCGCGCCGCAGCGTGATGGATGACAGGTTGATCATGGACGGAAATCAGCCGGTTTGGAACAGGCAGGGTTTGCGCTATGGTAGCGCAGTGTTGTGCAGATTCTGATCCGTAACCCAAAGATGACTGTCCCGACCTATCGCCTTCGCCGCCATCCGCGCGCCCGCCGCCTGCGCCTGCGGGTGGAAATGGACGGCGCCCTGGTGGTGACCGCGCCGCACGGAGTTGGCAGGGCGCAAATCGACGGTTTTGTGGCCGCCCATGCGGACTGGGCGGAACAGGCCCGCCAGGAGCAGCAGCGCCGCCACGATGGCTGCGATCCGGCCGCCGTTGGCATGCGTCCCGGGCTCATTGACTTGCCGGCCGCCGGCGAGCGCTGGAAAGTGAGCTACGGCAAACAACAGGACGAATGCCCGCCCGAGGTGCTCGGATTTGCGGGCGTGGTTCACGTGCCGCAGCACGCCTCGGATTTGCAGGTGGCCGGCCAGCTTCAGGACTGGCTCAAGCAGCGCGCACGTGTGGTGCTGACGCCGCAAATTCAGGGCTTGTCGCGTATCACGGGGCTGCGCTACAAGCGCCTGGGCTTTCGCAACCAGAGCACCCGCTGGGGCAGCTGCTCAAGCACGGGCACGCTGTCCTTCAATGCGCGCCTGCTGTTTTGTCCGCTGCCGGCGTGCCGCTATGTGATTATCCACGAGCTGGTTCACCTTGAGCACCTTGACCACTCGCCCCGCTTCTGGGCCCGGGTGGCCGATTTCTGTCCGGATTACCGGCGCTGGGAGAATGAACTGGAAAGGGTATGGGCCAGGCTGCCGGACTGGGTGGTGGCGCGCCCATAAAAAAAGCGCGACCCCGCCGGGCAGGGTCGCGCTTTAGGGCGTTGTCAGCGCCTGCTTTTAGTGCATCAGCAGCGGTGCAATCACCAGGCTGACAATGGCCATGACGTTGATGAGAATGTTCATCGACGGGCCGGAAGTGTCCTTGAGCGGGTCGCCCACGGTGTCGCCCACCACGTTGGCGCTGTGGGTTTCGGAACCCTTGCCGCCAAAATGGCCTTTTTCAACGTACTTCTTGGCGTTGTCCCAGGCGCCGCCGGCGTTGGCCATGGTCAGCGCCAGCAGCACACAGCCCAGCAGTGCGCCGCCCAGCATGCCGCCCAGGGCTTCGGCACCCAGAATGAAGCCGACTGCAACCGGGCCGATCACGGCCAGCGCGGCGGGCATCATCATGCGGCGAATGGCCGAGGTGGTGGCAATGTCGACGCAGCGCGAGGCATCCGGCTCGGCCTTGCCTTCGAGCAGGCCCGGAATCTCGCGGAACTGGCGGCGGATTTCCTGAATCATTTCAAACGCGGCATCGCCCACGGCGGTCATGGTGATGGCGGCCACCAGAAACGGAAAGATGCCGCCGATGAACATGCCGATGAGCACGTTGGGCTCGGTGATCTCGAGCGAGAAGTCGGCCACGTGGCGGCTGACTTCGGCGGTGTAGGCCGAAATAAGCGTCAGCGCGGCCATGGCAGCGGCGCCGATGGCAAAACCCTTGCCGATGGCCGCTGTGGTGTTGCCCAGCTCGTCGAGCTCGTCGGTGATCTTGCGGGTGTCCTCGCCCAGCCCGGCCATTTCGGCAATGCCGCCGGCGTTGTCGGCGACCGGGCCGTAGGCGTCAATCGCCATGGTCATGCCTACGGTGGCCAGCATGGCAACGGCGGCAATGCCCACGCCGTAAAGGCCGGCGGCCAGGTCGGCAACAAAAATCATGATGCAGATGGAGACTACCGGAATGACCACCGAGCGCATGCCGGTTGAAAGCCCGGCAATGATGACCGTGGCCGAGCCGGTTTCGCCGGCCTTGGCAATTTCGCGAACCGGCTTGCCGGCGGTGAAGTATTCGGTTGACAGACCGATGGAAATACCCCCCAGGGCGCCGATCAGGACCGCATACCACACGCCGGTGTCAATGCCGGTGTACTTGATGAGGCCCAGCGACAGGACAATGAAGCCGATGGCGGCGGAAATGGTGCCTATGCGCAGCGCCACTTCGGGGCTTTTGCCCGAGGAGGCGCGCACCAGAAGAATGGAGCCTATGGAGCACAGCAGGCCCAGCGATGACAGCAGCAGGGGCAGGCCCATGATGGCCGAGCCTTCGCCCAGGCCGACAACAAAACTGCCTTCGGCCTGCTGCACCAGCACCGTGGCAATGGCAACGGTGGCGATCATGGCGCCGCAGTAGGATTCAAAAATGTCGGAGCCCATGCCGGCCACATCGCCCACGTTGTCGCCCACGTTGTCGGCAATGACGCCGGGGTTGCGCGGATCGTCCTCGGGAATGCCGGCCTCAACCTTGCCCACCAGGTCGGCGCCGACGTCGGCTGACTTGGTGAAGATTCCGCCGCCAACGCGATAGAACAGGGCCACCACGCTGGCGCCCATGCCAAAGCCGTGAATATTGTGGGCGGTTTCGGGGTCGGAACCGAAAACCAGGTACAGCGTACCCAGGCCCAAAAGACCCAGCGAGGCCACCAGCATGCCCATGACCGAGCCGCCGTAAAAAGCGACGCTGAGGGCTTCCTTGATGCCGTGGTTGTGGGCGGCGGTGGTGGTTCGTATATTGGCGCGGGTGGCGGCAAACATGCCGAAAAACCCGGCAAAGGCTGAACAGACGGCACCCACCAGGAAGGAAATGGCGGTTTTGATGCCCAGGCCGGATACGGCCAGCGCAATGAACAGCACGCCCACCGAAATGGCAATGAGCGTCAGTTCGCGCCGCATGAAGGCGTTGGAGCCCTGCTGGATGAGGGCGGCAATTTGCGACGGCCGGCCTTCCATGGCCGGATAGCGCATGACCACGCGATAAAGTACAAAGGCCACAACAAGGCCCACGACCCCGAGAACCGGGGGGATCATCAACTGGTTCATTTTTTCTCCCGAACGATCAGCCGTTTGGCGCAAAGCGCGTTGAGTTGCGGGCCGGCATTGACAGCTGCAAGCCCGTTAAACCGGCCAATTGTAAGGAAAAACGCTCATTCTTGCTATACTTGAGAGGTTTACCGGTTTCAAGGTGCCGGTCTTTGCGGTGTTTTTCGCGCGGGTACGCATGGCCCCAGGTACGCAAGGCGGGGCTGCGTCCGCACACGAGGAGGGATATCGGACATGGCCGAGGTCGTTATCACGCTGGCTTTAAAGCGCAAGTCGGGGATTCTGGCGGCTGCTGTTTCGGCAGTCAATCGCGCGGGCCTTCAGTTTGGCAGCCACCAGTTTGTAGAGCTCGATTCCGGGCACGGCATTCAGCTCAACGCCGAAAGTGAGGACGGGTGGAACGACCCGGGCAGCGTTGCCAATGAACTGGCCGGCATTCGCGGCGTGGATCAGGTGCTGGATATCGAGCTGGATGGGCGCTCGCTGCTGGGCGGCGCCGACGAGCCCGAAGCCGAACTTCAGGTTGCGCCTGCTGACAAGTCTGAGAAAACCGGGCCGGAAGCCCGGCAGCCGGCTGTGGCCGGCTCCAACAGCGCCACCCGACCGTCGCCGCAAAAGCCCGCTGCCGGCCAGGTTCCGGTGCACGAGCCTGCGCCGTCGACGCCACCACAGGCGGCCGATGCCCGCCCGCCGGCTGAAGACAAGCCGCTGCCGGCCGGTGCCAGCACCAGCATGCGGCCCTCGATGATTCGCCGGCGCCGTCGTCGTCGCTGAGCGTTGTCCGGTTCATGGACGACAGTTTTCACCTGTTTGTTTGCCCGGAGGGGCCATCATGAATGTTCTTGATATCAAGCCCGGCGTTGCGCCGCCCGATGATTTCAATACCGTGATAGAAATTCCGCATGACGGCCCGCCGGTCAAATATGAAGTCAACGAGGCAACCGGCGTGATCGAAACAGATCGCCTGCTGGCCACGGCCATGCGCTATCCCTGCAACTACGGCTTTATTCCCAACACCCTGGCCGAGGACGGTGACGCGCTGGATGTCATGGTGCTTATTCGCGTGCCGCTGCTGCCCGGCTCGGTGATCCGCTGCCGCCCCATCGGCTTTCTGGAAATGTCCGACGAGGCCGGCCGCGACGTCAAGATTGCGGCCCTGCCCATCAGCAAGGTTTCACCCCTGCATGACGATATCCGCTCGGTCGATGACCTGGCCGCCTTCAGCCGCCGCAACATTCGCCATTTTTTCAGCCACTACAAGGATCTTGAAGAAGGCAAATGGGTCAAGGTTCACGGCTGGCACGGCCCGGATGCGGCGCGCGAGGAAATCATGAAGGCCATTGCCGCCCACGGCGCCGACAAGTCCTGAATCAGCGGCTGCCGCGCTGCAGCCGGCCGGCATAAACCAGTGAGCGCGCCCCATCGGCGCCCACGGCGCAGATGGACAGCCACGGGTCTGTTTTTGCCGGCAGCGGCAGCGTGCACGAAAATCCGCTGCTGGCCAGGCCGGGTTTGCCCAGCACCTTTGCCACCCTGGGTCGCGGCTCGCTGCAGGGCAGGCGGGCAGTTTGGTCTTCCAGCCTGATTTCAACGCCGTCAAATTCAAGATCATCAAATGAACCGGCCCAGCCGGCCAGATATATCGTGTTGTTTTCCTCGTCAATGCGCAGCTCGTCCAGCCATCCGCGGGTGCCGTAGCGCATGGACTCCAGCGGCGTCAGGCTGCGCTCCGGAGGGGCAATCACATAAACATCCTGCTCGTGGGCCAGCAGCCTGGGCAGGCGTTTTACCGTCCTGCGGCCGGGCAGAAAACCGGCAATGGCCCGCTCGACGTAGCCGGCCGTAACGAAGGTGGTGCCGTAGATTTCCGGATCCAGCCCGGCGTTTTCGCTTTCCGACAGGTACAAAAGGCCGCTGTCGGGCATGCGCATGTCCGGCGGCAGCAGCGCTTCGTCGTGAACGCTCAGGCACAGCACGCCCTGGTCTGTCAGGTGTCCGGCCAGCTGCGCCAGCCATGGGCCAAACAACGGATCGGGAAGATGGGAAAACAGCGAGGCCGCCCAGATCAGATCGAATTTTCTACCGGGTGAGAAATCCTGCGGCGCCGGGCCGGAAGCGTGGGTATTCACGCCGTAGCGCCGGCCGACCCAGGCCAGCGCATCGGGCTGGATTTCGGCCGCATGGATGTTTTTTGGCGACAGCCCGTGAACCAGAAAACGCAGCAGGCGCCCGTAGCCGCAGGCAAAATCCAGAAAATCAATTTTTTCAGGTTCCGAAAACAGTGACTCAAGCAGCTGCTGCACAACATCGTACTGCTGCAGGGCCACGCCAAAGTACTGGCTGACGGCCAGATTTACATCGCCGTGCGCCCGCAGGGAGTGCGCCAGCATTTGGCAGTCGGGATGAATGGCCGTGTCGATGTTTTCGGGCCGGGTGGCGCCGCTGCGCGCAGGGACAAGCGCGTGCAGCGCAGCGGCCAGATGACTGTCGGCCAGGGCAGTTTGCACTGCGTCTGAGGTTGTTTGGATAGGCATGGCTGCGCTGTCGGGCGCCGGGATGGTCGGAGTGGCAAAATGCTAACACCGGCTGGCGCACGGTGCTAGCATGGCTCGCCCGAATCGCCTCTTTCGCGTTATTGGCAATGGCCGAAGCATGGTAAAAAAACCGACCGATGATGAAACGCTGCAACAGGCAGCCGCGCTGGAGGCGGCCAGCCCGGACGAGGCGGGCGCCCTGTATGCGGATATCCTGCGGCGCGATCGCGGCAACCTTGAGGCCAGCAACGCGCTGGAGCGGCTCGGGCATGCCGAAAGTTTTGGCCGCTGGATGCGCGTGAACTGCACCATTCATCCGCAGGACGACATCTTTCGCTTCATCCGCAGTGCGCCCGGCACCCGCGACCCCATTCGCGCCTATCTGGCCGACGGCTGGCGCACGCTCAGCGAACTGATGGTGCTGCTGGAGCGCGTTGACCGGCCGCTGCTTAAAATGAACAACGTGCTGGAATTCGCGGCCGGGTTTGGCCGTTTCACGCGGCATTTGGCCCCGCTTTTTCCGGGCCGGCTGACCTGCGCGGACATCATTCCCGAAGCGGTTGAGTTTGGCCGCAGGCAGTTTGGCGTCAAGGGGCTGGTGTCCAGCTTCGAGCCTAAGGATATTGTTTTTCCCGAGCGCTACGAGCTGGTGTTTGTGCTGTCGCTGTTCAGCCACCTGCCGGTGTCGCGGTGGGGTGAATGGCTGCGCAGCCTGGCCCAGGCCGTGGCGCCGGGCGGCGTGCTGGTGGCGTCTTTTCACGGCGAGCGGGCCGCGCAAGAATTTGGCGTGGATCTGGGGCCCGGGGGCGTGCGCTATTTTCACAGCAGCGAATCGCCATCGCTGGATGCCGACCAGTACGGCACCTGCCTGACCACCCGCGCCGTGATTGAAGACGAGGTTGAAAAGGCGCTGGGCCGTCCGCCCGATTTTTATCAGCCCACCGCCTTCTGGATTGGCCAGGATGCAGTGGTCATGAAACTGTAGGTGCCGTCAGCACAATGCGCACCCAGCCCTCGCGCTCGCTGATGACCGCCTCGGAACCCAGATCAGCATAGGTGGCTGCCACCGTATGGGCCTGTTTGCCCAAAATGCCCGACAACACGATTTTGCCGCCCGGCTTGAGGCTGTCCATCAAAAGCGGAGCCAGCTTGATGAGCGGCTCGGCCAGGATGTTGGCCAGAATCACATCGAACTTTTTGAGATTGTCGGCCAGCTCCCTGTAGGCTTTGGGCAGCAATACCTCAATATGCCCGTCCAGGTTGTTGCGCCGGGCGTTTTCCGCCGTTGACTCCAGCGCCTGGGGATCATGGTCGACGGCCACCAGGCGGCTGGCGCCCTTGAGCGCGGCGGCCAGCGACAGCACGCCGGAGCCGCAGCCGTAATCAAGCACGCTCATGCCTGTCATGCTGCGGTTTTCCACCCATTCAAGGCACAAGGCGGTGGTCGGATGGGTGCCCGAGCCGAATGCCACGCCCGGATCAAGCCGGATGACCAGCGGCCAGTCGGGATCGGGCTCGATGTGCGACGGGCAGATCCACAGGCTGTGGCCAAAGCGCATGGGCTCATAGGAATTCATCCAGGCGGTTTCCCAGTTGTTGTTGGCCAGCGTGTCGAACTGAAGCCTGGAGGCGGCGTCCTTGAGCCCGGCACCGGTCAGCATCGACCGGATCAGCTCGCGGTCCGTGTCTGTGGCGTACAGCGCCTCGACGACAGTTCGCGGCCACAGCGGCATGCTGCCGGGCAGGGGCTCGTGAATGGGCGTGTCCTCGGCGTCCACCAGGGTAACGGCCTGTGCGCCGGCGTCCCACATGGCCGCCTCGATGGCGGCAATTTCACTTTGGTCGGCCTTGAGCCAGGCCTTGAGCCAGTTTGCGGGCGGGGTTTTTATATTCACTTCCAGTCTCCAAACAGGGCCTGCAGCGCGGCAATGGCGGCCGGCCCGGCGGTTTCGGTTCGCAGCACCCTTGGGCCCAGGGCCAGGCCGGTGCTGTCCTTGTGTTGCAGCCAGTCGATTTCACGCGGCTCAAGCCCCCCCTCGGGCCCGATGACGATCACAATACCCCGGTCTTGCGGCGCCTGGATTTCCAGCGGGCCGATGCGGGCGGACGGATCAAGATAAAAGCGTTGCCCCGCCGGCCAGTCGAGGTCTTGCAGCTTAACCGGACAATGAACGGTCGGCACCTTGACGCGGCCGCTTTGCTCGCAGGCCGAAATGGCGATGTTCTGCCAGTGCTGCACGCGCTTTTCGGCGCGTTTGGCCGTCAGCTGCACGCCGCTGCGCGCGGTAAACACGGGCCAGATGCCGGTGACGCCCAGTTCGCAGGACTTTTGAATGCACCAGTCCATGCGGTCTCCCCGGGAAATGCCCTGCACCAGGCTGATGGACAGCGGCGACTCGGTTGCAGGGCGGTTGCTGCTGCCCACAAGAACAGAACAGCGATCGCCGGGCCCGGCTGCGGTGATGGTGGCGGCATATTCGAGCCCATCGCCGTTGAACAGGACCAGATCCTGGCCGGCACGCTGGCGCAGCACGCGCACCACGTGCCGCGCCGCTGACTGTTCGAGTTCAATCCGGGCGCCGTCGGCCAGCGGCTGTCGGGTGTGGATGCGGATGTGGCGCATGGATTGCTCCGGGCGTATCGTTGAACGGGCGGTTGCGCTTATCATGTCATACAGTGTGTCGACAGGCTGATGTCAGCCTCGCAAAACAACAGCGGTATGAGCAAAACGATGAAACGGATGAACTTGCGCAGCCACGGCGGATTCTCGCTGATCGAGATTCTGGTGGTGGTGGTGATTATCGGCATTCTTGCAGCGGTTGTGGTGCCGCGCGTGATGGATGAACCGGATCGTGCACGCGTGACCCGCGCCCAGCAGGACGTTCAGGCGCTGGTCACCGCGCTCAACATGTACAAGCTCGACAACTTCAATTACCCATCAACCGAGCAGGGCCTGGAGGCGCTGACAAGGCGGCCGTCGGGCCAGCCGCCGGCGCCCAACTGGAAGGAGGGCGGCTATATCGACCGCTTGCCCAGGGACCCCTGGGGCAATGAATACCAGTACCTCAATCCGGGCGTTCACGGAGAAATCGACGTGTGGTCTCTGGGCGCCAACGGCATGGCCGGCGGCGAGGGCATCAATGCCGAAATCGGCAACTGGCAGGACTGATCCCGTCACAGGCCGCTCCGCCGGTTTTACCCTCATCGAGGTGCTGGTGGTGGTGACCATTGCGGCGGCGCTGGCTTTTATGGTGGCGCTGCGCCTGGGCACGCTGAGTACGGGCAGCGGGCCCGACGAGCAGCTGCGGCGCCTGGCTGCTCTCGTGCAGCATCAGTGTGAACAATCCATGTTTCAGGCCCAGCCGCGCGGCGTGCGGCTGACCACCCAAGGCTACGACTTTTGGCAGTATGGTGCGCAGGGGTGGGCGCCGCTGCCGGACGGCAAAATCATTTATCCGCGCCGCTGGCGGGGCAGCCCCGATCTTGATCTGGTGGTCGAAGGCCACCCGGTCGATATTGGCGATGACCCCGAGCTGCCGCAGCTGGTGTGTCAGCCCCTGGGGGAACTGACGGCCTTTCGGCTGGACGCCGGCATGGAGCAGCTGTCAGCCAGCCTCGAATCGACCCCGTCCGGGCGCCTGCAGGTGGAGAGCCGGCCATGATGAAGGGCAACTACATGAGAAGGGCAGTTATAAGCAAGGCCACCGGCTTTACCCTGCTCGAAGTGCTCATTGCGCTGGTGGTGGTGGCGGTTGCCGTGGCCGCGCTGGCGCGCGCCGGCAGCGGCGCGCTGGGCAGCCAGGCCGATCTGGAAGCGCGCAGCTGGGCACTGTGGGTGGCCGACAACGCCATTGCCGAGCTGCAGCTTGAGAGGGGCGTTGCGGCGGGCAAGCGCAGCGGCAGCACCCGCATGGGCCAGCGCGACTGGTACTGGGACATGCTGATAGAGCCGGCGCCGGGTGATGAGCTGCTGCGCGTTGAAGTGGCCGTTTACGACTCGGCCAAAATGCGCAGCCCCGTGCTTGCCCATACCGGGTTTTTGCCGCTGTGAAGTTGCCAAACAGCCAAAAAAGCGGCGGCTTTACGCTGGTTGAGGTGCTGATTGCGGTGACCGTTTTCAGCATTCTGGCCGCCAGCGCCTACGTGGCGCTGGACACGCTCAGCCGCGCGGCGGACCGGCACCGGCAGCGCAGCGAGAGCTTTGCCGCGCTGCAGCTGGCCGTGGCGCGACTCGACAGCGACCTGCGCCAGCTGGTGACCCGGGCCGTGGCAACCCCCGGCGGTCGGGCCGAGCCGGCCCTGCTCGGACAGTCGGATCAGCTGGCCGGCACGCGCGCCGGCTGGGTCAACATGGCCAGCTCACGCCGCTCGACCCTGCAGCGCTTTGGCTGGCAGCAGGGCGGCAGCGGGCTGGAGCGCCTGGTCTGGCCGGTTACCGACCGGACAACGGCCAGCTTGGCGCACGCGGAAACAGTGTTGCCCGACGTTGAGTCCCTGCGCTTTTCCTACCGGGATCACGCCGGCCGGTGGCGCGATGAATGGCCCGTGGGCGAGGAGGCGGCCAGCCTTCCGGCGGCCATAGAGGCCGTTGTCGAAACCCGCTCATTCGGACGGGTCAGGCGGGTGGTGGTGCTGCAATGACCATCTGTAACAGACAGCGCGGCAGCGCATTGCTGATTGCCCTGGTCGTGGCGGCGCTGGCCGCCCTCATTGCCACAGCGGTTCTTGAAAGGGCCCGCCAGGGGCTGGCGCGCAGCGAGGCGCTGCTGGCCACGGAGCGTTCGTGGCAGTACGCCAGCGGCATGACCTGGCTGGCCGAGAAAATGCTGCGCGAGGCGCTGGCCGAAGGCGCGGATCCGGCGGCGCTGGGCGACGGCTGGTCAGCGCCGTTTGACGTGCCCGGCGGCATGGTGCAGGGGCGTTTGCAGGATCAGCAGGCGCGCTTCAACGTCAATGCCCTGGCGCATCCCGACCGGGCCATGGCAGCGGCCGCCGCGGATGCTTTCAGGCGGCTGCTCGCAGAGCTTGAGCTCAGCCCGGTCATTGCCGATGAACTGGCCGACTGGCTGGACGGAGCCGTCATGCCGCGCCCGGGCAGCGCCGCCAACGACTGGTACGGGCGGCATCGCCCGCCGTATCGCACGGCCGGCGTTCCCATGGTCAGCACCAGCGAACTGCGCTGGCTGCGCAGCGTCGATGACAGCGCCTGGCAGGTGCTGGCGCCCGTGGTCAGCGCCTTGCCGGACACCCGGCTGCGCGTCAACGTTAACAGCGCGCCGCCCGAGCTGCTGGCGGCCGTCGTTTCCGGACTGGGCATTGATCAGGCGCGCCGCGTAGAGGCCGACGGGCCCTATTCCGATCTGAACAGGTTTGTCGAGCATCCTCTGGTCGCGGGCGTGATCAGCCCGGAAGAACGCCTGCTGCTGACCGTGCGCAGCCACTGGTATATGGCGGTGGCGCGGGTGGTGGTTGACGGTACGGAACGCAATTACTTCCGGCTGATGGGGGTCGGGGTGGCAGGTTATGATGGATTCCGGTTTTTTGCCCAGGGAGTGCCCTGAATGGCCCGTGCCCGTTCCGACAAGCTGCTTGTACATGCTGCAGGTTCCAGCTGGGACTGGCTGCGGCTTGGGCGTGGCGGTCAGGTGCGTGATTCCGGGCAGTGCGACCCGGCGGCAGCCGACTGGCCACAGGAAAGCGCGGCCACGGTTTTTATTGACGCCGGCCTGTGCATGGGCCTGACCCTGGACCTGCCTCCTCTCAGAGGACAAAAGCTGCAGCAGGCGGCACATTGGGCGGCCGAAGAGCATTTTGCCGGCAGCGCGGAAGACGAGCACGTGGTTGTCGGCCCGCGGACCGAAGATGGCCGTCTCAACTGCCTGGGCATTGCGGCCCGGGTTATGGATGAGCTGGTTGAAAAGCTGGGCACCCTGGCCGTTGAACGCATGCTGCCCGATGCGCTGTGCCTGCCCTGGCAGCCCGGTGAGCTTGCCCTGGCAGAAAGCGGGGGACGCATTTTGATGCGCTGGGGCGACTGGTCGTTTACTGCCCTGGACGCCGAGCTGGCCGCAGAGCTGATCGACACCGTGGCGCCGCCCGACTCCGAGTGGATATGGCACGGCGGGCAGCGCCCCGACTGGCTTGACCAAAGCCGGCTGGCGCAGGTGCGGAAAGGGCAGCCGCTGCTGGCTGTTCTGGGGCAGGGCGCCGAAGCGGCCCGCGTCAATTTGCTCAGCGGCCCGTGGGCGCCGGAAACTGCAGCCATTGCCCGGCGACAGTGGCGCCGGGTCGCTGTTTTGGCCGGCGTTGTTGTTTGTTTGCTGCTGGCCTCGGCCGCGGTGGAAAATTACCGCCTGGCGCGTCATTCACAGCGCCTGGCGGCCGATATGGAGCACCAGTTCAGAAAAGTGTTCCCGGACATTTCGCGCATCGTCAGGCCCCGGGCCCAGGCCGAGCGCGAGCTGGCCCGGCTGCGTTTTGGTCAGGCGGCCGGCCTGCTTGATCTTTTGCATCAGGCCGCGCCGGTCATTGATGGTCAGAAAGCGCTCAAGCTTGACCGCGTGGACTACCGCAATGACGAGCTTGAGCTGGCGCTGCGCGCGCCCGATGTGGCGGCGCTGGAACAGCTTGAGCAGCGCCTGCGGGCGCTGGGCCTGAACGCCGATGTGCAGGGGGCCAGCCTAGATCAGGACGGCGCCAGCGGGCGCATCCGGATTCGTCGCGGAGGCGGGGCATGATATCGGCCTGGCAGCAGCTTGAAACGCGTCAGCGCAGGCTGATTGTGCTGGCCGCGGCAGTGGCCCTGGCGGCGCTGGTTTATGTTCAGGTCTGGGAGCCCCTGGCGGCGGCGCAGGCCGTCCATCGCGAACAGATTGCCGCCCGCCAGGCGCTGCTCGACTGGCTGGAGGCGATTGAACCGATTGCCGACAGGCTGCGCGACAGCGGCCGCGACCAGCGCGAATCCAGCGACCGGTCGCTGCTTGGCCTGGCCGATGAAACGGCCCGCGCCGCCGGCCTGGCCGGCGCCATGGAACGCATCGAGCCGGCCGGCTCCAGCGAGGTTAGGGTGTGGTTTGAAGGCGCCGGGTTTGTGGACATCATGACCTGGCTGGAGGACTTTTCACGCCGTTATCCCGTCAGGGTCAAACAACTGCAGGTAGACCGCGCCGGGGCCGAAGGCCAGGTCAACGCGCGCGTCAGCCTTGTTCGGGAAGGTGGCGATGCGTAGGCTGTTGTGGCTGCTTGTGCTGGTCGTTCCTGTCCTGATCATTGTCACGCTGCCGGCGCGGGTGGTGGTGCCCCGGCTTGAGGTCGGGGAAAACGTGCGCCATGTTCAGGGAACGCTGTGGAAAGGCCGGGCCGTTTGGCGCCAGCCCGGTTTTGTGCCCCTGGACATTGACTGGGCCTGGGACGGCGGCCGCCGCTGGAAGTGGCATGCGCGCGGCGCCGGTGTTGACCTCGAAGGTCACTGGCTGCCCCGGCCGGGTGCCACTTTGCTCAACGACGTGGCGGGCAGGATCGACATCGAGCGCCTCGATGCGCACGCGTGGCTGCTCAATGCGCGCCCGGCCGGCCAGCTCGCCGTCGACATTCGCCGGGCGCTGGTTGCCGACGGCTCGGTGCCGCAGATAGACGGCCGCCTGGTGTGGGAAAACGCCCGCCTTGAGGGCACTGTTCATGAATCTTTGGGCGAGGTGACCGTTGAGCTGGAAGCTCGCCCCGGCCAGGACAGCCAGACGGCGCAGGTGGCGTCGACCAAACCCGGCGCCGTTCAGGTCAGGGGCGCGATCGAGCTTGGCCAGAAACGTTACGAGGTGGACCTGTGGCTGCGCGCCAGCAGCGACCGGTCTGAACTGCTGCGCCAGCTGGTCTGGCTGGGCGAGCCCCAACCGGACGGACAGGTTCGCATTCGGCTGGATGGCGGGCTGGGCTGGTGACCGGCCGGTAAATTTCAGGAAAGAGGAAAGCCGTGATTGATCTTGATGCTGCCATGACCGTTGCGCTGAATGCTGCCGATGCCGCCGATGAAATTGCAATGGCTTACTTTGGCGGTGATTTTGACGTTGAGCGCAAGGCGGATGAAAGCCCCGTCACCGCGGCCGATCGCAAGGCCGAGGAAGCCATTCGCGAAGTCATCAGCGCAAGCTTTCCGGACCACGCGCTGTACGGCGAGGAATATGGCCGGAGCGGCGACAGCCGCTGCCTGTGGCTGATTGATCCGATTGACGGCACGCGCAGCTTCATCCGTCGCCTGCCGTTCTGGTCGACGCAGATTGCCCTGATGGTTGACGGCGAGCTGGTGCTGGGCGTTTCATCGGCGCCGGCGTTTGAGGAACGCGCCCGGGCCGTGCGTGGGCAGGGTGCGTTCATCAACGGCCGCGCCGTTCGCGTGCGCGACTGCCGCCGGGTTGAAGACGCCGATTTGTGCGTGGGCAATCTGCGCAGCCTGGCCAGGCGCAACAAGGGCTGGGCGTGGTTTGGCAGCCTGCTGGCCCGCGCCGCCCGCTCGCGGGGCTACGGCGACTTCTATTCCTATCACCGCCTGGCCGACGGCAGCCAGGACATTGTGCTGGAATCCGACGTCAATATTCTTGATATTGCCGCGCTGGTTGTGCTGGTGCGCGAGGCCGGCGGCACCATCACCGATCTGGACGGTCTCGATATCGGCCTGGACACCACCTCCGTGCTGGCGGCATGCCCAAATCTTCACCGCCAGCTGTTAATCTCTCGCCATGAGCAAGCTTGACGAAAACCGCAAACTTCCGCATGTTTTGCGACGCTATGAGCGCAAGGGCGGGTTGTTTCGCGCTGAATACGTTGACCTGGAATTTTCCAACGGTGAACGGCGCACCTATACCCGGCTGCTGCGTCAGGGGCCCGGCGGGGTCATTATTGTTGCCATGCCCGATGACGAGCATGCGCTTTTGATCCGCGAATATGCCGGTGGCCAGCATCGCTACGAGCTGGGCCTGCCCAAGGGCCGGCTGGAGCCGGGTGAGCACAGCACCGAGGGCGCCAACCGCGAGCTGCAGGAGGAATGCGGCTACGCCGCCCGCTCCCTGCAGGACCTTGGCTACCTGACCCTGATCCCCAGCCTGATGGAGCATCGCTCCCGTATCGTGCTGGCCCGCGATCTTTACGAGTCCAGGCTGCCTGGTGACGAACCCGAGGAGATCGACGTCATCAAGTGGCCCCTGGATGATCTGATCACCCTGATTCAGCGTGAGGATTTTTCCGAGGGGCGCAGCATTGCCGCCCTGTACATGGTGCGCGACCTGCTGGCGGCCGGAAAGCTGGGCTGAGGCTCAGATTGGCTTGACCACCACCAGAATGACGATGGCAACGAGAAAAAGGGCCGGCACCTCGTTGAACCAGCGATACCACTTTGAGCTGTGCCGGTTGCGGCCGCGGGCAAAGGCCCCGACCAGCTGCCGGCACCAGATGTGGTAGCCGACCAGCCCGGCCACCAGCAGCAGCTTGATGTGCATCCACAGCCCGTCCTGCAGGTAGCCGGGGTTGGCGACCAGCTTGGTCAGGCCAAGGGCGATGGCCAGCGCAGCGCCGATGTGGGTGATGCCCATCAGCCGTCTTTGCATGACGCACAGCAGGGACAGCGTTTGTTCGTCGGGGGTTTCGGCCGCGTACACAAACAGCCTGGGCAGATAGAACAGCCCGGCAAACCAGGTGACCACAAAAATGACGTGAAAGGCCTCAACCCACTTCATGAATCCGCTCCAAAAGCATGAACACCAAGTATTTTCACGCATGCGCACCGCCGGACGCAACTTGACCCGTGTTCCCGGGCAAGGTATAACTAACGCGCACGTCACAAATTTTTCATGGGTTCTTCCTCGTGGAACAAAAATAACAATCGTGCCATCCATCCGGTTTGGGGCACTATGTTTTGCAGCGGCCGTCAGGCCGCTCTTTTTTTGTGCCATTTTTGGTTCCGTTTGCGGCACAATGACTTCATCATGAAACGATCATTGCTCCGGCCTGTCGAAACAACCGCCGGATTTTTCGCGAGGACGCATTGATGAGTAGTACCGAGCCGATGATTTTCAGCCCGGCCGCCGCTGCCAAGGTTCGTGAGCTGATTCTTGAGGAAGGCAATCCGGCGCTCAAGCTGCGCGTTTATATTACCGGCGGCGGCTGCTCGGGCTTTCAGTACGGCTTCACTTTCGATGAGCAGACTGAAGACGGTGACATCACCATCCGGCGCGACGAGGTTGCCCTGGTGGTGGACCCGCTCAGCTTTCAGTATCTTGAAGGGGCAGAGGTTGACTACAGCGAAAGCCTGCAGGGCGCCCGGTTTGTCATTCGCAATCCCAACGCCAACACCACTTGCGGCTGCGGCTCGTCATTCGGCATGGGGTAGGGCCGGGTGCCTGGTTGTGCCGCCGCCGTGACCATTCAAAAAGCGCCAGTCAGCCGCTTCGGTATTGAAGAACACGCCGCCGTTTCAATGCGCTGCTTCCCGGGGCGCACGGCATGACCATTCTGATTGTTCTGCTCGGCCTGATGCTGAGCCATTATCTGGCGCTTTTTGGCCGCTGGAGAAGTTTTGAATGGCTGCTGTGGCCGGTGCGCCAGCTGGAAAATCATCCGGGCCGGCCGGCCGTGCGCGTCGTGCTGGTGATTGTGCTTATGGCGCTTGTCTGCGCCTGGCTGCTGACAGCATTGTTTTACTGGCTGCCGGGTGGACTGGGCCGGCCGCTGCTGGCCCTGCTTGTTTTTGTTTATACGCTGGGGCCGCGTGATCTGGACCGGGACGTCAAACGCGTACTTGACGAGGCCGAAGACTTCGACGGCCAGGCGGCCGCTCGCCTGCTGGGCGTTGCCAATGCAGACTCCCCGGCAGCGGCCGGAGCGGCTGTCATGCGCACGGCCTGCACACGCTGGTTTGCCGTTGTGTTCTGGTTTGTGCTGCTGGGCATTGTTGGCGCCTTGCTGTATCGTTTTTGCCAGCAGGCCATTTTGCGAAATCGCCTGTCAGCGGCCGAGCTTGACTGGCTCAGGCGCTTGCGCCGGGTGCTGGAATGGCCGGTTTTGCTGCTGATGATGCTGACGCTGGGCCTGGTGACGGACCTGGACAGAATTGCAGCCGTGTGGAAAAACTATCACCGCAAATACGCCTGGTGGGCCATTTCTCCGCGCCTGCTTGAATATGCGGCCGCGGCTGCCCTGGCCGATGCCGACTCGATTGCCGACGGGGTCAGGCGCGGGCACCAGCTTGCCTGGCGCATGCTGGTGCTGTGGCTGGCCGTCATGAGCCTGATGCTGATCGCCGGCTGGATCAACTGACAGACAACATTTGAATTGCCACCCGGGTGGCCTGATTTTAAAAAAATTCGCCCGCGGCAGACGCGGTGCGACAAACTGGAGGAAACAGTTGTGCATTATGTAGACATCCCCACCGCCAGGGAACTTGGCGAACTTGATCTTGAGCGGGCCGACGCCTGTGTTTCAATTTATCTGCCCACCACGCCGGTCAGCCGCGAGACGGAGGCCAGCCGCATTGCGCTTGGCAACCTGGTCAAAAAAGCCGTTGCCCAGCTGGAAGCGGAATCGTTTGACAAGCGCCGCATATGGCCGCTGCAAGAGCAGTTTGACAGTTTGCTGGCCGACAACGATTTTTGGTCACACCAGGCCAACAGCCTGGCTATTCTGGCGACGCCGGATTCCATGCGCACCTATCGGCTGGCCAACAAGCTGGTTGAAAACGTGGAAGTGTCGGACCGCTTTCACATCAAGCCGCTTCTGCGCGCCATTACGTTTCCGCAGGCAGCGCATGTGCTGGCCATCTCTGAAAACTCGGCGCGCCTTATCGAGATATCGCCCGACCTGCCGGCGGCTGAAATTGAAGTGCCCAACCTGCCTGAAAATGCTGCCGCCGTTGGCAGCCGCGGATCGGCAAAAAACTACACCGGCGCCGGGCATCGCCACGGCACCCATGGCGAGGACTTTCACCTGGGGCGCTATGTGCGCAAGGTGTCGGCGGCGCTCAGGCCGCTGATGAGAGAGTCGGGGCTGCCCGTGGTGCTGGCGGCGGCCCAGCCCATGGAAGCCCTGTTTCGCGGTTTGAGCGATGTTGAGTTTCTTGCAAAAACCATTGCCGGCAACCCGGACCACCTGACGCCGCAGGAGCTTGAAAAGGCCGCCCGCCCCATTCTTGATGCCCACTACGAGGAGCGCATCCAGGATTTTCACCGCCTGTACGAGCAGCGCGCCGGCCAGCGGCGCACCACCACCGATATTACCGATGCGGCCCGGCTGGCCACATTTGGCGGCATCGACACCGTGCTGGTTGATATAGACAGCGTGGTTGACGGGCTGATTGACGAGGAAACCGGTGAGGTGACCTTCGACTCATCAGGCGATGCCATCAACTACGGAATCGTGGACGAGATTGCCGGGCGTGCGCTGCGCACCGGGGCTACCGTGCTGGCGGTCAGGCGCGCGGACATTCCAGGGCGCGGAGACCTGGCGGCCATCTCACGCTATCCAATCTGACAGCCTGCGCCGGACATGGTGGCAGGCCGGCTCCGGCCTGCCGCTTCAGTCGGCGTAGCCGCTCAGCTCAAGGTAGCCGCGGCCAACAGCCTTGCCGCTGTCGGCAGCGCTGACCAGCACAGCGCCCTCCCAGTAGCTGACCGACCCGGTCCAGCGCTGGTCATCAAAGCGGGGCGTCACTTTCAGCTTCAGGCCTTCCTGCGGGACATCAACCGTCCATTCAAGCGGCCAGTAATGCCCCTGTGCGTCGCGCCAGCGGCGCTGCGGCACCAGGCTGAAATCGTTGCGTTCCAGCGTGCGTGAGCGGCCGTCGGGGTGCACGATCTTGCCGGCCGACCATTGCGAGGCCTGGTCGTCAGCGGTGCGCAGCTGAAACACCATCAGGTCGCGACCGTCATCCAGCTGCAGCGAAAACCAGTCCCAGCCGCTCAAGCCCTCGGCCAGCTGGCTCGAACCCCACTCGCGATCCAGCCAGGCCAGGCCGGCAACCGGTATTTCTTCTGCGCCAATGGCCACGCTGCCGCGTGCCTGCAGGCGAGTGAGAGAATAGTAATAAGAGGCATTGCCCGCCTCCGGCCCCTTGCGGCTGTAGCCGCTGTCGCCCTGGGCCACGATGGGGCGGAGTGATTCCAGGTTCAGCTGAACGGCAAAGTCGCCGGCATTCATGGACAGCACAAAATCGTTGCTGTCCTGCAGCACCTGCCAGTCGCCCAGCCACCAGCGCGTGGCGGTGGCGCCGGCCAGTTCCAGCGCATCGCGCGCAAAGCGCTGGGATTGATGAAATGTCTGGTTGTCGATGTCGCTCAAAGCAAGGTGGGCCATCCATACAGCATCGGCGGCCCAGGCTGAATCGGGCAGCGGCCCGGGGTCGAGCTCGAAGCGAAACAGGGTGAACTGAAAGCCGAATTCCCGGCTGTTGCCCCGCTCATCAGCGCCCTGCAGATTGCCGGTGAAATACCACCATTCATTGCGGTAGCCCGGGTGGGCCGCATGGTCGGCCGGGAACACAAATGGCCTCGGTTCGGTTACCTGGGCAAAGTTTTCCGGTGCTTCGCCCAGCAGCCGGGTCGCCTGCAGCAGGGTGCGCGCGCTGTCATCCGGGCGCGCCTGCCAGCCCAGCCAGGCGATCAGAAGCGCTGCCGCAGCGAGAATAATGACCAGGTCGCGTCGCATTGTTATTCAGCCTTGAGTTCGGTGGCCGGATCGCGGCGCCCGATTTGCCAGGCAGGATAAAGCCCGGCAACAGCGCCGGCCACAAGCGCCAGCGGCACCATAACAAGCACGGGCGCCAGCGGCCAGCTCAGCGGCAGGCTCCAGCCAAAGGCGCGCGGCTGGATGATGAGCGACAGCCCCAGATGTATGGCGGTGGCCAGCGGTACGGCAACCAGGGCTGCTGTCAGGGCCAGCCCGGCGGTTTGGCACACAACCAGTCCGTGCAGCCCGGCGGGCGTCAGGCCCAGGGCACGCAGCGTGGCATAGTCGCGGCGTCTTTCCAGCCCCAGCGCCAGAAGCGCGCTGACAAGGGCAATAACGGCAATGATGCCGACCAGCAGGGCCAGGGCCCAGGAAATTCTAAAGGTTCGGTCAAAGACGGCCAGAGTGTTGCTGTACACCGAATCGCGGCGAATGAAACGCAGGTCGCCGTCCAGGGCGTGAATCTGCCTGGCCAGCCCGTTTTCATCCACCGGGCCATCGTGATAGTAAAGCGCCAGCCGGTCCACAAGGTCGTCGTCGTAAAGTTGGCGATACAGCGGGTCGTGAATGGCCACCGTGCCGCGTTCGCTGGCGTAGTCGCGATAAATGCCGGCAACCGGCAGCACGTGTTCACCATGCGGCGTGGCCAGGCTGATGTCATCGCCCACCTGCAGCCGTTCGCGGCGCGCCAGCGGCTCGGATACGATGGCGGCCTCGTTGGAAGTGACCGCCCGATAGGCTGAATCCGGGTCGCCCGACAGCCATTCAAACCCCTGCCAGCCGCGCGGCGGCAGTCCGTAGCCGATCACTTCGCGTCCGTCGGGGCCGGTTCGATGGCGCGAGGTGGACGTGTACGCAATGCCGGGCAGTTCTTCGATTTCTTCAATCGCGGCGCGGTCCAGGGCGCCATGACTGGCGCTGACATAGCTGTCGGCGCGCAGCAGATGATCTATCCAGTGGTCCACGGCCGCCCTGAAGCCAAGCACCATCATGGCCAGGCCCGCCGACAGGGCCAGCGCCAGGCTGAGCGCTGCCAGCGCCGGTCGAATGCGCCTTTGGCCTGCCAGCAGCAAGGCCAGCGCCCTGGCGGGCAGCCGGGCCGGCATCAGCCTGGCCAGCAGAGCCAGCAGGGCCACGCCCAGGCCCGGGGCGAGCAGGGCCACGCCGCCCAGCGCCGCAAAAAGTGCAATAAAAGCCGCTGTAAGCCCGTGGGTAGACAAAACAAGCGCGGCGCCGAAAGCGAGCAGCGCACCCGAGGCCGCCAGCCCGAAACCACCAAACGCACGCTCAGGCTGCCTGGACCGGCGCAGGGTCTGGCCGGGCGGAATGCGGCGCGCTTCGGCCAGCAGGCCGGCAACGGTCAGGACGGCCGCAGCGACGGCCGTCAGCCACAGCATCACATAAAGCCCGGCCTGTGGCTCGACGCCGGCCGGTGGCAGCAGGCCGTACAGCTCGGCGGCGGGCGCCCGAACAAGTTCAACCAGGCGGCTGGCCAGCAGCGTGCCCAGATTGAGGCCCAGCAGCGCGCCCAGGCCGGCAATGACCAGGGTTTCAACTGTCAGCAGCGCCATGATCTGCGCGCTGGTAACGCCCACCGCGCGCAGCATGGCCAGGCTGCGCTGGCGCTGCACCAGCAAAAAGCTGAGCACGCTGAAGATGACAAACAGACCAACCGCCAGGCTGATCATGGCCATGGCCGAAAGATTGGCGCGCATGCCCTCGGTCAGGCGTGCCGCGCTGTCGCGCCGGTCACTGGCGCTGGCAAGCTGCAGCGAGCCGGGCAGGTGTTCGCTCAGCCACGGCCCGGCGTCCGCCGGGGCATCTATCCAGCTCAGCTCACCCTGCCGGCCAAGGGCGGCCTGCAAAACAGCAATGTCCATGATCAGGTGGTTGTCCAGGCCGCGTCCGGCAGCGACAGGCCCGATCAGCTCCACATCAACCCTGCGTTTGCCCGCTCCGAGTGTCAGCAGGTCGCCGGGCCGGCGATCAAGGGCCCTGAAGGTGGCGGCATTGGCTGTGGCGGCCGCCGGCAGCGCCATCAGACGGGTGAGAATATCGGGCTGCAGAAGGCCGCGCCCGTCACCGGCCAGCGGATCCAGGCCCGTCAGCTCCATGGTCTGGCCGTCAACAAGCAGCCGCTGGCGCAAAACCGGGGTCAGCGGCGGCGCGCCGGGGGCCAGCATCAGCTGTACATAAACACTTTCATCCAGCGGGCCGTGAGCTGCGCTGATGCGCACGCTGTCCTGGCCGGCCAGCGTGCGGGCGGCGCTGTCCAGGGAGTCGACCAGAACGCTTTGCATCAGGGTCACGCCGGTCATCACCGCCACGCCGGCCGCCATGCCGGCCAGGGCGAGCACGAGCTGTCCGGGATGGCGGTGAAAAAACCGCCTTGAGCTGGCCAGCAGCAGGCGCATCAGCTGTCCTCGTGCAGACGGCCGCCGGCCAGCCTCAGCCGGCGGTCGCAGATGGCGGCGGCGCGCGGGTTGTGGGTCACCATGATCATGGTGCAGCCGCGTTCTGCGGTCACCGCGCTGAACAGTTCCAGTATTCGCCCGGCGGTGCTTTCATCAAGGCTGCCGGTGGGTTCATCGGCCAGCAGCAGCGCCGGCTGATGAATCAGCGCCCGCGCAATGGCCACGCGCTGGCGCTCGCCGCCGGACAGCTCGCCGGGCAGGCGCCCGAGCAGGTCGGCAATGCCCAGGGTATCGGCCAGCGGAAGGATGCTGTTGCCGCTGCGACCGAGTTTGTTTAGCCACAGCGGCAGCGCGATGTTTTCGCGCACGCTCAGTGAATCGATGAGATTGAAGTTCTGGAACACCAGGCTGACGTGGCGCGCGCGAAAGCGGGTCAGCGCCGGCTCCCCGAGCCCGGCCAGATTGGTGCCCAGGACTTCAACCCGGCCGCGGTCGGGCCGGTCCATGCCGGCCGCCAGGTTGAGCAGGGTTGATTTGCCCGATCCGGAGGCCCCCATGATGGCCACGCGCTCGCCGCGATTGACCGTCAGCGAGAGCTGGTCAAGAACGTCTATGCTGCGCTGCCCAACGCGAAAGCCGCGGCTGACGTCGCGCATGAGCAGGGCGGGAGAATCCGGATTGTCTGACAGGTTCATCGCAGCGCGGAGTCGGTTTGGGAGTTGAATAACGGTATTATGGGGCATGAACAAGCCGCAAATGAGAGCGGAACCCCGGCGCCGACATGCCATCTAAGCCCTGTACAACAAACGCGGATTGCCCTGCACCCAAAATTGTTGCCGGAATGATTTGGCAAATCGACAACAGTTGTGGTAGAGTTACAACCAACCTTGGCAAAACCGCAACGGTTGAGCAAGGTTGCAGGGCGCGAAGCGAGGTACATCACTCCGATATCTGTTGCCCCTCCCTTGTTTCAGGGGAGGGGCTTTTTTTGGTTGACCATACAGTCAGTAATATCGAGGCTATCGACATGCAGTTGACGATGCTGAAAGGGAAGATTCATCGCGCGACCGTCACCCGCGTGGAGCGCGACTACGAAGGCTCATGCGCCATTGACGAGGACCTGCTTGATGCAGCAGGAATTCTCGAGCATGAACAAATACATATATACAATGTGACCAGCGGCGAGCGCTTCGTAACCTATGCCATTCGCGGCCAGCGCGGCAGCGGCATGATCTCGGTCAACGGCGCTGCAGCACACCGGGCCAGCGAAGGCGACCTGGTCATCATTGCCGCCTATGTCAGGCTTGATCAGGCCGCGGCGCGCGAGCATGTTCCCAGCCTGGTGTACCCCGACGCCAGCAACCGAATAAAGCGCACGGCAGGGCGCGTTCCCATCCAGGCCGCCTGAATTGCCACCAGTTGTTGTTTTTAAGCAACAGTCTTCATGACCAGCCAGCCCTCCGCCGCTGTACCCAATAAAAGCTTCAGCTGCCTGGACGGCAGCTGGACGCTGGATTTTTCCGCGCTGCAGATAACGGCGCAGCAGCTGGAGGCGCTCGGGCAGCTGCCGCAGCGGCACGGCTTGCCGGCCGCCATCGAGCGCCTGTTTGCCGGTCAGGTTGTCAACCCTTCCGAAAATCGGGCCGCCCTGCACACGCTGCTGCGGGCAGCCGGCCCGCAGCCGGGCATTGACCGTTCCATCTGCCTGCAAGCACAGGATCAGCGCCGCCGGTTTTTGCAGCTGGCCGGCCAGCTTTACAGCGGTCAGACGCCGCTGCGGGATCTGATTCATGTCGGCATTGGCGGCTCGCTGCTGGGCCCCAGGCTGGTGGCCGATGCGCTGGATGAAGGTGACAGCGCCATTCGCGTGCACTGGCTGTCAACCCTGGACGGGCGGCGCCTTGAACGATTGCTGCGCCAGCTTGACCCGGCCACCACCGGCATGCTGGCGGCATCCCGCTCCTTTGCTACCGAAGAAACCCTTGAGCTGGCCCGGGCCGTGCGCGACTGGCTGGGGGCTGACTGGGCCGGGCGCAGCTGGGCAGCCACCGCCAGCCATGCCCGGGCAGGCAGCTTCGGTTTTAAGGATGAGCATGTTCTCGGCTTTCCGGAAACGGTGGGCGGGCGGTTTTCGCTGTGGTCGTCAACCGGCACCAGCAGCGCGGCGCTCATTGGCCCCCAGCGCTTTGAAGAACTGCTGGCCGGCGCCGGGCAGGCCGATGCGGCTTTCAGCCAGGGCCCTGTGGATTCTTCCATGGCGGTTGTTCTGGCCCTGTTGCTGCATCACCTGCGCCGCGGCCTGAACCTGCCCACGCTGGGGATCATCAGCTACGCGCCGCGCCTTGCGCTGCTGGCGGACCATGCCCAGCAGCTGATCATGGAAAGCCTGGGCAAGCGCATTGACCTTGACGGCCGCCTGATTGACAAGCCGACCGCGCCGCTGGTGTTTGGCGGCTGCGGAACCGATCTTCAGCACTCCATCTTTCAGGCCCTGCACCAGGGCAGCGACAGCCATCCATTGCTGCTGATCGGAGCACGCCGCGACAATCACGGCCACCCCGACTGGCATCGCCGGCAGCTGGCGCACCTGCACGCCCAGGCGGAATGCCTTTTGAAGGGCAAAAGCTCGGGCAGCAGCCATCAGCGCATGCCCGGCAACCGGCCGGTCATGACCCTGCTGACCGAACGCGTGAATGCCCATGCCCTGGGGCAGCTTCTGGCCACTCTTGAGCACGCCGTGTACGCTCTGGCGGTGCTGTGGAACATCAACCCGTTTGACCAGTGGGGCGTTGAGGAAGGCAAGCGCCTGGCCGCAGAAATCCGCCGGCTCCCCGAACGCTAGCCCGGCTGCCCGCTTCAGTCTCCACCCTGGTCGCGGCGATCGATGCTTGAAATTGGGATGGTGATGATGGGCAGGCCTATGGCATCGGTGCGGGTGCGCGCCTGAAGCACATCGCCCCGCCGCTCGCTGCCCGATTGCCCAATGAAGTAGTACATTTCGGCCACGCCGTGAAACTGCTCCAGCGAAATGAGATTGATCTGCGCAGTTTCATTGAAGCCGGGCATGAAACCCAGCGGAATGTGGAACCCCTTGGTGCCAAAGTCGGTCCCCAGGGCGGTGTAGAACACGTTGAGCGTCAGCTCGGCGTCGTCGGCGCTGTCCGCCATCTGCATTTTGAAGCGCCGCTGCAGCTCTATTGCCAGGCGCTGGTCGGCGTAATCCCTGAGATCGGATTCAGCCAGAAAATGACTGGTCAGAAAAACACTTTTTCCCGCATGGGGCAAAAAGTCGGCCTCGGGAAGATGGCGGGCCAGGTCGTCAATGCTGTGACTGACCAGCATCTGGGCGGTGGCGCCGGTCAGGGAGTCCTGAATCTGGCGGCTGCCGCAGGCGCTCAGCAGCAGGGCCAGCAGGCAGGCGACAAGCAGGGGTTTGATTGTTTTGAGCATGTTGTAGCTACCGTGGTCGAAATTTGAGCCGCTGCGCCGGGCAACAGAGGAAGTGGAAAAGAATAGCAGGGCTGGCTTGCAGACATGGGATGAACCATCGACAATTCCGCAATCATTTTGTTCTGGAAATCGTTCGTCGCATGAGCATTGCACGCACCAGTTTCGGTCTTGGCCATGAAGTCAGGCGCACGGCGCTGCTGGCGGGGCCGCTGATTGTCGGGCAGGTCACCAGCTACGGCACCAGCGTGGTCGATACCGTCATGGCGGGCCGTCTGGGGCCGCTGGAGCTGGGCGCCGTGGCGGTGGGCTCATCCATTTTTGGAGCCGGCCTGATGTTTACCGCCGGCACCATGATGGCCGTGTCGGCCACCGTGTCCCAGCTGGTCGGAGCCGGGCACAAGCACAGGGTGGGTGAGCAGACCCGCCAGTCGCTGTGGCTGGCGGCCATGATTTCCGCCCTGCTGTGGTTTCTCATCCGCCAGGGAGACCTGGTGATGGGCATGATCGGGGTTGCGCCCGAAGTGGCGGCCGTGGCCACCGGTTATCTGCGCGCTATCAGCTGGGGCATCCCGGCATTGACAGGCTTGTTTGTGCTGCGGTTTTTTTCCGAGGGCATCGGGTACACGCGGCCGACCATGTACATTGGCCTGTTCGGAATTGCCCTCAACATTCCGCTCAATTACGTATTCATGTTCGGCAAGCTCGGCCTGCCGCAGCTGGGTGCGGTGGGCTGTGGCTGGGCCACGGCCATTGTGTTCTGGCTGCAGCTGCTGGCCCTGACAGGCTGGATAGCCTGGCGCGGGCACTACCGGCCGTTTGCCCTGTTTGGGCGTTTCAGCGCGCCCAACTGGCGGGCAATTCGGGACCTGGCCCGGCTGGGTGTGCCCATAGGGGTAACCATCTTTTTGGAAGGCAGCCTGTTTGTTGGCAGCGCGCTGCTGATAGGCACCCTGGGTTCCGTGCCGGTGGCCGCCCACCAGGTGGCCGTCAATTTTGCCGGGCTCATGTTCATGGTGCCGCTGGGAATTTCGGGCGCCATTACCGTGCGCGTGGGCCACGCCGCCGGCCGGGGCGATGGTCCGGGCGTGTTTTGTGCCGGAGTTGCCGGCATTGGCCTGGCGCTGTCTTTCGGAGTGCTTTCACTGACCGCCATGCTGCTGTTTCCAAAGCTCATCGTCGGCTTTTACACCAGCGACCCCGAAGTGTCCCGCCTGGCGGTCAGGCTGCTGTTTCTGGCAGCCGTTTTTCAGCTGGCCGACTGTATTCAGGTGTCGTCTGCAGGCGCGCTGCGCGGACTCAAGGATACCCGCATGCCCATGCTTTACTGTCTGCTGGCCTATTGGGCGGTGGGCATGTCGCTGGGCTGGTGGCTGACTTTTGCGCGCGGCTGGGGGCCGGCCGGCATGTGGTGCGGAATCATTGCCGGGCTCAGCGTTGCAGCGCTTCTGTTAAGCAGCCGCTTTTTGCGTACGGCCGGCGGCTTTCGCCGGCTTTCAGGTGTTTCGGCCACAGGGTGACCAATGGCCTATTTTCAACCCGCTGAAAAGCCCGTTAGAATGGCGGGCTTGTGAGGACGGAAGGGAGAACGAAATGAGCGCCAACAAGAGACCGAATATTCTGATCCGGATATGGCTGGGGTTTTGGCGTGGTCTGACGGCGTTTCGCGTGGCCGTCTTCAACATTATATTTCTGATCGCGGTGGTCTGGCTGCTCAGCGTCTTCCTGTCATCATCCGACGATATTGTCATCAGGGACAAAACAACGCTGGTTATTGCGCCTCAGGGCGTGATTGTCGAAGAGTTTACGGGATCGCCGGCAGAGCGAGCCTTCAGGCAGGCATTTGGAGAGACTCAGGAAGAAACCCTGCTGCGAACCATTGTGGCTTCTCTGGACGCCGCCGCCGGGGACGACCGCATTGTTCAGGTTCTTGTCAAGACGGATAACCTGCTGGGCCTGGCACCGGGCATGCAAACCGAGCTGGCGGCCGCCTTCGAGGCTTTCCGCAAGTCGGGAAAGACGGTTGTTGCCTATGGCGGCAACATGCTGCAGGCCCAGTACATGCTGGCCTCCATGGCCGATGAGGTCTGGCTTGAGCGCAGCGGCGTGCTGCTGCTGGAAGGCTATGGCAGCTTCAGGCAGTATTTTGCCGAAGGGCTGGACAAGCTCAAGGTCGACGTCAATCTGTTCCGTGTTGGCCACTACAAGTCGGCCATGGAGCCGTTTATCCGCGACGACATGTCCGACGAAGACCGCGAGGCAACCCGAACCTGGCTGGGTGATTTGTGGCAGGCCTGGCTGGACCAGGTGGCCATGCATCGCGGCATGCCGGTGGAGGTGCTGGCCGGGCTGACCGAAAACTATTCGTCGGCCGTTGCGGCAGCCGACGGTGATTTTGGCGCCATGGCGCTTGAGCATGGCCTGGTCGACAAGCTGGTTACGCGTCAGCAGCTGCGCACCGAGCTGGCGCGGCGCGGCGCACCGGCCGAGAAAAAGCATTTCCGCCAGATCGGCTTTGAGTCGTACGCGCGCCTTCAGCGCCAGTGGAAGCCCGGTGCCGACCGCGTGGGTGTTATCGTTGCCAGCGGAGCGATCACCGAAGGGGCTCAGCCATCGGGTTACATAGGTTCGGAGTCCATGGAGCGCCTGATTCAGAAAGCGGTGCGCGACGAGCGCGTCAAGGCGGTGGTGCTGCGCATTGATTCGGGCGGCGGCAGTGCGTTTGCGTCCGAGCTGATTCGCAATGAGCTGGCCACGCTCAGGGATGCCGGCAAGCCATTGGTGGTCAGCATGGGCAACGTGGCGGCGTCCGGCGGCTACTGGATTGCCATGGGCGCCGATGAGGTCTGGGCCTATCCAAGCACGCTGACCGGATCAATAGGCATCTTTGGCTTTGTGCCCACTTTTCAGGACACCCTGTCGGCAATTGGTGTTCACGCCGATGGCGTAGGAATGACGCCGCTGTCGGGCAACCTGCGGCTGGATCGCAAGCTGGGCCCGGAAGCGGCCGGTCTGCTGCAAAGCACCATTGAGCACGGCTACGATGAGTTTATCTCCCTGGTGGCCGAACACCGCGAAATGGCCTGGAATGAGGTTGACGAGGTGGCCCAGGGGAGAGTCTGGACAGGCAGCCAGGCCCGTCGCCACGGGCTGGTCGATCAGCTGGGAACGCTTGGTGATGCCATTGATTCGGCCGCGCGGGCAGCCGGTCTGGGCGATGACTACGAAGTTGGCTACATCGAGCGTGAGCTCAGCGCCATTGAAAGGTTTTTTGTTGATGCGGCCGCCGCGTCCATCAGGCTGGCGGGTGTTGACCTGCCCACAGGTATTACAGCCTGGCTGCCCGGCACTGCCGGCCGCACGCTGCAGGACAGCCTGCGGCTTGTTTTTGATGCGGCCGAAACTGGCCAGCCGGCCGTTATGGCACACTGTCTTTGTGAGGTTCCCCAGTGAGTGATTCAGTGCCGGCCGGTTTCAGAAAAGGCTTGAATTGATGCTGGAACTTGCCACCGATTTTCTCTGGACCTGGGTGCTGATCACCGTGCTGATCGTCATTGGCATGGTCTTTACCGTCGGTTCACGCTTTGTCCAGATTCGCTATTTTGCGGAAATGTTCCGCGTGCTTGGCCAGGCCTTTCGACATCAGCCGGGGCGGGTGTCCTCGTTTCAGGCGCTGACCCTGAGCGTGGCCGGGCGGGTGGGTGCAGGCAACGTGGCTGGCGTGGCTGTTGCCATCGCGCTGGGCGGGCCCGGCGCGGTGTTCTGGATGTGGGTGGTTGGGCTCATCGGCATGGCCACCAGCTTTTTTGAATGCTCGCTGGGGCAGGCGTTCAAGGTGGTTGACGAGCGCACCGCCACGTTTCGCGGCGGGCCCATGTACTACATGGAGCGCGGCCTGGGCAGCCGCGGCACGGCCATGTGCTTTACCCTGCTGCTGCTGTTCACCTTTGGCCTGGCTTTCGTGGCCCTGCAGTCATTTACCGCCTCATCCTCGCTTGAAGAGGCCTTTGGCATTCCGGTGCACGTGACCGGCATTGCCATGACCGCCATTGTTGCCATCACCATTTTCGGCGGCGTGCAGCGCCTGTCGCGGGTCACGGAAATCATTGTGCCCGTCATGGCCATCGCTTACGTGGCTGTTGCGCTGTGGGTGGTTGGCCTCAATCTGGGCAAGGTGCCGGAGGCGCTTGCCATCATCGTCAAGTCCGCCTTCGGGCTGGATTCCGCCGTGGGCGGCGGCATAGGTGCGGCCATCATGATGGGGGTGCGCCGCGGCCTGTTTTCAAACGAGGCCGGCCTGGGCAGCGCGCCCAACGTGGCGGCCGTGGCCCACGTGCCGCACCCGGTCAACCAGGGCATTGTGCAGTCGTTCAGCGTGTTTATCGACACGGCCATCGTCTGCACTGCCACCGCCATGATCATCATCATCGCCGGCATGCACGAACACGGCAACATTGAAGACGGCGTGGTGCTGACCCAGCTGGCCCTGGAACAGCATGTCGGCGCCTGGGGGCAGATTTTTGTCAGCGCGGTGCTGACGCTGTTCGCCTTCAGCTCCATCCTCTACAACTTTTATCTGGGCGAAAATGCCTCCAGCTGGATGAGCCCCGACAACCCGGTGTTTTTCGTGGTGTTCCGCCTGCTCATGCTGCTGCTGGTGCTGTGGGGGTCCATGCAGGATCTGACCACCGTTTTCAGCTTTGCCGATCTGACCATGGCGCTTCTGGCCCTGTTCAACCTGGTGGCCATGGCGCTGCTGATGAAAGTGGGCTTCAGGCTGATGCGGGACTACGACTCGCAGTGGCGCGCCGGCCGCGTGCCGGTGTTTGATCCCGACAGTTTTGCCGATCTCAATATTGACAGAAAGGCGTGGCTGGACGCCGCCGATTCCCTGGAGATGCGCACGGGCGGGCGGCGCGCCGTCAGGCGGCCTCGCGATGGCGCTTGAGCCATACCAGCAGCTGCGACATGGCCGCCGGCGTCATGCCCGGAATACGGCTGGCCTGGTCCACGGTTTGCGGCCGCACCGACTCAAGTTTTTCGAGCAGCTCGGCTGACAGCCCCTTGGCGCGGCGATAATCGAAATCGTCGGGAATGGTCTGGCGCGCGGCGCGCTGCTGGCGCCGGATCTCGGCATGCTGGCGGGACAGATAGCCGGCGTAGCGGATCTGCACGGCCACCTGTTCGGCCACGTCTTCCTGCTGCGCGCCCGGGCCCAGGCCTTCCACAGCCATGAGTTGCGCATAGCCCACATCGGGGCGCCGCAGCAGTTCCTCGGCAGTAACGTCCTTGCGCAGCTCTATATCCAGCTGCCGCCCGATGCGCTGCGCCATTTCAGAACTGGCGGGAATTCGCAGCCCGGCCAGCCGCTTGCGCTCGGCTTCAATGGCTTCGCGGCGCCGGCAGAAAACCTGCCAGCGCTCATCACCGACCAGGCCCAGCCGGCGCCCGGTTTCGGTCAGGCGCAGGTCGGCATTGTCCTCGCGCAGCTGCAGCCTGAACTCGGCCCGGCTGGTAAACATGCGATAGGGCTCGGGGGCGCCCTGGGTAATCAGATCATCAACAAGCACACCGATGTAGGCCTGGTCGCGTCCCGGGGTCCACGGCTCCTCATCGCGGGTCTGGCGCGCCGCGTTCAGGCCGGCAATCAGGCCCTGGGCGGCCGCCTCTTCGTAGCCGGTGGTGCCGTTGATCTGGCCGGCAAAGAAAAGTCCGTCAACGTGGCGCGTCTCCAGGCTGGACTTGAGCTCGCGCGGATCGAAGAAATCGTATTCTATGGCGTAGCCGGGGCGGGTGATGTGGGCGTTTTCCAGCCCCGGAACCGAGCGCACCAGCTCAATCTGAACATCAAAGGGCAGGCTGGTCGAGATGCCGTTGGGATACCACTCGTTGAGGCCCAGACCTTCGGGCTCCAGAAACACCTGGTGCGAGTCGCGCTCGGCAAAGCGCACCACCTTGTCTTCTATGGACGGGCAGTAGCGCGGCCCGGGGCCTTCGATATGCCCGGCATACATGGGCGAGCGCGACAGGTTGTCTCGAATGAGCGCGTGGGTTTTTTCCGTGGTGCGCGTGGTATAGCACGACACCTGGGGCGGATGCTGGTCGCGCGAGCCAATAAAGGAAAACACCGGGCGCGGCGTATCGCCCCGCTGCTCCTCAAGTTTTGAAAAGTCGATGCTGCGACCGTCCAGGCGCGGCGGCGTGCCGGTTTTGAGGCGGCCGTAGGTAAAGGGCAGGGCGCGCATCCGCCTGGCCAGCGTGCTGGCGGCCGCATCGCCGTCGCGCCCGCCGCTGCGGCGGGTTTCGCCAATGTGAATGCGTCCGCCCAGAAATGTGCCTACGGTCATGACGACCGTTTTGGCATTGAAGACCAGGCCCATGGCGGTTTTGACGCCCGTTACCCGATGGTTTTCTATGATCAGATCATCCACCGGCTGCTGGAAAACCGTCAGGTTTTCCTGGGCATCAACGGCCTGGCGTATGGCGTTGCGGTACAGGGTGCGGTCGGCCTGGCAGCGCGTGGCGCGAACGGCCGGCCCCTTGCGGGCGTTAAGCAGGCGCCACTGAATGCCGGCGGCGTCCGCTGCCCGGGCCATGATGCCGCCCAGAGCATCGATTTCGCGCACCAGGTGGCCTTTTCCTATTCCGCCAATGGCCGGGTTGCAGCTCATCTGGCCAATGCTTTCTATCTGATGGGTGACCAGCAGCGTGCGCGCACCGGTGCGGGCCGCGGCCAGGGCGGCTTCGGTGCCGGCGTGGCCGCCGCCAACGACAATGACATCAAAGATATCGGGATAACGCATGCTGGGTGCCAAAACTTTTGCAGTGGGTTGATTTTAACGGTTTTGTCAACCGGCTGGAAATCAGCGTTGCCGCTGTCGCTTTGCAGGTGCCCGGCGGCTTCCGGTTGTTCCGCTACGCCTTGCAGACGACGAGGGCTGGCGAGAGGAAGCGGGCGGTGTGCCTGCAGCCGGTCGTTGGCGAGCGACGTTGCGGCCCGGCCTGCTGCCGGCCCGACGGCGGCTGTCCACGTTTCTGGCTGCCCGCCGGGAACTTGAAACAGGCACGCTTCGCGGTGAAAGCCCGGAGCGCTGCCGAGCGGCGCTGCGTCGCGCGGCCGCGGCCCGGCTGGTGGCCGGCAGGGCCGGCGCAGCGGCAGGCACCAGCTGGCGGTCAAGGCGCGGCGGGGCGTGGGCAGCGCGCAGGCGCTGATTGATGTCGGCCGTGCGCGAAATGGCGCGCGCCTGGCTGCGCTCCATCGGTTCTGCCGGGGGTGAAAAAACGTCGGGCCCCGGCCGGTAGTCGCCGTAAAAATCGCGATAGCGGTACCAGGGGTAGCGGTAGTGGTGGTCGCCGGCGGTGTAGTGGCGTCCGGGCCTATAGCCGTAGTACCAGCCTGGATACGGGTAGTACCAGGGGTCGAAGCGGGGCACGAAAACCGAGTACGGATGGTAATAGCGGCTGAAGTAGAAGTAGTCCAGCGACCAGTATGGATATATAAACGGGCTGGCATGAATGATGGCTGGCCGGGGGGCGGGCCGGGCGCGATACTGCTGCTGGTAGTAAACGCCGTTTTCGCCTCCGTAATACGGGGTGGCGCAGCCCGCCACAAGCGCTGCCGGCAAAAGAAGGGCGGTCAGCAGCCGAAGCGGGGTTTTGCAATATTGTGCAAGCCGGGCGTTCATGCGGTCATTTTGACATGTTTGCGTGAATCGGGTCTGAATCGGCCTCCAAAAGCGCTTTGACGCGGTTGATCCCGGCGCGCTTTTGCGCCTTGCCGTCCACCGGGCTGGGCGGGGCCTGGCGCGCCTGGGGGCCAATCATCTGCAGCAGCTCAACGGTGTTTCCGCCGCCCTCCATCACTACGACATCGAGGTCCCGCTCTTCGCCGTCGTGCCAGCGAATGCGCCGCACTTCCTGTTCGAAGGGCAGGTTTTTGTCCATCAGAAAATGAACAACGGCGTCGGGGTCGTCGGCAAACACATGCAGGCTGATGCGCGAGTGTTCATCGGCCGTGCCTTCAAGCACCGGGCCCACAAGTCGGGGGCGAAAGGGCTTGAGAAAGCGCATGACCGAAATGGCCGCCTGGCGCAGCTCCTGAAGAATGTTCTGATGTCTGCTGCCGCCATAAAGGCTTTGCCACTGCTTGAGCGCCAGCTCAACCTCTTCGTTGGAAGGCAGGCCTGTGCGCGGCGATGCGCCAATGCGCCTGGCCGCTTTCTGCTTGGCCGCAAAGTAGTTCCGCTGGCCCTCGGTGGCCATGATGCGGGCGGCTTCGGCGGCAATTTCCTGGCGCAGGCGCACGTTGCGCGGTGATGTCCTGTTGCTCATTGGGGCACTCCTGCTGTCTCGGTCGGGTTCAATAGATATCGTATGGGTCGGCTTCCTCGCTTGTTGCCTCAGCGCTTTCCAGCTCCGGCAGATTGCCGGCGTGAAACCACTCCTGAATCGCGCCGGGGGTTCCGGGGCGGGTGCGTTCGCCGGTGTCGGGGTTGATCAGCGAGCTCACTATGCCCACCGGCATGTCCGGTTGCACCTCGGGCCGTCCGTCCAGAGCCTGCGCCATGAAGTCCATCCATATGGGCAGCGCGGTGCGCGCCCCCTGCTCCTGGCTGCCCAGCGGGTCGTTGTTGTCCATCCCCACCCACACAGAGGTGACGATGCCGCCGCCGTAGCCGGCAAACCAGGTGTCGCGCTGTTCGTTGGTGGTGCCGGTTTTGCCGGCCAGGTCGGTGCGCTCCAGCGCCAGGGCGCGTCGCCCGGTGCCGCGAGTAATGACGTCACGCAGCATGGAGTCGATCAGCCAGGCGGTTTGCGGGCTCAGCGCCTGTTCTGCAGCAAGCGGTCGGGGCGGGCCGACAAAAGAATCCGCGAGTGCATTCGGGCCAGAGCCGCTGCCGGCTGCGCTGTGGCCGTTCAGCTCCAGCCGGGCCAGCGCCGGGCCGGCCGGCTCTTTCTCAGTCTGCATGCTTTCGGGCAGCGGCGGAGGCGGCGGGATGTCTTCGCACTGCGGACAGCGAAGCGCCATTGGCGGCTCGAGAATAATATGCCCCTTGCGGTCGCGGACGCTGTACAGATAGTGCGGCTCGATGCGGTAGCCGCCGTTGGCAAACATGGCAAAGCCGCTGGTCAGATCAAGCGGCGCAATGGATGCCGAGCCCAGCGCCAGCGATGGCCCCTCGGGCAGATCGTTCAGGTCAAAGCCGAAGCGGGTGATGTAGCTGCGCCCCTGCTCAAGGCCAACACCCATCAGCAGCCGCACGCTGACCAGGTTGCGGGAGTTGACCATGGCCTCGCGCAAGCGCGTTGGCCCAAAAAAGCGCCGGCTGATGTTGGTTGGTTTCCAGTCGGTTTCGGTGGACGGGTCGTGGACCACCACCGGGGCGTCGTTGATGCGGGTGGCCGGGGTGTAGCCGTTGTCGAGCGCGGCCGCATATATAAAGGGCTTGAAGGCCGAGCCCGGCTGGCGACGGCTTTGTGTGGCGCGGTTGAACTGGCTGTGCACGAAGTTGAGGCCGCCGACCAGCGCCAGAATTTCACCGCTGTCGGCCTTCAGACTGACCAGGGCGGCCTGCGCTTCGGGCAGCTGCGCCAGCCGCCACTCTTCACCGTTGTTGAACAGGCGGACGATGTCGCCGGCTCCGATCACCTCGTCAACGCTTTCCGGTGCCTGGCCAACTGCGTTGCGGTTCAGAAACGGGCGCGCCCAGGAAACGGCGTCCAGGCCGAGCTCAACACGGCTGCCGTCGGCCAGCTGCAGGGTGGCCGCTTCCGCGTCGGCGGCAACAACCAGCGCCGGCACAAGGCCGGCAACCGGCCGCAGGGCTTCAAGATGTTCTGCAACCACTTCGGGCCGGTCAATCTGTTCGGCGTCCAGGTGGGCTTCGGCACCACGCCAGCCGTGGCGGTGGTCGTAGTCGACCAGCCCGCTTCTGACTGCGCTGTTGGCCGCTTTCTGAAGGTCCGAGCGTATGGTGGTTGTCGCAACCAGGCCATTGTTGTAGGCGGCCTCAGCGCCAACCGCCTCCACCACATCACGGCGCGCCATTTCGGCAATCCAGGGCGAGTCCAGCTCAATGACGGGGCCGTGGTATTGAGCTGTGTTGGGGCTGGTGACGGCCTGCTGATAGTCCTTGCGGTCAATATGGCCAAGCTGCAGCAGCCGGCCCAGTATCCAGTCGCGCCGGCCCATGGCGGCAGCGGGGTTGGTCAGCGGGTTGTCGCGCGACGGTGCCTTGGGCAGCCCGGCCAGCATGGCCATTTCCGCCAGTGTCAGCTCGTGCGGATCCTTTCCGTAGTAAACTTGCGCCGCCGCGGCAATGCCGTAGGCGCGATGGCCAAGAAATTCCTTGTTGAGGTAGAGTTCGAGAATTTCGTTCTTGTCGAGCTCGCGCTCGATCTTGAAGGCCAGCAGCATTTCACGCAGTTTGCGAGTGAGGGTGTAGTCGGTCGACAAAAAGAAACGTCGTGCAACCTGCTGGGTAATGGTGCTGCCGCCGGCAACGCGGCCCTTGCCCATGCTGCGGGCATAAAGCCAGACGGCCCGCAGGGTGCCGCGCCAGTCAACGCCGGGGTGCTGGTAGAAACGGTCGTCTTCTGCGGCCAGGAAGGCATGCTTGAGCTGCTCCGGGATCTGGTCGAGAGTGACCGGCCGGCGGCGCTGTTCACCTATTTCGGCGAGCAGCCGGTTGTCGGCTGAATAGATGCGCAGCGGCACCTGCAGCTGAATGCTCTTGAGCGATTCGACCGATGGCAAAGACGGCACGATTGTCAGCCATACCACAAGCGCTGCAATTGCTGCTAGAGTGAACAGCAACAAAAACATGCGGATAGAAAAAACTATTAAAGGCTTTATTCGGATCATCAGTTGTGGTAAATGTAGATAGAAGGCAGGTTGAATTGATGCTTGTCTTGGACGCAAAAGTGGTCTGAAAGTGCCCTGATTGAGATCCGGGCGACTGAATCAGCAGAGGGTAGCACATCGCCTGCGTCCAGCCGACCCGCCACGTTGAAGGGCGGGCAAACAGGTTGAAACGGTCGGGAGAACACCGCCAGCCAGAGGGCATGAATAACAATCATGAGCAATATATTAGGTAGGTTTTTAGGGAAGGCCCCCGTTCCCCTGCTGGGGATAGACATCGGCGAAAGCAGCATCAAGCTTGTGCAGCTTGGCAAGAGTGGCTCGGGCTACCGGCTGGAAGCATTTGCCGTGGAGCCGATGCCCGAAGACACGTTTTCCGATGGCAACATCGTTGCCCCGGATCGCGTGGCCGAGGCCATCAGGCGGGCCATCAAGCAGTCGCGCAGCAAGGCCCGCGACTGTGCCATGGCGGTGGGCGGATCGGCCGTCATCACCAAAGTGGTCAACGTGCCCGCCGATCTGTCCGAAGATGACATCGAGGCCCAGATCGAGGTGGAGGCGGGACAGTACATTCCCTATCCGCGCGAGGAGGTCAGCCTCGATTTTGCCGTTCTGGGGCCGGCCCCGCGCAGTTCCGAAGTTTTTGAAGTGCTGCTGTCGGCCACCAAAACCGAGCATGTCGACACGCTGCGCGAGATCGCCGGCCTGGTGGATCTCAACCTGCGTACCGTCGATATCGTCTCCTACGCCGTGGCCAACGCCTTTGAACTGGTTCGCACCCATGCCGGCATTGCCGCCGATGAAGCCATAGGCGTGCTGGACATGGGGTCGAGTTCCTCGACGCTGCTGGTGCTGCGCGACGGGCGCGTGATCTACAGCCGTGAACACGATTTCGGCGGCCAGCAGCTGATTGATGACTGCATGCGCCGCTACGGCATGACAGCCCACGAGGCCTCTTTTCTGCAGCGCGGCGAGGAGCCGCCGGCAGGTTTTGAGGATGAAATACTCGAGCCCTACCGGCAGGGCATCATCCAGCAGATAGGCCGTGCGCTGCAGTTTTATTCTTCGTCCAACAGCTACTCAGCCATCAACACTCTTTTCCTTACGGGCGGGGCCGCGGCCACGCCGGGGCTGGCCGAGGCAGTGGGCGATGAGGTCGGCATGTCCTGCGAGGTGGCTGGGCCAATTGAAGGGATGCGCCTGGCGCGGTCCATAGATGCGGCCCGCCTGGAGCGGGCACGTACAGCGCTGACAACCGCCTGCGGACTGGCATTGCGAGGGTTTGACTGATGATTAGAATCAACCTGCTGCCATGGCGTGAAGAACTGCGCCAGCAGCGTCAAAAGAACTTCATGACAGCGTTCGTCGGCACCATCGTTGTCGCGGCGCTGCTGGTCTTTTTGGGGTCATATCTGGTGGGCAAGCAGATCAGCGGGCAGCAAAACCGCAACAGCTACCTGCAGGGCGAAATCAAGAAGCTCGACAGGGACATTGCCAGCATTGAAGGGCTGGAGGCCACCCGGGACAGCCTGCTGGCCAGAAAGAATGTCATTGAACAGCTGCAGGAAAACCGCTCGCTGATGGTTCATCTTTTCAATTCCCTGGCAACCACCGTGCCGGAGGGGATACGGCTGTCAACCGTTGGCCAGCGCGGCTCTGCGCTCACCATCAAGGGCGTCAGCGAATCAGAAACGAGGGTGTCCGACTACATGAGCAATATTGAAGCGGCCGACTGGCTGCACGATCCCACCCTGCGAATTATCCAGGCCCTGGGCAAAAATGAGGACGGTCAGGCCGAACGGTTTGATTTTGAGCTGCGCTCAACGCTGGCCTCGCCTCAAGCAGCCAGTGACGATGAACGTGACGGAGGGGAGGGCTGATTCATGGATCTTTCCGAACTCAGGGATCTTGATTTCAAGAACATCGGCTCGGCCTCGTTCGGGGTCAAGGCGATTCTGCTAATCATTGTCGCGGTGCTGATTCTGGTTGGCGGCTATTTCTACATCATCAAGGAAAAGCGGGAAACGCTGGCCAACCACGAACGCACCGAAGAAACGCTCAAGAGCGAATTCAAGACCAAGCAGCAAAAAGCGGCCAACCTGCCGGCCTATGAAAAGCAGCTGGCTGAAATGGAGGAAATGCTGGAATCCATGTTGATGCAGCTGCCGTCAAGAACCGAAATGCCGGCGCTTTTGATTGATATTTCCCAAACGGCGCTCGGGGCGGGGATAGACAACGAGCTGTTTGAGCCGCAAAACGAGATCATGCGGGACTTCTACGTTGAAAAGCCGATCAAGGTGCGCATGGTGGGCGCCTATCATGAATTTGGCAATTTTGTCAGCGCGGTGGCGTCCCTGTCGCGCGGCGTTATTCTGACCATGCGCGACATTTCGCTTGAGCCCGTCAAGGATTCAAAAAACCGGCTCAAGCTCGAAGGCGTGCTGACCACCTATCGCTATCTTGACGAAGAGGAAGAAGGCGCATCGGCAGGAGGGGCAAAATGAATCAGCTGACACGAGTTTTTCTGCTGCTTTTGCTCGCGGCAATTCTGGCCGGCTGCCAGAGAGGAACCGGTGACCTGCAGGATTGGACCAGGGAAATGCGTGCCCGTGAGGCCGAGCCAATAGAGCCGGTGCCGCCGCTGCATACGCCCGAGCCGGTCGTTTACAACGCCGCTGATGCACGCGATCCGTTCCGGGCGGCAATTCGCAATGACGAGGATGATGCCGATGCCGAAGAGGATTCCGCATCGACAAGCGATGGCCCCCGGCCCATACCCAATCGTCGCAAGGAATATCTCGAAGGGTTCCCGCTCGACACGCTTGAAATGGTCGGCACCATGACCATCAACGATACGCTCTTTGCGCTTGTTCAGGACAACGAGTCCGTTGTGCATCGCGTGAAGGAAGGGGACTACATGGGGCAGAACCATGGACTGGTCAAGGCGGTACGCAGTGGCCAAGTCGAGGTTCGGGAGCTGGTAAGGGATGGCCGTGGCGGCTGGCAGGAGCGCTCGGTGCGCGTCACCATGCCGGAAGATAACTGATGAATATCGGCAAGGAAATTAGAAATATGAGCATGTCTTCATGGGTGATGAAAGGCAGAAGGACAAACGGGAGACGGATAATGAGCAGCAGTAGCAAGGCGCTGACGTTTCTACTTGGGCTGTTCCTGGCAGCAACCATGGCGCAGGCCGCGGAGCTGACCGATATCCAGGTTGAAAGCAGTTCCGACGAGGTGCGTTTTGTGCTTGATCTTGATACAAGGGCCGACGTACCAAACGTGTTTACCACTGATGACCCGGCCAGGATCATTGTCGAGCTTTCCGACACGCGCTCGGCGATCAACGTGTCCGACAGTCCGGTGCGGTCCGGGCCGGTCAAGAGTTATACGGCAATGAGCGCGGATGAGCGCACCCGGGTGGTCATCGACCTGTCCCGCATGGCACCGTATGACATTGATGTCTCGGGGCGCCAGATTGTTCTGGCTGTCCAGACCGGAGACACATCGCCTGCGAGCGCTTCCAGTGCGGCAACCGCCACAGTTTCCAGTCATTCTGCAAGTGACCGGTCGTTCGAGGTCGAGGGATTTGACTTCCGGCGCGGCACGGATGGCGAAAGCCGCGTGCTGGTTGCGCTGGACGGATCGGATATCACCCTGTATGCCAACCAGCGCACCGGCGGGCTTAACGTGGACCTTCTCAATGCCCATCTGCCGCAAGACCTGTACCAGCGTCTGGATGTGTCGGACTTTGCCACGCCGGTGCAGATGATCACCCCGCAGCAGCGCGGCGACAACGTGCGTATCAGCCTCGACATTGCCGGGCCCTACGAATACCTGGCCTACCAGTCCGGCGGCCAGGTGGTGGTCGAGGTCAGCGAAGTCAGGCGCGAAACCGCCAAGGACAGGGAGGTCACCTTTTTTGAAGAGCGTGACTACGAGGGCAACCGAATTACCCTCAACTTCCAGGACATTCCCATTCGTTCGGTTCTGGCCCTGATTGCCGATGTATCGGAAAAGAACGTGGTGGTGTCGGACTCGGTGGGCGGCAACCTTACCCTGAGGCTGACCAACGTGCCGTGGGACCAGGCGCTGGATATCGTCCTCGAAACCAAGAATCTGGACATGCGCGAATCCGGCAACGTGCTCTGGATTGCGCCATTTGAAGAAATTAATACTCGTGAAGAGATGGTATTGAGAGAGCGTTCTAATCGGCAAGCTCTTGAGCCGCTACAAACCGCTATTATCCCGCTTAGCTACGCCAAAGCAGAAAAGCTGGCAAATCTGATTGATGCAACTAAAGATAAAAAATCAGCAGAAGATGATGAGAGTGGATCTTTAGGATTATTGTCGTTCAGAGGATCTGTTACTTATGATGAAAGAACTAATACACTGCTTATTAGTGACATATCTGAACGCGTAGATGCCTTAAGAGCACTCGTCAGTGAACTGGATCGCCCGGTGCGCCAGGTCCATATTGAATCGCGGATCGTCATTGCGCGCAGCGACTTCAACCATGAGCTGGGCGTGCGCTTTGGCGTCAGCGGCGCGCGCCAGGATTCGCGCGGCAACCTCTACACGCTGGCTTCAAACAGCGAAGGCGCCGACGGAATGATCCGCGATGGCCTCGCCAATCGCCGTGAAGGCTCCGGGTCAAGCACTCCGGTGGGCATTCCCAGCCTTGAAGATAGGCTCAACGTCAACCTGCCGGTGGCCAATCCGACCGGCAGCCTGGGCGTCAGCGTACTGGCCGCCGATTTTCTGCTCGATCTTGAGCTCAGCGCCCTGGAAAGCGAGGGGCGCGGCGAGATTGTTTCAACGCCGCGCGTTATTACTGCCAACCAAACTGAGGCGGCTATTCGCCAGGGTGTGGAAATTCCGTATGAATCCACCCAGGGCGGCGGGCAGGCCGGCGCTGTTAACGTTCAGTTTAAAGATGCAGTGCTGGAACTTCGGGTAACTCCGAGGATTACGCCTGACAATCGCGTCAATCTGGAACTGCATGTCAGCCAAGATACAGTAGGCGAGCTTTATCCAAATGGCCGAGGCAGCTTCATACCGTCTATTGACACACGGACATTGGACACAACCGTATTGGTAGACAACGGACAAACGGTGGTACTGGGCGGGATTTACCAGGAAGAACGAACCTATCAAAATCAAAAGGTTCCGGTGCTGGGTGATGTGCCGTTATTGGGAGCTCTGTTTCGATCACGCAGCAGCGAAGAGGAAAAGCGCGAGATGCTGATCTTCGTGACGCCCTCCATTCTTGATGATCGGGTCGCGACCGACTGAGCGCTTCAGGGAGCAAAATATTCATGGACATCAAAATGAACATATCGGGATCTCGATTCATGAAAACAATCAGATACGGCATTGTGCTGGCCGCCGTGATGCTGCTGGCAGCATGCGGGGGCAGCTCCTCGGGCAGCTTTCAGTCGGGCGGATCAGCCCGCATGAGCATCCAAACGGGCGACAGCGAGGTGGAAACCGGTGAATCAACCACGGTAACCGTCAGCTTTCAGAATTCCGACAAGACGCCGGTTAAAAACGGAACAACGGTGACCCTTACCTCCAGCGACCCCCGCATTGGCCTGGTTGCAGCCATGTCCGACGACAGCGATGGAGAAGTGGGCGGCGGCACTGAGGCAGGCGCCTCGGCCCAGGCCACAACCAACGGCGGCAAGGCCTATTTCATGTTCAGCGGCGGCACCAACGCTGGCACCGTAACCCTGACTGCATCGGCCAACAATCCTGCCGGCAGCGGGAGTGTTACAGCGACTGCTGGAATTGAAGTGGTTCAGGGACGTGGAATAAAACCTGGGCTGGATATTAAGGGAGCACGTACCATGCCAGCCAACAAGGACGGAGTTGATCCTTTTCTGGGTTCTCCGTTTGTTAATGAGCTGACCATCAATTACCGTAAGCCCGATGGCAGCCCGGGGCTAGTTGAGGACGATGTAGTTCAGGTAGCTGTCTCGCCGGTTAATTATGGGGCTTTTTCTACACTGGATGATCCATCAACAGTTGAAAATGAATTTTTTCAGCTGATTGGAAGCGGCCCGGTTGTGATGCAAGCAGGGGTTGCCACGGTCTTCATTCACAGCTTTGATCGTGCCGGTACCCTTAAGGTCAGTGCGATTGCAGTCGATGAGGAGAGCGGTGAAGAGTTTGCGGCAGAGTTCGAAATTGAAATCGAAGACGGTGCAGCCGATTATTTGCCCGCCAACGTTGAGCTAAGAGCCTCTACCGACCCAGTATATATCACGGGTTCGGGAGCACCCAGCAGCAAAAGCCTCACGGTTGAAGTCTTTGATGGCGGCGGCAACCCGGTGGCCGATCCCGAAGGCAGCGGCGCCAGCTACAACAACGTGGTGCTTACCCTGGATGCGCCCGAAGGCAGCGGCGCAACGCTCACCGGCAAGGGCGCTGAAGGCACGGTATCCGGCCGCGAAATCAGCGTTCAGACCGTCAACGGCGTGGCCAGCTTTGCGCTCAAGGCCGGCAGCAAGACCGGCACGCACTACATCAAGGCCGTCACCGACCGGGCCGACAACAATGTTGACAACGACCTGGCCGACCCGCTCAGCGCCGAAACCACCGTCGAGGTGGGCGACGGACAGCTGTTCAGCCTGGCGCTCGTCAGCCCCAATTTCAGCGCCATACGCGTCAATCGGGTTGCCAGGGGCATTGTTACCGATGAAGAGCCTGAGGTGGATCCGGAAACCGGCGTGGTGCTGCCGCCCGATCCGGACGGCACCTATTCGCTGCTGATGACAGTGCAGGCCAGCGACAAGGTGGGCAATCCGGTGCTGTCCAATACTCAGCTGAACTTCGGCAAGATTGATGATCCGCTGACGTATGAATCGCCCAGCTTTTTCGCCTTTTCCGGCGCTCTGGGTGACCCTGAAGAGGGCGGCAGGCTGTTTACCATTGCCGACGAAGACATCCATTTCCTGCATGACCCCGACCTGGTTGATGAAGCCGTTGAGCCTGGTGACACGCTGGTAACATTCGGGCATCTGGTTGAAGGCAACCGGCAGCATCAGGCAGTAAGGTTCGTTGATTCCGTTATTGACGACAAAAACGTTGCCGTTACCCGGGACTTCAACAAAAACAACCAAACGGGCGCCATTGTTGATGACGGTGCCCAAATACCCTGGACGATCGGGCGCTCGCGCATAGGCACCGTGGATGCCGCTGGCCGTCTCGATGAAGACGGGCGCACCAGCGTCAGGCTGACATACCCGATCAATGCCATTGGTCGCCCCATTGTTGCGTGGACGCAGGGCACCACCGCCAATACCGGTGATGACGAGCTGACTGTTGCGGCGGTCGAAAGCATGGTTTTCCCGGCTGTTTCTCCACTTGTCCTCACCGTGACACCCAACCAGATAGGCGGCAACCAGGAAACGACGGTCACCATTTGCCTGCGTGACGGAATTGGAGCGCCGGTAACCAACCAGCTTATTTCAGCAGCGGTTTCCGGTGGTGCACCCAGCAGCGCCATCAGCCTTGATGGTGTCCCTTTAAGTGAGACCGGCACAACGCGCAATGCAACCGGCAGCAACGGTTGCGTCAACGCGTTGCTGGGCAGCCAGGGGCTGGTGTCCGACCAGGATGATGTCGAGGTGATATTCTTTGTCGGCGATGCCCATGACACCGTCACAATCATCCCGCCGGGCGGTCAGGTGCTGTCGGTCAGCCCCTCGCGCTTTGTCGACATGTTCCAGGGGCCAACGCCTGTCAAGCTCAATCTGAGGCTGACGGAAAGCAACGGCGAGCCTGTTCCCGGAGTGGAAATCAGCGGTTCCTGTGAAGCGGAAGGGCTGTTCCTGTCACTCAGGCCGGGCATGACCGACGATGAAGGCATGACCACGGCCCAGGTCACGGTTGATCTGTTTGACTGTGATGATGCAAAAACCGGTGAATTTACCTGTGAGTTCACGACCAAGTCGGGAACGCCGGTTGGAGTATTCACGGCCATTGGCCTGAGCAAGGATGATCTGGACAACGTATCGCCTGCATGTCCGTGATCACCGCTCAGCCTGCACCATAAAACAGTGGGCCCGGCCATTGCCGGGCCCTTTTGTTTTGTCCGGCGCTACAATGTCGCCATGCTGTACAAATATCACCCCGGGACCACCCCGCTGGTCGTCAATGTGCCGCATGCCGGCACGGTTGTTTCACCCGAGCTGGCGCAGCGGCTGACGCCCCACGCCCAAACCCTGCCCGACACCGACTGGCATGTGGACAGGCTGGTTGAATTTGCAAGAGAGCGGGGCGCCTCGCTGCTGGTGGCGCAGGTCTCCAGGTTTCATGTCGATCTGAACCGCGGGCGCGACGACCGGCCGCTGTATGCCGGCGCCACCACCGGGCTGGTGCCTGTCCAGACCTTTTCCGGAGAGGCTGTTTATTTGAGCGAGCCGCCCGGGGATGACGAGATCGCCGAGCGCGTTCGGCAATACTGGGACCCCTACCACAGCAGGCTCGAGACACTGCTCAACGAGGTGCGCGAGCGCCACGGGCACGCCGTGCTGCTCGATGCCCACTCCATCAGAAGCCGCATTCCGCGGCTGTTTGACGGCCAGCTGCCCGACCTCAACCTGGGCACCTGGGAAGGGCGCAGCTGCGCGCCTGCGCTGCGCGAAAAAGTCAGCCGCATCATTGCCTCGGCACCGGGTCTGACCAGCGTGGTTGACGGCCGCTTCAAGGGCGGCTACAACACCCGTAACTACGGACGCCCCGAAGAAGGTGTTCATGCCCTGCAAATCGAAATTGCGCAGCGCAGCTACATGCACGAGGACGACCCGCAGCTCTGGGATGAAGACAGGGCCGGGCCCGTCATCAAAGTACTTGAACAGATTGTGGAGTGTTTGCAGAACTGGTCGCCATGAACAAGACTGAATTTTATTGTTCCCACGTGCTGCTGCCCCAGGGCTGGCGCAGCGACATCACCCTGTCGGTGGATGGCGACGGCATGATTGCCGACATTCGGCCCGGCCGCCAGCAGAACAGCCAGGCGCTGTCCGGCGCTGTTATCCCGGGCATGGTCAATGTGCACTCGCATATTCATCAGCGCCTCATTGCCGGCCTGACCGGCTTTGTGGCCAGCCGCAAGGACAGCTTCTGGAGCTGGCGCGAGCGCATGTACCAGGCGGTGTCCACCCTGGATGCCGACGGCTTTAAAAAACTGTCGGCGCTGGCTTTCATGGAGCTGGTCGAGGGCGGCTATACGACCAGCGGCGAATTCCACTATCCGCACCGGCTGGGCGGGCTTGCGCCGCACGACACCGCCGACCTGGTGGTCGATGCCGCCCTGCAGGCCGGCAGCGCCGTCACCATGCTGCCGGTGTGGTACCGCCATGCCGGCTTCGGGCGCCAGCCGCTGGGCGAGCATCAGCAAATGTTCGACCTGTCGCTGGATGAGCTGGCCGATGTGGTCGGCCGGCTCGAAAACAGAAAGAAGGATTTGCGCAGCACCCTGCTTGGCGTGGGCGTGGCCCCCCATTCGCTGCGCGCGGTCGATGCCCGCGACCTGCCCGACATGCTCGCTGCCGTTGGGCAGGGCCCCGTTCACATTCATATCTCCGAACAGCCGGCCGAAGTCGAGGCCTGCCTGCAGGCTCATGACCGTCGTCCCATCGAGTGGCTTTTGGACAATGTTGACGTTGACGGGCGCTGGTGCCTGATTCACGCCACGCACGCCAGCGACGCCGAATGGCGAGCCCTGGCCGAGCGTGATGTTGCTGTCGGTATTTGCCCAACCACCGAAGCCGATCTGGGCGACGGCCTTTTCCCGGTGGAAGAGTACATGGAAGCCGGCGGCCGCATTGCCGTGGGCTCCGACAGCAACCTGGCGGTGTCGGCCGCCGAAGAACTGCGCCTGCTCGAATGGGGCCAGCGTCTGCGCCTGAACCGGCGCAACGTGCTGGGCAGAGAAGGCGACTATCTGGCCACCGGGTTGTGGCAGCACACTGCGCTGTGCGGCGCCGCGGCGCTGGATCAGCCGGCCGGGGCGCTGGACGTTGGCAAGCGGGCCGATTTTGTGGTTCTCAACGACAGCCATCACCTGCTCAACCGGCTGCCGCCGGCCGAGCAGCTCGACAGCTTTGTGTTTGCCCATGCGCCCGGCATGATCGACCAGGTTTATGTTGCCGGCCGGCAGCAGGTTGAAAACGGACGCCACCGCGGGCGCGAAGCGCTGCAGGCGCAGGTGGCCGGCCTGCGTGCCCGGCTTGTTGAAAATTCATGACGGCCGGTCGTGCCGACCGCCCTTATACTTGAACCAGGCAATTGCCAGGAATCCAATCCATGAACACAGTCAACTATGAAGAGCTTGCGGCGCAGGCCGAATCGCTGCTGGAAGGGGAGCGCCACGCCGTGGCCAATGCGGCCAATCTCAGCGCGCTGATTTACCAGGCCCTGCCCGATATCAACTGGGCCGGATTTTATTTTATGGAAGACGGCGAGCTGGTGGTCGGGCCCTTTCAGGGGCTGCCGGCCTGCGTGCGGCTGCAGCTGGGCAAGGGGGTGTGTGGAACAGCCGCGCAAAAGCGTAAAACCATTCGCGTGCCCGACGTTGACAGGTTTGAGGGCCACGTGGTGTGCGATTCGGCCTCGCGCTCGGAAATTGTTGTGCCGCTGATTGACGGCGATCGGGTGATAGGCGTGCTGGATATTGACAGCCCCAGCCTGGACCGCTTTGACGAAAACGACGAGCGGGGGCTGGTCAGGCTGGCCGAAATTTACGTCAAGTCGCTTTCCTGAACCAGTTCGACAATTTTTCCGCGGCCGCATTCGGGCGGCATGTCGGCCTCGATGACAACCAGCGTGCCGGGCTTTACGCCCAGCCGCGGCCGTTCGCCCGTCAGCCACTGAACCAGCCATTCCAGCCCGGGGTTGTGGCCAATAATCATCAGTGACTCCCGGTCCTGGTGAGCCTTGATCAGGCCAATCAGATCCTCTTCCAGTGCTTCCCACAGCGCCTCCTCAACAACGGGCTCGGCAGAGGCCTGGTCTGCCAGCACCCGCTCGGCGGTTTCGCGGGTTCGGGTTGCAGGCGATACCAGAATGGTTGACGGAACGCTGCGCCCGGATGATGCAATCCAGCGGCCCAGCTGACTGGCCATGTTGCGTCCGGATTCAGCCAGCGGCCGTTCGATATCGTCCTGCTCGGGCGTGGCAGCACGCGCACGGGCATGTCTCAGTAGCCATAGTTCCATAGCAACCGGAAACCCCTTCAAATTTGTAACTGGCCGGACAGCATAACAGCTTGGAGTGCGTGAGCGGTGCTATTCGCGCCCGTGGGCTTTCAGGGCCGCCACATAGGTGCCGGGGTCGATATTGCCGCCGCTGATGATGACGCCCACCCGCCGGCCGGCAAAGATACTCGGATTGGCGAGCACGCCAGCCAGGGCCGTTGCGCCGGACGGTTCGGCCACCTGCTTGAGCTCGCGCCAAATGGCCAGCGCAGCCGCCATGATCTGCTCATCGCTGACGGTGACAACGCGCTCAACCAGCTCGCTGACAAGCTGGAAATTTCGTTTTCCTATCAGCGCGTTCAAGCCGTCGGCCACCGTATCCGGGTGATGATCACTGCTGTCCACCCGTTTGCCCTGGGCCAGCGAGCGGACAGTGTCGTCGGCCCCAAGAGGCTCTACACCAATGACCTGGGGCGGTGTTTTTGTCATTTGGGCCGCCAGGGCGCAGCCGGAAATAAGTCCGCCGCCGCCCACCGGCACCACCAGGGCGTCCAGTCCATCAATCTGGGCGAACATCTCCAGTGCGGCGCTGCCCTGGCCGGCAATGATGCGGTCGTCGTCGTAGGGCGGAATGGTTTCAAGCCCCTGCCGGGCCAGCTCGTTCAGCGCAGCCTCGCGACTTGACTGATCCGGCCGGCAAAAATGAACCCGCGCGCCGTGGCGGTGAATGTTGGCCAGCTTGGCGGCCCCGGCGTTTTCGGGCACCACAATCTCGGCGCGCAAATTGCGGCGCGCGGCCGCGCAGGCCAGCGCGGCACCGTGGTTGCCGGATGAATGGGTGGCCACGCCAGGGCAGCTGTCCGGCAGCAGGCCCACAGCGTGGGTGGCGCCGCGCATCTTGAACGAGCCGGTGGTTTGCAGGTGTTCGCACTTGAAAAAAAGCTGTGCGCCCGTCATTTCATCCAGGTGTCCGGACGTCATCACGGGCGTTTTTTCTATCAGTGGTTCAATGCTTGCCCAGGCTTCGGCAAGATCGGCAGAACCCAGTGTTGACTTGATCATGGTGCACCCATCTTAACGCACCGCCAGACGAGGTTGAACTCATGCCGTTACCAGCCCGCCAGATTCCCTCACCCGTTTTTCGCAAGGATTATCGCCCGCCGGCCTGGCTGGTCGACAGGGTGAGCCTGGATCTTGAACTTGACATGCGCAGCACGCGCGTGCGCTCGCGCCTGAGCGTGCGCCGCAACCCGGCCGGCCCCGGCGAACCCCTGCTGCTTGACGGCGCCGGCCTGACCACGCACCGGGTTGAAGTCAACGGCCGCCCAGCTGATTACACCGTGCAGCCCGGCAACAAGACCCTGCGCGTGGACGGCGTGCCCGAGCAGGCGGAAATCGCCATCGAGGTAACGATCAGCCCCGCTGGCAACACCGCCCTGGAAGGCCTGTACCGCTCCGGCGCCATGATTCTGAGCCAGTGCGAAGCCGAGGGCTTCAGAAAAATCACCTGGTTTCCCGACCGCCCCGACGTCATGGCCCGCTATCGGGTACGGCTCGAGGGCGACCGGCGCCGGTTTCCGGTTTTGCTGTCCAACGGCAATCTGGTGGAATCGGGCGAGCTGGATGGCGGCCGTCATTTCGCGCTGTGGGACGACCCTTTCCCCAAGCCGTCCTACCTGTTTGCCGTCGTTGCCGGCGATCTTGGCGAACTGACCGACAGCTTCACCACCGCATCCGGCCGCAAGGTGGCGCTCAAGTTCTATTCGGAGCGCGAAAACATCGGCCGCCTGTAGCACGCTGTAAAAAGCCTCAAGCGGGCCATGGCCTGGGACGAACAGCGCTTCGGGCTGGAATACGACCTGGATGTGTACCACGTGGTGGCCACCCATGATTTCAACATGGGCGCCATGGAAAACAAGAGCCTCAATGTCTTCAATGCCCGCTACGTGCTGGCCGACCGGGGCACGGCCACCGACGACGACCACGTTGACGTCGAGCGCGTCATCGGCCACGAATACTTTCACAACTGGACCGGCAACCGCGTCACCTGCCGCGACTGGTTCCAGCTCACCCTCAAGGAGGGGCTGACGGTGTTTCGCGAGCAGGAATTCAGCGCCGACCACAACGCCCGGGCGGTGCGGCGCATTCACGATGTGGCCGCGCTGATGGCCAATCAGTTTCCCGAAGACGCCGGGCCCATGGCTCACCCCGTGCGGCCCGAACAATACGTGGAAATCAACAACTTCTACACTCTGACCGTGTATGAAAAGGGCGCCGAGGTGGTGCGCATGTACGAAACCCTTTTGGGGCGCGACGGCTTTCGGCGCGGGCTGGATTTGTACTTTTCCCGCCACGACGGCCAGGCGGTGACCTGCGATGATTTCCGCCGCGCCATGGCCGCTGCCAACCAGGTCGAAATGGATCAGTTTGAGCGCTGGTACCGTCAGGTTGGCACGCCCGTTGTAAAAGCCTCCACAGGCTGGGACAGTGAGCGCAACGAGCTGGTTTTAACCTTGCGGCAAAAGCTGCCCGATCACCCGGCCAACCGCAATCTGGGCCCGCTGGTCATCCCGGTCAGCATTGGTTTTCTGGACGCCGAAAACCGGCCCCTGCCGGTGACGCTGGCCGGCGAGGCGGAGCCGGGGCCCGATACCCGGCTGCTGGTGCTTGATGAACCCGAAGCCGAATACCGCTTCAGCGGCCTGCCCGATGATGCGCTGCCGTCCCTGCTGCGAAACTTCTCGGCGCCGGTGCGGCTGGATCTTGAGCTTGATTCGGCACAGCTGGCCCGCCTGGCCGCTTTTGATCCCGATCCGTTCAGCCGCTGGTTTGCCGTGCGCCGGCTGGCTTTTCGCGTGCTTGAGGCCGCGGTTGAAAAACGTCAGGAAGACCATTCCGGGCTGTTGCTCAACGTGTTCAAAACCATTGTTGAGGGCGCCGATGAAGACCGCGCGCTGGCGGCCGAGCTGCTGGCCCTGCCTTCTGTTGGCGAGCTTGTGCACAGCCTGGGAAAGGCCGATGTTGAGGCGGTTGCCTCGACCCGCTCAGCGTTTCAGGCGCTCGTGGCCGGGCAGCTGGAGTCGCTGTTGCTGGCCCGCTGCAAACAGCTGGCCCCACAGGGCCAATGGTCGCCGGATGGCGCCGATGCGGCCCGTCGACGGCTGCACAACCGTCTGCTGGACATGCTGGCGGCTGGCGGCAGCCGTCGCGCCGAAGAGCTTGTCAAAAGCCATTTTAACCAGGCCGACAACATGACCGACCGGCTGGCCGCGCTGCAGATGCTCGTGCATCACGGCCTGGACGGGGCTGACGACGCCCTTGATGATTTTGAGCAGCGCCACGGCGACAATTCGCTGGTCATGGACAAGTGGTTTGCCGTGCAGGCAGCGCGCCCGCATGCCGCGGCAACAGATCGCGTTGCCCGGCTGATGCGGCACCCCGCATTCAGGCTCGGCAACCCCAACCGGGTGCGCGCGCTGCTGGGCACGCTGGCCATGAACAATCCGGTGGCCTTTCATCGCGCCGATGGCGCCGGTTACCGGCTGGTTGGCGATGCCCTGGCCCGTCTTGATGACATCAATCCGCAAATCGCTGCGCGCCTGGCCGCCTGCTTCAACCATTGGAGAAGCCGCGATGACAGCCGCGCGGCCCTGATGCGCAATGAGCTGGAAAAACTGATGGCAAAGCCGGATTTGTCAGTTGACCTTCAGGAGGTGGCCGGCGCCGCGCTTGGGAAATAGCCGGCGCTGCCGGCAGTTTCAGCCAATGCGGGTGCCGATTCTTTCCAGACCCAGCGAGGCTTCCACCTCGGCCCACGGAAACTCCGGGCCGGGATCGACCTTGCGCCGGATCTTGACGGCCGGGTTGTCGGTGGCGCTGACCAGGCCGGTATCGAGCTCGTCGTGGCCGGCGATAAAGCGCAGCCCGGGCAGCTCCAGCCTGAGTTTGTGAACCAGCATGACCAGCGCCTCGATCTGCTGCGACTCATAGCCTTCCTGCCAGCTTTGCTGGCGGCTGTCGAGCCAGTTGGGCCAGCGGCCGCGATTGACCAGTTCTATGCCTATGGACCGGGCATTGTGCCCGCGCACGTGGTGGGCCACCCTGTCGGGCGCCACCCACATCTGCACCGTTCCGTCGCGGTCAATGTAAAAATGACCACTGTCGCCGGTGCCCGATTTTTCATAGCGAACGCGCTCGCCGTACTCGCGCGCGGTTGCCAGGTCAGGCAGCTCGGTGGCGTGTACCACCACCATTTCCACGTCGTCGAGCGATCGCTGATCCAGCCGGTCAGCGTAGCTCAGCGGGTTGTAGACGGAGTCAATCATGGTTTGAGCTGTCTTGCAGTCGGTTGCACCATCGCACATTGTAGACAACGTGCAGCGCAGATGGTGTATATTAGTAATCCCTAATTGCCGGTGTCGCGGGTGGTTTGACAGGGCGCATCCATGACTGATGACACGGTTTTAAAGCAGGCCAAGCGGGTACAATAGCGCCCGGACTCAATCAAGTATGTCTGGAACTAACATGTCGACAAGTATGGAACAGGCGCGATTCAACATGGTCGAACAGCAGGTTCGCCCATGGAACGTTGTTGATGAAGATGTGCTCAGAACGCTGCGCAGCGTGCCGCGCGAGGATTTTGTACAGCCCGAATACCGCCGGCTGGCCTTTTCCGACGTGCGCATTCCCGTTGGTCACGACCAGGTCATGATGAAACCGGTTGAAGAGGGCCGCATGTTGCAGGCGCTGGCCATACAGCCGGGCGAGCGCGTGCTAGAAATCGGCACCGGCTCGGGCTTTATCGCTGCCTGTCTGGCAAACCTGGGGGCCACCGTGCTCACTGTCGAAATTTTCGAAGACCTGGTTGAGCAGGCGCGCGGCCGTTTTGAGCAGCTCGATATCGCCAATGTAGAGGTTAGACAAGGCGATGTTCTGGGTGAATTTGAGCCTGGCGAGACATTCGATGCCGTTGTTGTTACCGGGTCAATGGCCGAACTGTCGCCGCGGTTTGCCCGCTGGCTGTCGCCCGGCGGCCGCCTGTTTGGCGTGCACGGCTACAGCCCCAGCATGGAAGCCGTTCTCAGAACGCGGCTTGACCAGGACGAGTGGCAGGAAAAAAGCCTGTTCGATACCGACTTGCCGCGCCTCATAGGCGCCGAAGATCCGCCCCGTTTCGTATTTTGACTCACGTCCTCCCGGCCGGAGATAGCATGATTAAACCCAAGAAATATATTTTGTCCCTGGCAATTGGCCTGGGGCTGTTTGCCAATGCCCAGGCGGTCGACCTGATCGGCGTCTACGAGCTGGCGCAAAGCCACGATGCGGAAATCCGTGCCGCCGAGCAGCGCCTCAAGGCCGCCGGTGAAATCCCGGACATTGCGCGCAGCAGCCTGCTGCCGACGGTCAGCGGTTCAGCGGGCATGAACCGCGGCTCCAGCCGCACCAAAGTGGCGGGAAACAAGCTGGGCTCGCAGGACACCGACACCGAAAACTGGGGCCTGCAGCTTCGCCAAAGCATTTATGACGACGCCAACTATGGCCAGCTGGAGCGCGGCCGCGCCGAGCTGAGCGTGGCCGAAGGCGCCTATCGTGAAGCGTGGCAGGATTTTCTGTTGCGCGTCACCGAACGCTATTTCGACGTGCTGACCGCGCTGGACTCGGTGCGCTTTGCGCGCGCCGAGGAAGCCGCGCTCAAGCGCCAGTTCGAGCAGGCCGAGCAGCGCTATGAGGTGGGCCTTGCCGCCGTAACCGATGTGCACGAGGCGCGCGCTGTGTATGACGCCTCGCGCGCCCGGGTTATCGTGGCCGAAAACCTGGAAGAGGATGCCCGCGAGGCGCTGCGCGAAATTACCGGCACCTGGTTCGAAAACTTTGCCCGCCTGACCGCCGACGTACCGCTGGACTCGCCTGATCCGTCCAGCGTTGAGGAATGGGTCAAGCTGGCGCTGGACTTCAACCCCAAAGTGCTGCAGCAAAGAAGCCAGCTCGATGTGGCCGAGGCCGATCTGCGCATTGCCCGTGCCGGTCATCTGCCCACGCTGGACCTGAGCGCCGGCTACACCAACTCCAAAAACAACAAATGGGTGGGTCGCGATCCCATTACACAGGAGCCGATTCTGTCAGCCACCATGATCAACCGCGGCTGGGATGTCGGGCTGCAGCTCAACGTGCCCATCTTTTCCGGTTTTGCGGTGCAGTCGCGCCGCAGGCAGGCCGGCTACAACCTGCGCGCCACCGATGCGGGCCTGGCGCAGATTGAAAGAGCCCTGACGCGCCAGACCGAAACGGCCTATCGCGCCATCATTGCCGGCATCCAGGAAGTGGAAGCCCGTCGCCAGGCACTGGTGTCGGCCCGCAGCGCCCAGGAAGCCACCAATGCCGGCTTCGACGTGGGCACGCGCACCATTGTCGACGTGCTCGAAGCGGAACAGCGCGCATTCCAGGCCGAGAGAGACTATTCCGACGCCCGCCACCAGCTGGTGCTCAACCACTTGCTGCTGCGCCAGTCCGCCGGCGTTCTGGATGAAGATGATCTGGTGTGGATCAACCAGTTTTTGGTCAATCAGCCCGGCTGACCGCCTGGCTTTTCAACAAAAGGCCTGAGCAGGCCAAGGGTGCGGCGCAGGCTGCCGCGCCCTTCGGCCACCACCGACAGCGCGCTGCGGCCAAGCGCCAGGGCGTGCTCCGGGTCGGTCCACAATGACAGAACGGCATCGGCAACGTCTTGCGGAGTTTCCACCGTAACCAGGGCGCCGCCCGCCCGCAGGGCGTGCGCGGCCTCTTCCTGCTGGTGCAAACAGGGCCCGGCAATCACGGCCTTGCCCAGAGCCGCCGGCTCCAGCAGGTTGTGCCCGCCGATATCAACCAGGCTGCCGCCCACAAAGGCTGCCGGCGCCGCCGCGTAGCAGGGCAGCAAAACGCCAATGCGATCAACCAGAACCACGCTGGTTGCGTCATCAATGTCCTCACCCAGGGTTTGCCAGGCCAGGCCGCCCCGCTCAATCAGGTCCTCAATTTGCCCGCAGCGTTCTGGATGGCGGGGCGCGAGCACCAGCAGGGCGTCGGGTTTCCGGCGGCACAGCAGCCTGTGCGCCGCCAGCAGAATCTCCTCTTCACCCGGGCGCGTGCTGCCGGCCACCCACGCTGGCCGCTCGCCCCACTGCCGGCGCCAGATACGTGCTTTTTCACCAACGTTGCCGGGCACCGACAAATCGAACTTGAGGTTGCCGGCAACAATGCATTTGTCACTGTCCAGGCCCAGCCGGACAAAGCGGCCGGCATCGCTGTCGCTTTGGCAAACAGCCAGCTTCACCGCCGCCAGCGCGCGCGCAAACAGCGGGCGAAAGCGCAGATAGCCCGACAGGGCCTTTTCGGTCATGCGGGCATTGACCAGCACCAGCGGAACAGACCGCTTTTGACAGCCAATATAAAGCTCCGGCCAGATTTCGGTTTCAGCTACCATGGCCAGCTGCGGCCTGATGCGTTTTAGCCAGCGCGAAACTGCCACGGGTGTATCCAGCGGCGCAAAAACCAGGGTGGCGCGATCCCCGAAGCGTCTGCCGGCCTCGGCGCGACCCGTAACGGTCATGGTGCTGATAACCAGCTGCCTGTGCGGCCAGCTGCGCAACAGGGCTTCGGCCAGCGGCGCGACGGCATTGACTTCGCCCACCGACGCCGCATGTATCCACAGCGCGCCGCCTTCGGTTTTGGGCACGCTGCCCAAACGTTCGCGCCAGCGGGCCCGCAGACGGGCCGGGCCGGGTATTTTCCAGCGCAGCCAAAGCAGGGCCAGCGGGGCAGTCAGTACAATAAGAACGCGATAAATGAGCAGCATGACAGCGACGAGTTTACTGCATGACAGAGTTGGCAACATGACGCTTTCACGGCCGTCGGTGGCGCGCAGGGAGCCCCCGGCATGAAAGACTTTCTGACCCGGCTGATGCTGGTTCCGGTGCGCTTGTTGGGGCAGCTTCCGCCGCAGCTGGCGCGTGCGCTTGTGCGGCCGGTGGGCGGGCTGGCGCGGCTGGCGCTGCCTTCGCGGCGCCGCATTGCCGAGCGCAACATCGAGCTGTGCTTCCCCGGGCTGGCACAGCGGGAACAAAAGCGCATTGTCAGGGACCATTTCCGTTTTCTGGCCGAAATGCTGGCCGACAGCGCCATGGCCTGGTGCCGGCCGGGCAGGCTGGATGAGCGCTTTGGAAACGTCCGCGGGCTGGAGCATGTGCAGGCCGTTGTTGATGAAGGGCAGGGCGTGCTGCTGCTGACCGGGCATTCGCCGTCACTGGAGATGGGCGGCCGCCTGGTGGGCGAGCGTCAGCCGGCCTGGGGCGTGTACCGCCCGCAGCGCAACCGCGTACTGGAAGAGTTCCAAAATGCCGGCCGCCGCCGCTATGCCACCGGCATGTTCAGCCGCGACGAGCTGCGCGGCATGGTCAGGCACCTGCGCGCCGGCGGCGTGCTGTGGTACGCGCCCGACCAGGATTTCGGCCCGCAGCGCTCCCTGTTTGTGCCGTTTTTCAACCAGCCGGCAGCCACGGCCACCGGCATTGTGGGCCTGGCGCGCATGGGTCGCGCCAGGGTATTGCCCATGTATCCGCTCAGGGACAGAAAGACGGGGCGTGTGGAAGTGATCATTGAGCCGCCGCTGGAGAACTTCGCGAACGGTGATGATGCTTCCGATCTGGCGCGCTACAATGCCTTCCTTGAAAGCTGCATTCGACAGGATCCGGCCCAGTATTTCTGGGTTCACCGGCGCTTCAAGAGTACGCCGCCGGGCCAGCCCGACCGTTATTCAAAAAAACATCTGAGCCGCAAGCGGCGCGCCCGCCAAAAGAAAAAGCAATGACCAGCCAACCGCCATCCATACTGTTTGTGCCTGCCAGCGGCGCGTCGGGATGCGGCGAATACTACCGCTGCCTGACCCTGGCTCGCATGCTGCGGAGGGAAAGTCCGCAAACCGGGATCGGCTTTGTGCTCCACCGCAACGCCGACGTCGAGCTCGACCGCCGTTTTGTTTACCACCGGGTGTCCGATACGCCGGCGCGCGCGGTCGGCGAGGTTGCAGCGCTGCTTGACGAACTGCGCCCGGGGCTGGTGGTTTTCGACTCGTCCGGCCGGGTCAGGCACATGCGCCAGGCACGCCGGCAGGGCGCAGCTGTAACCTGGATAAGCGACCGGCCCGGCAAGCGTTTCAAGGCCTTTCGCCCCCACCACATGCGCCAGCTCGACCTGCACCTTATTGTCGATACAAGGACCAACAGGCGGCTGAAGCTTCACGAAAAACTGCTCAGCCTGTTTTCGCCGCGCACGCGCATACGGCTGGTTGCCGGCATTGTTGATCTGCCGCTTGAAAAGCTGCTGACTGAAAAGCATGAAATGCTGGCGCGCGCCGACCGGCCCTATGCCGTTTTTGTGGCCGGCGGCGGCGGCTACATGCATCAGGGGCGGCCCGTGCCCGACATACTGGTTGATGCCGCCGCGCGGCTGGCCCGCCACAGCGGGATAGAGTCCGTTGTTGTCACCGGGCCGCAGTACCGGGGCGGCATCACGTCCCACCCCGAAGTGAAAATTATCGACAGCCTGCCGACCGCCGCGCTCGGTGCCCTGCTGGGCAACGCGCACATTGCCGTCACCGGGGCCGGAACCATGCTGGCCGCCCAGGTGCTTTCGGCCCCGGTGCCGGTTGTCATGGTGCCGGCCGGCGGCCACGACCAGCCGCGCCGCATTCGCTGCTTTGTGCGCAGCGGCCTGGTGCATTCCGCCCCCCTTGAGCCGGACAAGATCTTTGAGCAGGCAAAAAACCTGCTCGAATCACGGGACGCGCGCCGTGCCATGGTCAGCCGCCAGCGCCGTCACTGCCTTGCAACGGCCACCCTCAAGGCCGCCGATTGCCTGCTTCAGCTGGGCCAGCGCAGCGTGCCGGCCGGCTGAAAGGCGCGCACAAATCAACCTGGCGCGCGATTGGCCAGCGCCGTGGTTGCCGCGCTCAAAAACGCAAACCACACCAGCCCGGCGTTGCGCTCAAACAGCGATTCGGACAGCGCCATGACAGCAATGACAACGCCCGCCGCCAGCGCGCACCAGGCCAGATAGCGGCACTGGCGCGAATAGTCACGGTTCAGCGGCGACACCAGCAGCACCGGGGCGGCAAGCAGCGCCAGCAGGCAGGCCAGCAGCGCGGGGCCGCCGTCAATCAGCGCCGAAAGATACTGGTTGTGCGGGTGGTCAAAGCGGGCCAGGTACGTCCTGTCGGGATTTTCGGCGGCTTCATCGGCCAGCGCCAGCTCAAAGCTGCCGGGGCCGCTGCCGCTCCAGGGACGCTGTTTTACCAGTTCGCCCGCCACTTCCCACAGCTGCAGCCGAATGCCTATACCGCCGGAACCGTCCTCCCCGCTGGAAATCACTTTCAGATCGGCCAGCGTCTCGTCAAAACGGTTGCTCATGGGCAGCAGGGGGTTGAGCAGCACCACCAGGCTCAGAGCGCCAATCAGGGCGGGCAGGCCCAGCCGCCAGCGCAGCGGCTGGCGCGCGCCGGCGGTGAAAATATAAATGGCCGCCAGCGCGGGTATGGCCAGCCAGGCACCGCGCGAGCCGGACAGCGCATTGGCAACAAACGCCATGATGATGGCAATGCCGGCCAGCGCACGGGCCAGCGATGTCTGGCGCGAGTCGGCCAGGCGCGGGATCAGCATCAGCGCATAGGCAAGCACAAGGCCGCCGAAATAGATGGGGTTGGTTGGCCCCGTCACGCGCCAGCCGTACTGCCCGGTCTGGCCGCTCAGGCTGAACCACAGCGCATACACCCCGGCGCCAATGGCGCCGGCCACCAGCCCGTTCCACCAGGCGCTTTCAATCCCCCTGACCCGGCGCAGATACAAATAGAAGGGCACGGCCAGAATCAGCTTTGGCAGGCGCAGCGCCATGGACAGGCCGCCGTCGGGAAAACCGTGTGCGGCCCAGGCTGCGTACCAGGCCGCCATGAACACGACAACGGCAAGCAGAAAAAAGCGCTCCAGCGGCGCCAGACGGTGCTGCTGCTTCAGCCCCGCGCCGGCCAGCCAGCCAACGGCAAGCAGCGCCAGCACGGCCAGCCCGTAATCAAAGGCATTGGGCACGTACAGACCCAGCGCCAGCATTAAAAAAAGCACGCCGCCGGTTATCCGGCTCTGCAGGGTGCCGGCGGCAACCGGTCGCGGTGAAATGTCAGGCATCGGACAGCAGTCTTTTTTCGGCTTCCAGATAGCGCAGGCGCGTCTGTTCAATAATGTTTTGGGGCAGGCGCGGGCCGGGCGCCTGCTTGTTCCAGTCCAGCGTGTCCAGGTAATCGCGCACAAACTGCTTGTCGAAGCTGGGCGGGCTGATGCCGGTCTGCCACTGGTCGGCGGGCCAGAACCGCGAGCTGTCGGGCGTGAGTACCTCGTCAATCAGGTGCAGACGGCCGCTGTTGTCCAGGCCGAATTCAAACTTGGTGTCGGCCAGTATCATGCCGCGCTTTTGCGCATGCGCGGCGGCATGGGCATAAATGTTCAGGCTGATGTCGCGCACCTGTCCGGCCAGGTCGGTGCCCAGCAGGGACTGCATGTCGGCAAAGGAGATGTTTTCGTCATGATCGCCAACGGCCGCCTTGGTCGATGGCGTAAACACGGGTTGCGGCAGGGCCTGGGCCTGTTTCAGTCCGGCCGGCAGGTCGATACCGCACACCCGCCCGGTTTTTTGATAGTCGCGCCAGCCCGAACCGGCCAGGTAGCCGCGCACAATGGCTTCCACAGGCAGGGGCCTGAGCCGTTTGACCAGCATGCTGCGGCCGGCCAGCTGTTCGGCCACAGCGGCATCACCCAGAATATCGGTCAGATTGTCATCAAGCAGATGGTGGTCTGTCAGGTGGCCCAGCCGGGCAAACCAGAAGCGTGAAATGCGCGTCAGGATTTCACCCTTGCCGGGAATGGGATCGGGCAGCACCACGTCAAAGGCCGACAGGCGGTCGCTGGCCACAATCAGCAGGCGCTCGTCATCCACGGCGTAAATGTCGCGCACCTTGCCCTGGTGCAAAAGCGCCAGCGGCGGAACGGGATGATTGTTCACGGAAAGTCGCTCACGATAAACTTGCTCACGTCAAATGAATTACGGCAAATGGGTCACGGCAGCGGCCAGCGGGTACAATGGCGGCCAGTCACGAATTATACGCACCTGCCGCCGTCATGAAACAGTCAACTGTCATTGCGCCTTCCATTCTGTCGGCCGACTTTGCCCGCCTGGGCGAAGAGGTGGACGCCGTCATCCGGGCCGGCGCCGACTGGGTCCACTTCGATGTCATGGACAACCACTATGTGCCCAATCTGACCATTGGCCCCATGGTGTGCAAGGCGCTGCGCGACTACGGCATTGATGCCCCCATCGACGTTCACCTGATGGTCGAACCGGTCGATCGCATCATTCCCGATTTTGCCGCTGCCGGCGCCAGCTACATCAGCTTTCATCCCGAGGCCACCCGCCACGTCGACCGCAGCCTGACGCTGGTGCGCGAGCACGGCTGCAAGGCCGGGCTGGCGTTCAATCCCGCAACGTCGCTTGATGTTCTCGAATGGGTCATGGACAAGGTCGACCTGGTGCTCATCATGTCGGTCAATCCGGGTTTTGGCGGCCAGGCGTTCATTCCGGCGGCGCTCGACAAGATTCGCCAGGCGCGCGAAATCATCGACCGTTCCGGCCGCAGCATCCGGCTGGAGGTGGACGGCGGCGTCAAGCCCGACAACGCCGCAGCCGTGCGCGCGGCGGGCGCCGACACCCTGGTGGCGGGCTCGGCCATTTTCGGTGCCGACGACTACGCCGCAACAATCCGCTCGCTTCGCGGCGAATAAGCGTATATACTGCCGTCATGCGAACTGCACCCCAAAATCACCCCGCAAATGATTGGCCAACCGCTCCCGTGTGTGGCGGCTGGCAGTGCTGGCGCATAAACTAACGGGCTTTCCGCTCAATGGACCTACCGTGGACGCAGCCCGTTTTCAGCAATTGGCCCGCGAGGGCTATAACCGTATCCCTGTCTGGCGCTCTATAGCCGCCGACCTGGACACCCCTCTGTCCGTCTACCTCAAGCTGGTTGACGGCCCCAACGCCTTTTTGCTCGAATCGGTGGAAGGCGGCGAAAGCTGGGGACGCTATTCCATCATCGGCCTGCCGTGCCGGCGCGCGTGGCGCGCCAGCGGGCGCGTATTCGAAACCCTGGAATATGGTCGCGTCACCGACCGCCTCGACGACGTTGATCCCCTGGCCTGCGTAGAAAATCTTCTGGCGCAGTACAAGGTGCCCAAGCTGGACGACCTGCCCGGCTTCAGCGGCGGGCTGGTGGGCTATTTCGGTTATGAAACCATTGTTCACATGCAGCCGGGGCTGCGCCTGGCAGACAAGCCCAACGGCCTGGGCGCGCCTGAAATGCTGCTGCTCGAAGCCGAGGAGCTGGCCGTGTTCGACAACCTGGCCGGCCGCCTGTACCTGATCGTCAATGCCGACCCCGACCAGCCCCATGCCCGCGAAGCGGCCAACCGCCGCCTCGACCAGCTGGTGCATCGCCTGCGCTGCGGCTCGCCGGGCTATCTGCCGCCGCAGGGCGGACCGGCCATCGGCCGGATCCGCTTCGGCTTTGAAGAGCCGGACTTCAAGCGCGCCGTGGCGCAAATCAGGGCGCGCATTCAAAGCGGCGAGGTGATGCAGGTGGTCATTTCGCAGCGCATGAGCGTCGAGCTGGCCGCGCGGCCACTGGATGTCTACCGTGCGCTGCGCAGCCTCAACCCGTCGCCGTACATGTATTTTTTCGACTTTGGCGATTTTCAGGTCATCGGCTCCTCGCCCGAAGTGCTGGTGCGCGTAACCGACGGCGAGGCCATGGTCAGGCCCATTGCCGGCACCCGCCGGCGCGGCCGAAACAGGGCAGAGGACCGGCGGCTGGAAGAGGCGCTCAGGGCCGATCCCAAGGAGCTGGCCGAACACCGCATGCTCATTGACCTGGGCCGCAACGACATTGCCCGCATCGCCAGGCCGGGCACGGTCAGGCTCACCGAGCGCATGGTTATCGAACGCTATTCGCACGTCATGCACCTGGTGTCGGAGGTGCGCGGACAGGTGGCCGCCGGGCTCAACCCCATCGACGTGCTGCGCGCCACCTTTCCGGCCGGCACGCTGTCGGGCGCGCCCAAGCGCCGCGCGCTGGAAATCATCGACCGGCTCGAGCCGGTCAGCCGCGGCGTCTACGCCGGTGCCGTCGGCCACCTCGACTGGCACGGCAACACCGACCTGGCCATTGTCATACGCACCGCTCTGGTGGCCGATGGCGTTCTGCATCTGCAGGCCGGGGCCGGCATCGTGGCCGATTCCGACCCGCAAAAGGAATGGCAGGAAACGCTCGACAAGGGACAGGCGCTCATTCGCGCCGTCAGTGCCGCTGCAGGAGGGCAGCAATGAAACTGTTGATGATAGACAGCCATGACTCGTTCACCTGGAATCTGGTGCATGCCTTCGAGCAGCTGGGGGCCGGCGTCGAGGTGGCTTTGAGCGATGAAATCGACATCGCCGGCGTAGAACGGGCCGCACCGTCGGCCGTGGTGCTCTCGTCCGGCTCCGGCGGGCCCGATCAAAACGGCGCCACGCTTGAAATGGCCGCAGCGCTTGCCGGCCGCCTCCCTCTTTTGGGCGTCGGGCTGGGGCACCAGATCATTGCCCGCGCCTGCGGCGCCACCATCGTGCCGGCCGGGCAGGTTTTTCACGGCCGCACATCGGCCATTCACCACAACGGCCAGGGCCTGTTCAGCGGACTGCCGGAGGCATTTCCCGCCGCCCGCTACCACTCCCTGGCGGTGGAGCGCGCCAGCCTGCCCGACAGCCTTGTTGAAACGGCCTGGACGCTTGCCGACGGCCAGCGTGAAGAGGTCATGGCTCTCCGGCATCGCCAGTGGCCGCTGTTCGGCCTTCAGTTCCACCCCGAATCCACCTTTACCGAATACGGAGAAAAACTGCTCGCCAATTTTCTGGAGTACGTGAAATGACCGCCATACAGCAAACCCTCAAGGAACTGGCGGCCGGCCGCGATCTGTCGGCCGAGCTGATGCGCTCAACCATGCAGGACCTCATGGCCGGGCGCACCGACCCGGTTCAGGTCGGCGGGTTTCTCATGGCGCTGCGCGTCAAGGGCGAAACCCCGGTTGAACTGGCTGCCGCCGCGCAGGTCATGCGCGAGGTTGCGCGCCGCGTTGAAGTTGATCGCGACGGGCTGACCGACATTGTCGGCACCGGCGGCGACGGCGCTTCGCTGTTCAACGTATCCACCGCCTCGGCATTTGCCGCCGCCGCCGCCGGCGTGCGCGTGGCCAAGCACGGTGGCCGCTCGGTGTCCAGCAGCTCCGGCGCGGCCGACGTGCTGGAAGCGGCCGGCTGCTGCATCGACCTGGCGCCCGAGGAGGTGGCCGTTCTCATTGGCGAGCTTGGCTTGGGCTTCATGTTTGCGCCGGTCTATCACGTGGCCATGAAGCACGCCATAGGCCCGCGCCGCGCGCTGGGCCTGCGCACCATCTTCAACCTGCTCGGGCCGCTGACCAACCCGGCGTTTGTGCCCAACAAGCTGCTGGGGGTGTTCTCGGCGCAGCTGGTGGTGCCCATGGCCGAAGTGCTGCGTTCGCTCGATATTCGCCACGCGCTGGTGGTGCACAGCGGCGACGGTCTGGACGAGATTTCTCCGGCCGCGCCAACCCGGGCCGCCGAGCTGAAAGATGGCGCAATCACCGAGCTGACCATCAACCCGGCCGCGTTCGGCATTCAGCACGCCAATCTGGATGCGCTGCGCGTGGAAAACGCCGCCGACAGCCTGGCGCTGATTGAATCGGCCCTGGGCGGACAGCCGGGCCCGGCCGCCGACATGGTGGC